>Ga0172373_10002818_pt1 | contig 26255 bp, 37 predicted proteins | sample Lak10m_2_FD_114546 | JGI IMG/M metagenome (GOLD analysis project Ga0172373, IMG submission 114546) | Freshwater microbial communities from Kabuno Bay, South-Kivu, Congo - kab_092012_10m | ecosystem: Environmental > Aquatic > Freshwater > Lake | place: Democratic Republic of the Congo...
CGATCGATATCAACTACGCGACTGATAGCTGGACCATTCTCGAAGGCAAGCGATTCATGCCCAGCTTTTTGTCGTGTAAGGGCGTCGGTGGAGCCGCGATCGAAGAGATCATCGAGAATCGTCCCTATAAGTCTATCGAAGAGATGCTGTGGTACCCGACAGGCCAATGGCGACATTCAAAGTTTAACAAACGAGCGCTCGAGGCTCTTGTCGCCATCAAAGCCTTCGATTCTCTCGACTGTGTTGGACCGGACAAGACGTTCAACAACTATAAGCAAATGCAGGAAATCCTCATCAATCGCAACAACGAGATCAAGAAGTGGACGAAGAAGAATCCGACGGCTGGCATGGAGGCGTTCAAGGCCGCGCTGATCGAGACGCAGGACATGGAGGATTTTACTCGTCGAGAGATCGTCGACAATAACATCAAGTACCTTAGCTCCTTCAATCCCGCCACGCTCGTGCCCGATTACGTGATGAGCAAATTTGAGGAGAAGAAAATCAAACCCATCGACGAAGTCGAGTCCAGCGACATCTACTGGTTCGTCGTCATGAACGTCAGGGAAAAGAAGACGAAGAACGGTAAACCCTACTTATTGCTCGATACTTCGGGACCGACTGGTCAAATCAAGCGATTGTTCTGCTGGGGATGGAACGGCGAGACAGAAATTCCTGTATATTCCGTTTGCATCTCCGAAGTGACAGTCGACAGCTTTGGGTGCAAAACGTTCGTCAGTAAGGTTAAGATCTTGGAGAGCTGAATGAAAACAGGTGGCATCATCGTCGAGGGCGCCGAACAACAAGGCAAGTCAACTTTTTGCGAGAAACTCTCGAAGAGGTTGGGCGTAGAAATAATTCACATGCATAAAGGATATGGGTTTGTCGACGGCAAGTTCGATTACTTGACGGGTTACTTTTACGACATTGACCGACGTCCTGGACCATTCATCTACGATAGGTCTTACGTGTCCGAGCTAGCATATGGTAGAGTGTTCGACCGCAAGAATATCGCGCCAACGATCTTGCGAGGAATCGAGTCTAGATTCCAGGACCTCGGGTACTTCCTCGTAATGTTGGAATTGAATAAGCCGTGGATCGACCGCGAAGAGACGGTGACTCGCGAGCAGAACGAGAAGGTCAAAGAGGCCTATCGACAAATCTTCCCCGAGTTGAAGATCGATAAGTTCCTGATAAATCCGACCGACGAAGCTGTAGAATTCGTCGCAAAACAATACGAGGTTCGACGATGAAGATTTTACTACTCACGTACGGCAACGAAAGCTCCATCGAGATGACTCGCAGCATCTCGGAACTCAACACTCACGAAGTATATGGCTGCCATTACGACGTCGTCAATGCTGGTCAGGCCTATTTGAACAAGAAGTACGTCGTCGAGTGTCCCAATCCGTTCAAGGATGTGACCCGATTCCTGGGCTGGCTAGACTCTTTCGTCGCCAATAAACAGATCGATAAGGTCTTCGTCACGAACTGCAAGATGCTGAAATTCCTATACGACAACTGGGACGACGTAGGTTGCCACGACCGGCTCGCCATTCCCAGCAAGGAGAATTTGGCTCCATGTTTATTCAAGAATAAGCTATACGAACTATTACCGGATATTTCTCCGAGAGTTTTCAAGAGTCACCTGGAGGCACCGAGTGGCGTGGACCTCTTCGCCAAGCCGTGCTATAGTTCGTCGGCCGAAGGAGCTCGCAAACTAAAGAACGATCCGGATTCCTGGCGCGCCGTTACTTCGGCCGACGTCGTGACGGAATACCTGCCTGGCGAGGAGTTTACTGTCGATTGCATTTCCAAACCGGATGGCAGTCTTGTCGATTGGAACGTCAGGTTGCGAACTCGAATTCGAGACGGCATTACTTCGTACGGACGTTCGGCTCCCGAATACTGGGAGTTGATCGGCGAACACATTAAGTCGATCGCTCGGGAGTTGAAGTTGCCCTACTTTTGGTTCGCACAGTTCAAATTTGATTCGAACGGCGTTCCTAAGCTCCTCGAGGTCAATTGCCGGATCAGCGGTAGTTTCTGCATTACAAAGGCTTCTCGGAAGGACTATATCAAGTTGGCGATGTCGGACTTCGCCGACGGGATCGTCAAGGGTCCGGCTGGTGGCCGACACTCGATCGCTCGTCACATGAACGTCCTACCCGTCGCCAAGAAATCTTGGGTCTGGGACATCGATGGTACTATCTGTACCGAGACGGGTGGCAACTACCACCTCTGTGAACCGTTTCCAGAGGCGATCGCGGTGCTCAATCGACTTCACGATCGTGGCGACGAAGTGGTACTGCACACCGCGCGAGGTATGAAGAGATTCAACAACGACGCCGCGATGGTCTATCAAAATCTTTACGAACTGACAAAAAAACAACTGGCCGAGTGGGGCGTAAGATATGACAGACTCATTATGGGCAAGCCCTATGGTACACTGGTAGATTCTGACGCGATCAAGGTTTCTGAACTAGAGCTAAAGGAGACGATATGAAAACGACAACCGCACTGATGCTTACTCTCGGACACAATTCTTCTGCTGTTTATTACGATGGCGAAAAGGCACTTGGCTACGAAGAGGAAAGACTCAATCGAGTCAAGTCCTCGAGCGCGTATCCTCGGCTGGCCATCGACGAGATCGAGAAGAATACGAAGATCGCGCCTGGTAGCTACGTTTTCGTTTCTCATTGGTTCGACAAGCTCGACTTTGATTCGACCGGCAACAAGTACTTTGACAAGCAACACTTCGACGCCTTGGTGTCCAAGTATTCTCTCAAGAAGGTCCTATTGAGCGAGGGATTTACTCACCACGACGCACACGCCTGGTCGGTCGTCTCTTTCCTCAAGGACAAGTGGCAATCGAGGCATGCCGCCTTTGTCTCGCCCGGCGATAAGTTCCACGTCATCGCTGCCGATGGTTATGGTACGCACCAGGAAGTATTCAGCGTCTACGAGCTTGACGCTAACGATCCATCGGCTCGCTTACAACTCCTCGATCGATATCACGGGTACAACTACTCATTAGGCTTGATGTATCAGTACGCAACTTCGTATTGCGGTATGAAGGAAAACCAGGATGAGTATAAGTTCCTCGGTTATGAGACGCACGTTTCAACCGTGCTATCGCCCCACGCGATTCACAATCTTCGAGCCCTCGCCAAACACAAGGCAAATAGCTTGTTCGAATCGATGACGACGTCTCCTGATGGTCGCTCGCAAAATTGGCAAGACCCCGACAGCTTAGTCAACTTTGGCGCGCTCGCCGAGGCGAAGAAAAACTGGAAGCAACACTTTGACGAGGTCTTGGAGACGGTGGTTCCATCGGTTACAGGGAGAGACCGTCGCATCGTTGTCGGCCATTATATCCAGGAGTTGATCGAAGGCGTCGTCTTGAAGATGGTCGAGAAACACTCGATGAAACACTTGGCGTTGGCGGGTGGCATCTTCTATAACGTCAAACTCAACAATCGCGTTCTCAACGCTATTCCTGGTTTGTTCACCGTCGTACCTCTCGCCGGCGATCAAGGTTGTGGCGTAGGCATGTACGAGGCTCACGTAGGTGGATTTAAGTGGGGAGACTTAAAGTGGGGTATCAGACCAGAGTTCAAGGATTGGCGCTCGCAGGTTTCGACCGAGGACTTGGCCAAGTACGAGAGTCATATTCGTTACTATTCTTCTTCGCAACAAGATCAAGCTATTTCTGACACAGTCGCCGCCCTTCAGGTCGACGAATTGGTCAACGTTGTAAAGTCTCGAATGGAATATGGTCCCCGAGCCTTGTGCAGCACAACGACCTTAGCGATTCCGACGACGTCAAACGTTGAGATCATCAACGACGTCAACGAGAGAGACACGGTGATGCCGATGGCACCAGTCATGCTCAGTAGCGAGGTTTCTGGATTCTTCGATTCGACGTGTAGTGATAGAGTCGTTGGGTCGGACAGGTTCATGATCCTTACCTACGATTATGTTTCTCCTGACCTGCAGAACTATGGCGGCGTAGCTCACAAGTATCCCGACGTCGATGTGTGGTCGGGTCGGCCGCAATTAGTAGATTCCAGCGATACCTTCATGACCAGCGTCTTAACGAAGATCAGTCCGAAGTCTAAGGCATTGATCAATACAAGTTTCAACGCGCATGGTCGGCCAATCGTATACGCACTTGATAGTACACTGGATAGTTTTAAGTTTGAGTTTGATAAGGCGAAGGAATTAGGTCACAAACTACCGTTCCTCTATCTTTGTGACTTCGACGGTTGATCATGATTATTTTAAAGAAACCTGAATACGAAAACGACGATTACCTGTTCCGTCTAGGATTCGATGAGATTCCGACGCCTGAGCAGGCGATCAAATTGTTGTACAACATCGACACAACGCAAGCTAGATATTACGAAGCCAAACGTCGGGCATTCGCCGAACAAAATATCAACCCGAATGTTTTTATAGATTTTGTAGAAGACAAACCGAGTTTAAGATCCCTATCTCAACTCGGTTCATTAGAGTCTACGATTTATACTTCGGCAGTAGAGCGCGAAAATCGTATGGGCTATAAGGAATTACTTGCCAGCGTAAAGAAACACTTGATCGAAAAGCCCGAGACAAGGCGTTGCGCTGTAAGACTTATCAATGGATTCGACAATTATTTTGATAGCGAATTGAAGAAGCCCGCTGATGTGACGTGTTTGAGTCTAATTCACTATCTAGGTTCGGGACCCAAGTTGGTCTTTCGAGCCTCGGATATAAAAAACGAGCTCTTTGTAGATATCATGACGGTTTACGAGTTTTTTGTCAAACCAGTCTACAATTCCAATTTCAAAAATCTTCAGTTGTCAGTATATTCTTCTACGGCACAAAACGTATCTGGTTGGGACGACTTTATTGGTTCATTGAAGGCTATTGGTGTCGAAGGAGAAGTTTGATGAAATATTTGATTACGGGCGTCGCAGGGCTTTTAGGCGCAAATTTTTCTCGCTATCTTTTGAGTAAGGGTCATAAGGTTGTCGGCATAGACGACCTGAGCGGAGGCTACAGCGAGTTTGTTCCAGTCGAAACTGTTTTTTATCGCGCTGATTTAACGCACGCCTCCGCGACAGAGCAAATCTTCAGTAAAGAAAGACCCGATTGCGTTTTTCACTTTGCCGCTTACGCCGCAGAAGGATTAAGTCCATTTGTAAGAAATTACAATTACAACAATAATGTTATTGCTTCTGCCAACGTAATCAATTCTTGCGTCAACAACGATGTAAGGAAAGTAGTCTTTACGTCTTCTATGGCGGTCTATGGTACTGGCAAACCGCCATTCGTAGAAGATCAATCACCTTCGCCCGAAGACCCTTACGGCATCGCAAAATACGCGGTCGAGATGGATCTCAAGCTTGCTCATGAAGTGTTCGGTTTGAAGTATAGTATTGTTCGACCTCATAACGTCGTTGGATTATACCAAAATATTTGGGATCGATATCGTAACGTCATTGGTATTTGGATTCGTCAGGCGATTGTTGGCGAGCCTTTGACAATCTTTGGCGACGGTACACAATTGCGCGCCTTTTCAGACATTAAGTTCTATATGGAACCTTTCGAGAAATTGATAGACAACCATGATGGAGAAGTTTTCAATATCGGCGCAGACAAATATCACACAATAAAAGAAGCTGCCGATCTTGTCATCGACGTGGCCAAGGAGTTTGGAATAAACGCCACGAAGGTTCATCTAGAAAAAAGGAACGAAGTGCACGCTGCGTATTGTGATCACGCCAAGGCCCAAAGTCTTCTAGGATTTCAGGATAACACCGATCTTCGAGAAACCGTAAAGTCTATGTTCGCGTGGGCGATGAAACAACCTCAACGCCCTACGAAGATGATGAAATACGAGATAGAAAAAAATATATATTCTTTTTGGAAAAAGTGAGTTATAACAACATTATGAAAACGAAGCAAGCTTTGATTACGGGTGGCGCAGGTTTTATTGGAAGTAATTTAGCACGCGAGCTAGTAAAGAGAGGCGTCGCAGTCGATATTGTCGATAATCTTTCGAATGGTCATGAAGAATTCGTGCCGCAAGGTTGTCATTTGATCGTTGAGGATTTCGCTTCAGAAGTTGTTCTGTCGAGGATTCGGTCGAAGTTGTACGATGTCGTATTTCATTTGGCAGCGATTCCAAGAGTTAGTTATTCTGTCGAGCACCCTCTTGAGACTCACGAGACGAATGTTAACGCGACTTTAAAACTGATGAATACGTGTAGGAACAATATTAAAAGATTTGTTTTTGCTTCATCATCTTCCGTCTATGGTGGCGCAGACGAGCTGCCAACTCCTACGTCGTCGCCAAAGAATCCCAAATCTCCTTATGCAATCCAGAAATCTATCATCGAAGATTATCTTAAGTTGTATAGTCATCTTTATGGATTAGATTCGGTGTGCCTCAGGTTCTTCAACGTGTTTGGACCTAATCAGCTAGGGGCCTCGCCATACGCGACAGCAGTTTCGGCTTGGTTGACTGCGATTCACACAGGTAAATCAATGAGATCTGATGGCGATGGTTCGCAATCTAGAGATATGTGCTATGTCGACAACATTGTTGACGCTTGCATTCGAGGTGGAGAAGTAGACGGTTTCCTCGCTGCAGAACCATTGAACGTCGCATGCGGTGACAGGAATACCAATAAACAGATCTTAGAATTCTTGTTGTCCAAGTATCCAAACGCGAAATACCATGATGCACCATGGAGACCTGGTGATGTAATGCATACGCATGCCGATATTAGTAAAACAACCGAATTGATCGGTTACGTACCATCGGTTCGTTTTTGGGAAGGTTTAGAACGTACCATAAATTGGTACGAAGAAAATATTGATTTAATTACTTCGTTGAGTTTAAAGAAATGAAGACCTACGATAATTTTACAGAAGCATACGTAGATATTTTAAGAGAAGTTTATACTGAACCAGAATTTACTTCTTCTCCTCGAGGAATGAAGGTCAAAGAAATTCTTGGATATCAATTTAGGGTTCTTAATCCGCGAAAAAGAATACCGTATGTTCCCGGCAGAGATTTATCTGTCCATTACATGGTCGCGGAGTTTCTATGGTATTTAAGTGGAAATGACTCAACCAGTTGGATTTCAAACTATTCTGCTTTTTGGTCGAAGATTTCAGACGATGGCAAGACTGCGAACAGCGCTTATGGCGCTCGAATATTCAAACCGCACGCTCGAATTGCTGAAAATATAGATGGAGATTGGACGCAGTGGAACTACGTAGTCAATGAGTTGAAGAACGACCCAGATTCCCGCCGCGCCGTCGTTCACATCCGATCTCCTCAGGATTCGATTCTTGCCAACCTAGACGTACCTTGCACTTTGTCTTTACAGTTCTTTTTGAGAAATGACAAGGTTCATATGGTAACCTCGATGAGGTCTTCGGACGTCATTTTGGGTTTGACGTATGATATCCCAGCTTTTACTATCTTCCAGGAACTCTTGGCTCTTCAGCTTACTCAAGAGTTAGGTCGTCCTATTGGACTCGGGTCTTACACACATCTTAGCGCGTCTCTTCACTTGTATGAGAGGCACTTTAAAATGGCCGAAAAAATACTTGAGGAAGATAAGAAACAAGATTATCGAAATGTTTTGGAGATGCCTCCAATGCCTTCCATCCCTCCTCTTGAAGACTTAATGGCGACGGAGCGAGAGATTAGAAAGTGTATGACGATCCCCGTTCTCACAAGAATGATCAATAATATCAATTTGAAAAATGATTATTGGAACGATTGGTGTAAAGTACTTGCGTCTCATAAGGCATTAAAATTAGGCGATGCAGCAATTTCAAATCAGATACTTTGCTCAACAAACTTCAAGGGATATGCATATTTTGTAAAAGAGTAATAACATGAATCCTACTTTTACGATTTACACTGGGCCTATGTTTTCTGCGAAGACAACGTCGTTACTTTCTATTCTTGATCGTTATAAGTATCAAGGGAAAAAAATAGCTGTATTCAAACCCCAGTTAGACGACAGGTATAGCGTCGATAATATTTCTACGCATAGTGGTTGGAAATTTCCTGCCACGTGTGTAAAATCCGGCGGAGATATTTTAGAAATATTAGCGTCGATGGATGCGAATCCACAAATAATTGCCGTCGACGAAGCTTTTATGATCGCTGGTATAGCTGACGTTCTGGTTTGGCTTTATAGAAGTGGTTATACAGTAGTCGTGTCAAGTCTTGATTTGTCAGCGACAGGTAAACCTTTCGAAGAAATAGCGAAAATGTTACCTTGGGCTACCAAAGTTGAAAAACTTAGCGCTGTTTGCGTTGTTTGTAATAAGGACGCTTTTTACACGTATAAAAAACAAACTGGCGGCGATGAGATCGAAGTCGGTGGCGTAGAATTGTACGAACCAAGATGCTCTCGTTGCCATCCTTTGATAGTGAATCCGGAGATCTAATATGGAATTAATCCGTCCTTCATGGCCTGAAACGTGGATGTCAATTGCTCATCTAATATCGCAAAGATCATACGATCCAGCATTAAAAGTAGGAGCTATTATCGTTTCCGAGGATAATTCTCAAATGTTATCTATGGGATACAACGGAAATTACCGTGGTGGTCCGCACGAAAGAGAATCGCAGACGCCTGGGCAAAGTGGTTTTATTCACGCAGAGGTAAATGCTTTAGTAAAGTGCGATTTTAATTTTCACAAAAAAAAACACATGTATTTGACTCATTCGCCATGTCGACATTGTGCTAAATTAATTGTGAATGCAGAAATATCGACAGTGATATACGATATTCCCTATCGCGACATTTCTGGTTTAGAAATTTTAACTTCCGTAGGAATTAGTGTTTTTAATCTACGTGATGCTATATTTAACAACAAGTCCTTATGAAAAAACTAACCGAAGAAGACATTATTAAGGCCATGCGTGAGGAGTGGCAGGCGAAAGTTTCTGCCTTGAACGAAGAAGTTGACTTGACTTTTGATGCAAAGATTGATGGTGAGAATAAAGATGTTATTTCGCAAGACTTGAAGATAAGACACAAAAAAAGTCAACTACTTTACACTGTGGTTTCTGTTGGTCCCCGCGACATAATACTTAAGACTCCTGAAGGCGAAGAATTTTTGTTAGATAAGGAACAGCTGGAGGATGATTATGAGCTTGATTGACAAGAATGAATTAGACAAAATGTTGAAGGGTTTCGTGAAACAAGCTGTCGGCGCGACCGTTACCTCCAAGCTTCCCAAGCTCGATGAGGCTATGGTCCACGAGCCGAAACCATTTAAGCAGGTTTCAGAACTAGTATCTCAAAAAACAAAAACTGCTCATGAAGAACTTTATAAAGGGTACGTTGAGACCTTTAACAAAGTATCTGCAGAACTAGATACTGTCGATCGTTCAGAAGTTAATTCTAGGCATTCTCAATTTAGAAATTTAAAGTTAGATGAAACCTGGAATTTAAACGCGTTGTGGCTTCACGAGTTATATTTTTCGAATTGTTTTGATCCGCACAGCGAAATAGTAATGGACTCTATGTCTTATTTGAGATTAGAGAGAGATTTCGGCACGTTTGAAGATTGGCAACGAGATTTTATGGCTTGCGCTTTAGGCTCACGAGCGGGATGGGTCGTTTGCGGATATCACATGTTTCTGCGCAAATATTTCAACATTATGGTCGATGAACACAGTGGAAATGTTCCAGTTGGATTTTATCCGATCATTGTCGTCGATATGTGGGAGCATGCCTATTACCGAGATTATTTAACTGACAAGAAGTCGTATCTTATTTCTCAAATGCGCGAATTTAACTGGAGCGTAATCGAAGACCGCGTAAAGAAAGCTGAAGGCATTGCTCAGGTGGTGAAGTGATGGCTTCTTTAAAGGTGGCGCAACTACGCAAATTAATCTCTGAGGAGATAAAGAAGAGTCTTCTCGAAGTAGGAGAAAAAGAAGCGACAGAAGATGGCGAAGATTCTTTAGATAAACAGATCGACAGATATTTCGCTGATTATGAATCAGAATCTAAAGTGTCTAAAACAGAAGGTAAAGACTTTAGAATGATGGTGCGTCGTTTTCTTTTAGAGGCAGAAGAAGATGAAAAAACTGATGACGCAGAGTCACCGCCCGATAAACTAAAAGCAGAAGACATTGATGTCGAAAGTTTTTTAGATAGCGTTATGAGGCTGGTCGACAATTACGATGCATTACTCGAAGTTCGTAATACAATCCTTAGACGAGCGGTTAATTTTCTAGTGAAAGGTTATGAACCGGCGGTGGCAGAAGCTTTTAAGGAAAGTTTGTTGGATATTTATGGAATGGAGATTGGTAAATCGAAATCCGAAGTCGAGGACGACGAGTTCGAAGCTCCTGCCGCAGATCGTGCCGGTGCTACGCCAGGTGCTTAATGCGAGCTGATATATTTGTCGATAAAAAAAGCATACATTTTAAGTTGGATAAAGACGTTCACCTCGCGTTGCGCGCGAAGTTGTTTCGTTACAATATTACGATGCAAGAACTTTTCGATGAGTTCGCGCGCTTGGTCGCGACGGATGCATCAAAAGCCCAGTCGATTGTCGAGTCGATAGTCAACAAAAGAATTAAAAGTACTTTAGCGAATGGTACTCTAAGAAAAAAAAGAATTTATAATCGTAAAGAGGTTTTTAACGAGATGGATACCGAGGCGTTGTATAATATGATAAATGAACCGGAAGACAAATGAGCGCCAAAAGTCCCATTAAAAATATTGTTGATAGTTTCATAGAACAATCCATCGAATCGTCTTCACAGGTCAAAAAATTAATTACCAGCATTACTTTAATTGCGATGGAGTCAAAAAAAATTGCAGAGGCGATTTTAGTTCTTAGCAAGCGCTTAGATGAGCACGAAGAACTAATTTTAAAAATAGTAGAATTGCAACGTAGAAATAGCGTAAAAGATCCAGTCGATTCTATCGAATTTATTAAGTCGAAAGAAAAATCTTCAAAACCAAATTGAGGTTTTATGTTAGAAAAAATTAAGAATTTCTTTAAAAACTCTTGGGGCTATATTGTAGCTGGTATTGGATTAATCTTTGGCTTGACTTTGTTCAGGAAGAAAGTAGATCATTATGAAAACATCGTGCAAAAACTGCAAGAATCTCATCAAAAAGAACTCGATGAAATTAAAAAAGCTCGCGATGAAGAACGAAAAAAATATGAGGAGAATGAAAAGAAATTCCAAGAGAGAATGGCTGCTATTGAGAAGGAATACGATACAGCAAAAAAAGAGCTTGATGAAAAGAAACGAAAAGAAATCGAAGGAATCGTTAAAAGTTACGGTAATCAACCTGATAAACTGGCTCAAAGGCTTGCTGATGTAACTGGGTTCAAAATAATTTTACCTGAGGATTGAAATGACGTTTAAAAAAATTATTGCGACTATACTTTTGATGGCGCTAATGTTACCCAACGCAGCGCTAGCCCAAAATATCCCATCGCCCGAACCCGATGAACCGCAAAAAAGTATTAGGGATATACCGCCAGCAAAATTGCAACCGGGCGAAAAAGATCCTGGCGCTGCACTTTCTCCAATGAAAAAAGGTCAAAGAGCTCCGTTTACAGGCGTCTTATTGTCGCCGGTGGCTATTGCTAATGTAGTCGTAGAAATTGAATCCTTTGAAGAACGCTTACACATAGAAGTAATGCGTTCCGTCGCTGAAGAAAGAGCTGCCGGTGACAAAAGATTGAATGACGCGAACGCAGGTTCAACAGCTGATAAAAAAATATTACAGGCTAACTTTGATGCAGCTAAAAGAGAAACCGAAGCCTATAAGATAGAATTAAAAAGTCTAAAGGACTCGCAAACGAATCCATATCTTTGGACAACTTTAGGTGCAGCTGGCGGTATAGCTTTTACATTATTAACCGTATTCGCTGTTACACAAATAACGAAATAATTTTCGTTTCGTTATATTTAGGAAAGCGAGGGTCCATTATGTCCGAAGATGATTCATCACCAGAAGCTGTAACTAAAAAAAAGCTAGAAAAGGTTGAGCCTCCAAAGGCTTCATGGTTTTGGATCAAGAATAGTTCTGGACAGGCTTCTTTGTCGGTAACATTTTTAACGGTTTCATTTATGGTTACGACAGCTGCTTATGTCGTATCGATGTTTGAAGAAATAGGACCATTAAAATTAAGACAATTTGACGTTGGGGCAACAAGCACTTATTTTATACCTTTATTGACTTTATATTTCGGTCGTCGTTGGACAGATGCAAAATTTCTAGGTGAAAAATGAAATCGAATAATCGTAAATCGTTAAAAGAATCAGAGCTTCGTTCTTTGGTAAAGACGTTATTAGAGGATAAGACTTTGGGACCGCAAATGGTGAAAGTAAATCCTGTAGTAGATCCATCAGCAGCTATTACTGATCCATCAAACGTAGATTATAAACCGAGCAATAAACAAGAACTTCAAGTAGCGATCAGCGCGATGTTAGGTGACGTCGCCGATGAAAAGTCTTCTATCGTTTATGATTCTTTAAAACAAGCCCTAAAGTCTTGTGAAGATATAAAGGGAACAGAACAAATGGAAAAGAGTAATGCCAAAATTGAGGAAACAATTCGAGTCGCTATTAGATCGATGCTTTCCGATATTACTCTTAAAGAATATTTCGAAAAAGATCCTGAAACCGGCGAGATGGCGTGGAAGGGTTCGGGTCCTGCACCCAAATTAGCGCCCAAGACTGGCGTGCAGAAGTTAGATCCTTCTGCGCGCGGGGTCGTAGTGGGGGCAAAGGCACCCGATGTTAAAAGTTTGAGAAGCAGATTAAAAAGCATGAAAGATTTAGATTTCACTGCTACTGATACTTCACAACCTGCTGCTGGTAGAACAAGAAAAAACGTAATGATGAGTGATGTCGGCGGTGAAGGATTAAAACAAATGGCGAAGGATTTTGGTTTTAAAAATCCAAATGGCGTATTGCAATTTATTACACGTACGATGGATAAGTTTAAAACACGTTTTGAAAACATAGATCAGGTGAATGTTGCATTATTAGAAATAATGAAAGATTACATTACAGAACTGTCGTCATCTACCGAGATGGCTTCTGCAGATGTACAAATGATGTACGATCATCCAGAGCACGTACTTGATTTAGACAGCTTTCGAGTTTATGCTAATAAAAAACTAAAGCAAAGAGGTTTATAACATGGGCGAGTGTATCGTCGCAGCGGTTCAATATGAGCCAAAACTTCTTGATGTGCATCAAAATTTAGTTGTTGCAAAACAATTAACATTCGAAGCTGCTGCAAAAGGTGCAAAAATAATTGTACTACCAGAACTGTGCTTGAGTGGATACGTGCTAAAGTCTAAACAAGAAGCAGCATCTGTTTGTCAAGAAAGAACAGGATATCAAACAGAAGCGTTTATACCGCTTGCCAAAAAATTTAATTGTCATATAGTTTTTGGTTATGTGGAATTACGCGAAGGAAAACTTTACAATTCTGCTGCAATCATAGGACCTTCAGGATTAGTTGGTAATTCACAAAAGCATAATCATTGGGGATCTGATGCGATGTGGGCTGAATCCGCTGAATCATTAACGCCCGTTGTTAATACGCCATACGGTCGTTTAGGCGCATTAGTTTGTCGCGATGTAATGAACAATTATCGTGAATCTTATAAATTCTACAAGTCAGAACAAAGATTTTATAAGCATGGTTCTGTTGATACTATAGCGTTGCTTACAAATTGGGGTTCTGATTATGGTTATCCCGACAATAGTTGGGTTGAATTGGCGGAAGAAACTAACTCCAACGTAATCGTGTCTAACAGAGTAGGTGCTGAAAGAGACATGAAATACAAGGGCGGTTCATGTGTAATCGATAGAAATAAAAAAGTTTATACTCATGGGTCAAGTTTTAACGAGGCTACCGTAGTTGGAGGACTCATTTTAGTTTAAACGTATGTTGCTGCTTGCACAAGGAACGTTTTACAGATTATATTAAAGAAAGCGAATTTTCGAAAAAACGATATCGATATTTAACTCTTGTCGAGGCTTCAAAATTTGAAAATGGAAAAGGTAAAATGAAACACCTTAAAACGCTTCACGAATCGTTTATCGATAAAGCTCGCCGCCCGATGATTTTTGGTAAGTTGCCAATAGCACCTTTATCATCTGGGGCTGCTATTATTCCTGTCGATCGTTGGGAAACTGTTGAATCTCCAAAGAGAATGCGAAAAACGTATAAGTTCATTTCTAATGAATTAAGGAATGCATTCGTAGAAAGCATTTTTGATTACGAAAAAAAGGTTGGTCACAACGCTAAAATTACCGTCGAAGAAGATAAAGTAACTCTCGATGTGTATACGAAAGACGTAGATCAAATCACTGAGCTAGATAGAGAATATGCAGAATATGCAGATGTCCTTTTTAAAGACATCGTATATAGTGTTGCTATAGAAAATGAATTTTAATTTATTCGATGAACCCAAAGAGATGATGAGCGAATCTCTTCAAGATTCGTTACAAGAACCGCAAACGAACATTCAAGAATTAGAGAGCATATTTTTAGGTGTATCTCTAATTTTAGAAAGCGGCGAAATGTTGATGGGCAATCTAGTCGGTGTCGAATTAAGCGATAACCCTAAAATCGACATGAAAGTCTTAACTAAGAATTGCTTTGAATTTATAGGTAAGAATATTTTAACGAAGCAAAAAGTTTTACACTTGATATTAAGTCATGGTGGCGAGCTAATTCGCGTTTCTGGACCTTTCAACATTACAATCTTTAAAATCGTAGAAATGGATTACCAAAATAGGGCATGTGTGTTAGCCATTGATTTATTCAAAGATTGTCCATAATTAATAACGGGATTTTAACCATGAGCAGAAAAACAATTGATTCTTACATCGCTAATGTTATTGAAGAAAGTTTAAAAGCGACTTTACAAAGACGCGCATTGCGAGAAAAAGAATTGCAAAATGCTGCTTCCAGCGAAGAGCCAAAAGAAAAAGACTCCGGAGAAGAAACCGAAAAATTAAAAAAAGGTGATATAACGGTAGATGACGTTATTGAAAAACTAAACTCTATAAGGTCTGGTAAGTCTTTTAACGACAAAGACATTTCTGAAGCTCTCAAAAAATATTTCGAAGAATTAGAAGCCGCAGAAAAAACGGCTTTGTTAGCATTTCTTAAAGGTATATCGCAAATAGTAACGGGCGAAGTAAGCGCCGATATTGCGATAGATCCAGGAGATAAACCCGCTGGTATCGAAATGAAAAAGACGACTGGACCCGAAAAGGTTTCAATAAAACCGAATGTAATAAAGGCGCCCGATATTGAAAAAAACAAGAAACCAAGTGCTGAAGACACGATCGGTCCTCTACCTATTTCCGCAAAGAAAAAGTGAGTATATGCGACAAGTTGATATGATAAAGAAAAATATCGTTTTACCCAAAGGTGGGACGCTGGAAGTCGATGTAACACCTACTTTTTTGCAGGTTGTTCAAAAGCATTTTGAGCTTTCGACATTAGAACAAGTCGAAGACGACCACATTAGAATGTACGTTTGGGGAGCTTTTAAAAACGCTATAGACAAAGTAGAGAAGGAAGATGTACACGCCAGCTCTTAGAGAATTAATAAAATTGATTATGCTTGAAGAGCATCGGATTCGTGAAGCCGATATCGCTGGTGATCGTAGAGTACCCTGGGGTTCTGACGACCATATCGCAGATTTAGAGACCCGTTGTTCTGATGCAGAATATTGGAAGGGTAAATACCCCCGCGGTTCTGCAAAGCGTTCTCATTATCAATCGATATTATCTCATTTAAAAAACGAATTAAAGTCAGCACGCAAAAAGAATCAGTCATTGAACGAAAAAGACGGAGATTGAAATGGGGGGTGCCGTTGGTCATTTGATGTCGATGTTATATTTATTGCATGATTCATTGTCAGTTATGCAATAAAGAGTTTAAACAAATCACGACAACTCACTTAAAAAAAGACCATCAAATAACTCTTGATGAATATAAGGGTCGTTTTCCAGATGCTCTGCTTCAGGATGAATCGATAATTATGAGCGGAGAAAAAAATCATTTCTTTGGAAAGAAACACTCCGAAGAGTTAAAAGAATGGCAACGAGAACATTTTAAGGGCAAAAAAAATCCCGAGGCAGGAAAGAAAATTTCTGATAAGTGGAAGGATCCCGAAAGTTCTTATCGCAAATTGATGCAGAGCGAAAGTTACAGAAATAAAATGAGCCAAGTAGCTCAAGATTATTGGTCAAGCGAAAAGAGCGATAATCATAGAAAAAGAAACAGAGACTCTCTTAAGAAAATAAGACCAACGTGGGAACCTAAGCTTGCAAAGATTCGCGAGTCAAAAGAATATAGAGAGTCAAGAAAAGAAAACGCTCTTCGAATGTGGCAAAATATGTCGAAAGAAGAAAAAGATGCAAGATTCGACAAACAAATAAAAACATTAATAAAAAATGGCAATGCGTGCAAAAGGTCTTCACTTGAAATAAAACTGTATAGTATGATTTTGGAATCGTGTCCTCAGGCGCAGCATTCGGTTTGGATTCACAAATCAAAAACCGGTAGAGACAAATCGTGGAACATTGACATTTATATTCCAGATATTGATACTTATGTACAATTTGACGGCATGTATTGGCACGGGTTAGACAGGTCTATCGAAGTTATTGCGAACAGTAATTCATCTAGAGACAAGATCATCCATGGCAAATGGATCGAAGATCGAGCACAAGATGATTGGTTCAAGTCTCAGGGAAAAAGGTTGATTCGAATATTAGAAAGTGAATTTAAAAACGACCAAGAAGCTTGCGTGAGCAGGATATTCAATAAAAATGCAAATTGACGGAAGAAAACAAGTAAATGTAAGTTTGTTAACTTGCGGTGGTGCCGTTGGTCATCTTTCGCATTTGTATGACAACCGCGATCTCACCTTTGAAGAGATCGCGAATATACTTTTATCGGCTGCAGAAGGTAAGCTAGAAAAAGCTTCTGAAAAACTTGATGGTCTTAATCTTGTCTTTTCTTGGGATATTTCTAGTGACGCTCTACGAGTCGCTAGATCTGGTAAAGACATCGCAGGCGGCGGCATGGACGCTACGTCTTTAGCTTCTAAATTCGCCGGTCGCGGCAATCTAACAGATGCTTTTAATTCTGCATTTAAAGTTTTGAATGGAGCTTTAGGTTCTTTGAATCATAAAGTTAAACGAGACGTATTCGGTCCTTCATCAAACTATTGGTATTCTGTCGAGGTTATTTATACCAAAAATCCGAATGTAATTAATTACGATTCTAATAATGTTGTATTTCATGGATGGCCCGTTTTTAAAACAAAAAATGGCAAGACTGAAATGACGGAAGACGATCGAGGTGGCGTCGATATTCTTACTCGTAATGTAGAAAGAATGCAATCTGCAGTTGCAGAAAAAGGATGGCGCATCCGAGGACCTGCTATTGCAAGAATGAAAAAAATCTCTGATGACACGATTATCAACGTGACAATATCAAAAATATTCGATGAATTGAACGAGACAGGATTAGACGGTTCTGCAACTATGCGCGATTATATCGAAGTAAAAACTCGCTTCGATGCAGAAGCTCTGGGTCTATCACCTGATGTTACACAAATGTTAGTCCAGCGTTGTATGGGAGAAGTCGGTTCCCCAACGCTGGTCGACATTAAAAAAACTACTGATAAATCAGACCATGGAGCAATAGTCGATTTTGTTAAGAGTTGTCCTTTGCGTATGAAAGAGTATATAAGACCGATCGAGTTAGCAATAAACGACTTTGCTGTCGAGTTATTAAAGGGCCTTGAGTCTACGTTGATCGACGACACCGACGAAGAAGTGGCTCGACTCAAGGGAGAGGTATCGAAGGCGGTGTCTGCTATTGAATCCTCGGGCGACGAGAATGCGATGGGTATCCTTTCTACGCAGATGCAAAAGTTGAAGTCTCTTGAAAATATCACTTCGCCCGTCGAGGGCGTAGTATTTATCTACAAGGGCAACGCGTACAAGTTTACGGGGAGTTTTGCCGCCGCGAATCAGATTTTGGGTTTGTTTAGATATCGGAGATGAATATGAGAAGATTAAAGACAACGGATTTACTATTAAAAGAATACGTCAAGTGCTTACTGGAAGGAAAACCAGATCCTAAAAAAGCTGTAATACCTGACAAGATTTTAGGTTATTTAGCAGAACACGCGACAGTTTCAGGTCTCGGCAAACCAGTTCCATTTCAGACCGCTGTAAGAACTAGTGCAGACGTACCAGAATTTTTTGCGAATGCTACACCAGCGCATAAAAAAACCATGAAAATAATCTTCGATAAATGTACAGCGTTAGCTACGCAATCGCTAGCAGACGTAAATTTAGAAGACGGCGTCCCCGTTTGGGGTAATACCATTAGCAAAACTGCAAAAGTCGACGTTATGATTATGCCTCGCAAAAGTCCAAAAGGCGTAGAGACGGTAGATACTGTTGTCGACGTTCACGTTAAATTTAACGATTTCGATAGATTAATCGGTCTACAGGCGGATTCTAGCGGCGGAAAAATTCAGGTTAACTCGAAGATTTTAGGAATGAAAATTGAGGATATCGAAAACTGGGACGAATGGCCAGTTTCAGCTAGATATAAGGTTCTCAGAAATAAATTCGCTGCGACTGAATTTATGAATTATTTTAACAGCAAAGAAGGAAGAAAGAGATACGCGGGGGTCGAATTGATGCCCGGCGCGCTTCCTATAAAACAATTAGCAACAACCGAATTTAATGGAAGTTCTCTTGAATTAGAAATGTTTGCTAATCCAAAACTAAGAAGAATGTTTTTAGATTTTTTGTCTGCCTACGCGATACCTGATCTTATCAGAGATGAAGTTGCAAAATTTGTCGGTACCGCCCAAGAAAAGCCGACATACTTTTTTAAGTATGGCACAAGCCCGAGCTCAGTAAAAGCAGGAACAGATCCAACGGTTACGTTAGACGTTGATATGTTAATTGGGGAACCAGGTAAAATTACGATAGAAGAAAATATGTCAAGAACGAATAAGTTGGGAGAACAAGAAGACGATACCACTACGTATCCCTATACAATTAATTACAACAACAACCCAGTCTTTTTAGTAGAAACTCGTACGAGTGGTGAAGGTCATCCTATGCAGATTAAAGTATATGATAAAAAAATCCCGATGAAGGGATTAATAGAAAAGTTCTCGTACAGCATATAAAAAAGGGGATCCCAAAGGATCCCTTTAATTTATTAGATTATTTCATCTACGTAGCCCCCATAATTTTCAGTACATTTACGTAGAGAGGCGTTCAGACCGGATCCCCGCAACACCTGAACCCCTGCTGGTAGAACGCGTGGTTTGGATAGTGGTTGCGTGTTGAAGGACGGCACCGCGTACGAACAGGCCCCCAGTAGCCTCCCTTGAGGATCGAAGGATGCTTACTTGGCCGTGACGCGACAGTCCACTCGTCGATGTTGCCCGTCATGTCGTGGACGCCGAACGGGCTCACGCATTGCGCATCAGCGCCTGAAGCGTGGCCTTTCCACAACCTCCACATCTCTGCGCCACACTGCTCGGTGCCACGCGGAAGCATCACGGATCCATTGTACAGGACCCACTGTCGATCTATGTTACACTTGTCAGAGTCTCTCTCGTAGCCGTAAGGGTAGGGCAACACATCCTCACCCTCACAGGCAAACGTCCATTCGTCCTCGGTGCAGAGCCGTTTGCCCTTCGATTCACACAGGTCGGCCGCCTCGTTCCAGGTGACCATGATCCATGGGGCGGCCCCTACCTTATTCGGCCACTCGTAGGGGTCGATGCAGAAGTGCATGTCCTTTCGTGGGAGGGTGGACCGTATCTGTTCCCACTTTTCCTGGTCGAAAACCGAGCATCTCTCGGGAAAGTTCTTGTTGATCCACTTCGTGCACGTCGTCTTCTGGAGGTATTCGACGGTACCGTCGCCGTACGGATGTGGCTTGATGTCGCCCGCCGACGAGCCTTTCACCTCGACCATGTCACCGCCTGGACACGATGGGGATCCGACCGGTTTCGTGCCTGGGCCTATCTTGTAGACCCAGTGATCACCAATGAAGTCCCACGTGTCTGTCGGCGGAGGATCACAGGGTCGTTCACCACAAGGAATCGAGAGGAGAATTCTAAAAATGAGCGTTGGGTCCATTTTGTAATACTATAACATACCCAGCGCTTTTATAAGTTTGATTGTTGGTTAAGTATGTTCATGATTCCGAGCGGTACCCAACCCACGTTTCCCATAGCTGTCAAAATTGAGACCCAATAGCTTGAACCACTATGTCGTTGTTGGTGCGTAACAAGGCCGACCTGACCTGGCTCAAGTAGTTCAATAATATTGAAAGTGTAGCCAGGCCCAGACCTCAGTGTGATCGGAAACTTTCTATCCTGTTTCACCCACACAAGATCACCGATGTGGTTCACTTGATGAGCTCGTCAACGCAGCCCCACTTAAGCGATGCTTTTGCGTTAAGATACCAGTCTTTCTTTTTCTCATAAACTTTTTCAAGTTTCTTTTTTGTAATTTTAGTATTTTCAAGCGTCATTTCCTCAATGATTTTTTGTAGACGCATAGCCTCAATCAAGTCTTCTTTGATATCAGCGACCTTACCTCGTGTGCCAGAACTCACTTGATGATACATCATCGTACTGTGTTTATGAATTTTGCGTTTGCGTCCGTGAATTGCTATTAAAAATCCACAAGACATCGCGCAACCAGTTACGACCGTGTCCACAGGCGTACCTTCTTTTTTCATAATCGAGAGAAGTCCAAAGCATTGATAAATGGCACCGCCGTATGAATCGATATGAATTACGATCGGTTTGGGCTCATACGTCAAATTATGCAACTGGTATAAGCCCTTTAAATAATCATCGCTTTCACGAATGTCGAGAATTAATTTCGACAATGCATTCATCGAATCCTGGTCAACCTGTTGAGCTAAAAATAAATTTCGTGGAAGTGGTTTATCTAGTGTCGCCATGCATCTAACATTAATGCTAGATCGTGATTAGTATAACTAGAAACCTTTTAGCGTAAAATTCATGATCCAACCGCAGATTATAGCAAGAACGAGAAATAACATTGCAAGATTTTTTAGGAAGTCATTAGCTAATTCGTGCAAGACTTCCGCAGCGATCACGTCCTGTACTCCAACAGCATTTTTATGTAATTACGTATTAAAGCCTCTCCAACGATCTCGTCTTGTAATAGTTCAAATATTTCTTTACCATTTTTTTGAATCGCTGGTGGTAATAACGCGATGAAACCCGCCATGTCGTCTTCTTCGATAAATTCTCGCATTTCTGTACCACTAACTTGGACAGTTTCTGATCTGCTAATACCTCTACGCTCAATTTGACCATTTGCGAATAACGTTGGTGCTGAATTCATTAAATTTTCATCAGTGTATTTAAGAATATCTTCTTCGTCAGAATATATAACGAATGTGTCCTGAGATTTTTTATTCTCTGCTTTTTCGAGAGCAGAATAAACTTTCGAGACAGGAATGCCACCATAATCTATAATGACGTTAGAAGGTAATGTTGGTTCAATATAGTCCCACCATATTAGTTGCATGGTTTCACCACTCACACGAAGTTCGCCAGGTCTAGCTCTGTCCGTCGTCGACACGAAAAGCATTACTGAATCGTTTTCTTTTGAAGCGATTCTGACGAGCCCATCATGGCCGGCGTGATAAGGTTTCGCACTCATTCCTAGTAAACCTATTTTCATGCTATATATATACCTGTTTGAAGGGTTCGATGAAGCACGCAGGCGGCTTTCTTTGGCGGTATCTTTGACAAACTGTCAGTGAACACCAATACACTAGACATAAATTTATTGTATATATCTATTACGTCTATGGATCCTAAAGTAGAAGACGCTGTTAAATTCGTATATGCGTACGCGCCAAACATAAAGGAATGGAAAGTTTTAAAAAAAGAGTTGTTGAAATCGCTATCACCTGATTTAAGAAAATCATTTTCGACTCGAGATAATCGGACGAAAAAAATGAATTTTAATGATTTTGAAAAAACGATCGTTGAATATTGGCAAAAATTAAGTGGTGATCAGTTATATTTAGAGAAGCAATGACGTCGAAAAAGAAAGATTCGGAAAAACTAGTAAGACAACTAGTCTTGCAACTTATTGAAGAACATCTTGAACATTTGCAAGAAACGAATGGTACTCCACCCGTGGGGCCGTCTACAGATCCTAAGGTAACTTATGGTCCTGCGCCGAGTTACACTTCGACAGGAAAAGTCGGTAGCGGTTACACACGTGGAGACTACGGCGGGTATGGTACTGGTTATGTACCGAAATCAAAATATGTAAGTCCGATTAGAGCAAGATCGACTGTAGCTTCTCCCGATGCTCTTTACGACACCTTTGTTAAACCATTTACCGACGTCATCGGTACTACGGTCGGAAAAACGAAAGAATTAGCCCGTAGAGGCATGACTCTGTTAAACGTTGCATTTGAAACGTTAATGACTACTTTGATACCTTTTTTGACAGATTCTTATGACGAAATATTCGCAAAAGAAAAAGCAGATTTATCTAAAATAAGAAGTGAATATCAAAGTTATTATGACGAGACGTCAAAGGCTCTAGGTTCAGGCGACGCGAAAATGTTAGCTTTCTTAGCGTTCCCAGGCCCAGCTCTTACAAGTAAATTTGCGACTACTGCGCCAAAAGCAGCAACAGGCATTTTAAGCGTCGCGACGGGTGGACTAAGCGATGAATACTTCGGTTCTTCTGCAGAATTGGGACGATCTTCTAGCTCAAGCGAAAAGTCGCGTAAATCTCCATCATATATGTTCAATTCGTATGCTCGAGCGTATGGAAAGCTACTGTCGGAAGCAGAAAACAAAACCAGTGATAGTTCTTTAGAGACTAAAATTAAGAGTAAAAAATTTATTGATACGATCATAGATCGCTCCCCCGCGATAAAGTCAGTAGAAAAAGCCGCATTAGATTTACATCGTAGAACCATGGCCGAACGTTTAAAACCCGTTATCGATATATTCGCTGCAAAAAACTTGCAAGATCTTGGTAAGGCGATCAATAGCCCCATAAAGACAGACGATCTCGACCTTGAAAAAATAGATCCAAAATCTAAAATGACTGCTCAAGAAGCAGAAAGAAAATTTATAGAATCGTCTCGCGAGACTTCAAAACAAGCTGCCCTTGAAGCTCTAGAAAAATATATTGCGCCCGTCAGAACTGCTTTTGGTGATGATCATCCATTCGTAAAAGACTACGACGATGCTATAACTGCCATCAAGAGTGGTCGACCCGAACAGATAGAACAACTAAAAAAACGAATTGGAATTTCCGCATAAACATTAGTTAAAAAATGTTGTAGCATAGATGGCATGTCAAAACGTGCTCCTAAAAATTATAATGTAGCAATCATGCAACCCGATGAGATCGGCGCGCTTCGTAATCTTGTCAAAGAATTCATTACAAAAATCGAAGCCATTGACAACGAGATCGAACTCTTAAAGAGTGATAGAAAAGAAGTCATTGAAGAGTACACAGACAAGCTTGACATGAAAACTCTTCAAGCAGCGCTAAAGGTTTTGAAGATTCAACAAGCAGTTGCGCATCGGGATACTTACGACTTGTTTATTGAGGCATTAACGGAAGCGACAGCTTTACCAGAGTGAAAAATAAATGAAGAAAAAAACAAGTTCAAAAACAAGACAAAAAAATCCTGCGCAGCAGCCAGAAGCAACGATTAAAAAACATTCGACTTTTGATTTGAATTTAACTAAATTTGAATTGCTTCATTTAAGGGATCTAATGAGCATATTGTTGCCACCCGATGGGGCTGAAACAGTTTCACAATCGCTTGCGGCTGCAGAAGATCGTTCGTTAATCGAATCGATGCTGTGGGATAAGTTATGTAAGCTGTGTAAACAAGCTAAGCTCCCGATGGAAACAGAAGCTCCTGATTATATTGTTGCCCCAACCTCGCCACCTCCGATGGGCGTATTTCAAGTAAATCAAGATTTACAGTCCCAAATTAAATCTGCCGAATCTGGATTTTTACCAGGAGATGAGCCCGAAGAAGTAGAACAAGTAGAGGAAGAATAAAATGACCTATCGAGTTGGCCAAGTTCTTTTTGTCATCATCAATAAGAAGATGCAGATCTATCCGATGATGATTATTGAAGAAATTGTCAAACGAACGATGCAAGGTGAAGAAGTTAATTATATGCTTCAAGGTGGTTCCGATCCCTCGACAACAATTCTTTTAAATCAAGTTGATGGAGAAATATTCGAATCAGCCGAAGAAGCGAAATACGTTTTAACAAATCGGGCTACGCAACAGATCGAAAAATTAGTTGATTCTGCGGTCGGCCGGGCAAACGAATGGTATAAATTCGATAACCAAGAAACGTCCGAGGCTTTAACTTTACCAGAAGAACAAGACAAAATTAAAATAACGTTACCTGATGGTACAGTAGCGAACCTAAAAACAGGTTGATAAATTGACGGAGTTTTATTATGCAGCATAATAGATTTAGCGGTGTTGTGCGCAATTTTACGCAACAAGATGTTGATCGTCTTCGCGGAACTTTAAAAATTCAGCATACCTTAGCAGAAGTTGGTGCAAACAAACTATGGCAATTGATGGAAGAACAACCCTACGTCCACGCCCTCGGCGCGCTTACAGGTAATCAAGCCGTCCAACAGGTCAAGGCAGGTCTCAAGGCGATCTACTTGTCTGGTTGGCAGGTCGCCGCGGACGCGAACCTCGCCGGCGAAATGTATCCGGATCAGAGTCTCTATCCCGTCAACAGCGTTCCTGCGGTCGTCCGACGTATCAATAATGCGCTGCAACGAGCCGACCAGATCGACCACGCGGAGGGTAAGTCGGACACGGACTGGTTTGCTCCGATCGTCGCCGACGCCGAGGCGGGTTTTGGCGGTCCCCTCAACGTCTTTGAACTGACGAAGGCGATGATCGAGGCCGGCGCCGCCGCCGTCCACTTCGAAGACCAGCTCGCTTCTGAAAAGAAGTGCGGTCACATGGGTGGTAAGGTCCTCGTGCCGACAAGTCAGTTCATCAGGACCTTGACTGCGGCTCGCCTCGCTGCCGACGTGATGGGAGTTCCTACCGTGATCATCGCTCGAACGGACGCCGACTCTGCCAACCTAATCACGAGTGACGTGGATCCCTACGACGGAGACTACATCGAGGCCACGAAGTCACAGACTCCCGAGGGTTTTCACTACCTGTGCAGGACCGGTCTAGAGAGGTCGGTCGCGAGGGGTTTGGCTTACGCTCCCTACGCCGACGTCATCTGGATGGAGACCTCGACACCTGACCTCGAACAGGCTAAAGCGTTCGCGGAAGCTATCCACACCAAGTTTCCGGGAAAGAAGCTGGCCTACAACTGCTCGCCGTCTTTCAACTGGAAGAAGAACCTTGACGACGCCACGATCGCCAAGTTCCAGCGAGAGCTCGGCGCCATGGGCTACAAGTTCCAGTTTGTCACCCTCGCCGGTTTCCACGCCCTCAACCACTCGATGTACCAGTTGGCCCACGACTACAAGGACAGAGGCATGGCCGCCTACTCGCAGCTCCAACAGGCCGAGTTTGCAGCCGAATCGATCGGTTACACGGCCACAAAGCATCAACGTGAGGTCGGCACCGGATACTTCGATACCGTGTCGCAGGTGATCGCGGCGGGTAACTCCTCGACGCTCGCCCTTGAAGGTTCAACCGAGAAGGAGCAGTTCTGACATGTCGAACCAACGCAGCGAGGCGTACCTGAGAGTCCAGTCGACCCTCAAAGAATTCCGGGAAAAATTGACGGAGTTGTCTAATACCGATTTATCGGGCGTGCATGTTCACCAAGAGTGGTCGTGGATCCCTTACGTAAAGGATCATCTAGATTTTCTCGTCGAACAGACGGCCGGCGTAGAAGGTGCCCTACGGGACGCACCACCACCGACGTCGGAAGATGACATCAAACGCATGACCGAAAAAAATTCACAGTGAAAGTGGATAAGTTTTCCACCATGGTCAGATTTTTAGCCACCCCGCCCATTGTTGAAAAGTACTTTCACTAGTAATTTTTGTGCAAAGTTGGGCAGGGCGATGGTATACTAGTATCATGCCAATCGTCAAGAGTCCCTGCGGATACTCCCCTGCCGTCGCCA
>Ga0172373_10002821_pt1 | contig 26238 bp, 19 predicted proteins | sample Lak10m_2_FD_114546 | JGI IMG/M metagenome (GOLD analysis project Ga0172373, IMG submission 114546) | Freshwater microbial communities from Kabuno Bay, South-Kivu, Congo - kab_092012_10m | ecosystem: Environmental > Aquatic > Freshwater > Lake | place: Democratic Republic of the Congo...
AATACTGAAGCATTCGTCGCTGATGCAGCCACAGAAGTTGGTTGTGTAATTGTTGAAGTCGTTGTAGTTGTACAACCATTGGCATCCGTAACAGTTATTGTATACGATCCTGCTGACACACCTATAATTGTATAATTTCCTCCCGATGTTGTGATTTCAATACCTGCCGGATCACCAGGAACTGGTCCCGCCCAAGAAATATTATAACCAGGGGTGCCATCATTCGAAGTAACAGTAATTGTTCCATCAGCGCTACCGCTACAAAGTGCAGCTGTATTCGTTGCAGAAGCAGTCAGAGCAATGGGTTGAGTAACTGTTGATGTTGTTTGTGTTGTACATCCATTGGCATCCGAAACAGTAATTGTATAAATTCCTGCTGACGCACCTGTAATTGTATAATTTCCGCCTGATACAGTGATTTCATTTCCGGCAGGATCCCCATTTGATGCTCCCGTCCAAGAAACATTGTAAGGAGCCGTACCGTCTGAGGCTGTAACCGAAATTGTTCCATTTGAACTTCCACTACATAATGCTGCTGTATTTGTAGCACTTGCAACTAATGGAAGAGGTTGAATTACTTGTATATTAGTGGTTGCTGTACAGCCATTTAAATCCGTTATTGTAATTGTGTAAGCTCCTTGTGGTGCATTGTTCACTATGTAAGAACCTCCACTAGTTGTGATTTCACTCCCCGCTGGATCACCATTAGTTGGTCCTGCCCAGCTCATATTATAGGGAGCTGTTCCACCAGTCGCTGTTCCTGTCAAAGTTCCTGTGGTTCCTCCATTACACAATACAGGAGTCATTGTTGAAGATGCCGTTAATGATGCTGGCTGAGTAACTGAAACTGGAAAAGAATAGAAACAACCAGTAGCATCCGTTATAGTTACGGTATAAGACCCTGCAGATGCGCCGGTTATTTGATAGGTTCCATTCGCTGCGGTTATTTCGTCTCCCATAGGATTACCTGATGTAGGTCCTGTCCAGCTTACTTGATAAGGAGCAATGCCCTGATTTGCTGTTACCGTAATTGAGCCATTTGATGTCCCATTACAAAGCGGAGAAACGAAAGTTGCCGAACCAGTTACTCCGGCATTCGCATTAATTGTTGTTGTTGCTGTCGTTGCGCAAAGATTATTGGCAGTCACTGTAACTGTATATGTTCCCACTCCAAGATTAGATATGTTATAATTCCCTCCACTAGTAGCGATTTCAGTACCAGCAGGATTTCCAGAACTAGGTCCTGTCCAAGAGACATTGTAACCAGGTGTAGAACCTGTTGCTGTGACATTTATTGCTCCGTTTGAAGCTGAAGCACAAGCTGAATTAGAAGGAGTCAAATTAACCGTTGGTCCAGAATTTAAAGTTACTGTTGTAGTAGTTGATGATGAACATCCACTATTGGTTACCGTTACTGTGTAGGTTCCAGCATTTGCTGCAGTCATATTCGGTATAGTTGGATTTTGCAAATTAGATGTAAATTGATTTGGTCCAGACCAAGCATAAGTACCTCCTCCTGTTGCGTTCAATTGAATTGTTTGACCTGGGCAGTAGGGACCTGTATTTGATGCAGACACCCCAGGTAAAGTCGATACCGTAATTGTAACATATCCTCCGTTAACATTTGAATTTCCACCTGCTACACACGTGCCACCTGCTGGAACGAGTGAAGATCCAGCACCACCACCACCTCCGCCATTTGCGCCAGTGCAACATCCATCATTTCCACCACCACCGCCACCATAAAATCCACCACCACCGCCACCACCGGATGCAGTTTGCCAATAACCGCCTTGACCGCCTTGACCGAGTGTTCCAGCTGAACCTCCAGGAGGTGTTCCAGCCCATGGAGCTCCCCCATTTCCTCCTGCGGTTTGAGTTCCACCACCTCCACCTGCACCATATGTATTACATCCTACAGCGCCGTTATTACAATTAGCTGCCCCACCACAAACGGGACTAGAACCTCCACTTCTTCCACCTCCTCCACCGGCAACAATCACTCTATTTGAAAGGGCAGTTCCTCCAATTCGAATATCAGATGCTCCACCACCCCCCCAGGATCTATAAGTTGCTGAACCAGTTGAATTATGTCCAGTTCCACCGCCATTCCAGCCTCCAGAGTTAGCTCCTTGAGTTCCCGTTCCTCCAACATAGATATTCAATACTTGACCAGGCGTAACTGTAAAACAATTTTTGTTTATTACCGCCCCATTTCCACCATTAGAACCACCTCCTTTAGCGCCTGCAACAGATAAATTTACACTTGTAACACCTGCCGGTACCGTCCAAGTTTGAATAGATCCAGTAAAATTGAATGTAAACGTCTGGCAATGTGCGATATAACAAGTAAAAAAAAGAAAAAGATTAAGAAAAATAATTTTGACGAGCATAGCTTTCAAAGTTCGAGTATAGTTTTGTATAAAAATATAATAGAATATTGAATAAACCAAACAAAATGTTAAAGAGTAATGGAGAAATAACAATAGGATCCTAAATAAATTTTAAGACACACAAATATATTGATTTTATTAAGTTTTCCAAACAAATTCTTGGCTTTTTCAAAATAGAACCCCTTGTAAGTATTTTGGAGGTGCTTTCCCTTTGTTTTCGAAAGGATAATCTAACCATTCTTGTAGTTCAATTTTTGTGAATAGGTTCAACCTGATGAATGCCACTAAGTTCGAAAGATACCAGGCATATTTAGATTGTGCTTTTAATGCTTTAAGGATGAGTATTGTTATTAAAGCGGTCCAAATTTGTATCATTACAGCGTTCTCACTTGTACCAATGAACGACTTTATATGCAGTAGTTGTTTCACATCGCGAAAGAAAATCTCAACCTGCCATCTACTTTTATAGAGTTCGCCAATTGTGTTAGGCGACCAGTTAAATTGATTTGTAATGAGTTCTATAACTTGTTCATTTTCTTCATCCCACACAGAAACTCTTCTTAGTGTATTTGCATATTTTGATTTTGATAGCTCATTTCTAAGTTCAATAATTTCATCTTTTAGGATGTGTTGATGCTTATTCTCAGGTAGCTTATTTTCTTTTAAAGAAATGAATTGAAGGTTCTCTTTGTGACGAATGACAAAAAACACTCCTTTGCTGTCCCAAACGTTGAGGAGTGAAAAATCATTGTAAAATCGGTCAGCAACAATCACACTTCCTTTTAATAAAGGAACTTCATAAGCACCTTTATTATCAGCTGTTTTACCATTGGTTATATTTACATAAGCAGGCAGATTTCCATCAAAATCAAGCAATGTGTGCATTTTCACCGCGCCCTTGGCTGTTTTATATTTTGCCCAGTCAAATAGGCTTAAGCACAAACTTATGGTGGTGGCATCCAAAAGAAAAATTTTAGATTTAATACGGAACTTAGTTTGTTTAAATGAGGGATGCTGTCCTAAACTTTGGAGCAGTTGATAATAGTAATCTCTAAAAATCTCCCAATTACGATTTTTATTTTGATAACTGATGGTTGATTTGGAAGGTGCTTTATCAATACCCAAATGATTAAGGTTCCCAGTAGCAGAACGCAGCCCATTACTAATATCACGTACAGATTGACTTTTTGCAAACTGACAAAAAAGCATAGATACTAAATGTGTCCAACTCGTATAACCTTTGTTATGTTTATCTGTTTGCTTTTCATCAACCAATTTTTTGAATTTTGAACGGTCTAATTTTGATATAATTTGAGAAAACAACGTTATATTTGCCATGAGAGGGGGTTTTTTGTTGTGCAAACTCAAAGATAACTTGAGATACGGAATATTCCCTCTTATTTTTTTAAACGTTTAGGACGCAATTGATGATAAAACAACTAGATATAAACATTTCATGAGTTAAGATTTTCTATAAAGATAACGTGATTTTTGATTAACTTGTAACTCCTGGATTTTCCTTTGGTACACACTTTGCTACCGCATCAAAAAATATTATCATGAAGACCTTTTTTGCTTTAATTCTCGGAACTTCTTTGGTTTATGCCTTTAAAACAACGGAGTCGCACAAACCACACTTCACCTCAACTCCAACAAGCGACTTGCCTCATTTAAAACACAAAGCGTTTCAGGTGGGAGAAAAACTCCGTTACCGCGTTACATATGGGTTCATGGATGCCGGAGAAGCAACCTTAGAATTAAAAAGTACCACCAAAAAAGGCGACGGGAGAGAACTCATTCATGCCGTAGGAATTGGAAAAACCTTAGGTGGCTTCAACACGTTTTACCGCGTATTCGATAAATATGAAACCTTTTTCGATAAAAACGGTGTCTTTCCTTGGTTTTTCAAAAGGCGAGTGGACGAAGGCGGGTACAAAATATCACAAGACTACTCCTTCAAGCAAGCAGACAATAAAGTGGTCACCGACAAGGGCAAGACATTTAAAATTCCAAGTGGCACCCAAGATATGATTTCAGCCTTCTATTACGCGCGAACCCTCGACCTTAGCAATATTAAAAAGGGGAAAACATTCGAGTTTAAAGTTTTTATGGACGATGAGGTTTTCAATTTAAAAATTCGCTACCTAGGCGCTGAAAATATTAGTATTAGAAAGGGGACTTTCAAATGCTATAAATTTGGTCCTGTCATGCAAAAAGGACGCTATTTCAAAAAGGAAGAAGACGTTAATTTTTGGATCACCGCGGATGACAACCGCATTCCTGTACTTGTAAAAGCCAATATCCCTGTGGGTAGCGTTAAGCTTCAACTTGTAGAATGGAGCGGCTTACGCAATCCATTCAGCAGCAAAGTAAAATAGTGCTTATCTAACTCATAGCTGTTGTAACGCGTGTTCTTGGAATGGGCATTTTGCTTACATTTGTTTTGCTTGTCATTTCTTGAAATAATAGCGTTTATTGCCGGAATTGTCTATTTAATTGGCATCGGAAAATCTCGTCGCTGGGGTTGGTGGTTTGGCGGGATAAATGCCGGAATTTATGTCTATTTGTGCCTGGAGTTGTCGCTGTATGTGCAAACTGTGCTTCAATTTATATATGTTCTACTTGCTTTTGTAGGTTATTGGAATTGGGGAAGAGAAGAAGTTCACCAAGTAAAAAAAAGAAATCTAGCGTTTCATTTAGCCGCTATTGCTAGTTGTTCGATATTGGCGTTGTCAATTGGATTTACACTTGAACATTTCACTGACCAAGCCTTGCCAATTCAAGACGCTTTTATTGGCGTTTTTGCTTTGTTTGCAACAGTATTAACCATCTTACATATTCTTGAAAACTGGTATTATTGGTTGCTCATTAACTTGGCTTCTGTTTATTTGTTTAGCTTACAAGAACTCTACATCACAGCGGGATTATTTCTCGTAAATTTTGCCATGTCTGTCTGGGGTCTTTACGCGTGGAAAACCAATAAAAATGAGTGTGTCTAATTTGAAAATAGCCTTCACAGGTCCTGAATCATCAGGAAAAACCACATTAGCCAATTGGGTTGCTGAATCTTTAGGCTTGGAACTTAGTCCAGAATATGCGCGAGAATACCTGCAAATTCACGAGACCTACACCCAAGAGACACTCGACATTATGGCACAAGTTCAATTTGATCGTAACAATTCCGCACACGTTTGTGACACAGAAATGCTTGTTTTTGCCGTCTGGTCCATGGAAAAATATGGTAATGTGAGTCCGTTAATTCAACACTTGCTTTTCAACCAAAATATTCAACACTATTTTTTGTGTTCTCCGGATATTCCATGGGAATACGATCCGCTTAGGGAAAACCCCTATGATCGAGAGCAACTGTTTAAGAAGTATCAAGTTTTATTGGAAAAGTATCAGTTTAATTATACGATTTTAAAGGGCTCTCTTCACGAGAGAAAATCTTTGCTTTCAGCGCGCATAGGTGAGCTTAAAAATGGGTAATTTTACATCATGTATAGAATTCTGTTTCTTATCGCTTTGGTTGGCATTTGTATACCCGTAGGTTATTATTTATTAAAACCAAAAGAACGAAAAACCGAGTTGCCAGTTGCGCATAACGGTCAACGCATTTCCGAATTTAAGTTTTTGAATCAAGACGGTGATACCATTAGTAAAGCGGAACTAAGTAATAAAATTGTCGTGGCTGAATATTTTTTTACAACCTGTAAAACGATTTGTCCAGTTATGAATAAACACATGCAAAAGGTGAATGAGGCGTTTACCAACAATGACAACATTCGGATATTAAGTTTTACGTGTGATCCGGAGACGGATACTGTAGCACAATTAAAACGCTATGCCGATTCTCATGGCGCGTCAACACCTAAATGGCATTTTTTAACCGGTGACAAAAAAGAATTGTATCATTTCGCAAGAAACTCCTTATACGTGTTAAATCCTGATGCTGTTCTAAATCAAGCAGATGACGGTTCTGACTTTATACATACCAATAATTTTGTGCTCTTGGATAAATTAGGTCAAATTCGCGGATATTACGACGGGACAAATGAACGAGAAGTAGAACAGCTCATTGCCGATATTAAAACACTTTTAAACTAAACGATTGCCTAAACCTTCCATTCAAATAAATGAGGATATAATTCGTCTACTTTCATTTGAAATTAGCTTGAACATTGGCTTTCGTATTCGAAGTAAAGCAGATTGTAAAGCACTTTCGGCTTTCATTTCAAAAAAGGGTTTTGGAACTATTTCTGTCAGTACGCTTTATCGTTTATTGGTTTGGAAAAACAATACCCACACTCCATATCTTCACACCTTGGATATTTTAGCACAGGTTTGCGGTCGGGAAAATTGGGCAGCATTTGAGTTGTTCGACGATACCAGGAGGGAATATGTTCAGAACTTGGGTAATTTGGCATTTAAAAACAAACCAAGTCTTTTGCATTTTGTCATTCGAAATGGAAATTTCGAAGCCCTATCTGACTACTTAAGGCACGTGGAAGGAACGCTCAAAGAAGATCAAAAATTCTTATTAGGGCTAGAAGTATACAACGCTTTAGCCAAAATGAACGACAATAAGGCTTTCTTTGATGTATTTGCTAGAAATAAGGAAATTAGAACCGGTTTTTTTGAATACCTGGCGGATCCCGATTTTAATCTTAACGATTACGATTACGGCCTAGAAAAATACCTAGAAGCTAGTCAATCTCCTTCCACCACAATTGGTCTTCAAGACAGAATGTTCGCGCACAGTTTATTGCTTCGTTGGTTCTTTTTAAATAATAATCATGCTCGAGCAAAGCACCATGGACGAGAACTTTATGAGGATCTAATCCCTTCTGATTCTGATTGGAATCAACTACATATTTTTCCTAAGGCTCGTTATCAATGCTATAAATTGTTCTATTTTCAATTAACCAATGAAAAAGAAAAGTTTGATGACCAAGTAAAAAAGCTGCTAAAACAATTTGCATTGAAATTGCTGAGTACCGATGAAAAACGGATGCTTTTTCATACCATAATTGACACGTTTTCCTATTTGCCAATGGAATACCAATCCTACATGAGGCGGCGGATATTTAAAGAATTTAAGGAACTTTTTATGTATTTACCTGAAAATTTTAGAGAAAAGTCCTTTAAGGATTTAGCACCCTATTTCAGTAAAAATGCCACAGATTGGTATAGATTCTATGGTTTGATAACCCACGAAGCTTAATACTTGAACCAACTTGAACCAAAAAATCTAAATTCATTAACTTATTTTTGAATTAAGAGTTTAATTAATCCTATTTATAATGCTGCATAAAGCCTCATTTCGGTAAAACGTGTGGGGCTTTTTTATTCGCAACTCCTGAAAACTTCTATTAATTTTGACGTGTGGTTGTCTTCTCTCTATATGTTCTTGTTATTATAGTTGGGCTTTGGTTGCTCATTCAGAAGGGCGGAAATAAATTCTTCACGTCGCGGAAAAACACCTCTTGGATACTTTCAGGATTATCCTTGTTTATGTTGTCGCTTTCGGTAGATCAAGGGCAATTGATTACCGGAATTGTGGCAAATAAAGGGTTTTCTGGTTTATGGATTCTTTGGGTAGGCTGGATAAGTGCCTTTGTAATCCCCGTAGTGTTTGCTCCCTATTGGAGAAGATTGAACTTTATGACGGATAATCAATTTCTTTTATTTCGATTTCCAGGAAAAAGCGGAAAAGCTTTACATCTCTTTCGCGCTCTATATGTTGGTGGGCTTGTTGTTGCCTTATCGGTTTGTTTTCACCTGGTTGGGTTTTCCCGGTTGCTCTCGACTTGTTTTAACATCTCCACAGAGCTTGCGATAATGTTAACCGGACTGATATTAAGTCTTTACACTTTAAAAAACATCTTTGATGTTAAATTGAAATTAGATGCTTTTCATGCTGCTGTCTATTTTATCAGTTTCATCGTTATTCTCGTTTCATTATGGCAAAGTTCAGATGGCATTGAGGGTGTTTCGTCGTATTTTACCACTCATCCTGAAAAACTTCAATTATTTCCCGAACAAGGCAATACCTCAAACTGGTTTTCTTTTTTCATAATAATCGGCGTGCAGTGGTGGAGTTGTAATTTGTTTGATGGTGGCGGTCCTGAAATGTCACGTTTTACTGCGGTTGAAAATTCTCGAAGTGCCACTCTTACTGGTTTGCTCCCGTTAATTATTTCATTCATCTTAGGAAATCTTTTACTCTTAACTGTTCTATTAGTATTAGGCAGTTCAAACACTTCTGCGATTACTGAATTAACGTATTCGGAACAAGTCTTTGAGGCCATCCCCAAATACCTAGTGCCCCTCATTGTAGCAGGAATGTTTGGTGTATTTATTTCAACTGCTGAGTCTTTGTTGCTATGGGGTTCCTCATTCTTAACTATTGATGTTTACCAAACACACATTAAACCGAAAGCACCAAGCACTGAACAGAAATGGATTACAGTTAGCACGATGATTTTTTTAATCATTCTGTCAACACTCTTTGCGCTACTCGTTGACAATCTTTACACATTAATATTGTTTACTTTTTCAATCGCTGCCGGCGTTGCGCCTGTTTATATTTTACGCTGGACTTGGTACAGAATAAATGCATGGTCACAATTAAGTGCTATGCTAAGTTCTGCCTTATTTACCCTAATTTATCCGTTTTTTCACGATACTTTTCCTTTAAAAGCTTTTCCCATGGAGGAATCAAGAATATTAATTGTGACTATACTCACTACCGCGACCTGGTTGCTTGTTACGTATGTTACTCCGAATACATCTTCTGAGGTTAGCGAAAAAATGTCGTTACTAATTGGAAGCCCTCGTCATCATTATAAAAAATTAGGTTTATCGCTACTGTTAGGGGTATTTATGGTCCTACTTGTTCCGTTAATTACCTGGTGCTTTCTAAATTATGTTAGTCGCTGATTTCGCCCACCAGGTTTGTGTGTAATAGGAGCTTGATTTTGTCGATATTTCCCTCCGTGGCAAGTAAATATTGAAGCTTAGCGAGTGCTGCTTCTGTCGTCATGTCTTTTCCGCTTATAACACCAACTTTTTCGAAAAATGAACTCGTTTGATAAGCCCCTTGTTTCACCGAACCTGAACTACATTGAGTTACGTTCAACACTATTCCGCCTGATTCAATATATTGTGTGATAAAAGCCTGAAACTCGGGATTACTCGGTGCGTTTCCAGCGCCAAATGTTTCAATAACCAAGGCTTTATTTATAGCGACGTCAAACAAATTTGCATAAGACTTCACCGGGATTCCGGGGTAAAGTCTAATTAATCCAACAGAAGCGGTCATTTTTTTTGTAAACTTTAGCTCTTTTTCCCGCGTTCGAAAAAGTTTATCAAGGTTGTATTCTATTGTAACGCCCGCAACTGCTAACTCAGGATAATTTGGAGACTGAAATGCCTCAAATTGATTCGCCGAAACCTTTGAGCAACGATTCCCTCTATATAAGGAATATTCAAAATATACGGCAACCTCCTGTACAATGGGTTCGCCACGTTCATCTGTTGCTGCTGCAATTTCAACCGCTGTAATTAAATTCTCTTTTCCATCTGTTCTAATGGTTCCAATTGGCAGTTGCGATCCTGTTAAAATTACAGGCTTTCGAAGTCCCAATAACATGAAACTTAAAGCTGAGGCGGTAAATGCCATGGTGTCTGAACCATGTAAGATGACAAAACCATCATAGTGCTGATAGTTTTTCTCTATTATTTCTACCAAATCTGCCCAATGACACAATGTCATTTCTGAGGAATCGATTGGATGTTCAAAACTGACTGAAGAAATCTCTAAAGGAAAACGCTCTAGTTCCGGAACTTGCTCATATAAATGGTTAAAATTGAAACTTTTCAATTCTCCCGTTTTATGGTCCTTAACCATTCCAATCGTTCCGCCGGTATAGATCAATAATATCTTACGCATTTCTCTTTAAATATTCCTCTATTCGAAATAACTCGCTTGCATTGTTTGTCGTGATTGTTGCCATTTCCTCATAAGATAAGGTATACACATCGCTTAACTTTTCACACACATGTGCGATAAAGCTACTTTCGTTTCTTTTGCCTCGATGAGGAGAAGGGGCCAAATACGGGGCATCTGTTTCAAGTACTATGTGTTGAAGTGGTACTTTTTCCAAGACATTGGCAATTTTAGCGTTTTTATAGGTCACAACGCCCCCAATTCCCAATTTGAAGCCGCCATAGGAAAGCACTTTTTTGGCTTGCTGTTCATGCCCAGTAAAACAATGAAAAACACCCGTCAAACCATCTGTGTTCTCTTCATCTAATATAGAAAATACTTCGTCAAAGGCCTCCCTAACGTGAATTGCAATTGGTTTTTTTAACGCTTTTGCCCATCGAACTTGCTCTCGAAAAACTGTCTTTTGGGCTTCAACAAAAGTTTTATCCCAGTACAAGTCTATGCCAATCTCTCCCACTGCAATAAACTTCTCTGGTTCTTGAAATAGTTCCGTGCGAATTGCTTCAAGCTGCACTTGCCAATCTTCCTTTACATAGGAAGGATGAAGGCCCATCATAGGGAAACAATTTGGGTATTCTTTATGCAACGCATACATTTTAGGGATGCTGGTCACATCTATGTTTGGAAGTAGCACGTACGCACCTTCAACCTCTTTGAAACGGGTTAACATTTCTGTTCGGTCCGTTAGAAATTCATCTTCGTAAAGATGTGCGTGTGTGTCAATTAGCATTAAAATAAAGAATAGCTAAAACCAAATTGAATAGGGTGAACAGATTCGCCTTGCTTAAACATTTCACTCAACTGATATGCAGTGAAAATAGCCATTGTTCTTCCGCCAAAACGACAATGAATACCATAACGAAAACCAAAATTTGGCGCCAAAGCCATTTTCGTGCGGTCTCCATTACGAAACTTTGTGATTTGTTGCACAGGGAACCCATAACCAATATATCCACCAAAATTTACTTTCCACGCTCTTGCTTTCGGTTTTCCGAATCGAAATTCAAAAGGAAGAACTAAGCTGTTTTCACGAAATATATTGTGCTTGTAGAGGTCCGTAGTTTCCTTTTCGCACAGTTCCACTTGATTGTGCAGTATGTTCGTTTTATGTTGTGAATACACATTACTTAGTCCATATCTCAATCCGTAGCCAATGGAAAAAGATGCTGCTTTTTTAAACCGCTTTTCAAACATCACATTAGCATTAAACCCAATGCTTTTCCAGGAAGAAGAAATATTTCCGTGATTTTTACTAAGCCAATCGTTATACGTTACATCAATTATAAACCTATCGTATTTGTGAAGTCTTGAATCCTCTAGGGGTCTCAATCCGTTATAATGCCACAGCACTCCTGGTTTGTAACGAGAAATTAACTTTTCTTGCTGGGCAAAAGAAATAGTTGAAATAAATACCAGAAAGATGACTATTGTTTTCAAGACTATGAATTTAAGTATTTTTCCCAATTCCATGCATCCATAACGGCATCTTCTATGGTTCGTTCCGCTTTCCAGGCAATTTTTTTGAAAGAACTATCTACGTTAGCGTAAATTTCAACCACGTCTCCTTCTCTTCTCGGGCCGAATTTCCAATTTAATTTTAATCCTGTTTTGGTTTCAAACGCCTGAATTAATTCCAACACCGTTGATCCTTTTCCTGTTCCAACATTCAAATAATCTAATGTGCCGGCCGTTTGTTTCCAAAGGTATTGTAAAGCGCGAACATGAGCCTCTGCTAAGTCTACCACATGTATAAAATCACGCACACAAGTTCCATCTTTTGTTGGATAATCGTTTCCGAAAACAATTAATTGTTCTTGTTTGCCAATCGCTGTTTGAGTGATAAATGGAAGTAAATTATTTGGTCTTCCAATAGGAAATTCCCCTATTAAGGCGCTTTCATGTGCGCCAACCGGGTTGAAATAACGTAAATTCATGATGCGCAGCTGAGGCGCAGAGCGGAAGGTGTCTGCAATAATTTGCTCTCCCATCCACTTCGTGTAACCATATGGCGATTCCGGGAGGAGTTTAGGAGTTGATTCCGTAACCTCCTTTTGTCCTTGAGGTTCTCCATAAACAGTACAAGACGAAGAAAAAACAAAGTTATTAACGTGGTTTTTTATCATGCATTCCAACACGTTGACCAACCCTAATATGTTGTTTCGGTAATATTTTAATGGTTCTGAAACAGACTCTCCTACCGCTTTATATGCGGCAAAATGAATGACACCTTCAAACGTATATTGCTTGAAAAGGGCATCCAAACTTTGTTGGTCACAAACGTCGATTTCGTGTATAAGAGGAAGTTTCCCTAAAATAGATTCCAACCCTTTAAGCACAATCCTGTTTGCATTACGAAAATCGTCGACAATAACAGGTGTGTATCCATTTTGAACGAGGGATACCACTGTGTGTGAACCAATATAGCCGGCGCCTCCGGTTACCAATACAAACTTGCTCATCTATTCAAAGTTAAAGCAAATTTCGCGTATCTTCGGGACATTGGAGAAAAACAACATAAATATTCGACAATTTGCTCCTAAAAAACAGGGCCCGGGTTACTTGTTGCGATTTGTAATTTACGCCATTGTGCTTGGCGCACTGCTTTGGTTGATCTATGATCGATTAAATGAAGTGAACAATGACCCTCCAAAAGTGTTAAAAGAGGAAAAAAAATTATTGCCCCCTCAAATCGAAATAGAATGAGTTATGTTATCGCATTTTTAGGCCTTTTTCTTTCGTCATCGAACAACTACTCTCTGACTGTAGAAGTGAAAAACGTTCCTAATAACAAGGGGACTGTCTACGTTGGTTTGTTTCGTCCACAAGACGAATGGCCAACATACGGAAAACAATATAAAGGAAAAGTAGTTAGTGCTGTCAAAGGAAAAACAGTGGTGACTTTTGCTGGGTTACCCGCTGGGAAATATGCTCTTGCCGTATATCACGACGAAAACAAAAACAACAAACTTGACAAAAATCTTGTTGGAATGCCTACAGAAATATATGGTTTTTCGAATAATGCTCGGGCCACTTTCTCAGCCCCAGATTTCTCAGATGCCCAAATTAGTTTATCAAAATCGATCACCCATAGCATACTGTTGAAATAGTTTCGTTCTTTCCTTACCTTTGGAAAAACAATTTATGAAATACTATTTTTCTTTCGTTGCGCTAATCAGTGTGTTTTCCATTTTTTCTCAAGAGGAGCTTCTATTTCAAAAACCATCGGCTTCCATTCTTCAACTTGCCGACTACGAACGTCCTCCATCCATTTCGATGGATAACAAGAAACAAATGGTGTTGTTTTCATACCGTGATACTTATAAAACACTTCAAGACTTAAACCAAGAAGAGCTTAGACTTGGCGGACTTCGCGTAAACCCAACTTTACATATTTCTTCGACTCAAACCTACGTGACAAACCTTAAGTTAAGAGCACTTCTCGATACTAAAACAGAACCTGCGCAAGTAAAAAACCTACCCATACAAGCTAAAATAACTTTTATTTCATGGTCGCCTGACGATTCTAAAATTGCTTTTGTTAACATGGATGAAGCAGGGCTTAGCTTGTGGTTGATAAATGTGGAAACAAAAGAAGCAACGAAACTTAGCGATCTAAATCTCAATGCTACAACGGGAATGCCTTATAGCTGGAATAAAGACGGAAATGCATTATTAGTGAAAACCGTTGTTCAAAACAGACCTCCACTGATTGATACCAAAAAAGAACTTCCTAAGGGGCCCACCGTTTCTATTGCTGAAGGAAAAGTTTCACAAAACAGAACCTATCAGGATTTATTAAAAAACCCAACAGATGAGCGGAACTTTGAAATATTGGTAAAGTCTGAACTGAAAAAAATTGATGTTTCGGGGAAGATTAGCAACTTTCTTCCTGCTGATTTATATATTGGCATGTCCTATTCTCCAGACGGAACACATTTACTTGTAACAACTATTCAAAGACCATTTTCTTATTTGGTTCCTTACAGTAGATTTCCTATGTCTCAAAAAGTTTATAATTCCCTTGGGATCCTCATTAAAGAGGTGAACACCGTGCCTTTAGTTGAAATCATGCCAAAAGGATTTGCCGCTGTAAGAGCCGGTAGGAGAAATGTTTTATGGAGAAATGATGCGCCAAACACCTTGATGTTCGTGGAAGCTCTGGACGGTGGTGATCCGTCAAAAACAGTAGACTTTCGAGATGAGTTGTTCAGTTGGGATGCCCCATTTTCTAAAGAGCCAACGTCACTTTTAAAGGTGAAGCAACGTTTCAGCGACGTTTACTTTTCAGATCACAACTTTATGCTTGTGAAAGACTCCTGGTACGACACGCGTAACGAAAAAACATATTTAGTGGACCTAACTACAAGTACAAGTAAAATAATTCTAGACAGAAACTATCAAGACGCCTATGGTGATCCAGGTGTTTTTCAGCAAGAGAAAGGAAAACATGGTGCCAATGTGCTTGTGGTTAATGAAAACAAACTTTTATTGTTTGGTGATGGGTTTACCAAGGACGGACAGTTCCCTTTTATTGATGAATTCGACATTAAATCCTTAAAAACTACACGTCTCTACCGAGCAAATTTTCCAACTAAAAAAATTGATCTTTTAGATGTTTTTGATAAAAAGAAAGGGTTATATCTCGTTCAATTACAAAGTAAAGCAGACTTTCCAAATTACTATCTTTTATCAGCTAAAACGAATAAAACAACTCAATTAACTTTTTCTAAAAACCCTTTTGAATCTATTAAATCTGTTGAAAAGCAAGTAATCAAATACAAAAGAAGTGACGGTGTAGAGCTCTCTGGAACCTTATATCTTCCTGTCGGTTATGATAAAAATTTGAAACCTAAAGTTCCTTTATTGATTTGGGCATACCCAGAAGAATTTAAAGACAAAAACAGCGCCGGACAAAATAAACAGAATCCTAACGAATTTACGTTTCCAAACTATGGGTCATTCGTTTATTGGGTTACAAAAGGATACGCTGTATTAGATGATGCTTCATTTCCAATCATTGGAGAAGGAAACGAAGAGCCGAACAATACCTTTATCGAACAATTAGTTGCCAACGGAAGAGCCGCTATAGACGCTGTGGATGCTCTTGGCTACATTGACAGAAAAAAAGTAGCTGTTGGCGGACACTCTTATGGTGCCTTCATGACTGCAAATCTCCTAACTCATTCTGACGATTTTGCATGTGGAATTGCCAGAAGCGGCGCTTATAACCGCACTTTAACGCCTTTTGGTTTTCAGTCTGAACAGCGAAATTTTTGGGACATTCCAGATATCTATGGAAATATGTCCCCCTTTTTTACGGCTAGTAAAATGGACAAACCCATGCTTTTGATTCATGGTGAAGCTGATAATAATCCCGGGACGTTTACCTTGCAAACGGAACGCTATTTTCAAGCGATTAAAGGCCTTGGCGGTAAGGCAAGAATGGTAATTTTGCCAAAAGAAAGCCATGGTTATGCGGCGAAAGAGAATATTCTACATGTTCTTTGGGAACAAGAACAGTTTTTAGATAAATACTTGAAATAAAAAGTGTCTGCTTTACATCGTTTCACTATCGATGTATCTGGAATTCCTCTTCCAGAATCATTCACTTTTCCATTTTATTATGAGCCTCATCCTTTGGCCTTACATGCTGCAGAGCAATTACAAGAAGAACTTGAGAAAAATCCGTGGCAGCATCCGTTTGGTTTAACTAATGAAGAAAAACCCATCGGTAAAATGTTCGGTGTGCTTGTTGTCTTAAATCAACAAAATCAATTAGGTTACTTATGCGCCTTTTCCGGTAAACTCTCTGAAAGCAATCATCATTCTGGATTTGTTCCACCAGTATTTGACTTATTAGACCGCGATGGTTACTTCGTAAAAGAGGAAGAATTCATCAACTCATTGACGCGAAAGATAGAAGAAGTCAAAACTTCCAATGATTACAAATTTGCTTGTTTGTCTCGTGAGCAACTCGTAAACGAATTTTTAATGATCTGTGAGCAAAGAAAAGAAGCAATAAAAAATAACAAATCGCTACGTAAAGAAAAAAGACAACATGCGATACTCCAACTTTCATCAATAGAATACCTGCAATTTGATCAATTGCTTCAAGAGGAAAGTAAAACAGAACAAATACAATTAAAGCGTTTAATTCGCGAATACAAATTAAAAATTGCGGAAAAAGAAGAAGAGGTCGCGGTTTTCAACTCTCAAATTGCAGCGCTAAAACAACAACGTTCAGTCCATTCTGCACATTTACAACAGCGCATTTTCACCTCCTATACCTTTCTTAACCGTGCTCAAAAAGAAATGAGTTTACTTGATATTTTCTCTAAATCATCTACACCCATTCCACCCGCTGGAGCAGGTGAATGTGCGGCTCCAAAACTACTAAATCATGCTTTTTTGCATAAATTAACCCCCATTTGCATGGCAGAATTTTGGTGGGGGGCTTCTCCCGTTTCTGAAGTTCGTGTTCACAAGCAATTCTATCCTGCCTGTCGAGGAAAATGTGAGCCTATTCTCATGAATCACATGTTGAAAGGAATTAAATTAGAAGAAAATCCCTTACTCAAACAGGCCAACATTCAAGATATTCCAATTGTATTTGAAGACGAGTACTTTATGGTTATTGAGAAGCCTGCAGAGTTTTTATCCGTTCCAGGAAAAGCAATTAAGGATTCAGTATATGAACGAATAAAAGAAATGAGACCTGATGCAAGCGGCCCGTTATTGGTGCATCGACTAGACATGTCAACTTCGGGGCTACTCGTGGTAGCGAAGTCGATAGAGGCTTATAAAAAACTTCAATTTTTATTTATTAAGAGAAAAGTTGAGAAAAAATACGAGGCGCTTCTTGAGGGGGTTATTTCGAAACCAATAGCAGGAGTAATTAATCTTCCGCTTAGGCTCGATATTGATAACAGACCCTTTCAACTTGTATGTTACGATTTTGGGAAAGCAGCCATAACGGAATATGAGGTGATTGACATTAAAGACAATAGAACGCGTATTTCATTTAAACCATTAACAGGAAGAACGCATCAATTGCGTGTCCATTCCGCACATATACTAGGCCTAAATTGTCCGATTGTCGGTGATGATTTATATGGAAAAAAAGATGAGCGACTTTGTTTACATGCTGCAGAGTTGTCCTTTATACATCCTTTTAAAAAATCACCTGTCTCTTTTATAAGTAAAACTCCATTTTAAAGATAGGTTAACGGAATATAAGTGGTCAAAAGGAGCAATTCGATTTCCATTAGATAAACCATTACCAAAAAAATTAATTCAAGTGATCACCTTATACCGTTTTAAACAAGTTGAACAGAAACTTAATCCTTGAACGACCTTATTTGCTTAATGTATATTTCGCGATTTGAGCCTTTTATATTCTCGATTAAATGAGATTTACATAAGATGTTCTGCGCCTTTTTGCTGCCAAGAAACACAACTTATGACAATGGAGAAAAAAAGTGTATTAAATAGTGGTTTCAACCCAATCACCGTGTTCCTTTATTAAATCAATCAAGGCTTCTACGGCATCATCTTCGGGTATGTTTCTTTTCACTACCGTTTTTTCTTTGTACAAATTGATTTTTCCGGGCCCTGTACCAACATAACCGTAATCTGCATCGGCCATTTCTCCGGGACCATTCACGATACAACCCATTATTCCTATTTTTATCCCTTTTAAATGAGAGGTCTTTTCGCGAATTTTAGCAGTCGTTTCTTGTAAATCAAAAAGTGTTCTTCCGCAAGAAGGGCAGGAAATATATTCTGTTTTTGAAATACGGGTTCGCGTTGCTTGAAGTATCCCAAAAGATGTGGAATTGATCAATTGTAGGGGTTGCTCAGCTGATATCCAAATACCGTCGCCAAAACCATCAATAAATGTCGCGCCCATATCGGCAGACACCGATAATTGAAATGTTTCAGCTTCTTTATTATTCGAATGCGTCCTCATTATAACAGGATTTTTAAGCCCTTTTTTCGCATAATTCAAACGAAATTGACGAAACAGCTGTGTTTTGTTTGCGAACTTTGTTTGTACAACTAAAACTAACTGAGTATATTGACTCCATTCTGTTAAGACCTCATCTTCGGCATTGACCAATAAGAACCCTTTTTGATTTTTATCTAAATACGACAAATTTTCATTCGTCAAAAGAGGATAAAAACCTGGTTTATTTTGATAATTCTTTTGCCATAATTCAAATGTTGTGATAACTCCTATAGTACCGGGTAGTTCGAAATTTATTACGTTGTCACCAACAAAGACATAATCCGCTGCAAGATCCTGAACATTCCACTTATCCAAGGGAACCGAATACACATAACCCAAGCCAAATATGCCCGCAGGCGTTATCTCTTGGCGTGACGATAAATCACCCACAACTACAGGTACTTGATTTTCGCCAATATTATGTACAGCAAAAGAAGTGCTTCTTTGGTATTCAAAAGGATTATATGGCAATTCCGCGTGTTCTTCGTCTAAAACTTTAACATTGTCGGTGTTTTGGCATTTTTCGGCTAATTTTCGTGCAACAGGAATCTCAAACTCCGGTTCTTCTGTAAGAGAAACGCGAATGGTGTCGCCTATTCCATCTTCCAACAAAGCCCCAATTCCTACCGCCGACTTTATCCTACCATCTTCCCCTTCACCAGCCTCTGTTACACCAAGGTGTAGAGGGTAAACCACTCCTCTCTTTAACATTTCGGCTACCAAAAGTCTATAGGCCTGTACCATCACGATGGTGTTACTCGCTTTCATTGAAATCACCAACTGGTCAAAGTCTAATTTTTCACAGATACGAATAAATTCCATAGCAGATTCCACCATCCCAGCCGGTGTATCACCATAACGACTTAAAATCCTGTCAGACAAAGATCCGTGATTCGTACCAATACGCATAGCGGTTCCGTGCTTTTTACACAAAAGGACAAGTGGCGTAAATTTTTCCTCAATGCGCAATAGCTCAGCCCGATAACTTTCGTCGGTGTATTCTATTTCTTCAAATTTCTTTTTATCAGCATAATTACCTGGATTCACACGAACTTTTTCTACAAGGCCCGCCGCGATTTCAGCAGCATTGGGTGTAAAATGAATATCCGCAACTAAAGGCGTATGATACCCTTTTTCATTCAAAGACTTTTTTATAACACCAAGATTTATTGCTTCGTTTTTGCTTGGCGCTGTTAATCGCACCAATTCACAACCCGCTTCAATCATACGTATAGACTGAGCCACAGACGCTGCGGTATCCATTGTATCAGTTGTGGTCATAGATTGTAAGCGAATAGGATTATTCGCTCCCATTGTCATATTACCTATTCTTACTTCTCTTGTTGTAAGTCTTTTTCTGTTTAAGAGGTCTAAGCAATAAGACATTTTGTTTTATTTGATTAACAATTTATTACAACTATTGTTTTATGGGGCCTGGAACCATTCGCTTAGAATGTTTAGAACCTCGGGAGAAATTGTTTGTTCCAATTGGCCGTATTCGGATACCGCACCTGTTTTCGTTTCCTGAAAAAGGTGATTTAAATTCGGTAATTCCTCGTATTTGTTGTTGCCTGTAACGTTTAATACGTTTCTCTTTATCGCTGATAAATTTTCTTTGGATGGAACCTGTAAATCTTTATCTCCGTTTAATGCAAGAACCTTACACGTAACACGGGTTAGGTCAAGGGTTGGATCGTAAGATAAAAAATACAACATCCAAGGATTTACAAATGTATTGGTGGAAATTTCGACGAATTTTTCTTTAGAACCATATTTTTTGATTTCCTTCTTAGAAAGTTTTTTAGCGTATTTTCGAATTTCTCCCTCCACAAATTCTCTGCACGAGCTCATGTCTTTCGCGACAAGCATTCCTGAAAACAGTTTTTTATTAAAGGCGTTCAACTCTTGTATTTCTTTTTCCTTCATTCCTTCGGATCTCGCTATGAGCACTTGTTGTAAAAGTAATAACGAATCTCCTTTGATTCCGGGGCCAGCAAGCAAGGCGATTGAAGCTAAATCTCTTCTTTTTGCGCCGAGCATTACCGCCAACATAGCGCCTTCGCTATGACCACAAACAGAAATTTGCCCTTTATTGATGAGAGGATGTTCCTGTAAATAATCTACAGCCGCGGATACATCTTCCATAAAGTCTTTAGATGTTGCATCCATAAAAGAAACCCCTGAAGATTGACCTGTCCCTCGATCATCGTAACGTAAAACCGCTATACCGTTTCGAGTTAAATGATCTGCAATCACCAGAAATGGCTTATGGCCTAAAATTTCCTCATTGCGGTCTTGGGGGCCAGAACCACTCACCAGAACAACAGCAGAAAATGGACCTTCCCCTGGAGGCAATGTCAGGGTTCCAACAAGTTTTGCTTCTCCATTTTTAAAAACTGCCTCTTCTTCTCTGTATGGAAAAGGGGGTATTGGTTCCTGAGGTCGTTTTGGTTTTTCCACCGCCGGTTCTTTCCGAGAAAGCCCCATTGGCATGCTCATTCCGCCCTGCTTAAAGTTGCCTTGAATTTCTTCTCCTTTGAGCACTCCGGTATAAGAAACCCCTATGTTTTTGACTTCAAATGTTAATCTATCTTCTTGTATTTCCACCTTAGTGGCTGGTATTCCAAATGCTCCTTGATCGGGACTGTCTAAGGTTCCCTTCCACGTGTTTTTGTCATTTGTCAGGTGTAAATTTAACCTCAGCTCTTGCCCTTGAATGGCTAATTTACCATACCATGTACCCGTCCAATTTTGTTGCGCAAACGCAACATTAACCGTTAAGAGAAAAAATACCAGGCGAATCATTTAAAAAAGAACTTAACGATATCGTTACCATTAGCGTATATCATAAGGCCGAGAAGTAGTGCAATGCCAATGTACTGCGCAACCTCAAGAACGCGCTGCGGAGCCTCTTTACCTGTTATCATTTCGTATAATAGAAAAACAACATGGCCTCCATCCAATGCGGGAATGGGTAATATATTCATAAAAGCCAAAATAATGGAAAGTAGTGCCGTGTTAAGCCAAAATGCCTGCCAATTCCATAAGGCAGGAAACATATTGCCAATTGAAGCAAAACCACCAACAGACGAAGCCCCTTTTTCTGTGAAAATAAACTTAAATTGAGCCATGTAATCGCCTAAAGTATTGGCTCCGTAGGTGAAACCCTGAGAAATCCCTTCTCCAAAAGAATAATCTTTTATCGTATAGGCTTTTTCATTTGCCACCCTAGTGTTCTTCATTTTAAACCCTAAAGTTCCGTCTTCCTTAACATCCGATTTTAACTGTTTTGTTTCCTTTCCGCGCTGAACCGTTAGCGATACTTGTTTTCCCTTGTAACGATATAATTCTGCTTGTAATTCATCGAAGTAGGTTATGGTGGTGGTGTTCACTTTTAAAATAGAATCTCCTTTGGTTAATCCTGCGCTTTCTGCTGGACTATCTGCAACCACTTCATCAACAACCGCTGCGTACATTCGAAAACTTACCATTGGCATGGCACCGGCATGAAACAAATCCATGTCTATTCCTTCGGGAAGAGAAATCTCTTTCACCTCACCGGATTTTTTCAGTACAGTTAGATTTTTAGCATCACGAAGGAGTACTTCTTTGTTGATTTCATTAATACTTGTGACCTCTTTTCCTTGAACTTTAATTATTCTGTCTCCCGACTCAATTCCATATGTGTTCATGTATGGGTGCACGCTCATCCCTTCGGAAAGTTTAGTTGTGTCCACTTGTTCAGAACCCCAAACCAATAGCACAGCCATGTAAATAATAAACCCTAAAATAAGATTTACAGTAACCCCCCCAATCATGATAATGAGACGCTGCCATGTTTTCTTTGAACGAAATTCCCAATCTTCTTTGGGTTTTTCTAATTGCTCCTTATCCATTGATTCGTCAATCATTCCGGCAATTTTTACGTACCCACCTAATGGAAGCCATCCCAATCCCCATTCTGTGGTGTTTTTGTCTTCCTCCCACTCCTCTGGGGATTTTTTACTAAACCAAGATGTTTTCCATGTTCCGTTTACCTTTTTGAAGCGAAAAAGCGAAAAGTATGGGTTAAAGAATAGGTAGAATTTCTCTACTCGTGTTTTAAACAAGACCGCAGGTATGAAGTGACCAAGTTCGTGAAGTGTAACAAGAATAGCAAGCGATAAAAATAGTTGCGCTGCTTTAATCCAGAATTCCATTTAATACGTTTTTATTAATCACACAAATATACGTGTAAACTTTAAGTATTGTGAATTCAAGAATTTGGCTTGGTTAATAAATACTAAAAACCATCGAAAAGAACTGATATAATTACTGCCGTTTTTTCGCTAATGCGCCTCTAACCAATTGTTCGCTAACTTCAGCTCTACCTCCATCGGAACGTCCATTTGAACAGCTTTTTCCATTGCTTCTTTTACCAATAGTTGCATTAGTAACTCTTCTGAAACATGAACGTCAAACACCAATTCGTCGTGTACCTGCAATATCATTTTAGATTTCACATTTTCAGCTTTCATCTTGCTATGAACCGCTACCATTGCTAATTTTATAATATCGGCAGCAGAGCCCTGTATCGGCGCGTTAATAGCATTTCGTTCGGCATAGCCTCTTACTACTGCATTGGCAGAATTGATGTCCGGTAAATATCTTCTGCGTTTCATTATTGTTTCTACATAGCCGACTTCCCTTGCTTGTGAAATCGCGTCGTCCATGTATTTTTTAATGGTTCCAAACTGCTCAAAATAAGCATCGATGATGGTTTTTGCTTCGGTTCTTGAAATGTCTAAATTTTGTGCGAGTCCAAAAGCCGATTGCCCGTATATTATTCCGAAATTAACTGCTTTTGCGGCGCTTCTTTGATCCCTCGAAACCTCATCAAGCGAAACATTAAAAACATTGGCTGCCGTCGCGGCATGGATGTCCTTTCCTTCTCTAAAAGCAGTAATCATATTTTTATCCCCGCTTAACGCTGCAATGATGCGCAATTCAATTTGCGAATAATCAACAGCCATTAATTTGTATTCGGAGCTTCTGGATACAAATGCCCTTCTAATTTCTCGCCCCTTTGCAGAGCGTATGGGAATGTTTTGAAGATTTGGATTGTTTGAACTTAAACGTCCCGTGGCCGTAACCGTTTGCATAAAATTTGTGTGAATTCTACCATCTATTGGGTCACATAAGACAGGTAGCGGGTCCACATAGGTGCTTTTCAATTTCCTTAGCTGGCGGTATTCAAGAATTAACGGAACAATTGCATGGTCGTGCTCAAATTTTTGAAGCACATCCTCTGAAGTGGCGTATTGACCAGTTTTTGTTTTCTTCGCTTTATTTGAAATCTTTAGATGATCAAACAAAACCTCTCCAAGTTGTTTGGGAGAATCAATGTTAAATGAAACGCCTGCCAAATCTTTAATTTGTTCATCTAATTTAATTAACGTCTCGTCTAATTCTTTCGAATATTCTTCCATCGCGGGAACGTCTATTGAAATTCCTTCTTGCTCCATGTCTTTCAAAACCTCAACCAATGGCATTTCCATGTTATAAAACAAGTCGTGCAGGTGTGGCTTTTGTATTTCGGGTTCAAACAATTGTTTTAGCTGAAAGGTAATATCCGCGTCTTCACAAGCATATTGGTAGACTTCCTCTGGAGTCAGATCTCGCATATTTCCTTGCCCTTTTCCTTTTTTACCGATCAGCGTTTCGATTGATATCGGCTGGTACTGCAAATAATAAGTTGCTAAAAAATCCATCCCTTGTTTTGCTTCGGGATTAATTAGATAATGTGCTATCATCGTATCAAATGTTGGCGCGGCAACACTGATGCCGTATCGATGTAAAACCTTTAGGTCGTATTTAATGTTATGGGCTATTTTCTCAATCTTTTCAGAATTAAAAAAGGGCTCAAATTCTCGAACGATTGATTTTGCCTCCTCAAAATCTGAGGGCACAGCGACATAAAAGGCTTCTCTTGACTTGTACGAAAAGGAAAACCCTACTAGGTCGGCATGCATGGCTTCAATGTCGGTGGTTTCTGTGTCAAAACACACTTGGTTTTGTTGTAAAACCAAGTTTAACAGCTCTTTTCGCTCTTCTGGTGAAGTAATTAAGTGATAACTCGGTCTTTCCGTAACAATGGTTTTGTATTGCTTTGTCTCCAAAGGTTCTTGAGGCTCCACTAAACTTTGTGAACCAAATAGATCTAGTTGGTTTTTATCGGGAGATATTTGCTTCGGGGAGTCGGCAACAACAACAATCTCTTCTCCAATAATTCTCCTTGCTAAATTTCTAAATTCTAGCTCTGTAAATATTTCTTTTACTTTTTCGGCATCTGGCTCACACATGACAAAAGCCTCCTCGTCAAAAGTCACCTTTACATCGGTTATAATTGTTGCTAACCGTTTAGAAATTAAACCTTGATCCGCAAAAGCTATTACATTTTCTTGTTGCTTGCCTTTTAATTCATGCGTATTTTCTAAAAGCTTTTCTAAAGAGCCGTATTTGGCAATAAGCAACTTGGCTGTTTTCTCTCCAATACCAGGGATTCCGGGAATGTTGTCGGATGCGTCACCCCATAAACCTAAAATATCAATAACCTGAAGTGGGTTTTGAACTTCGAATTTTTCACAAACTTCTTTTACCCCCAATATTTCAGGAGGATTTCCTCCTCTTCCTGGTTTATAAATAAATGAAGTGTTGGTTACCAACTGTCCATAATCCTTGTCTGGGGTCATCATATACGTTACAAACCCTCTTTCGTCGGCTATTTTTGCCATCGTACCAATTACATCATCTGCTTCAAATCCAGCGACTTCGAGGATTGGTACATTGAACGCCTCCACAATTTTTTTTATAGGAAGAATCATGGAACGTATATCCTCTGGCATTTCTTCTCGATGTGCTTTGTAGGCTTCAAATTCCTCCATGCGCTGTGTAGACCCCCCAGGCGGATCAAAAACAACCGCTAAATGCGTCGGTTTTTCGTTTTTTATAACGTCAATTAACACATTAGCAAAACCAAAGGCCGCCGACGTGTTTTGTCCTTTACTATTTATTCTTGGGTTTTTAGCAAATGCAAAATATGCTCGATAAATCAACGCGTATGCATCTAAAAGAAATAATTTTTTGGGGTGTTCTTTTGATAGCATTTATGGTTTTTTAAATGGATTTAACATTTTAGGACTGATTTTTTTATCAAATTCAACGGGAAATTTTTTAGAAAAAAACAAAACACCACCCTTAAGGTCTCCTTTTAAAACAACCCGTACAGAATCTTTTAACATCAACGGCATCGCCTTTAACATGGCGCCAGATTCCAGTTCTATTCTCAATGGTACTTGCAATTCTGACGTTTTTCTTCCTTTTGCTGAAATTTTCTTTTCTAGGAAAATTTTTCCAAAACTTTTTCCCTCAACTTCTAAATCGAGCACAGATTTTTTAACTTTTAATGCATAGATATTAGGATTGTATACTATTGGTTTTAAGGTGAATGAAACTTCAGAACCCGACAGTTTTCCCATCTCATATCCATTCATTCCTTTGAATTCAGGCTCCTTGAAGCTAATACACGAAGCAAAGGTTAACAGGGTAACAAGAATTATAAGACTTTTCATTAGCAATTAAGTTTAGCAAAAGCTTCGTAAAAATATGGAATAGTCTCTATTCCTTTGTAATAATTGTACAAACCATAATGCTCATTTGGAGAGTGGATGGCATCACTGTCTAAACCAAAACCCATTAATATTGTCTTTAACCCTAATTCTTTTTCAAACATGGCAATGATAGGAATACTACCTCCACTTCTCACAGGAATCGGTTTTTTACCAAAC
>Ga0172373_10002823_pt1 | contig 26235 bp, 24 predicted proteins | sample Lak10m_2_FD_114546 | JGI IMG/M metagenome (GOLD analysis project Ga0172373, IMG submission 114546) | Freshwater microbial communities from Kabuno Bay, South-Kivu, Congo - kab_092012_10m | ecosystem: Environmental > Aquatic > Freshwater > Lake | place: Democratic Republic of the Congo...
CGGGCGGTGCTCGGCTCCAACGGCGCGGGCAAGACCACCTTGTTCAACTGCGTCACAGGCGATTTCCTGCCGAGTTCCGGCACCATCCGGCTGTTCGGTGAGGATGTGACGGAATTTCCCGCGCATGAACGCATCCGGCGTGGCCTTCGGCGCACCTATCAGATTTCGCTACTTTTTGGTGGCCTCAGCGTTGCCGATAATGTCTACCTGGCGTGCCGCGGTGTCAGCCGCAATCGCTTTTCCCTGCTGCGACCACGGCGCGGCGACCCGTTGCTGACGCGCAGCGAGGAATTGATCGAAGCCGTGCATCTTGCTGAAGTTCGGCAGAAACTGGTGAGTGAATTGAGCTATGGTCAGCAGCGCCAGCTTGAAATCGCTCTGGCACTTGCCGGCGCACCGCGGCTTATCCTGTTTGACGAACCCGCTGCCGGGCTTTCACCGACCGAACGCGCGGAACTCATCGCTATCCTCACCAATATGCCGCCGCATATCGGCTTCATCATCATCGAACATGATATGGATGTCGCGCTGCGTGTCGCCCAACGCGTGACCATGATGCATAATGGCCGCATCTTCAAGGAAGGCACGCCCGCGGAGATTGAGGAGGATCCGCAAGTGCAGGAACTCTATCTTGGGGATGGCCGCCATGCGCATGCCTGAGAAAGCGGGGCCTGCCGCGCTTGAAATTCGCGGGTTGAATGTTTTCTATGGCGCGAGCCATGCCTTGCAAGGCGTTGATCTGCGGCTTGATACCGGGGCGCTTTCCGTTGTTGGTCGCAATGGCATGGGCAAGACCACGCTCTGCAAGGCGATCATGGGCCTGGTGCCGGTTGCCTCCGGTTCCATCAGTTTTCATGGTAAGCCCTTGGTCGGGCGCTCGCCAGCCGATATCGCACGCGCCGGCATTGGCTATGTGCCGCAGGGCAGACGGCTCTGGCGTTCCCTGACCGTCGAAGAGCATTTGAAGATGGTTGAGCGCAAGGGCGGCGCCTGGACCATTGAGCGGATTTTCTCGACCTTCCCACGCCTCGCGGAACGGCGCGGCAATGGCGGCGCGCAGCTTTCAGGCGGTGAGCAGCAAATGCTCGCCATCAGCCGCGCGCTGCTGATGAACCCGAAGCTGCTGGTGATGGATGAGCCGACCGAGGGTTTGGCACCGGTCATTGTCGCGCAGCTTGAGGAATTGCTGGTGCAACTCGCGCAAGATGGCGAGATTGATGTGCTGGTGATTGAACAGAATATCGGCGTGGCCTGTGCCATTGCCGATACGGTCGCCATTATGGTGAATGGCCGCATCAATCGCAGCGCGCCGGCACGCGAATTGGCTGCGGATCGGGAATTGCAGCAGCGCCTTTTGGGCGTTGGCCGCCATGGCCATGAGGATATTCAGGCGGTCTCTGCACCAAGCAGCGCTGCAACATCGGAAACAGCGCCCACGACATTGGGTGGGCCGATCAAGATCTACAACTCAAACCCGACGCCCCCCACGCGCTGGTCGAAGCCGGTCCCGGTTGAGGTGCTGGAACGCACCGCGCGTGTCCTGACCGCGCAGCCGCTCATGAGCGCCGCTGCTGCGCAAGCCGAAATTCGTCCGCTTTCCACGCCAGGGGCGGAGGTCATTCTGGTCGCCGGCACGCTGGATACCAAAGGGGCTGAGCTGCGCTTCATGCGCGACCAAATCCGGGCCGCTGGCCTGCCTGTCAGGCTTGTTGATCTTTCCACCACGGGCGGACATTCCGGCGCCGATATTCCGGCCCATCAAATCGCGGCCTTTCATCCGCGCGGCGCAGCGGGTGTCTTTACCGGGGATCGCGGCGCGGCCGTTGCCGGCATGACAGAAGCTTTCCGGCGCTGGATAGAACGCCAAACGGGCATTGCAGGCATTCTCTCCGCCGGCGGTTCGGGCGGTACGGCACTGGTCGCGCCTGCGATGCGCGTGCTGCCCATCGGGATACCAAAGCTGATCGTCTCCACCATCGCGAGTGGTGATGTGCGCGCCTATGTTGGCGCCACCGATATCACCATGATGCATTCAGTGGCCGATGTGCAGGGGCTGAATGTCATTACGGAAGATATCCTGGGCAATGCTGCTCAGGCCATGATTGGCATGGTACAGGCGCGCCGCGCGGCCAAGCCGCGGCAGCCGCAGCGCCCCGCCATCGCCCTTTCCATGTTTGGTGTGACAACGCCCTCTATTCGCCAGATTGCAGATTTGCTCAACAAGGATTGGGATTGCCTGATCTTTCACGCCACCGGCATTGGCGGTCAATCCATGGAGAAATTGATTGACGCGCAAAAGGTCGCCGGCGTGATTGACATCACCACGACCGAAATTGCGGATATGCTATTCGGTGGAATTCTGCCCGCCACAGCAGACCGTTTCGGTGCCGTCATCCGTACGCGCCTGCCCTATATCGGTTCAGTGGGTGCGGTGGATATGGTGAATTTCGGCCCGCCCGAGACTGTGCCGGAGAGCTATCGAGGCCGGCAATTCTATCAGCATAATCCGCAAGTCACGCTGATGCGCACGACCGCGGCAGAATGCGCCGCAATAGGCCAATGGATCGCCACGCGATTGAATTTGATGGATGGCCCGGTGCGCTTCTATCTGCCCGAAGGCGGTGTTTCGGCGCTGGATGCACCAGGCCAGACGTTTCACGATCCTGCCGCGCGAGAAGCCTTGTTCCGCGCCATTGAAGCGACCTTCCGCCCAGGGCCCAATCGGCAATTGCTGCGCGTGCGCGACCACATCAATGATCCTGCCTTCGCCGCCATGGTGGTTGCAGAATTCCGGAAACTGCTGGGCTCGCCTCGGGTTTCGCGCAGGAAGCAAGGTGTGCCATGACCGGTCGGGCAGAATCACGCAGCGCCATTCTGGAACGCTTTCGCGCCATGATGGCGCGGGGCGAGCCGATCATTGGTGGCGGCGCCGGCACCGGGCTTTCTGCGAAATGCGAAGAAGCCGGTGGCATTGACTTGATCGTGATCTATAACTCCGGCCGCTTTCGCATGGCTGGCCGTGGGAGCCTCGCGGGCTTGATGCCCTATGGTGACGCCAATGCCATTGTGATGGATATGGCAGCCGAGGTGCTTCCGGTGGTGCGCCGCACGCCCGTACTGGCAGGCGTATGCGCGACAGATCCGTTTCGCCTGATGGATGTTTTTCTTGATGATGTGAAACGCGTGGGCTTTGCCGGTGTGCAGAATTTCCCGACCGTTGGCCTGATTGACGGGATTTTCCGCAATAATTTGGAAGAAACCGGCATGTCCTTTGCGCTGGAAGTGGACATGATTGCGCTGGCGCGGCGCAAGGACCTGCTGACCACGCCCTATGTCTTCAATGAAGCAGACGCCAAAGCTATGGCAAATGCCGGCGCTGACATCATTGTTGTGCATCTTGGGCTGACAACTGGCGGGAGCATTGGTGCCGAGACGGCGTTGCGGCTCGCGGATTGCCCGCCCATTGTGGACCGTATCGCCAAGGCGGCTTTGGCCGAAAAGCCAGATGCCATCATCCTGGTGCATGGCGGGCCGGTGGCCATGCCGAATGACGCCGACTTCATTCTGAAGAATTGCACCGCTTGCCATGGATTTTATGGCGCTTCTTCCATGGAACGCCTGCCTGCCGAAATCGCATTGACCGAACAGACCCGCGCCTTCAAGCGCATCACAGGTCGTTGACCAGAAAAGGGAACGAGCATGACCGGACAAGCCATCGGGCAACTCATCCTCACACTCATTCTCCTCGTTATAGCGATCGCCATCATCTATTGGGTGATGCAGCGCCTTTACCGGCGATCTACAAAGGAAGTCGCCTTTGTGCGCACGGGCTTCCTTGGCGAAAAGGTGGTCATTGATGGTGGCGCCTTTGTCTGGCCCATCATTCATGACATCACGCCGGTCAATATGAATGTGCTGCCTTTGCAGGTCATTCGCTCAAAATCGGAAGCGCTGATTACGCGTGATCGGATGCGGATTGATCTTGAAGCGGAATTCTTTGTTCGCGTGAAACCGGAAAAGCGTGCGGTTGCCATGGCGGCCTCAACGCTTGGTCGCCGCACGCTGGAACCCGAAAGGCTGAATGCGCTGCTCTCCGGCAAGTTCGAAAGTGCCTTGCGGGCGATTGCGGCTGAGATGGATATGGCCGGCATGCACGAAAACCGCGCCGATTACGTGACGCGCGTGAAGTCCGCCGCGCAGGTGGATCTGGAGAAGAATGGTCTGGAGCTTGAAAGCGTTGCGATCCTGGATATTGATCAGACCAGCCTTGAATTTTTCAACCCCTCAAACCGGTTTGATGCGGAAGGTTTGACCGCACTTATTCGTGACATTGAAGAACGTCGCAAGCTCCGCAATGACATCGAGCAGGATGCGATGATCCAAATCCGTGCTCGGAACCTCGAGGCGGAGAAACAGGCGCTCGATATTGAGAGGGAGAGTGAATCCGCCCGGCTTGAACAGGAGCGCGAGATCGAATTTCGTAGGGCGCAGCAGCGTGCGGAACTGGCGAAGGAACGCGCCACCCGGGATACGGAAGCGGAAGAGGCCCAGATCACCGCGCGTGAGACCATCGAAAAAGCCCGAATTGCGAATGAACGCGCGATTGCCGAAGCGCGCATCGCGTCGGAACGGGAGGTGCGTGCGCGGGAGATTGCGCGGCAGAAAGCCATCGACTCTGAGGAAATCGCCGCACGTGAGGAAGTTGAAAAAGCGCGCCTTCTGCAGGAAAGGGCTGTGCGCGAGGCCAGGATAGAAAATGAGCGCGAAACACAGTCGCGCGAAATCGCCAAACAGAAGGCGCTGCAGGAGGCAGAGATCGCTGCACGGGAATCCACTGAGCGTGCCCGTATTGCCCAGGAACAGGCAGTGGATGAAGCGCGCATCGCCAAGGAACGCGAAACCCAATCCCTTGAAATTGAGCGTCAGCGCCTGTTGGAACAGGCGGAGATTGTTGCGCGTGAGGAGACCGAGAAGCGGCGTATGGCGCAAACCCTGCTGCTGAATCAGACCCGCATTGCGGGCGAGGAGAAAGTCCGCAAGCAGGAGATTGAACGACAGAAGACCCTTGAGGAAGCCGAAATCCAGGCGCGCGAATCGGTCGAAAGAGCGCGCATCACGCAGGCCGCCGAGGTGAATGAAGCGCGCATCGCTGAGGATCGCCGCATTCGGGAACTAGAGATAGAGCGTCAGAAATTCCTTGAATCAGCGGAGATTGCCGCCACCGAGGCGACGGAGGGCGCACGTATCGCGCGCGAAAAGCGTCTGGCCACAGAGAAGATCACTGCCGAGGAAGCCACGCGCGCCCGCGAAATCGCGCGTGAACAGGCAATTGAAGCTGCCGAAATCGCGCGGCGTGAGGATGTGGAGAAGGCGCGCATCGCCGCTGAACTCGCGCTGGAACAGGAACGGATCGCAAGCCGACAAAGCCGCGAGGTCACGGATATCGAACGCGCCCGCATTGTGGAGGCGGCCGAACAATCCAAGCTGGTTGCCTTGGCGGCAGAAAAGGCCAAGGCCGCACAAGCGGATGCGACGGTGCGCCAGGCGCAGATCACCGCAACGCGCGATGTGGAGACAGCTGAAGTTGAGCGGGACCGCATGGTTGAAGCCGCACGGCTTGAGCGCCGGCGCTCGCTCGAGCAGCTTGAAATCTCGCGCGTCCAGGCCCTGCGAGAGGCGGAGATTGAGAGCCGCGAGGATATTGAACGCGCGCGCATTGCCTCAGAAAGGCAGCTTGATGAAATCCGCATAGATCACGAGACCATCCGGCGCAGGCTGGAGGTGGAGCGTGAAAAGGTTGTGGAAACCTACCAGATGGAAAAGGCGATCACGCTCTATCGTAAATCTTTGGAGGAATCGGCCGCGCGTGCTGAGGCAGAGGCGGCACGCGCCCTTGCCGCCATTTCTGAGGAGAAGGTGACCACGGCGCGTGAAACAGAAGCCGCGAATCGGCGCAAATCCGTGGATGTATTGATGGCGGAGAAGGCTGCGGCGGAAGCGCGTCTCCGGGCCGAGGCTGAGAAGATCCGCGCCGCGGTTGAAGCGGAAGCGCAGAAATTGCTGAATGAGGCGGAGAATATTCTGACGGATGAGGCACGCCACTCGCTCTTCCGACGCAAGATGCTGGAACATGTGGAGGGTATCGTCGCGGCCAGTGTCAAGCCGCTCGAGAAAATCCAGGATATTCGCATCATGCAGCTTGATGGTGTGACCGGTGGCAGCAGCCGCGAAGGATCGCCAACCGATGAGGTGATCAATTCCGCGCTGCGCTACCGCGTGCAGGCACCGCTGATTGACAGCCTTCTGAGTGATATTGGCATTGAAGGCGGTAGCCTTGCCAAGCAGGGTGGGTTGATGCGCGAGGCTTCAGACATGCAACGCATTGCAGAGGGTGCGCGCAAATCCGGCAAGGGAGAACAGAAATAAATGGCGCGGGTCTATATCAGCTCGGTGATTGACGCGCCGGTTGCACGGGTATGGGAACGCGTGCGCGATTTCAATGGGCTGCCACGCTGGCTGCCTCTGGTGCGTGAAAGCCGCATTGAAAATGGTGAGCCTTCCGATCGCGTGGGATGTGTGCGCGATTTCCGGCTGCAGAATGGCGATAGGCTGCGGGAACAGCTTCTGGCGCTTTCCGATTATGATTACTTCTGCACCTATTCCATTCTCGAAAGCCCCATGCCGCTGACCGCTTATGTCGCGACTTTGCGCCTCACTCCAATCACCGATGGAGACCGCACCTTCGCGGAATGGACGGCCGAATTTGACTGCGCGGAAGAACTTGCTGAGGCACTAATGACGAATATCGGCCAGAATGTGTTTCAGGCTGGCTTCACAGCGCTGAAGCGGCAGATGGTGGCCTGACATGCCGCGGGTTGTGCGAAGCACCGTGATTGCCGCGCCGGTTGAAACCCTGTGGAGCATCCTGCGCGACTTTAACGGCCATGATCAGTGGCATCCCGCTGTTGCGGAAAGCGCCATTGAACGCGGGCTTCCGTCAGATCGTGTTGGCTGTGTGCGGCGGTTTCGCCTGGCGGATGGCTCCGAATTGCGCGAAAGATTGCTGACGCTATCAGATGCGGATATGGCCTTCAGCTATTGTCTTTTGGATACGCCCATTCCCTTGCTCAATTATGTCGCGCATGTGCGTTTGGCGCCGGTCACCGATAGTGATGAGGCGTTCTGGCATTGGGAGAGCCGCTTCGATACGCCTAAAGGGCGTGAGGCCGAGCTTGCGCGCCTTGTGGGAGATGAGATCTATAGTGGCGGTTTCAACGCCATTCGTGCTCACCTTGCGGAGAGGGCGCGCTGATGGCGGTGATCATCGAAAAACACGCAACCATCGGCGAAGCGCAGCGCGCGCTGGGTAGCGATGCTGTCTATCTTGGCGGTGGCACCATTCTCATGCGCGACATCAATGCGGGTGTCGTGCAAGGCAGGGTGATTCGCAGCACAGACCCGGCGCTGACGCAGATCAGAGCTGTCGGTGACGGTTTTGAGATCGGTGCTGGTGTGACCATGACCGCCATTGCGCAGCATGCCGAACTTGCCTTTCTGCATCCGGTGGTGCGCGCCATTGGTGGCCCGCAGATACGCAATATGGCGACCATTGGCGGCAATCTTTTCGCTGAGCCACCCTATGGCGATTTGGCAGCGGCACTACTGGCACTTGGTGCGCGCCTTGTCACCGGCGGCGGCCAGGCGCGACCCATTGAGGAATTTTTCCGTGATCGGAAGCGGGCGGGATTGATCACGGCGATTCATGTTCCACGCTTGCGTGACAGCAAAAGCTTCGCCTTTCATAAAGTCAGCCGCGTCAAGCCAAAGGGCGTTTCCGTGGTGTCGTTCTCGGCGTTCTTGCCGCGTGATGCGGGACGGTTGCGCGGGGTGCGTATCGGCTGTATCGGCCTTGGGCCCGGCCCCTTGCGCGCCTTCTCGGCAGAACGCGCGCTCGAAGGTCAGGTGCTTGACCAGGCGAGCATCAGCCGTGCCGCGCAGCTTGTCACGGATGGTATGGAGCCACCCACGGATGCGCTCGCGTCTTCATGGTATCGGCGCGAAGTCGCGGGCGTGCATCTTAAGCGTTTGCTTGAAAGGATGATCTGATATGGCGCTGAAGCCTGTCACCTTCATCCTGAATGGAGAACCCAAGGCAGCCTTCACAGAAGATGGCCAGAATCTTCTGGACATGCTGCGCCGTGGCGTTGGCGATCTCTCACCCAAATATGGCTGCGCGCAGGGCAGTTGCGGTGCCTGCACCGTGCTGATCAATGGCGAACCCCAATTGGCTTGCCTTGTTCTGGCAGAGGCGGTCGAAGGCCTTAGTCTTGAAACCGCCGCGGGTCTTGGGAATGCCACCCTACACCCGCTGCAGGAAGCTTTCATGCAGCGCTTTGCCGCGCAATGCGGATATTGCACGCCGGGAATGCTGATGGCAGCGAAGGCTTTGCTCAATACCAACCCGCGCCCGTCGCGTGATCAGGTGATTGAAGCGATTTCGGGTAATCTCTGCCGCTGCACGGGGTATGAACCAATCATTGCCGCCATTCTCGATGTCGCGGAAGGAAGACAGGCGCCATGAGTGGAACGCTGACTGACCAGCCGATGATCGATTTCCGCAAGGAATTTTTTGCGGATGAACGAGACGATAATCTGAACGAAGTGGGCAAACCGACCCGGCGGCAGGATATCACCGGCCATGTGACGGGACGCTCGCCTTTTTACGATGACCATCTTTTTGAGGGCCTACTGCATATCCGTTGCGTGCGGTCACCGCATCATGCGGCGCGGGTTCGGCGGATTGATTTGACGGCCGCAGAGCGTATGCCAGGTGTTGTGCGTATCCTCACCGGAAAGGATGTGCCGCGAAACCTCAATACCCTGCTGTCATTGCTGGATTTCGGCATTGATGATGAACCGGTGATTTCAACCGACCGTGTTCGCTATCGCGGGGAGCCGGTTGCTGCCGTCATCGCCACATCAGAAGCGCGGGCGCGCGATGCCGTTGCCAAGGTGGCGGTTGACTGGGAACCGCTCCGCATGTGTTGGATGTTGAGGAGGCAATCAAGCCCGGCGCGCCAATTGTTCTTGATATCTACCCCAGCAACAAATTCATCTATCACGGCAAATATGATCATCAAAAACTGCGCTACGGCGATGTGGAGGCTGCCTTTCGGCAGGCGGATCATATCGTCGAAGGCCGTTATCAGATGTCACCAATTGAACAGGCGCCGATTGAGACCTGCGGTGCCATAGCAACACCTGAACAGAATGGGCGCTATGCCTGTTATAGCGCGACCCAGGCGCTCTTCTTTTCGCTGGCGGTTTCCTCAAAAGTATTGGAGATGCCGTCAAGCCGCCTCCATTTTATCGGGGGCACTGTGGGCGGTGGTTTCGGCGGCAAGGTGGATAGTATTCACGAACCGCTCGCCATCCTTGGCGCCATGCTGACCGGACGCCCCTGCAAATGCATGTGGGACCGCGAGGAGGAAATGCAGGTCGGCGCACCACGCGGCGCTGAACGCTGGTATATCAAGGATGGCGTGATGCGCGATGGGCGCATTATTGCGCGCAGCTTCACGGGCTATTTTGATTCCGGTGCCTATACGCGTCTTTCCTCCTACGCCATTATCAAGGGCGTCGGGCATCTGCCTGGTCCCTACACGATCCCGAATGTATCGGCGAATGTCTATTGCGTTTATACTAACCGCACGCCTGCAACTGCCATGCGGGGCTTCGGCATTACCGGCGTTGATTTCGCGATCGAAGTGCATATGGACAAGGTGGCGGATACGGTGGGCCTTAACCCAATTGAACTTCGTATCCTGAATGCCTATCGCGATGGTGACATGAAGGCGCATCGGCGGCTCGCGAAGAATTGTGCCCTGATCGAATGCTGCCAGGTTGTCGCTGAAAAGGCCGGGGTGAAGCTGAGCCCTGCCATGCTGGCCGCTTCCTCACGCAAGGATGGTGGGGGTGAAAGGGCGAGATTGCCGATCAGTACAGCAACGGATGAGCATGGATTGGTTCGCGGTTTTCAGGGCGGCAGCTATGGCCGCAAGGGCGCGAAGCCGGCGCCGCTTCCAGGGATTCCGGAGACAACGCCATCGGCCACGCCTGCCGCTTCGCAAACGCCGCCGCCTACAGCAGCACCGCAACAGCCGCCTCCACGCGCTGGCAGCATGCGGTTTTCCTCTATCTCCGGTTTCAGGAGGCGTTGAACCATGGCGCTTCATCGTGGCCGCGGCTTTGCCGCCATCAATTACCCAATCGGCATGAATCTTGGCGGTGATCCCAGCCAGGCGCTGATTCATTCCAATCCCGATGGCAAATTCACCGTCGCCCTTTCAGCCATTGATCTTGGCCAAGGCATGAAATCCGTCACGCGCCAGATCGCGGCAGAGACCTTGGGCGTGCCGGTGGCGGATGTTTATGTGGACACGGCAGATAGTGATACGGGCCCGCATGATATGGGCAGTTTCGCGAGCCGGGGCACGCATCGCATGGGCAATGCGGTGATCATGGCTGCCAAGGAGGCCCGCGCTGTCATGCTTGAGGCCGCCGCTGAAGAACTCGAGGTAGATGCAGCGGATTTGGTGACGGATGGGCGCGGTAATATCCATGTACGCGGTGCGCCGGGGCGCTCCATCACCACCATGGCGGCAGCGCAGGCAGCGCAATTCAAGCAAGGCCGCACCATTGCGGGCCGCGGCATTTTCCTCATTCCGCTCAGTGAAGTGGATCCCGATACGGGTGAAATGACGCCTGTTTCAACCTTCGCCCATGCCGCCATGCTGGTGGAAGTGGATGTTGATGATGAAACAGGTGAGGTCACTGTCACCGACATGAAATCTGCCTATGAGGTTGGCCGCGCCTTGAATCCTCGCTTGGTTGAGCAACAATTGCGCGGTGGCGCCTGGATGGGCATGAGCCACGCTGCTTGGGAAACGACCGAGCCCTATTACCCGGCGCGCGATCATGGTCCGGTTGATTTCAACACTTACCTTATGCCTGGCCCCGGCGATTTGGCGCCGCACCACATCAGTGTGCTGGAACGCCCTGCCGAAGATGGTCCTTACGGTGGCAAGGGCCCCGGCGAGATGTGTGCCAATCCCGTTCTGCCCGCCGTTGTTAATGCGGTTTATGATGCGATCGGTGTCCGTATAGATGAGCTTCCGGTGACTCCAGAAAAAGTGCTCCGTGGTCTTCGCGCGCTTGGCGGCGCCAAGCCGCGTCGGCGATTGTGACATGGCGATCCGGCGCAGCATTGGCGGCATTGACAGTCCTGAAGCGCTGGCGCGCGCCTTGCGTGATGCGCAGTATATCGCCGATGAAGGTCTTGCCACCGCAGCCTATCTAGCACTCGCTTTGGGAAAGCCTCTGCTGCTCGAAGGTGCGCCAGGTGTTGGCAAGACCGAAGCCGCAAAAGCGCTTTCAGCCATCCTGGCGCGAGAGCTTGTGCGGCTGCAAGCCTATGAAGGCATAGATGCCGCCGCTGCCATGTATGAATGGAATTTTCCCAGACAAATGCTGGCTATTCGACAAGCGGGCGATTCCTACATCAACCTGTATGGTGATGATTTCCTGATCGCGCGCCCCTTGCTGCTGGCACTGCAACGGCCCCGCGAAAGGCTATTGCTGATTGATGAGATTGATCGGTCAGATCATGAATTTGAGGCTTTCCTGCTTGAATTCCTGTCTGATTTCAGCCTGTCCATCCCGGAACGCGGCACGATACGCGCGAGCGAACCACCAGTGGTGGTCATGACATCAAACCGCACGCGGGAATTGCATGAAGCGCTGCGGCGGCGTTGTGTCTATCATTGGATTGGCTATCCCGATCCGCAATTGGAAGCGCAGATTGTGATGATGCGTGCATCTTCCGTTGCGCGAGATACGGCGCATCGCGTGGTAATGGCGGTTGGCCGCCTGCGCAAAGAACCCTTGGCAAAACCGCCCGGCGTTGCTGAAACGGTTGAATGGGCGGAAGCGGCCACCTTGTTGAATGCACAAGGTGCAAGCTGGCCTACAGCCTTCGCGCGGGCTATTGGTGTGGTGCTGAAGGATCAGGATGATCTGGCCTATATTGCGCCTCGGCTTGATGCTGTTCTGAAGGGGGCGGCATGATCCCAGCCGCGCTCGCCCCTTTCCTCGCTTTCCCGCAAGCGCTTCGTGCGCAAGGCTTTGCGGCAGCGCCCGAACAAACGGAAGGCTTCATCGCTGCCACTGGGTTGCTGGGGCCAAGATCCATCCATGATTTGCGCCGTGCCGCGCAGGCGATTTATGGTCCGACACAGGAAAGGCTCGAGGAATTCAACGCTGTTTTCGATGTGGTCTTCCTTGGCAGGGCGTTTCTTGCGCCTGCCGAGGCAGAAGGTGAGGAAGCGCGGCGCGCCTTTGACGCGGGTGAGATTGAATTGCTGCCGCAACCCGAAGATGAAACCCCCTCGGGCCAGGACGCAACGGCGCTCGAACGATTGTCAACGCGCCCGCTTCATGGTGCGGATGAAGAAGCAGTGCTCCGCGCCTTCGCGCGCGCCTTGCCGGGCGCTGTGCCGCGGCGTCGCTCGCGTCGGCTTCGTGCCGGCAGTGGCGCATTGGCCGATCCGCGCCGCGCCTTTCGTGAATTGCTGCGCCGTGATGGAGAACTCAGCCGATTGCCAAGGCGTCATCGGCTGCAAAGGCAGCGGCGCATGCTTTTGCTGATTGATGTCTCGGGCAGCATGAAGGCGGGCACGGATGGTGCACTGCGGCTGGCGCATGCGATGGTGCAGGCTTTGGAACGCGCAGAAGTCTTTACCATCGGTACACGGCTCACGCGCGTGACGCGCGCCTTGCGCTACAGGAATCGGGAACAGGCGCTGACACTCGCCGCCGGGCTTGTCGCGGATTGGGATGGTGGCACGCGCCTGGGCGAGGCGCTGGGCATCTTTCTTTCTGTGCCACGCTTCGCAAGCTTCGCACGCGGCGCGGTGGTGATCATGCTATCCGATGGCTTGGAACGCGGCGGGCCTGACGCTTTGGTGCAGGCCATGCAGCGGATGCGTGGCCTCGCCTGGCATATTCTGTGGTTGAGCCCCTTGGCGCATGCGCCGGGCTATCAGCCGGAAACAAGCGCCATGCGTGCCATCCTGCCCTATATTGATGATTTGGCGGATGGCAGCAGCGCGCTTGCCATTGCGCGCTCCTTGGTTGGGGCGGCACCTTTGGCGCGCACTGGAATAACCGGATGAGGATCATTGACAGCCATTTTCATGTTTGGCGTCAGGCGGATCTTCCCTGGCTCATGGGCCCGATGCAGCCGCGGATTTTTGGCGCCTATGAGGCGATACGGCGCGATTATCCGATTAGCGAATATTTCGCCGATATCGCTGCCGCGGGTGTTGAGAAAGCGGTTTACGTCCAGGCCAATTGGCCAAACGAAAAAGCGGTTGAGGAGATCGCGTGGATCGAGCGCCTGGCGCTTGAAACAGGCTGGCCGCATGCCAGCATTGCATATGCGGATATGACGGTTGAGGATATTCGCCCCTTTCTTGATCGTCTGGTGCGCCATCCACGGGTGCGCGGTATTCGCCAGCAATTTCATTGGCACAAAAACCCGCAATATTGCTTTGCTCAGCACGCGGAGCTCTGCCGGGACACGCAGGTTCAGCGCAACATGGCGCGGCTTGCTGATTACGCGCTGACCTTCGACTTACAGGTTTTCGCCGGGCAAATGGTCGGCGCCGCTGAATTGGCGCAAGCCTGCCCGCGCGTCGTTTTTGTTTTGCAGCATGGGGGCATGTTGGAGGATCTCTCAAGCAGCGGGCGGGAGGCCTGGCAAAATGGCATGGCAGCCTTGGCCACTTGCCCCAATGTCATGGTGAAGCTTTCTGGACTTGGTACCTTTCTGCATCGCGTGGATGCAGCGCATATCGCCTGGGTTTACGCAGAAACACTGGCGCGGTTTGGTCATGCGCGCTGCCTTTGGGGCTCAAATTTCCCAATCGAAAAACTCTGGACCGATTATGCACCCTTGCTCGCGGCCCATCGCAACGCCATGCGCGATCTGGATGACGCCGCAATGCGTGCCCTGTTGTTCGACAATGCCAGTCGGGTCTACCGGCTTTAGGGAGGAATGATCATGGCTCTTGAAATCAAGCTGCTGGATTACGGCGATATCGAGCTGGAATCAAGCTTTCTGGTTCTCGCCCGAGATTGTGGAAGGATCCGTCGCGTACCGGTCTATGGCTTTCTGATCATGGGGGGGCGTTACCCAATTGTGGTGGATACCGGCTATCGCGACAATGCCATCATGGAAACGCTTGGCATGCGCGGCCTGCAATTCCATGAGAATATGATCGAACGTCAGCTTGCGCGCTTCGGTGTGAAGCCCGGCGATGTACGCTATGTGCTGCATACGCATTTGCACATTGATCATGCCGGCAAAGATGATCACTTCCCGATGAATACCACCGTGGTGGTCAATCGCCGTGAATTGGAATGCTCGGTCTCCGGCCTGATGCATCCACAATATCCCAAACCCGATATCCAGCATCTGATCGAAAGGCTGCATACGCGCCACGCACTGCGCTTTGAGGATCTGGAGCTTTCGGGGCCTGTGGAGATTATGCCCGGCGTGGTGCTGGAAGCTGCCAATGCGCATACTGAGGGCTCCATGAATGTGCATGTCGAAACGGCTGAAGGCCTCGCGACCATCTGCGGTGATGTGATCTATGATTTCAATGACCAGATTGTGGAGCCGGTGTTTCAGGTGAGCTTCCATGAACCGCAGGTCACCGGCAATCATGCGGGATCGAAGCGCAGTGAAAAGGCGGCCATCAAGAAGCTGCTCAATTCGTCAAAATTTCTGCTGCCGGTGCATGACAAGCCCGCCAAGATTGAGCATGGCCAGGTGGTTGGCCGGCTTGATCTTCAGGTGCCAGGCCCGATTTCACAAACCGTTGCGCGCCGGGATTGGTTTCCGGTCTGAAGGAGGCTGCCATGGCTCATGTCGCGCTGGATTTGGGTTTCCGCCGACTGATTGATGAACACGCCACTGTGCGTCAGGCGGGTAGCGGCTTCACCTTTACCGAAGGGCCGATCTGGCATCCGACCGAACAATATCTGCTTTTCTCCGATATGCCGGCGGATGTGCGTCGCCGCCTTGACCGCGCTGGCGTACGAGAGGTGGATCGGTCCTCCAATAAATCAAACGGCCTCACCTATGATGCCGATCTCAATCTGCTGATTTGTGAGCACGCAACCTCTTCCGTTGTGCGCATGCGTCCCAATGGTACGCGAGAGGTATTGGCGAGCCACTATCAAGGGCGGGAGCTGAATTCGCCCAATGATATCTGCGTGAAATCAGATGGCGCGATCTATTTCACCGATCCCTGGTATGGCCGCATGCCAGTCTATGGAGTTGAACGGCCGCGGCAGCTGGGTTGGCAGGGCGTATTTCGCATCAGGCCCGGCGCGCGCCCAGGTGAAGACCCGCAGCTTGTCGTGGATCGCTATATCTTCAGCCAGCCAAATGGTATCTGCTTTTCGCCTTGCGAGAAATGGCTTTATGTGAATGACACGGAACAGGCGAATATCCGTGTATTCGAAGTCGCCTTGGATGGAAGCTTGCGGAATGGGCGCATCTTCGCCTCTGGTTTGCGTGACAGCCTTACCGCTGGTTTGCCCGATGGCATGAAATGCGACACGGATGGCAATGTCTGGTGCACGGGCCCTGGTGGAATATGGGTTTTTGCCCCTTCAGGCAATTTGATCGGCAAGGTCGCCATTCCGGAAATGGCGGCCAATCTACATTGGGGTGGGCCGGATTGGCGGACGCTTTATGTCTGCGCCACAACTTCCGTCTACGCCGTGCCAGTCAAGATCGGCCCTCGTCACGAACCTTTCATGGCATCGCGAAACACAACACATGAAAGCCCGCAACGTCAGGATGAGGGCTTGCACCTGGATGCATCGCGCTGCGCGCTGATCATTCAGGATATGCAGAATGATGTGGTCATGGATGGTGGTGCCTTCGCCTCATCTGGCAGTCCGGATCATTGCCGACAGCAAAATGCCATCCCCAATATTGCGAGGCTTGCGGCGCATTGTCGCAGTCGCGGCATTCCGGTGATCCATGTCTGGTTTGTCAGACGCGCTGATGGCCGAGACATGACCCTGAATGCACCGCTATTTGAAGGTTGCGTGGATGCCAATGCCATGATCGAAGGCACCTGGGGTGCTGAGCCCGTGCAAGGGCTTGAAGCGCAGCCTGGTGATCACATTGTGCGCAAGGCGCGCATGAGCGCTTGGGAAGGAACATCGCTTGAACGCATCCTGAAAGCCGAAGGCCGCGATTTCATTATCGAGACGGGCGCCTGGACGAATATGAGCATTGAACATACGGCTAGAACTGGGGCTGATAAGGGCTATGTCATGGTGATCCCGGAAGATGGCTGTTCCACCATGAATGCGGATTGGCATCGCGCTTCCATTGACTATGCCATGCGTAATGTTGCGATGGTAACGACGACGGATGAGGTGATACGCGCGCTTGGGTGACAAATGTGAAGATGCCCGTAAGTTTCGCAAGAAATCGCTTCGTCTTGAAGCTGGATAAAAGCCGGACGATCAGGAACAATCGAAATGCGCTTTGTCCTTTGCAATGAGGTATTGCGTCATTTGCCCTTCCATGAACAGGCACGGCTTTCTGCGGCCCTGGGATATGAGGGTTTGGAGGTCGCGCCATTTACTCTCGATCCCGATGCACCGCATGAATTGAGCAAGGCGCAGTGCCGCGAATTCCGCCGGATGGCGGAGGATGCCGGCCAGCCCATAACCGGTTTGCATTGGCTTCTTGTCACCCCATCTGGCCTTTCCATCACGGAAGCCAGTCTTCATGACAAGACCTGTGATGTCATGCGCGCACTGATTGACCTCGCGCATGAGTTGGGAGCGACCTATCTAGTGCATGGTTCACCGGCACAGCGCAAAGTAAATATGTCAGGTGACGCCGAACGTGCGGAAGCCGCTTTCAGAAAAGCCGCGCTGCATGCGCAATCCGCCGGCGTGATGTATCTGCTGGAACCCCTCGACCCAGGTCAAACGAATTGGGCAAGCTCCCTGGCTGAGGCACTGCAGATTGTCGCGCGCATCGGCAATCCTGCCTTGCGCAGCATGTTGGATGTAAGTGCCGCCGGCAATGGAGAGGCCGAAGCACCTGATACACTTCTGCGACGCCACATGGCCAGCGGTCTGATTGCACATATTCATTTGAATGATCGCAACCGCCGCGCGCCTGGTCAGGGGCAGGATCAATTCGCACCAATCCTTCGCGCGCTCTATGAGACGGGCTATCAGGGCATATGCGGTGTTGAACCCTTTGACTATCATCCAGACCCGATAACCTGCGCCGCCCGCGCCATTGGGTATCTGCGCGGCATTGAGGAGTGGCTGAAAAAATGAAATTTTGTTTCGTCGAGACAGAAAAATTTGAATGGCGCTTCACCCTGCGCATGCCTTTTCGTTTTGGCGTTATTACTGTCCGGGATGGCATCCAGGCTGTGGTGCGGGTGCGTATTCGCGATGCGACAGGAAGGGAGAGCTTCGGCCTGGCTGCCGAGACCTTGGCCGCCAAATGGTTTGACAAGGATGCAGCATTGACTGATGCCGATAATCAGCATCAGCTTCGCCGCGCGCTTGAAATCGCTGAAGCACAGTCACGCACTGCAGGCTTCAATACCGCCTTCGGCCATTATGCCGATGGCTATCATGAATATGTCGCTGCGTGTGCGGCGGAAGGCCTGAACCCGCTTGTTGCCAGCTTTGGTCGGGCGCTTTGGGACCGCGCAGCCTTCGATGCCCTGCTTCGTCTGGCGAATCTTTCCTTTGATGCCGGCTTACGCGCCAATCTGGGCGGCATGGCACCCCACGCGGTGATTCCAGATCTTGCTGGCTTCGATTTCGCCGCCATGCTGGCGCAAGTGCCAAAGCCCACACGCCTGCACGCGCGCCATACGGTTGGCTTGGTTGACCCCATCACGGCCGCAGATCAGACGGACACGGTAGATGATGGTCTTCCCGAAACGCTGGAACAGGTTGTGACCAGCTATCGCCATCTCTATTGGAAGCTCAAAGTCAGTGGCAATATCAGCGATGATGTAGCACGGCTTTGTCGTATTGCCAGTGTCTTGGATCGGCTGCATGGCTATCACGCGACGCTTGATGGCAATGAACAATATGAAGATGCCAGCGGCGTATTGGAATTGTGGCGCGCGATGGAGGCCGAACCTGAATTGACGCGGCTTCGCGCTTCCATCCTGTTCATCGAACAGCCAGTCAAGCGCTCTCACGCGCTGCAGGAAAGCATGGCGCATCTCGCTGCAGCGCGGCCAGTCATCATTGATGAGAGTGATGGCACGCTTGATGCATTTCTGACAGCCAAGTCACTTGGTTATACCGGCGTTTCCAGCAAGGCTTGCAAGGGTATTTGGCGATCACTCATCAACCTGGCGCGGTGCCGGCAATGGGGCCATGGCTATTTCATGTCCGCCGAGGATCTCACCACACTGGCTGGGCTTTGCGTGCAGCAAGACCTCGCCTTGGTCAGTGCGCTCGGCCTTGCACATGTGGAACGCAATGGCCATCACTTCATTGATGGTTTCGCAGGCCGCCCCGCAGCCGAGGCGCAGGCCTATCAGGCAGCGCATCCTGATCTTTATGAGGATACGCCCTACGGTCCGCGGCTTCGAATTCGTGAAGGGTTGCTCGAAATTGGCAGCCTTGCCACGCCAGGCATGGGCAGCGCGGTTTGGCCTGACGTAGCGGCCATGCAGCCCATGGAAAAAGCTGCATGGCCGAAATGAATATTGCGAAGACTCAGATTGGCTACGCAGGCTGCCTCAATTCACCGTAATGCGCGCCTCGCGCACCACGCGGCCCCATTTTTCTGTTTCGCTTCGCATATAGGCTGCAAGCTCTGCCGGGCTTGATGTCATTGCATCGGCACCGACTTGCGTCAGCCGGTCTTTTACAGCCTGCAACGCGAGCGCTTCGCGCAGCACCGCATTCAGCCGATCAATCGCCGCATTTGCTGTGCCCGCGGGCGCCATCACGGCGCCCCAGGATGTTGCTTCAGCAGCGGCAAGGCCAATCTCGCCCACCGTCGGGACATTGGGCAGGGCTGCGTGGCGTCGCGCGCCTGTTACCGCCAAGGCGCGCACCCGCCCCGCCTGAATCTGCGGCAAGGCAGAGGCAATCTGATCCAGCATGACCTGCACCGTGCCCGCCACGGTATCCGTCAGTGCCGGCGCCGATCCACGATAGGGCACATGCTGAATATCAATCTGCGCCACCAGCTTGAACAACTCGGCAACCGTATGAGTGGAAGTGCCATTGCCGCCGGAGCCATAGGAAAGCCGGCCAGGCTGTGCGCGGACCAACGCAAGAAACTCCTGCGCCGTTTGCGCAGGCACTTGAGGATTGACGATCAGCACATGATCGGTTGCGAAGGCAAGCCCGATCGGCGCCAGATCCGTGAGCGGATTGAATCCCATATTGCTGTACAGATGCGGGTTGATGGTCAGCGTTCCCGTCGTTCCCATCAACAAGGTCAGACCATCCGGTGCACTGCGCACCACATTCTCCACACCAACATTGCCGCCCGCCCCAGTACGATTCTCAACCGCCATGGGCTGACCCAAGCGTTCGGCCATGGGTTCGCTCAATACCCGCGCGACGATATCCGTTGCCCCGCCGGCGGCGAAGGGAACCACGAAGCGTATTGGGCGGCCCGGCGCCCATTGCGCGAATGCCTTGCAGGGCAATAACAGCGCAGGTGCGGCGAGTGCGGCCCGGCGGGTGATATTTGTCATTTGTTTTTCTCCCCAATTATGCCGCTGTTCTGCGCGGCCTTGTTGCGATGCCTCACACCACGCGCGCGTGGCGTTCCTTCATGATACGCAAAACCTCATCTGGCTCTTCCGCCCACCAGCGGCGTGACAGAAGCTCAACTTCCACAAAACCGTCATAGCCTGCGGCGCTCACCATTTGGCTGATGCCCGAGATGTCAATCACGCCATCGCCAGGCATGCCGCGATCAAAGACAAGATCGGTCGTGGGGACAAGCCAGTCACAGATATGAAAGCCGGCAATCTTTCCCGCTGCGCGGAGCATTTGGCGGCGGAGCTCCGGGTCCCACCAGACGTGATAGACATCCAAAACGACCCCGACCCCATCGCCCAATGCGGTGCAGAGATCGAGCGCCTGGCCGAGTGTGGATAGCACCGAACGATCGGCGCAGGTCATCGGGTGCAACGGTTCCAGCCCCAGCGTTACGCCGGCAGCGCGTGCCTCTGGCAGGATCGTCTCAAGCCCATCGCGCACCATCTGGCGCGCCCCTTCAATATCTTTGGAGCCCGCCGGCAAACCACCGCAAACCATGACAAGGCTGCGCGCTTGCAGCTTATGCGCTTCATCAATGGCGCGACGATTATCCTCAATCGCGGCGGCGCGCCCTGCGGCATCGGCAACAGGAAACATGCCGCCGCGACAAAGCCCAGTTACCGTCAGGCCGGCATCCCTTATGTGTCGCGCCGCGGCATCCACACCCATCGCGCCCAGCATATCCCGCCAAGGAGAGATACCGGGAATGCCATGGCGCGCGCAGCCTTCAATACAATCGGCAAGGCCCCATTTATCCCGTACCGTGACGGTGTTGAGGCTGAGCGGCTTCATGCAACACCATGCAGCGCCAAAAGTTGGCGCATGCGGCTGGCCGCCCGTTCCGGATCACTCAACAGCCCTGCTGCGTCAGCCAGCCGAAACAATTCCGCGAAATGCTGAATGCTGCGCGTACTTTGCTGACCGCCCACCATCACAAAATGATCCTGATGGCCATTGAGCCAGGCCATGAAGACCACACCGGTCTTGTAGAAACGTGTAGGTGCCTTGAAGATATGGCGCGAAAGCGGAACGGTGGGTGCCAGGATTTCGTGAAATGTCGCAAGGTCATTCTTGGCGAGTGAGGCAAGCGCACCGCCCACGGCGGGTGCGATAGGATCGAAAATACCCAAAAGCGCATCCGAATGGCCTCGTGCATCACCCGCGATCAATTCGGCATAGTTGAAGTCATCGCCCGTATACATCCGGACACCGCGCGGCAGGCGCCGACGCATGATGATTTCCTTCTGGTCATCCAACAAGGAAATCTTCACGCCATCCACCTTATGCGCGTGCGCGTGAATGACCGAAAGGGCGGTTTCCATCGCCTCCAGGTGATCATGATGGCCCCAATAGCCTTCCAACGCAGGATCGAACATTTCGCCCAGCCAATGGATAATGACGGGTTCTCTCACATTGCCCAGGATGCGCGCATAGACACGCTCATAATCCGCTGGGCTTTTGGCAGCCTTGGCGAGCGCTCGGGACGCCATCAAGATGATCCGCCCGCCCATTTTTTCAACCGCTTCGCATTGTTCTTCATAGGCGCGGATTACATCATCCACTGTCACATCGGGGCTTGCTGCAAGATGATCGGTCCCCGCACCGCTTGCGATGACAGCACCCGGATGATCCCTCGCGGCATCAAGGCTCAGCCGAATAAGCTGCTGAGCCGCCGCCCAATCAAGCCCCATGCCGCGCTGCGCCGTGTCCATGGCTTCAGCCACACCAAGGCCAAGCGACCAAAGGTGCTTGCGGAAGGCGATGGTGCGATCCCAATCCAGCTTCGCATCCAGCCAAGGATCCTGCTCGGCCAAAGGATGAGCGACAACATGCGCCGCGGCGAAGGCGATGCGCGGATAAGGCGGCAAGGCTTGCGCAAAATCGCGTGGGGGGCTGGTGGTGAAGCTGGTGATCGAACCATCAGGATTGGGTAGATCAAGGCGCGCCATGTAAAATTTCTCCTGCAACCATTATCGTTTCGCGAAAGTTCAGGTGAGCTCCAGTGGCGGCAGATCAATCCACCGCCTTTCCTTCCAGGATTGCAGACCCGCCATGGCAAGCTGAACACCCTTGGCGCCCGCCAGCAAATCCCAGGGGTAATCCTTGGTTTCGCCCACAACATGGCGCAGGAAAAGTTCCCATTGTGCGCGAAAACCATTGGGATAGGCTTGGGCTTCGGGTATCTTCTGCCAGCCCTCAAAAAAATTGATGGTCTGCGGCAAGTCCGGATTCCAGACTGGCTTTGGCGTCGCGACACGCGGCTGCACCCAACAATCCGTGAGGCCACATACGGCGGAACCGTGGGTACCATCCACATGGAAAGTCACCAGATCATCGCGCCGCACCCGCGTGGTCCAGGATGAATTGATATGCGCAACGATGCCGCCTTCAAGCTGGAAGGTGGCATAGGCCGCATCATCCACATCCGCATCATACCATTGCCCTGCTTCATCCTTGCGGCGCGGAATATGTGTGGCCCCCAGGCAGGATACCGCCTGCACAGGTGCAAATGTATTGTCCAGCACATAGCGCCAATGGCACAGCATATCGAGGATAATGCCCCCACCCTCAGCATTTTTGTAATTCCAGGAGGGGCGTTGTGTTGGCTGCAAATCGCCCTCGAAAACCCAATACCCGAATTCACCACGAATACTGAGCAGGCGTCCCAATTGCCCACTGTCAATCACCATTTTCAGCTTGCGCAAGCCAGGCAGGAACAGCTTATCCTGCACGACGCCATGCTTGATGCCCGCCTGCCGCGCAAGCCGCGCAATATCCAAGGCATCGGCCAGGTTATCGGCTGTCGGCTTTTCGCAATAGACATGCTTGCCAGCAGCAATCGCCTTCCGGATGAGCCCGGCGCGCAGCTGCGTGGTGGCAGCATCGAAAAAGATTTCGTCCTTGCTATCCGCCAGACAGGCATCAAGATCAGTGCTGACCCGCTCAATGCGATGCGTCTTGGCAAGTGAATCAAGCTTCGCGCGATTGCGTCCCACTATGATCGGGTCCGGCATCAACCGATCACCATCGGCCAGCACCAGCCCGCCTTCCGCACGGATGGCCGCGATGGATCGAATAAGGTGCTGGTTCATGCCCATACGTCCCGTGACGCCGTTCATGATGATGCCAATGCGGCGTGCCGCCATATGTTTTCCCCCTGGCAAAATTCTGAACAGGAGACCCGGCAAAAGAATGCCAATGTCCCGGTTTAATTGTCTTGATTGTGGGGTAGAGATATGGGCGTGGTCAATGGTGCCCGGTGGTGAACTCACGTGCCGAGGGCAAGCAAAGGGAAGGATGCTTCGAACACCGCTTCACCAAGCGCATGAACCATGCGAGGATGCTTGGAGAATAGTGCATGGACCATCAGGCACGGAGGGACCCTTGACTCGTCATATCGTTGCGAAAGTTGGCGATATCCCGCCGAATGGCAGCAAACTGGTAACCGTCAAGGGCCGTCAGATTGCGCTTTTTCATGTCAATGAGGCTTATTACGCGCTCACCGATCGATGCCCCCATGAAGGTGGTTCGCTTTGCGCCGGCTTACTTGTGGGGCGGCTCACCTCAAAGGAGCCCGGTACCTATGATTTGTCGCGCCCGCGTGAGTTTGTGCAATGTTCCTGGCATGGTTGGGAGTTCGATATCCGCACCGGCCAATCCTATTGCGACCCGGAAAGCATCAAGGCGCGTACCTATCAGGTAACTGTCGAGCCGGGAGCGGAATTGGCGAAAGGTCCCTATGTGGCGGAAACCTTTCCGGTCACGGTCGAAGACCAATACATTTTAATTGAAATCTAGAATATGAAGGATAGTAGCATGGCCGCATGGCACCGTGTCGCTTCGCAGGAAGAACTGCAACCCGATACGCCACGCGCGGTCCGCATCGGTGAAATGCAATTAGCGATCATTCGGCTGGCAGATGGCGTATTTGCCGTGAATGACGTGTGCAGTCACGAATATGCGTTGCTCTCTGAAGGATTTTGTGAGGATGGCAAGCTGGAATGCCCGCTGCATCAGGCCTGCTTTGATATTCGCACCGGCAAGGCGCTATCCGCGCCGGCGACCGCCGCCATCGCTACCTATCCGGTGAAATGCGAAAATGGCGATGTCTTTGTTATGATGTGAATGGCACGACGAATTATCATCATTGGTGCGGGCCAGGCGGGGCGGCGCTGCGCTGAGACGCTACGGGAATTGGACTCCACTGCGGAAATCATGATCTTCGGGGCTGAGGCGCATTTGCCCTATGACCGGCCGCCGCTTTCCAAAGCGGTGTTATTGGGGAAGGGCCCGGGCACGGGACTTTTTGTGCGGTCGGCAGAATTCTATGCGGATCAGCGCATCACACTCCATCTTAGTGAAGCTGTAACGCACATTGCGCCTGCGGAGAAGCAAATTGAAACCGCACAGGGCAGAATTTTCACTTATGATGCGCTTGTGCTCGCCACTGGCGCCAGGGCGCGACGCCTTGCCATTCCAGGGACCGATGATCCGCGGGTGATGCTGCTGCGCAGTCTGGATGAGGCACTGGCATTGCGGGCGCGGCTTCTCGACAAGCCACGCCTTGCAGTGATTGGCGGCGGGTTGATTGGGCTGGAGGCAGCGGCCTCCGCCAGGCAATTAGGCTGCACCGTCGATGTGCTGGAAGCAGGCGAAAGGCTGATGGCGCGTGGTCTGCCAACTTCCATCAGCAGGCGTATGGCGGCCTTGCATCGGCAGCACGGCGTGATACTGCATCTCAACGCACGACTGGATCGGATTGAGAGTACTGCGCAGGAACTTAATCTTCATCTGGCTGAAGAATGCCGGGCGGTGGATCTTGTTCTGGTCGGCATTGGTGCCTCGCCGGAAACAGCCTTGGCCGAAGCCGCTGGGCTTGCCGTTGCGGAAGGGATCATCACCGATCGTTGCGGTCGCACATCACATGATGGCGTTTATGCCGCCGGAGAGGTCGCGCGTTTCCCTAATCCGATGAACATTGATATCTCTACGCGGCAGGAAAGCTGGCTGGTCGCACAGGACCAACCCATTGCGGTTGCGCATGCGATTATGGGCCAGCACAAGCCCTATGATGTCATTCCTTGGTATTGGACGGATCAATATGATTGCAATCTTCAGGTGCTCGGTGAACCCACGGACAGGCTTCATCAGATTGAACGCACCGAAGGTGAAAGACATACCCTGCTGTGCTGTGACAGCAATGGGCGCATACGCGGCGCGGTGCTCATCAATAACGGGCGGGAAGCAACGCCCTGCCGCCGCCTGATCGCCAGTGGCAAGCCTTTCGACATTACGGAGTATGCCGATATGGCACGACCTTTACGGAGTTTCCTTTAGCTCACAATCAAGACTCTAAAGCCCGCAGACGGCCTTGGCATTGCCGGCAAAGATGGCGCGCTTTTCTTCCTCACTCAACCGGCATTTGAAGGCATAGCGTGGATCATCACTGTCCCAATGCGGATAATCCGTCGCAAACAGCAGCCTATCCCAGCCGATCCAGTCAATCAGCTTGCGCAGATGCTCGGGGTTTTCTGGTTCTTCCACAGGCTGAGTCGTGAACCAGAATTGCGACTTAAGGTATTCCGAAGGCTTGCGCCGCAAATGCGGCACTTCGCTTTTCAACGCATGCCAATGGCTATCCATGCGCCAGCCAAGCGAAGGCACCCACCCAAAGCCGCCTTCGATGATTACCATTTTCAGCTTGGGAAACCGCTCAGCGACGCCTTCCATAATAAAACTGGCAATCATGGCTGAAAGCGACATGGCAACCGCCTGGTGTTCCTCATAGTAGAAGGATGCCCAACCGCCGCCAGCAACGCTATGGCCGCTGGTGCCGAGCGTGTGCAGGCCGAGCGGCAGGCCGAAATGCTCGGCTGCCTCGTAAATCGGCCAATAGCGTGAACGCCCCAAGGGTTCCAAGGCGCGCGTTACCAGAGAAATCTGCACAAAATCCGGGTGCTTGGCCCAACGTTCGATTTCCTTGACGGCAGCAGCCGCATCCTCACCCGCAACTGCAATGGTCCCCTTCAGGCGCTGATCTTTGCTGGTCCAATCTTCCTGTTGCCATTCATTGACCGCGGAAGAAACTGCCTCGGCAAAGCCTTGCACGCGCTGATCCATGCCGCGTACGGATAGCGGCTGCAGCATGCCATATTCGATGCCGTGAAAATCAAGATGCTGAGCGCGCATGAAATCAAGATCACTGCCGGGCGGCCCGCCGCTCGGTGGCCAGGAATCACGCCGTGAGAGTGCCGGTGCCGATTTTGGATAGGGATAGGTGCTGGTGAAAGGCTGGCGCAGCCGGAGGCCATA
>Ga0172373_10002825_pt1 | contig 26224 bp, 19 predicted proteins | sample Lak10m_2_FD_114546 | JGI IMG/M metagenome (GOLD analysis project Ga0172373, IMG submission 114546) | Freshwater microbial communities from Kabuno Bay, South-Kivu, Congo - kab_092012_10m | ecosystem: Environmental > Aquatic > Freshwater > Lake | place: Democratic Republic of the Congo...
ACTAACTCCTAGTGAAGAAACTGAAAGTTTAATTAACGAAGAGGCTTACAACATTTTGTATTCTTTGGATGAAAAAGTATCTCGTAAATCATCCCCTGAATCTAAATTAGATGCTTTTGATACATTGGCAAGACAAAAAGGTTATATTGTTAGACCGTATAGAATTTCTGATGAAAATCCTAAAATTCAAGGGGTACAAACACCATTCGCAGAAGATAAGTTAATAAAATTAGCATATGATGAAGATACAGAAATTGGTACTTTGTGCTCTGCTCCTATCGAAGATAACGATAGATACATCATTGCGATCGTTTCATCTATTAGAGAAAAAGGTGCTCCAGAATTTATCGATGTAAAAGATGTCATGAAAGCAGAAGTAATTAAAGATAAAAAAGCTGCTATCTTGATCCAACAAATGTCTAAAACGAAAGACTTAGAATTACTTGCTAAAAAAGGCGGTACAACTGTAGCTAAGGCAGAAATTGTTTTCGCTAACCCACAAATTCAAGGTGCAGGGTATGAGCCAGAAGTAGTTGGTTCGTTATTCTCAGGATTAAAAGATGGACAAAAAACATTACCATTGAAAGGTGAACAAGGAGTTTATGTTATTCGCTTGAACAAGACAATCAAAGCACCAGCAACGAGAGATTTCAGTATGGAACAAACTCAAATGTTGAATAACCAAAGAGCAAACATCAATGGTGAAATTAAAACGGCTTTGTTTAAAATGAATGAAGTAAAAGATAACCGTAAATTCTCCTCATTAGGAATTCAAAGATAATATAACATTTTCGAATAAATCAAAGGCTGTCTCTCAAGGACAGCCTTTTGTTTTGAGTAGTATGATACAAACCGATATTCAACTTAAATTAAAAACCATTCCTGAACAACCTGGTGTTTATCAATATTTTGATGAAACAGGTGTAATTATATATGTTGGTAAAGCCAAAAACTTAAAAAAGCGCGTTTCATCTTATTTTGTAAAAACACACGATAACGCAAAGACACGTATCCTCGTACGAAAAATTCGTGACATAAAATACATTGTTGTAGATACCGAGCTAGACGCTTTATTACTTGAAAATAACCTTATTAAAAAATACCAACCCAAGTATAATATTCAGCTCAAAGACGATAAAACTTACCCTTGGATTTGTATCAAAAAAGAGCCTTTTCCGCGTGTTTTTTCAACGCGTACGTACATCAAAGATGGTTCTTTTTATTTTGGACCTTATCCTAATGTGAAAGTGTTAAATACCCTACTTGAACTCATTCGAGATTTACATCCCTTACGCACGTGCTCACTGGATTTAAATCAAACGAATATTAGGCAAAAGAAATTTAAAGTTTGTTTGGAATATCACATTGGAAACTGTTTGGGGCCTTGTGTGGGTAATCAATCAGAAAAAGAATACAATACGTATATCGAACACGTCGAATCAATTCTTAAAGGTCAAATTCACCAAGTTATTCAATATGTAAAACAAAAGATGTTTGATTATGCCTCAGAATATAAATTTGAAGAGGCTCAAAAAATGAAAGATAAAATAGAGGCACTTGAAAAATTCAAAGCGAAATCGACAATTGTTTCTCCAAAAATTCAAGCAGTTGATGTAATAACAGGAGTTGAAGACGAAAAATCTTTTTTTGTGAATTACCTCGTTATTTCAAATGGTTCAATTATTCATGGCATAACACTAGAAATTCAGAAAAAGCTAAATGAGACAATTGATGAAGTCATTATTTATGCCTTGTTTGAACTTCGTGAACGTTTCAAAAGTACTACCAAAGAAGTATTAACCGATATTCAAATTGAGGAGCAATTTCCCGATTTCAAATTAGTTGTACCTCAAATCGGTGATAAAAAAAACCTCATCGAACTTTCCCAAAGAAATGCGAAATTCTATCGATTAGAAAAAATAAAACACGAAAAAATAACTGATCCTGAACAACATACTAATCGTATTCTAGAACAATTAAAAAAAGATTTAAGACTTAAAGAATTACCCATACACATTGAGTGTTTTGACAACTCGAATATACAAGGTACCAATCCTGTATCAGCTTGTGTAGTATTTAAAAATGCCAAACCAAGTAAAAAAGATTACCGTCATTTTAATGTAAAAACAGTAGAAGGGCCAAATGATTTCGCTACCATGCAAGAGGCTGTTCATCGACGGTATTCAAGATTACTAGCAGAAAATGAACCCTTACCTCAATTGATCATTATTGATGGGGGAAAAGGACAATTAGGAGCCGCTTTAGAAGTGTTAGATTCACTTGGCTTAAGAGGTAAAATCGCCATCATTGGTATAGCAAAACGATTGGAAGAAATTTTCTTTCCAGGAGATAGTATTCCTATCTATTTAGATAAGCGTTCTGAAAGTTTGAAAGTAATCCAATTTCTAAGAAATGAAGCACATCGATTTGGTATTACCCATCATAGAAATCGAAGAAGTAAAAATGCTTTTATCTCAGAAATAAGTGAAATCAAAGGCATAGGAGAAAAGACTTTCGAACAATTAATGAAGCAATTTAAAACGATTTCTGCAATAAAAAATGCTACAAAAGAGGAACTTACTAAAATAATAGGGCTCTCAAAAGCGATGATAATTTTAAATTATTTTGAAGAAAAATCATAAAAATTGGTTTTATATACAAAAATCATTATATTTGAAAGTATGAAGATTATCGTGTTTTTTATATCATTCACTTTTTCATCATTAGGTTTTTCGCAGTCTAATTTAAAGCCTATGCATGATAATGGCGATATAACTTTAACGCTTTATCCAAATCCTGCCACAGATTTCATTAATATCTCTATCAAAGGAAATAATCCTGATGCTGTTGTTAAAATATACAGTGCATTGGGAACAGAGGTCTTTTCTGAAAACATCGATAATTTTAAGAAAATCGATGTTTCTGATTTCAAAAACAACGTTTACATCATTAACGTTTACGCTAAAGATGAACTTTTAGAAACAGCACGTTTCGTAGTTCGTCATTAATTCATTACCTTATTATCAATTGTTAAATCAATAGAGTAATTCGTTGACTTACGACGATTTTTGTTAAATTAGCAGTTGATTTACAAACATTTTTTATGGCTAAAATTCGCAAGCAAGATGCCCTTGATTACCATTCATCTGGTAGACCGGGTAAAATACAAGTAATTCCTACAAAACCATACGCATCACAAAGAGATTTATCCTTAGCTTATTCTCCAGGAGTAGCTGAGCCATGTATCAGAATCGCTGAAAATGCAGATGACGTTTACAAGTATACCTCTAAAGGGAATTTAGTAGCTGTAATATCTAATGGTACTGCTGTATTAGGTTTAGGTAATATCGGTCCATTAGCATCAAAACCGGTGATGGAAGGAAAAGGAGTGTTATTCAAAATATTTGCTGATATAGATGTCTTTGATATTGAAGTAGATGCGAGCGATCCTGAATTATTTATTCAAACAGTTAAAGCGATAGCACCCACTTTTGGTGGAATCAATTTAGAAGACATAAAAGCTCCTGAAGCCTTTGAAATCGAACAAAGATTGAAAGCAGAATTGGATATTCCAATCATGCATGATGACCAACATGGAACTGCAATTATATCCTCTGCAGCCTTATTAAATGCTTTAGAATTAGCTAATAAAAAGATTTCAGAAGTCAGAATAGTTATTTCTGGAGCTGGAGCTGCGGCTATGTCTTGTGCACGTTTGTACATTGCACTTGGTGCTGATGTGAAGAACATATATATGTACGATAGTAAAGGCCTTTTACATGCTAATCGTACTGATTTAGATGAGAATAAATTATACTTTGGTCAACATACATGCGGAGATAAATCTCTAGAAGAGATATTTGTAGACGCTGATGTTTTTGTAGGTTTATCAAAAGGAAATTTGGTTTCAAAAGAAATGGTTGCTTCCATGGCAAACGATCCTATTGTATTCGCATTAGCAAATCCGGAACCAGAAATTGGTTATAAAGATGCTGTATCGGTTAGAAAAGATATTATTATGGCTACTGGACGTTCTGACCATCCTAACCAAGTGAATAATGTTCTAGGTTTTCCATTTATATTCAGAGGTGCTTTAGATGTACGTGCAACTTGTATCAATGAAGAAATGAAACTTGCTGCTGTTAAAGCCATCGCTTCTTTAGCAAAAGAAACTATACCCGAAGAAGTACTTGTTGCTTATGGCGACAAAAGTATTTCCTTTGGTAGAGAACAAATTATTCCAAAACCCTTAGACCCAAGATTAATTTACTACGTTGCTCCAGCTGTAGCGAAAGCGGCAATGGATTCAGGTGTTGCAAGAAACCCAATCACTAATTGGGAAGCGTATGAAATTGAATTAAAAAGTCGACTAGGACTTGATAATAAATTACTCAAAAACATAACAGCAAAAGCACAAAGCAATCCAAAACGAGTGGTTTTTGCAGAAGCAGATAATTATAAAGTATTAAAAGCGGCACAATTTGCTTGCGAAGAAGGTGTAGCTTTTCCAATTTTATTAGGAAATAAAAAGAAAATCAAAGCTATTATCAATGAATATAGCTTAGAATTTTCAGATTTTCAGATTGTTGATCCTAAATCTGAAGAAGAGATGGAACGTAGACAAACCTACGGAAAAGTTTTCTTCGAAAAACGTAAACGAAAAGGATTTACTGAATTCGAATCTTTACAAGTGATGCGTGAACGTAATCACTTCGGTGCAATGATGGTGGAAATGGGTGATGCTGACGCGATGATTTCAGGTGCAACTAGAAATTATAAAGACGTAGTTCGGCCAGCAATTCAAACTATTGGTTTACAAAAAGATGTAAATATAGTTGCTGGTTTATACATATTAATGACTAAACGTGGGCCTCTATTTTTAGCAGATACTACCATAAACTTAGACCCTACTGCGGAAGAAATTGCAGAAATTACTAATAATGTTGCAAAAACAATCCGTAAGTTCAAAGTACAACCAAAGATTGCGCTATTGAGTTATTCTAACTTTGGATCTGGAGAAGGTAAAGACGCCAAAAAGATGGCTCAAGCAGTTGAAATACTTCATGAAAAATATCCAAGTTTGGTTGTTGACGGAGAAGTACAAGCTAACTTTGCTTTGAATAATGATTTGATGAATGAAAAATTTTCTTTTTCTATTTTAGCGAACAAACAAGTAAATACACTGATATTTCCGAACTTATCTTCAGGAAATATTTCATACAAATTACTTCAAGAGATGTTAGACGGTGAAACAATCGGTCCTATTTTAGTAGGTCTAAAAAAATCGGTTCACGTAGTTCCAATTGGCGCAACAGTTAGAGAAATTGTAAATATGGTAAAAGTTGCAGTTGTTGACGCTCAAAATAAATAGGCTGAATGATCGCACAATTACAAGGGAAACTAATTGAAAAAAACGCCACAAATCTAATCATCGATTGTAATGGTGTAGGTTATGAAGTAAAAATTTCGTTAAATACCTACTCTTCTATTGGTAATGAAGAATTTACTAAAGTCTACACGCAATTTATCGTGCGTGAAGATGCACAACTATTATATGGTTTCGCTACAAAAGAAGAAAGAGAAATGTTTAATTTACTCATCTCTGTTTCTGGTATAGGACCAAATACGGCAATGATCATGTTATCTTCGCTCATGCCTGCTGAAATTGCGCATGCTATTCATGTAGAAGATGTTCGTACTATTCAAAGTATCAAAGGTATAGGGGCTAAAACTGCACAAAGAGTAATCATTGACTTAAAAGATAAAGTACTTAAATTTAGTTTTTCGGAAGAAATTTTACCTGTTGGACACAATACAAACAAATTTGATGCGTTAACAGCATTAGTTTCGCTTGGATTTGATAAGAAGAATGCAGAAAAAGCATTAGATAAAATAATACAAAGTGGTAACGAAACAGTAGAGGAACTTATAAAAGGAGGATTAAAGATTCTATAATAAATGCATTTTAGGCATAGTCATAAACAGCATTGTGGCAAGGTTATTATGTATACCTTGCTTTTGTTGTTTTTTGGCCATTCTTATTCACAGGAAAATGAAATAGAACTACCTTTTCCTATACCTAAAACATTTGATCCAACCCAAAATCCTCAGACACGTTTCGATTTAGGTAATCCAAGTCAATTAAAACAAACCATTGTTTATGACCCTATTTTAAAAAAATATGTCTTCAAAGAAACATTAGGTAATGAAGGATCTATCAATTTTCGGAATCCTTCGATGATGACTTTGAAAGAATATATTGAATATGAAAGAAAAAAATCACTCTCCCAAAACTGGAAAGATAAACTTGACAAGATAACGGAATCAGAAAAAGACTTGGTTGCCCCAATAAAAGTGGGTGGAAAAGGTTTTATAAACTTTTTTGGATCCGATGAAATCAATATAAAACCTCAAGGAACCATAGAGATTGCACTTGGAGTAAATTCATCTAAATATGATAATCCTTCCTTACCTGTAAATCAAAGAAGAATCACTCGGTTTGATTTTCAACAAAATATGCAAATCAATTTAGTAGGTACCATAGGTACTAAACTAAAATTGAGTACAAGTTATAATAGCCAGGCAGCGTTTGATTTTGAGAATGTAACCAAATTAGGCTATACTGGCGATGAAGATCAAATTATACAAAAAATAGAATTAGGAAATGTATCATTACCTTTAAATACTTCATTAATTCAAGGATCACAAACCTTATTTGGAGTAAAAACGCAATGGAAATTCGGAAAGTTAACTATTGATAATGTAATCGCTTCTTCAAAAGGGAAAAAACAAGAAATCAATATTGCAGGTAAAGCACAGGTGCAAAATTTTGAACTTTCAGCCGATAACTACGAATCAAATAAACATTATTTCTTATCACACTATTTTAGAGATCAGTATGATACTGCCATGTCTCAGCTACCGATCGCAAACTCTCAAATAAACATTACGCGAATGGAAGTTTGGGTAACCAACAAAATTAACAATACCCAAAACACGCGAAATATTATAGCTTTTACCGATTTAGGGGAATCAAATCCAAATGTAGTTGACGGAAAACCTGGAAATTATTCCTCCTCTATTTTTCCAGATAATAATTCAAACGGTTTATATCCTTGGTTACTTACTCAAAATTCCGTTAAAGATTTTTCTTCTGCTGTTCCAACTTTGAGTAATGTAGTTACTGCACCTGGGCCTTTTGAACAAGCAATAACCTACGAAAAAGTAGAAAATGCTAGAAGACTAACCGAACAGGAATATAATTACAATTCATTGCTAGGTTTTATTTCATTAAATCAACCTTTGATTAACGATGAAGTATTAGCTGTTGCCTATGAATATACTTACCAAGGAAAAACATACCAAGTAGGACAATTTTCAACAGATGGTATCGACGGAAAACAAGCACTTTTCCTAAAATTATTAAAATCTACCTTAACTAATCCAAAGTCCCACATTTGGGATTTAATGATGAAAAATGTATATTCTATTGGTGCTTATCAATTAGATAAAACAGGTTTTAGATTAGATGTACTATATAATAATCCTTCAACGAGTTTACCAGTTAATTTCTTCCCCTATAACGGTTTAGATAAAATTCAGTTGGTTACACTTTTAGGAATGGATAAATTAAACGTAAATAATCAACCCTTTTCTGACGGATTATTCGATTTTGTCCCAATCAACTTTAGCGGAAATAAAACAGACAATGCTGGAACTATCAACTCTAAAAATGGTAGAGTTTATTTCACTACAATAGAACCCTTTGGAAATACATTAAGAAAAAAAATGTTATCAAAAGGAATTGCAGAATCAGTCGTAAATAAAATCGCATTTACAGAATTATATGATTCAACAAAAACAGCAGCACAACAAATTCCTTCAAAAAACAGATTCGTTTTTAAAGGTCAATATCAATCCTCTGTTAGTTCAGATATTCCACTAAATGCACTAAACGTTCCTCAAGGTGCTGTATCAGTAACAGCTGGAGGAGTAAAACTGGTAGAAGGCACTGACTATACAGTTGACTATAATTTAGGTCGAGTTAAAATTTTAAATAGTGGTGTATTAGAGTCCAATACTCCTATCAAAGTGTCTGTTGAAAGTAACTCCGTATTTGGATTTCAAGCACGATCTTTAATCGGAACTCATTTCAATTATCGATTTGATAAAGACTTTAATCTAGGCGCAACGTGGATGCGTATGGTTGAAAGACCAATTACACAAAAAGTAGATATGGGTTCTGAACCCTTTAAAAACAATTTAATTGGACTAGATCTTTCGATCAAAAGAGAATTACCCTTTTTAACAAAATTAGTGGACTTATTACCTGGAATTTCTACACGTTCCAAATCTTCCATCTCATTTACGGGAGAGGTTGCCCATTTAATTCCAGGTGTTCCTCGTGTTATAACTGGTTCGGGAATGTCTTATGTAGATGATTTCGAAGGAAGTCAAAGTACCATTGATTTAAGAACTCCATCCGCATGGAAGATGGCAAGTATTCCACAAGGACAACCTACATTATTCCCAGAAGCTACCTCTAAAAATTTAAATGCAGGATTTAACAGATCAAAAACAGCATGGTATCTTATTGATCCTATGTTTTACCAAAATTCAACTCTGACTCCAGAAAACGTAAAAAAAGATCCTTCCATGCTCGTGGATAGCCGTATGAGGATGGTCAATCAAAAAGACATTTTTCCGAATTTACAACAACAATATGGAACATTTACCAATATTCCTATTTTGGAATTAGCTTACTACCCACAAGAGCGAGGAATGTATAATTACGATACACTTTCGATTCTAGATAAGCTAGGGAAATTTACTAACCCAGAAAATAAATGGGGAGGAATTATGCGTGCATTATCAACTAATGATTTTGAGCTTTCTAACATAGAGTTTATTCAATTTTGGGTATTAGACCCTTTCAACGATGATGCTGAAAAGACTGATCCAAACACACTACATTCTGGAGGAGATTTATATTTTAATTTAGGAAATATTTCAGAAGATGTAATTCCTGACTCTAGAAAAGAATTTGAAAATGGACTACCAACAAGCACAACTATTTCAGACAATATTGATACAACTCAATGGGCAAGGGTATCAACACAAAACATTGTAGTGAATGCTTTTGATAATGATCCCGCAACACGAAAATTACAAGATGTTGGATTAGATGGGTGGGATAATGAACAAGAAAAATCACATTTTCAAAAATATGTAGCTTGGGTAAATAAGAATCCAAACCTTACACAAGAGGTTAAAAATAGAATGATCAATGACCCATCATCTGATGATTATAAATATTATGCTGATGACCAATACGATGCTGATAAAGCGAATATTTTAGAAAGGTACAAACGATTTAATAATACACAGGGGAACTCACCAACACCAGAAATGTCTGCTACCATAAACGCAGCTGGATACCCAACTCAAGCAACCAACCAACCAGATATAGAAGATTTGAACCAAGATAACAACCTTTCTGAAACAGAAAGTTACTATCAGTATAAAGTTAGTTTAAGAAGAAATGATTTACAAGTTGGTAAAAATTACATTACAAACATCCAGACATATACAACTGGAAATAAATCAGAGCGTTGGATTCAATTTAAGATTCCTGTAAGAGAACCCGAAAAAATCGTGAATGGTATCTCTGATTTTAGATCTATTCGTTTTATGCGCATGTTCTTGAAAGAATGGAATGAGGAAGTAGTACTTAGATTTGCCCGCTTAGAATTTATAAGAGGAGAATGGAGAAAGTACAATGGTGATTTAAGCTTACCTGGAGAAAATATTCAAAAGGACCCTAATAGTTCTGTATTTAATATCGCTGCAGTGAATATAGAAGAAAATGCGCAACGAAATCCGATTAATTATCAATTGCCTCCAGGTATTTTAAGAGAAGTTGATCCAACCCAAGTGCAACAGCGTCAGATGAACGAACAAGCTCTTTCATTTGAGGTATGTAATTTAGATGATGGTAATGCAAAAGCGGCTTTTAAAAACGTCGTGTTTGATGTGAGAACCTACAAAAAATTAAAAATGTTTGTTCATGCTGAAGAATTATCTAAATCAGCACCTTTAAAAAATGGAGATTTAACATTATTTGTTCGATTAGGCACAGATTACACAGACAATTACTATGAATATGAATTACCCATGAATGTTACCCCTTGGGGTGCAAATTCTCCTGAGGATGTTTGGCCAGAAACAAATAATCTAGAAATTATATTTGATAATTTACTAGAGGCTAAAAAACAAAGAAATAATTCTGGCGTTTCAATAACTCAAGAATATAGCATTATAGATCCTTCCAACTCAACAAGGCAAATTAAAATCAAAGGAAGTCCGAATATCCAAGCCATAAAAACGATTATGGTAGGGGTTCGAAACCCTTCCAAAGCAAGTAATAAATTTGGAACTGACGACGGATTAGCTAAATGTGCTTTTGTATGGATAAACGAATTAAGACTTACTGATTTTCAAAATGCTGGTGGATCGGCTGCTGTAGCCAAAGTACAAGTACAAGCTGCTGACTTTGCTAACGTTTCAATGTCTGGTAATTACAGTGGTGTTAACTGGGGAACTTTAGAAAGCCGTGTACAAGAAAGACAACGAAACGAGCAGATTGGATTTGACTTTAGCACAAATATGCAACTTGGTCAGTTCCTAGGTAATAAATTGAAATTATCACTGCCCTTTTATTATGGTTATTCATTAGGTATTGTCAATCCTGAATATGATCCATTCAATCCAGATATTAAACTAAATGATTATCCTCTAGATCAAAAATTAAAAAATGCAAAATTAGGTCAAGACTTCACTGAAAGAAGATCTTATAACTTTTCTAACGTAAAAAAAGAAGCAAATCCAGACACAAAACCACATTTTTGGAATTTATCAAACTTTGCCATTTCTTATGGTTTTAACGAAACTTTTAAACGAGATTTTAATACTGAATTTGATAGAACTAAATCTTGGAAAAGTAATCTGATCTACTCCTATAGTTTTACCGCAAAACCAGTAGAGCCTTTTAAAAAGGTTAAATTCATGCAAAAATCAAAATGGTGGGGCCTAATAAGAGATGCTAATTTTTATCTAACTCCAAAAATCATTTCAATAAATAATGACGTTCAACGAAACTATAATGAACGAAAAGTACGGAATAACCTTTCTTCTTTTGAATTTTCACCTGTTTATGTAAAATCTTTTACTTGGAACCGTTCCTATAATTTTGGCTACGATATAACCAAAAATCTCAAATTCACTTTCAACGCTAATGATAGAGCTATTTTTGATGAAGCAGATGGACGAGTAGATAAAAAATTAGACCCTTTGCTTTACCAAGTATTTGTTGACTCTATCAAAACTCAAATGCGAACTTTAGGTAAAACAATGGATTACTCACATGATTATTCCTTAAGTTATAATTTACCTTTAGACAAATTACCTTTAACAGATTGGATGAATTCATCTGTAAAATATTCTGGGAATTATAACTGGCAACGTGCCCCATTAGGTCAAAGTAATTTTGGTAATACAATACAAAATAGTCGTGTCGTGTCATTTAATGCAACTATGAATATGACTAATTTATATTCAAAGTCTAAATTTCTAAAAAAAATATTGACAAGCAGTAATACTAATAAAGTACCAACAAACAACTCTACAAATGCTGCCATTAAGAAAAAAGATCCGAATATGACTTCTTTTGGGAAACCTTATAATGAACTAACAAAAAAAGAAAAACGAAAAGAAGATCGCATTCGTAGAAAAGAAAAAAGGAGAGAAAAAAGAGAAAAAAGACTAAAAGAACCCGTTAATCCTATCATAGGTTTTGGAACAAGAGCTTTACTCGCTGTTCGTTCTGTATCTGGTACCTATTCTCTGAATAATGGAACTTTATTACCCGGTTACAATCAAGATACTCGTTTATTAGGAACTCCAAGTCTGAATCAACCTGATTTAACTGGATTTATTTTCGGTCAACAAACATTCGATGTATTTGGTAATAAAACGAATTATGATTTTGCTTCAATAGCGGCTCAAAACAATTGGCTTGTTAAGAATAGTGCCTTAAATAAACAACATACATTGTCTTTTAGCCAAAATATGTCCGCTAGAGCTACCGTAGAACCATTAAAAGACGTAGCAATAGAATTTTCTGCAAACCGAAATTATACTTTAAATGCAAGTGATTTTTACCGTTGGAACGACTCTACACAAAAATTTGGAAGTCAAAGTAAGGTTGAAACAGGTACCCTAACCTATTCAACGGTAACTTTGCGTTCTGCATTTGCAACTATTGGAAAAGATTATTCATCAAGCGCATTTTCAGACTTAAGAAATAATAGACAACTAGTTAGTAACCTTCTAGGAGATAAAAATCAAAATTCTACCAAAAAAGTAAATGGATTTGCTGAAGGTTATGGGTCAACACAACAAGAAGTATTAATTGGATCTTTTTTAACATCCTACACAAATAACAAATTAAATACCCGTAATATTAATCCACTTTCTGCTATGCCACTTCCAAATTGGTCTATCAATTACAGTGGACTTACCAAATATGCATTAATAAAAAAATATGCGAAATCTTTCGTTTTACGACATTCCTACAATGCGTCTGTTAGTTTATCTGGTATACAAACAAACTTAAAATCAGAATTAGACCAACAAGGCAAACCAACAACATTTGATTTGGATAATAATTTTATTGCTCAATACCAAATTCAAAACGTTACTATTTCTGAAAAATTCTCTCCGCTACTCGGTATTGATGCCACTTGGAATTTCCTTGGACAAGGTTTGATTACCAAAATAGAATACAAAAAAGATAGAAATGCATCTCTTGCTTTATCAAATCAACAAGTTACTGAAATATTTAGTCAAGAATGGGTAGTAGGTTCTGGTGTAAAATTCTCAAAAGTTAAAATGCCTTTCAAATTACAAGGTAAAACCCTTGAAAATGATCTCAATGTCCGATTTGACTTTTCCTTTAGAGATAATTCTACAGTTATTAGAAAAATAGTAGATAATACAAACCAAGCAACAGCGGGTCAACGCGTTATTTCAATAAAATCATCACTAGACTATAACTTAGGGCCAAATTTGACTGCTCAAATGTATTTTGATCAGGTATTAAATCGTCCTAAAATAGCCACTTCATATCCTACTGCAAATACCATGGCTGGAATACGATTAAGATTGAACTTAGGAGGTATGTAAAACGCGTACTACTTTTTTATGATTTAAATAGTATAATTGTTTACTTTTGTGTTCAACAAAAAATTAAATTTTTGATACCATGGGAAAATTCGGAATTGGAGAAATCTTAATCATTTTAGCAATTGTTCTATTACTATTCGGAGGTAAAAAAATTCCAGAACTAATGAAAGGATTAGGTCAAGGAATGAAAGAATTCAAAGACGCTTCAAAAGGAGAGACTAAGCCAGAAGATAAGAAAGAAGCTTAATATCTGAATCTTATGTATAAAACATTTTCTGAAGTAAAAAAATCAATTACTTCAGGAATTTCGCTATTAGATATAGTTGAAAATTACCTGAATGAAATTGAAAAGAACAAAGATTTAAATGCTTTTTTAGAAGTTTTTACTGAAAGTGTTCGTGAGAATGCAAAAAATGTCCAAGCTAAAATAGAATCTGGAACGTCAGGACGTTTAGCAGGAATGGTGATTGGTATCAAAGATAACATCTGTTATAAAGGACACAAAGTATCTGCTTCATCTAAAATATTAGAAGGATTCGAATCCTTATTCACTGCAACTGCTTTACAAAGATTAATTGACGAAGACGCGATTGTTATCGGAAGATTGAATTGCGACGAATTTGCGATGGGTAGTTCTAACGAAACTTCTGCATACGGACCAGTAAAAAATCCTATCAATACAAAAACAGTACCAGGTGGTTCTTCAGGAGGTTCAGCTGCTGCAGTTGCTGCAGGACTGTGTACCGTTGCACTAGGAAGTGATACAGGAGGGTCCATCAGACAACCCGCAGCTTTTACAGGTACCTATGGTATCAAACCAACCTATGGTAGAATAAGTCGCTATGGCTTGATTGCTTATGCTTCTTCATTTGATCAAATTGGGGTTTTTGCCAACACATTGGAGGATACAGCTTTAGCAACTGAAATCATGGCTGGGAAAGATGCTATGGATAGTACCTCATCGTCAAGAAGTGTTGAACGATTTACTCCAGAAATAAAAAAAGAAACTAGACGAATTGCTTTCATTAAAGAAAGTTTTGAAACAAACGGAATACATCCTGAAGTTAAAAAACGAATGGAAGAAATCATGGAAGCGTTAAAAGCGGATGGTAACATCGTTGAGCCTGTGTCGTTTCCATATTTAGATTACATGGTTCCAACCTACTACGTTTTATCTACTGCTGAAGCTTCTTCTAACTTATCTCGATTTGACGGAGTACATTATGGATACCGATCTAAAGAAGCCGTTGGTGTAGAAGAAACATACAAAAAATCACGTACAGAAGGCTTTGGTAAAGAAGTGAAACGCAGGATAATGGCGGGAACATTTGTACTTTCTCACGGGTATTATGATGCTTACTATACAAAAGGACAAAAAGTTCGTCGTGTACTACAAAATAAAACGAAAGAAATATTTAACGATCACGATTTCATTCTTTTACCAACTACTCCTTCAACAGCATTTGAAATCAATGCGGTAAAAGACCCTATTCAAATGTATTTACAAGATATTTTTACAGTACATGCTAATTTGACTGGTCATCCAGCAATTTCACTCCCTTATGGCAAAACAATCGAAAATATGCCCTTTGGAGTTCAATTAATGGCTAAACCTTTCGAAGAAAAAGAATTATTTGATTTCTCAGCATATTTGGAAAAATTAGTGCAATAATGAAAAAGTGGCTCGTATACATAGTATTTTTTTGTTCCATTTTTGGAAGCTATGCTCAAACGAGACAATTAAAACCTGTTGAAAAACACGAAATGGATAGTGAAGCATTTATTAAAATGCTTGATGAAACCTTTATGAACTATTTTAATGAAATGGCTACGGATAGCAATACTGATTCAATTATCAGAATGCTTGATGATGAAGAAGATAAGGGAGAAGTTAGTGATGAAGTTTATTGTCAACGACTTGAAAAAATAAATGCCATATCTCCATTTCACCTAGATTGCAACGACATCACTTTGGGAATGATACGCTTTTTTGTGAAAAATAGACGTGGATTCGCAAAAATAGTATTGGGTAGATCAAAACTATACTTTGATATGTATGAAGCTACATTGGCAAAACACGATATGCCAATTGAATTAAAATACTTATCAGTCATAGAAAGTGGATTAAGACCACAAGTAAAATCACCCGCAGGAGCATTAGGTTTATGGCAATTTATGTATGGAACAGGTAAAATGTATGGCTTAATAGAAAATTCATACATTGACGAAAGAATGGATCCTGTTAAAGCTACTGAAGCAGCTTGTAAATTTCTAAAAAAACTTTTCGGAATTTATGGTGATTGGAATCTTGCTTTAGCTGCTTATAATGCTGGTCCTGGCAATGTAAACAAAGCCATTCGTCGTTCAGGAGGAAAACGAACTTATTGGGAAGTAAGACCTTATCTACCGAGAGAAACTCAAGGATATGTTCCTAACTTTATTGCTGCCGCCTATTTATTGACCTACCATGCTGAACACAATATCAAACCAGCAAAACACAAAGTACACTTCTATCAACTAGATACTATCTGCTTATCCAAAGGCGTTCACATGTCTACGATTAATCAATTAACACAATGGCCTTTAGAAGATATTGCTCAATTAAATCCTGTTTACAAAACAAAATACATTCCTGGAACAGAACCAAAACAATGTATCATAGGACCAATCGACCAAATTGGAAAAATTGTATCCTTCGGAGATTCTTTGTACGAACTTGAAAAAAGTATATTCGCACCCAAACCTAAACCTGTAGAAATTTTAGATACTACTTCGCTAAATGATTCTATTACAAAAACAATTCCTTTACCTACTATTACTAATGAAAAACCCATTGTCGTATGGCACAAGGTAAAACGAGGCGAAACACTAACATCTATTGCAGAAAAATACTATGTAACGGTAGAAGATATCCGTAAATGGAATTATTTACGAAGTTACACAGCACCATTAGGAAGAAATTTAAAAGTAATCAAAGGAAAAGCTCCGATTATTCAGAAAGAACCAGAGCAAGTGTTGACTGAAAAAACAAACTCTTTGAGTATTGAAGAAATGGATAGTGGAATTTTAACACCCAAAAATACACCATCAAAAACAGCTACAGAAAAATCATTAGTCCAGAAACCTATAAAAAATTCTTTAAATCAAACTACTAAACCTGAAGTTGAAAAACCAGTAGTTTTTGATTCAATTGTAACCATATACCATACGGTTCAACGAAATGAATCTGTTGGAATTATTGCTCAAAAATATAATGTATCTCCAGAAGATATAAAAAAATGGAATAATATGAGTTCCAATTGGGTAGGTATAGCTCAACAATTAAAGGTTTTAGTAAATGTAAAGTTAATGCAACCAGAACTTGCGGGTAAACAACAACCAAACAAGCAAATACCTAAATCTATCATACCCACTAAACCTATTAAAAAATTCTACTCTGTAAAACCAGGAGATAATTTAAGTAAAATTGCAGATACACATGGGTTAACTATGGAAGAAATGAAAGAATTAAATCCTAAAATAGACCCCAATTCTATTCGTGTAGGAGAAATCATTCGTGTAAAATAAAACTACTGAAATGATTCCTATTTCTGCAGTCATAATTACATTCAATGAAGAGCGCAACATTGGACGTTGTTTAGAATCTTTACAAGAATTAGTTGAAGAAATAATTGTTCTAGATTCATTTTCAACAGATAAAACAAAAGAAATATGTAATTCATTTAAAAATGTAAAATTTAAAGAAAGAGAATGGGAAGGATATTCTTCATCCAAAAATTTTGCAAATAAACTAGCTAATAATAATTGGATTCTTTCAATTGATGCTGATGAAGCATTATCAAATGAACTAAAAAATAGTATTAAACAAATAAATCTAACCGAAAAAAATAACTTTTATTCATTTAATCGACTTACAAATTATTGTGGGACTTGGGTAAAATATGGAGGATGGTACCCGGATAGAAAAATCCGAATTTTTAATCGTGAAACATCAAAATGGGAGGGAGATATACACGAAAACCTAACAAATACAAGTGATTCAAAAGCTACACATTTAAAAGGAGATTGTTTACATTACAGTTACTACACAATAGAAGAACATTGGAACCAAACAAAAAAATTTAGTGTTCAAACGGCAAAAATGTTATATAATCAAAAGAAAAAAGCTTCTTTAATCAAACGTTACTTTAGTCCATTGTTTAAATTTATTAAAGATTACTTATTAAAATTAGGTTTTCTACATGGTTTAGTAGGATGGAAAATATGCAGTATATCAGCATATGCTACATATTTAAAATATAAAACATTAAACGATTTGAATAAACATAACTATGAAATACCTTCAAATAACAAATCAAACAATAGCTATAAGTAGAACAGATAGCATTGGTGATGTTATTTTAACTCTTCCAATATGTGTTTGGCTAAAGAAAAAATTTCCATTAAGTAAGATTATCTTTTTTGGAAGTTCATACACAAAACCTGTGATTGATTGTTTACCAGAAGTAGACAATGTAATTGATTGGAAAATCATAGAAGATCTGCCTGTTCAAGAACGTGTAAGCTTTGTAAAATCTTTAAAAATAGATGTTTTCATTCATGTTTTTCCTCGAAAAGAAATAGCAAGTTTAGCCAAAAAGGCAGGAATACCTTATCGTATAGGAACTTCACACAGACCTTTTCATTTTTTATCATGTAACATAAGACCTAACTTTACACGAAAAAAATCTGACTTACACGAATCACAATTAAATTTTGAATTACTTCGTCCTTTAGGTATGAAACACATTCCAACGCTAGAAGAAATTTCAGAATGGATGACATCATTTCAAGCGCCTAATATACAACTACCTGAAGATTTAATTTCATTCTTAAATCTTAATGAAAAAATAATAATACTTCATCCGAAATCACAAGGTAGCGCTTTGGAATGGGGCATTAAAAATTATACTGAGCTTGCTCATTCTTTACTCAAAAATAATTTTGGAGTTATTTTTACCGGAACTGAGAATGAAGGGTTACTCTTCAGAAATATGATTCCAAAACATCCGAATTGTTTTGATTCTACTGGCAAACTTTCCCTTGACCAACTTATAGTTTTAATAAAAAAATCAACCGGTTTGGTTGCTTGTTCTACAGGACCATTGCATATTTCCGGAATTCTTGGAAAAACTACTTGTGGCTTATTTTCTCCAAGAAAACCGATTCATCCAGGTAGATGGAAAGCCTTAGGAAAAGATGTACATATTTTCACCTATGATGACAATTGCCCAATATGTGCTAAGAAAAAAATATGTCATTGTATTGAAGAAATTCCAGTAAGTATAATATTAAATACACTACTGAATAATTAAAGTTGTACTATAAAATCTGATCTAAAGCTATTTCTATATCAGTATATTGAAATGAAAATCCATTATCAATTAGCTTCTGATTTGAAACTTGTACACCATCCAAAAACAACGTAGCCATTTCTCCAAAAATCATTTTAGCCGACCAAGAAGGCAATGCAGGTAAAAGTATTGGTCGATGCATTTTTCGTGCTAATGTCTGAGTTAAAACACGATTTGAAACATTACCCGCTACTGCATTAAAAACTCCTCCCAATTGATGATTGATGATGAATTCGAAAATAGAAACTAAATCACGTTGGTGTATCCAGGGCATCCATTGATTTCCACTACCTAAAACAGCGCCAGCTCCAAATTGAATTGGTTTTTTCATTTCAGAGATAAACCCACCTTTGCTATCTAAAACCGGACTAATTCTTACCTTAGATACTGTACAAACTGTTGAAAATAAATCAGCAGCTAGTTCCCATTTCGAAACAACTTCAGATAAAAAATCATTTCCAAAAGAATCAGCTTCTGTGTATACTTTATCCAAATCCTCAACACCATAACAAGAAACACCAGAAGCAGATATATAATGTTTAAGATTATGGAAATAAGATTTTTTTTTAAATAAAAATTCTGTAGAGACTACTCGAGAATCAATGATCTCTTTTTTACGAGCATCCGTCCACCTGCCCCCGGCAATGCTTACACCAGAAAGATTAATTAAATGGGTAACCTTGTTTAATACGGTTGTGTCAATTTCACCTTTTAAAGGATTCCAATAAATTGAATTTTTATCTTGTTTATTCCTAGATAAAATAGCAACATTGAATCCTTGTTTATAAAGGTGTTCAAATAATCGTTTGCCAATCAAACCACTACCTCCAGCAATTAAGACAAAATTATTTTCCATAGTTAAAAAACAATTAAATATAGTAAATGTTTGTTTGATTCAAAAAAGGTAACTTTAATTTACTAATTCAAATAATGTCAAAAGTTACTTCAAAAAACAAAAATCCCTGGCCAACGAAGGAGGTAATGATACAGATTTATCAAATGCATCTATGGGGTGGAAAGGAATATGAATTTTACTCGGGTGAAGGATCCCATGATGCCTCAATCATTGGACCCTATCAGGAAGTTGTATTGTCATTTTTAAAATCATTTGATAAACCATTAACCGTATGTGATTTGGGTTGTGGCGATTTTAATGTTAGCAAAGTTTTCACCCCCTTCACAAAAGAATATATAGGTATTGATATTGTTCCAGATTTGATTAAAAGAAATCAAGCACTATTTCAAGAGGACAATAGATCATTTATATGTAAAGATTTAGCAATCGATGAACTTCCAACAGGAGATTGTGCCTTGATGCGTCAAGTATTACAACATCTTTCAAATGATGAAATTCAAAAAATACTAACTAAACTAAGTACATATCGGTATGTGATTTTAACAGAACATCTTCCATCAGGTGATTTTATTCCGAACAAAGATAAAATTGCAAGCCAAGGAATTCGATTAAAACAACACAGTGGTATAAATTTAATAGAACCTCCATTTAATTGGAAAATACTTTCATCAAAAGAATTGCTGACCATCGAATTAGCTCCTGGAAAAGGAAAAATTGTTACAACACTTTATAACGTTTTTTGAACATAAAATATGAATCAAAAATCATTCACTTTTCGCAATCGAATCAAAAGTTTTTCATATGCTTTTCAAGGCATAAAGATTTTTTTTCAAACACAACATAATGCTTGGATTCATGCATTAGCAACTGTTATTGTCATCATTTTAGGGAATGTGGCTAAACTATCTACGTTAGAATGGTGTTGGATAAGTTTAGCAATCACACTTGTTTTTATTACAGAAATAATAAATACAGCCATCGAATTTCTTACCGATTTAGTTTGCCCTGAATACCATCCATTGGCGAAAAAGACAAAAGATGTGGCAGCAGGTGCGGTTTTAGTAGCGTCATTTTTTTCAATAGTGATTAGTTTTTTAGTTTTTATCCCCAAATTTTTGATAAACTAATTTTCTTCTGAAAAACTTATGATTCAAATCGTAACTTTGTAAAGATGAATCAAGAAAACTTGTCTGAACAGACTGCATTAAAAGCAACTTATTTTAGCATAATAGGAAATACTTTACTAGTACTTTTAAAAGGAATAGCTGGTATTTTTGGTAATTCTTATGCCCTTATTGCTGATGCTATCGAATCAACAACAGATATTTTTGCTTCTTTATTGGTTTTATTTGGAATTAAATATACCAACCGACCAGCTGATGAAAATCACCCATATGGTCATGGTCGAGCTGAGCCATTGATTACATTTTTAGTTGTTGCTTTTTTAATTTTCTCAGCATGTTATATCGCTTATGAAAGTATTCAAAACATTCAAAAACCACATACTTTACCAAAACCATGGACGCTTATCTTTTTGGGAGCTATTATTATTTGGAAAGAAATTTCGTATCGAATCGTACTTAAAAAAAGTAGAGAAACAAATAGCTCTTCTTTGAAAGCTGATGCTTGGCACCACCGTAGCGATGCGATTACCTCTGTTTCAGCTTTTATTGGTATCTCCATTGCTTTGTTTGCAGGAAAAGGATTTGAAGCAGCAGACGATTGGGCGGCATTATTTGCCTCAGGATTTATTTTATATAATAGTTACTTGATCTTCAGACCTGCTTTAGGAGAAATCATGGATGAACATACCCATCATGATTTAATTGAGGAGATAAGAAACGTTGCTCAAACAGTGGAGGGAATCGTAAATACAGAAAAATGTTTCATTCGTAAAGCAGGAATGAAATACCATGTTGATTTGCATGCGCGTGTCGATGGAAACATATCAGTACGTGAAGGACATACCATCTCCCACAATTTGAAAGATAAATTGAGAACCCATATCGGTTCTTTAGGACATGTATTGATTCACATTGAGCCTTCCGAGTAATTCATTATCTTTGTAAAATGGTTAAAATCCGTAATATCGAGTTGGGAGAATTCCCATTATTATTAGCTCCCATGGAAGATGTGAGTGATCCACCATTCAGAGCTTTGTGTAAGAAACACGGTGCTGATTTGATGTATACCGAATTCATTTCCTCTGAAGGATTAATTCGAGATGCGGCTAAAAGTGTCAAAAAATTAGATATTTACGAGTATGAACGTCCTGTTGGAATTCAAATTTTTGGTTATGATATCGAAAGCATGAAGCGTTCAGCAGAAATCATAGAAAAAACAAACCCTGATATTATTGATATCAATTTTGGTTGTCCCGTAAAGAAAGTAACTTGCAAAGGAGCTGGAGCAGGTATGCTACAAGACATTCCTAAAATGGTAAAAATGACTGAGGAAATTGTAAAAATTACAAATTTACCGGTTACTGTTAAAACCCGTTTAGGTTGGGATGAAAATTCCAAATTTGTCGTTTCGACCGCTGAAAAATTACAAGATGTTGGTATAGAGGCGATTTCAATACACGGTAGAACGAGACAGCAACTCTATAAGGGAGATGCCGATTGGACCTTAATTGGTGAGGTAAAAAACAATCCTCGTATGAAAATACCAGTATTTGGAAATGGAGATATAGATACCCCTCAAAAAGCATTGGAATATCGCAATAAATTTGGTGTAGATGGTATCATGATAGGGAGAGCGAGTATCGGTTATCCGTGGATTTTCAATGAAGTAAAACATTTTATGAAAACGGGCGAAATGCTTCCTCCACCAACCGTTTTTGATCGTGTAGAAGTAGCCAAGCAACATTTGGAAATGAGTATAAAATGGAAGGGTGAATCACTTGGAATTGCGGAAATGAAAAGACACTATTCTAATTATTTTAAAGGAATTGCTCACATTAAAGAATATAGAATGAAATTAGTCACCTCTTTCAACTTGAGTGAAATTATGGATACTTTAAATTACATTCAAGATCATTCAGAGGAATTTCAATTAACTACCTGACTTCATATTATGATATGAATATTTCAATCTTTTTTCTTATTGTTTTCTGTTTTTTGGGAATTCAATCGTTTGCCCAAGTTGACAATGATGATTTGGATGATGAATACACTGAACGATCATCGGAAGAATTAACAGCAGAACGAGAATCTAAAAAAGTCTGGATATGGCATCCATCTCCATCAACTTATAAAGGTAATTTGGATTATGAACCCTATGATCAAAATCAGGTTGCTATATTAGGTGGTGGTAAAATATTATTCCTAGAAAAAATTTCTGATGATATTGAAATTGTAGGTCAATGGTTTGATTTTTATCTTGTTTATACTGAATCTACAAACAAATTAGAAGTGAAAGGTAGAAACGGAAAACCTATTTCTAGTATGTTTGTGTCCGATAACTGTGATATAATAGGAGTATTTAAAGATGGTTTATCAGATCATGAAATCCTGTATACAACACACGCTTTTGATCTTGATAATATGGAAACAGATGAAGTGAGAAGATATGATAAATATTGTAAACTTAAATCAGCAAAATGATTTAACACTTTTTATTTTTCCATACAATCGCAAGGGGCATCAAACTCGATTTTTATCCAATGTAAATTTCGAATCCATTTTTGTTGATAGGTCGGTCCATATAGTATTCCTCGCATATCAATTGCCTTTAAATTTTTCATCGTAATGAATGCATTTGGGAAAGTTTCCAACGGAGTATCCCATAAGTCAAAATAGTTCAAGTTCTCTAAATTTCCAATACACTCAGAAATATGTGTAAACTGATTTTGATTAAGCACTAGACGTCTCAAATTTGAAAGTTTACAGATTTCTGTAGGAAAAGAAGTGAATTTGTTTTTTCCTAAATCCAAATCAATCAAGTTGGTTAAAGAACTTATAAATTCTGGTAATTCAGACAGTTTATTTTTACTTAAATCTAAATGACGAAGATTCCTATAAAATTGTATTTCTTTTGGGATGGATACTAACTTTTTCTTAGACAGTCTAATAGCAAAAACACTATCTGAATGTACTACCCTTGCTTCTTCAAGGGTATAATACCTGATTGTATCTGCCTTTTGAGCGAAAAACAACAATGGACTACAAATGAAAATAAGAGCGTATAGTTTTTTCATCTTGCTTTAATTGTGTTGTAAGGGATGCTATACCATCAAATTTTTGCTCATTTCGAATGCGTTTATGTAAACAAATACGCACTGATTTTTCATAGATATCTTCTTTAAAATCAAAAAGATTTACCTCAATTGTTTCCTTTAACTCTTGATTCACAGTTGGTCTTACACCAATATTCATCATACCAAAAAGTGCTTTTCCTCCATCAATTGACACAGTTACCGCATACACCCCCCTACCAGGCACTATTTTCAAAGAATCGTCTACACCTATGTTTGCAGTAGGAAAACCGATACTCCTTCCTAATTTATTTCCATGTATTACTTTTCCCCAAATTTCAAAAGAACCATTTAAATAATGGTTAGCCGTTTCAATATCTCCCTCACTGAGTGCATGTCTTATTTTTGAGGAACTTACATTCACCGCATTGATTTCATGTGCTGGAATTTCAATTACTTCAAAACCATACTCCTTTCCTTTATTCTCTAAATAAGAAAGGTTTCCTTCTCGATTTTTACCAAATTGATGATCATAACCTACAATAATGGTATGAATGTTTAATTTAGAAATTAATATATCTGAAACAAACTCAGCCGCAGTAATTTCAGAAAAAGCCTTCGTAAATGGAAATACAATCACGTGATCTACTCCTAATTTTGCAAGCTTTTCGAATTTTTCTTCTTGTGATTGAATCAATTGTATTCCATGATTGGTTGGGTTAACAACCATTCTAGGATGTGGGAAAAAAGTAAAAATTACCGTTTCACCATTGGTTTGTTTGGCAATTTCTTTCATCTTTTCGATGATTTTCTGATGTCCTACGTGAACACCATCAAAGGTTCCTATTGTCAAAATAGGGTTTTTAATGGATTGAAACTGTTCAATATCATTATAAATTTTCACGAATCTGAAAGTTATTTGTTCATTCTGTAAAATATCGATGTGAAGTTACTAAATAGAATTTGTATTTTCGAATTCATATTCACGCTTATTCTACATTTCAATGAAATTTACACTCTACTTTTTTTTAATAATTCCATTATTTACATTGGCTTGTTCACCACAAGTTACAGACGAAACTTTTGTAGTAGAAAAAAACCCTATCGATACTTTAATGCACTCATCTGCACTCCAAAATGTTTATACAACTTTAGACCAGCTAAAAGAACAAAAAATAAACTCTTTTTCGATCATGCACATGGGCGATTCGCATATTGAAATCGGTCAATTTTCAGGAGAAATTAAAAAACAATTGTTTGATATATATGGTAAAGGAGAAATTGGTTGGGAATTTCCTTATCAATTATTTAATCCTCAAAGTATGAAAGTTTTCCCCTTAGACACTGTCGGTAGTTGGAAAAGAGCGAGTATCAAACATGGTAAGAGCAATATTCCACTTGGAGTTACTGGTTTAGCATTTTATTTGGATGGAAAATCAGGAGAATTAGTTTTTGATAAACGAATAAAAGATGAACCTATTTCTAAAATCGAATTTCTACATTATGTAAGTGACAAACCATTTTCAATAAAATGTGAAGCAGCAAATATTGAAACACGTAAAGTGAGTGAAAATACTGCTGTTACCACTTTGAGTTTTGACAAACCATTAGAAAAAGTTAGTGTTCAATTCAATGAAAACGGAAAACCAATTATTTATGCACTGAGAATGAATGCTAAATCAACTCCTGGAATTACTTATCATAAATTTGGAGTAGCAGGTTCTACCCTTGACCAATTTATAAATAATACTATTTTATTTGAAGAGCAATTAGGGTATATTAAACCCGAACTTTTAATCATTTCGCTAGGTACAAATGACTCCTATATTGATTCCTTAAATGTGCCAAGAATTACAAAACAATTAGCCGATTTTGTAAAACACATACATAAAACTGTACCTAGAACAACTATTTTATTTACTACAGCTCCAGATACTAAATATCAAAATAAAAGACCACAACGCATTACAGAAATCAACTCCATGATACGCAATCAAGTAAATGAAGACCCCTCATTAGTACTTTGGGACTTAAATCATATTATGGGTGGAGATAATTCGATGGAAGACTGGTGTAAACGTTTGTATGTAAACAGTGACAGTTTGCACTTCAATACGAGAGGATATCGTTTACAAGGCGAGTTATTTATGCACGCTTTTGATAAAGGAAAAAAGAATTAATCGTACAACAAATACTTCTTTCGAATAGCTTTAAAACGATCTAAATCTGTTTCCCAGGATTTTCTAATTTCTTCCTCAGGAACATTATTTAAAATTTGCTGTCTTAAGGTAGAAGTGCCTGCGAGTCGATCAAAAAAACTAGGTTGATCGATAAATATAATACTGTCGCCCAATAGCGTTTTAGCTTGAATAATCCAGTCTATGTTTAGTTTATTTATTTCAATTATTCCCAAGCATTTTAAATCATAACCATTACACACTTTATTTTCATTCACTGGTCGTTTTGAACCAAAACCAGAAGTTGGTGTAAATTGAAAATCGGAAGTAGGAAACATCGGGTGACCAAAAACTTCGAAAG
>Ga0172373_10002827_pt1 | contig 26214 bp, 28 predicted proteins | sample Lak10m_2_FD_114546 | JGI IMG/M metagenome (GOLD analysis project Ga0172373, IMG submission 114546) | Freshwater microbial communities from Kabuno Bay, South-Kivu, Congo - kab_092012_10m | ecosystem: Environmental > Aquatic > Freshwater > Lake | place: Democratic Republic of the Congo...
AAATTCAGGTAGAGAGCTTTCGGCAACAGACCGCTAAACAACGAGCCTTGGCTGATGACAAAAACCGGCCAAAATAATTGACGCGAACCGGCCAAAATAGTTGACGTTTAATACCAAGTTAATTGTCATTCAATACATAACTCTGTCCCGGGGTTCTTGCCAAGGCTATACTATAGCCGTTCCGCCTGAAGTACCCGATGCTGACCATCGGGTACTTCAGTTCACATCCGTCCTAGACTTTGCAACTCCAGCGCCGTGACCCAGCCCGCCGCTCTGCGCGCCCTCCTAAATGCCGTTGCCCAGGGGCACCTAGCCCCCGATCAGGCCCTTGAACAGCTGAAATACCTTAAGTTTGAGCCAATTCAGGAATTTGCCAAGGTAGACCACCACCGGGCTTTGCGCACGGGCTTTCCGGAGGTAATTTGGGGACCGGGTAAAACCCCCGGTCAGATTGTCGAGATCATGCGCAGTTTGCACCAGCACCATCCGGTGGTGATGGCCACCCGCATTGAACCGGCGGTTTATGAGCAGATTCGTCAAGCTCTACCCATGGCCATGTACTACAGCCCGGCCCGGATTTGTGCCCTGGTGCCCCTCAACCTCACCCCCCACCAGCCTGGCACCATTGGCGTGCTGACGGCGGGCACCGCTGATTTGCCGGTGGCGGAGGAGGCGGCCGTGACCGCCGAGTTATCGGGTTTTCATGTTAGGCGTCTTTGGGATGTGGGGGTGGCCGGGTTACACCGGATCCTGCATCACCAACAGCTGCTAGGACAGATGGACGTCCTGATCGTTGTAGCGGGCATGGAGGGGGCCCTTCCCAGCGTGGTAGCCGGATTAGTGGGCGGCCCAATCATTGCGGTGCCCACCAGCATTGGTTACGGGGCCAGTTTTCAAGGCCTGGCTGCCCTGCTAACCATGCTTAACTCCTGTGCCACGGGGATTGGCGTCGTCAATATCGATAACGGTTTTGGTGCCGCCATGCTAGCCGGGCAGATTCTACGTACCGTCAATCGACTAAGGTCTGCTTTGCCTTAGTCGTTATCCCAATCTTCTCGACCCATCAAGTCTGCGATTCGGTCACGCAGCAAAAACCCTGAGAACTCCAACTCTGATTCTACATAAATCCATTCCCGAGCTGGAATGTGGCGACACAGGGTGTAAATGGGCTGATGGCGATCAACGGTACCCTTTTGTACCAGCTGGCGAGCCTCATCGCGAATCAAATCAATGGTGTAGTGGAGGGACTGTAGCATGGTTAAACCTAGGAACGATGAAGGAACGCTTGGGAAGGCCAAATAACCCTTGAAATATAGCCGTAGCTGCCGGCAAACCGTAAAAGGCGTGCCAGTACGCCTACCTGGTATTGACTTTGACTAATTAACCCTAATTCTGGGCGTTGTAGTCAAGGCTATATTTTAGGATTCCGTATCCTAGTTTACTGATATTTTTTGACACTTGGCTACTAAGCTACAGCTTATTCTCCGCTTAATCTGGGCCTGGAAACGTTAAGTAATATTTTGGTTTTCACGGCTTTGCCATCACCGGTGTCAAAGGTTTGTAACATCTAGGGCCTTGGGCTGGAGGCCAGATCCCCTGGGGTTAGCCTGTCCTGGCGGCTAGTCGTGACCGGGTTAGATCCAGGGCCAGCTCCAGGGCCGCTAGAAAGCTGCTGGGGTTAGCCAGGCCCTGGCCAGCAATATCAAAGGCGGTGCCATGGTCAGGGGAGGTGCGTACCCAGGGTAGCCCCAGGGTGACATTTACCGCCCGATCAAAGGCCATCAGCTTGACGGGAATTAAACCCTGGTCGTGGTACAAAGCCAGGTAGGCATCGTGGGCCGTCGCCTCGGGTAAGGTGCCAAACCAGGCCTGTCCAGGGGCAACCCAGAGGGTATCGGCGGGCACGGGGCCATCAATCTGGGCCTGGGGATAGCGCCGTCGCTGGGCCTCCAACCAGGGGATTAGATAGGCCGCCTCCTCCTGGCCCAATTGTCCCCCCTCTCCACTGTGGGGGTTGAGCCCCGCCACCGCCACCCGGGGATGGCTGAGGCCAAAGTCCTGCTGAAGACTGGTGAGCAGTAAATCTAGCTTCTCGGTGAGTAGGGCTGGCGTCAGGGTGGTGGGGACCTGCTGCAACGGAATATGGGTGGTGGCTAGGAGGGTGCGCAGCGACCATCCGGTGTGGGGAGACTGGGCCACAAAGGCCATGGCTACCCCATCCACGCCCGCTCCTTCCGCCAGGCGCTCCGTTTGCCCGGGATAGGCATGGCCAGCGGCGTGCCAGGCGGATTTGGCAATTGGACCGGTGATGATGGCATCAAAATGGCCAGCGGTGGTTTGGGCGATCGCCGCATCCAGGTAGGCGAAGCTCGCTGCTCCGGTGGCGGCACTGGGTTGACCCAACTCCAGATCCGCCAGGGGCAGCGGAGGCGGGACCTCCCACCAGTCTATAGCCTCCAGATCCGCCAAGGGCCCCACCTGGGGGACTCGACGTAGCACCTGTAGGGACTGGGCCATCAGATCGGCGGTACCAAACACAGTAATGGTTGCCTGGTCTTGCCAGTCCTGAACTGCTAAGGCCTTCAGGATCACCTCTGGACCAATGCCAGCCGGATCCCCCAGGGTCAAGGCCAGGCGGGGCAGAGGGCTAGGGGCCAGAGGGTAAGGTAGAAGGGGCACCAAACTGGTCTAAAATGGGGCTAACTGAATTGATACAGTTCACTTAATACTGAACATTATAGTCCTGTCCTAAGGAGAACCTATGGCCGCAGAAATTTTCAACACCAGTATTATCATTTTCGTCCTTACCCTGGTGGGGCTAGGGCTAGGTTTTGTTATGCTGCGCCTCCAGGGCGGAGAAGAGTAAAGCTGGTTTCCTCACCGCAGGCAAGCAGGGGGGATAGATCTGATATTCTTGAATAAAGTTAAGTTTTGTATCATCCCCTCATGAAACTATTGGTGGTTGGCGCTACGGGCACCCTGGGACGGCAAATCGTTCGTCGCGCCCTGGACGAAGGTCACGATGTCCGATGTTTGGTTAGGAGCGCTCAACGAGCTAGTTTTCTGCGAGAGTGGGGAGTGGAGCTGATCCGGGGTAGTTTAACCAAGCCTGATACCCTGCCCCCCGCCCTAGAGGGAGTGGATGCAGTGATCGACGCCGCCACTGCCCGCCCCTCAGAGTCGGTTCTAGAGGTTGATGGGCAGGGCAAGGTCAACTTGATCGAGGCCACTAAAGCCGCTGGTGTTAAGCGGTTTATTTTCATTTCTATCCTGAATTCTGATCGCTTTCCCGATGTTCCCCTGATGAAAATCAAGCACTCTACGGAAAAGCTTCTGGGTGAGTCCGGGTTAGATTACACCATTCTTCAGCCCTGCGGCTTCCTGCAGGGCCTGATCGGCCAGTACGCCATTCCCATTTTAGAAAAGCAAGCCATCTGGGTGATGGGGGAGGCGGCACCCATCGCCTACATGGATACCCAGGACATTGCCAAATTTGTCATCCGGGCCCTCACCCTGCCCACCACCAGTAAGCGGAGCTTCCCCCTAGCGGGTTCTCGAGCCTGGGGCGCCTACGAAATTATCCGCCTCTGTGAGCGCAAGTGTGGCCAGGAGGCCAAGGTTTCCAGGATATCCCTGGGGCTATTGCGGGGCATTCGCCGAGTCGCCTACTTTTTCCAATGGGGTTGGAACTTTGCCGATCGCCTGGCCTTTGTGGAGGTGATTGCTGGCAGTCAGCCCCTAGATGCCCCTATGGAGGACGTATATTCGGTTTTTGGTATTGATCCGTCGGAGATCACTACCCTCGAAGATTACCTGCAGGAATACTTCAGTCGAATTATGAAAAAGCTGAAGGAACTGGACTACGATCACGACAAGGCTAGCAAGAAAAAGCTACCCTTCTAACCCCTAGCCCCAACCGCTATTTAGTCTAAGACAATAGCCGTAGTTAATACTACCCAGGGTTGGGTTAACTACGGCTCACCTGATTGCCCTCCTACTCCGCCCCTATCAGTGGGAAACCACCAGAGCTGGAACCTGTACTGGCTCCACTACCACCTGACCAGCGTCATTCAAATCCAGGCGAGCGGTGTCACCATCCTGTAGGGTACCGGCCAGGATCGCTTCCGCCAGGGGATCTTCCACCAGACGGGCGATCGCCCGCCGCATCGGCCGAGCACCGTACCGCTGGTCGTAGCCCTGATCCGCCAGGTGATTACGGAAGGCGGCGGAGAAGGTCAGGGTAATTTGACGTGGGGCCAGCTGTTGATTCACCTGGTCTAACATCAGATCCGCCACCTGATTAACTTGATCGCGGCTTAGTTGACGGAAGACAATGATCTCGTCTAACCGGTTCAGCAGTTCTGGCCGGAAATACTGCTTCATCTCCTCATTCACCAGATTACGCAGGTTATGGTACTGGCGGTCTGCCCCCTGACCGGCAAACTCAAACCCCAGACTCTGCCCCCCCTTTTCAATCACCTGGGAACCGATGTTAGAGGTCATAATTATCAGGGTGTTCCTGAAGCTCACCGATCGCCCCTTAGAGTCGGTCAAATGGCCATCCTCCAGTATCTGTAATAACAGATTAAAGACCTCAGGGTGGGCCTTTTCGATCTCATCCAACAGGATCACACTATAGGGCCGCCGGCGTACCGCCTCGGTCAGTTGCCCCCCCTCGTCGTAGCCGACAAAGCCAGGGGGGGCACCGATCAGCTTGGAAACGGTATGGCTTTCCATAAACTCCGACATATCCAGGCGAATCATTGCCTCTTCTGAGCTAAACAGGGCGACGGCCAGGGCTTTAGCTAATTCCGTCTTACCCACCCCAGTAGGGCCAGAAAACACCAGGCTAGCAATAGGCCGTTCAGGGCTGGCCAGCCCTGAACGGGATCGACGAATGGCACGGGCCACCGCCACTACCGCCTCCTGTTGCCCCACCACCCGTTGGTGTAGCACCTCCTCCATGTGCATGAGGCGGGCAGCATCGGTTTCAGTCATACGGTTCACCGGAATTCCCGTCCAGGCCGCCACAATGTCAGCAATGTTTTCAGCATCGACCACTGGCAAGGTGGAGGGAGGCGCCAGGGTAGCCACACCCTCCGGCAGGTCGACCAGGACCTGTTGCCGTAGATTCTGTTGCTCCTGCAGTAGGGTCTTGGCCTTATCAAAGTCCTGGCGCTGGATGGCATTGTCTAGGTCGGTGTTTAACTGGTGCAGTTGTTGTTTCACCGCTTTGCTCAGGTGGCGAGGCATAAACCGCAGCTTCACCTGAGAGCCAGCTTCATCGATCAGGTCAATAGCCTTATCGGGCAGGTGGCGGTCACTAATGTAGCGATCAGCAAACTGGGCCGCCGCCGCCAGAGCGCCATCGGTAATTGTGACCTGATGGAATTGCTCGTAACGACTACGCAGGCCCTGCAAAATTTCCAGGGTTTCTTCTACGGAGGGAGGATTCACCATAACGGGTTGGAAACGACGCTCTAAGGCCGCATCCCGTTCTATGTGCTGGCGAAACTCATCCAGGGTGGTGGCCCCAATACACTGCATTTCTCCCCGGGCCAGGGCCGGCTTCAGCAGGTTAGCGGCATCCATGCCGCCCTCCAGGGAACCGGCCCCAATCAAGGTATGGATCTCATCGATCACCAAAATTACGTTCGGGTCCTGGCGCACCTCCTCCACTAGTTGGGTAATGCGCTCCTCAAAGTCACCGCGGAACCGAGTGCCGGACACCAGTGACCCCATACTCAGGCTAATCACCCGTCTGTTCAACAGGGCGTCGGGTACAGCCTGATTAACGATGCGTTGGGCCAGCCCTTCGGCGATCGCCGTTTTGCCAACCCCCGGCTCCCCGAGCAGGATCGGGTTATTTTTAGTGCGTCGCCCCAGGATTTGCACCACCCGTTCAATTTCCTGGGCCCGACCCACCACCGGATCAATCTTACCCTGGGCCGCTAAGCTGGTCAGGTCGGTACCAAATTCGTTTAAAACCTTATTGCCCTTGCGGCCATTTTCCCGGGCAGGAGAACCGTTACGCCGTCCCTGGGGTAGGGCCGCCACCTCTCCCAACTCTTGAATCACCCGGGTCCGCACCTTGACGGGGTCAACCCCCAGGTTGGTGAGCACTCGATAGGCCACACTCTCGCTATTGTGGGTCAAGCTGAGCAACAGGTGCTCCGGCTCTATGTAGGCTGCATCCATCTTTCGAGCTTCCTGGAAGGCCTGCTCAAACACCTGCTTAACCTTAGGCGTAAAAGGAATCTCAGGGGGTACGCTACCGCTGCCCCGACCAATAATCGCCTCCACTTCGGCACGGGCATCATTGAGGGTTATCCCCAGCTCATCTAGCACCTGAGCCGCCACGGTGGAACCCTCCTTGATCAGCCCCAGCAAGAGTTGCTCGGTACCCACAAAATTATGACGTAGCCGCCGGGCCTCCTCCTGGGCCTTCATGATGACAGCGATGGCCGTATTCGTAAAATGTTCAAACATGGCGTTTACAGAGTAACCAGTGATGGAACGTTAAACCTTAATCAGAGGACAGAGAGAGCTACAGTCACAAAAAATCCTTTAAAATCTGCACCCCTTACCTAGGGGGGTGGGGTATAAGTTAACTCTTGACTTAAATTAACTTAACATTGCTTTGAATAATAATGGTTAATGCCGGAGGTGGGGAGAACCGTAGGCAGGGGGTGGGGTTGGTGAGCGAGTCAGGCAGGTATCAAAAATGTGTCTGACGGAAGAAATAATTATTCCTTGGAAAAATAGTTACATTACTTAACTTAAAATTATAGCCTGTAGACCGAGTTCTGCAAAGTTAAGGGCATCGGGCTTTGCTAAGCCTTTAGGCTCGCCACTTAAGTTGTTGAGTTTTAACTGGAGTGATAAATTCCCGGTTTTCCTCCTGGCTGCGTTGATATTCCTTTTTTAATTGGTAGTACCACCGTGCCAGGGTGTCGGAGTCCTTAATCAGCCGTAGCACCGATTCGTACTTTAACCCCTGCTGTTGTTTGACTACCACATCCCGATCTTGCCCCAAAAAGGTTTGCACTAACCAGGGCAAGAAAGGTTTAAGCAAATTCCCCCAGGGCAAGTTCCAATAGAGCTCAAAGGTGACATCGGTTTGATCGGGGGTGAGGGGGGTAACGGTGGTCAAATTCACCACCCGGTGACGGCTTGTAGTAATTTCTTCGGTGCGAATACCAGGCAGATAAAAAATAATTTCGTTATCCGGTACGCCCCCTACCAGCCAATAGCCCCGACCCATGTTAGCCATGTGGTGCCTGCGCATGGTGAAACCGTAGGGGGAGGGATCAAACCACTTTACCTCTTCATTTAAGCTGCCACCCCGCCACCACCAGGCTCGGTGCACAAAGGGGGAATGGGCTGGATCCATGAGACCGACTACAGCGTGGTCAATATAGCAGGGAAAGCGCACGGTGTAGGTGAAATTAGGTTGGGCCTGATCGGTAAATCCAGGCACTCTGGGAATATCCAAGGCTGGGGGCAGGGCTTTCCCTGGACGGGGATCGGCCATGTAGATCCAGAGATTGCCCTGTACCTCCTGAAGATCGTAACGCTGCACATTAAACCGACTCAGGTCCACCAACTGCTCGGGCAGCAGGGAGGGAATCTCCACACAATGACCCTGCTGATCAAAGCGCCAGCCGTGGTAACAGCACTGCACTGTTTCCCCGTCGTACCACCCACAGCTCAGGGGCACGGCTCGGTGAGGACAGATATCCCGCAGGGCAAAGGCCTGGCCCTGATTGGTGCGGCCCAGCAGGATCGGTTCATCTAGGAGGGATTTAGCCACCACCTGCCCTGGCTTGAGGCGGTGACTAGGCATAACATGGTACCAAATGTTACGCAAAAAGGTCGTGTCGTTAACGGTAACCACAGCGATTAGTGGGATCCACTAGATTAATTCAGCATTCAATACTCTAGCAGAGGGCGAGGACGCTCCAGACACGACTATGCCATACTCATTTAGTGATGCATTCAGCAGGTGTGTGGTGCTAGACGAACAGGCTAAAAAGACATTACTGCGTAAAATTCCCCACGGTCTTTATGTCTGTGGTGTTAAGGATGGAGAGGAGATGAATGGGTTCACCGCCAGCTGGGTGATGCAGGCCTCCTTTAGCCCGCCCCTGGTGGTCAATTGCGTCAAGCAGGACTCCACCTCCCACGCCATGGTGAAGGCTAGCGGTACCTTTGCCCTGAGCTTTCTAGAAGCCGGTCAGAAGGACCTGGCCCAAAACTTCTTCAAGCCATTGCACCGGGTAGGCAATAAATTTGCCGACGTGGAGTTCTATCCTGCGCCGGAAACCGGTTGTCCGGTGATTAGGGACAGCCTGGGCTACGTTGAGTGTCGTCTGGTGGGCACCGTAGAGCACGGCGACCACACCGTCTTTGTGGGGGAAGTGGTGGGGGCGGGGCTGCATCGAGAGGGGGAACCTCTGCTTCTCGAGAGTACTGGCTGGAACTACGGTGGATAATAGATAATAATGGACAGGGGCCTGCCCATACCGGAGACCTGGTGGGTTGGCCTGCCGGTTCTAGCAAACATCGCCCTGGCGGTGGGCGGTTTTTGTCTGGCCTGGAGAATTTGGCGGTGGCGACAAGCCCTGGTCACCCTCAGTGCCCAACTCGATTACTGGCACGGTCAACTGGGGCGGTCGGCTAATCCCGCCCTGATCCAAGTCAGTCAGGGTAAGCTAACTCACCTCAAACAAACCTATAGTCGGATCTCTCAACAGCTCCAAAAGGGTGGGCAAATCTTGACCTGGGTCGGTTTAGCATGGCGGCTCAGGCGGGGGTGGCGATGGTCCACCCGGGCCAGGACAAAAGGCACCCGCCCTTGGCATCACCACCGCCACGAAAAGCGCTAGGATGACCATAGGAGTTGCAGTCCAACCGGTGGATTTCAACCCTTTAGTAGCGGAGAATTAGGGCTATGGATGATCGTCACTCCAGTGGATTTGTGGGTGGGCTGTTGGTGGGAGCAGCCCTGGGGGCGATCGCGGGCCTCCTGATCGCTCCTCGCCCTGGCAGGGAAACCCGCCAAATTCTGAAGAAATCCGCCGATGCTCTGCCCGATTTGGTGGAGGATCTGGCCAGCACCCTACAGATCCAATCCGATCGCCTCTCCGCTGCCGCCCTGGTGAACTGGGACCATACCCTGGAACGGTTGCGCCTGGCGATCACCGCTGGCCAGGACGCCACCCGCCAGGAGTATGGCCACCTCAGTCAGATGGCCACAGCGCGATCACCCCAGCAGCAGGGACAGCCTTAGCCAAACAAAGGGAAGCGACCTTGACCAATCCATTGTTATGGTTAACGCTTTCCCTGCTGCTGTTAACCGTCAGCCTGACGACGGTTTTACTGGTGGCAGTACCCGCCCTTCAAGAGTTGGGTAGAGCCGCCCGTACGGCGGAGAAACTTTTTGACACCCTACATCGGGAACTGCCTCCCACCCTGGAGGCACTGCGGCTGACCGGGCGAGAACTGGCGGAGTTGGGGGAAGATGTGGAGACCGGGGTACGGCGGGCAGCAGAGGTGGTCAGACAAGTGGATGAAGGCTTGAACCTGGCTCGCCAGCAGGTGGAACGGGTGGATCGGAGCCGCCGTAGTGTGTGGGTTGGGGTGAAAGCTGCCTGGCAGGTATGGCGGAGCCAGCCCCAGGTCAGCCAACCGCGCCCCAAGAAACTAGGACATCGCCGTTCTAACCTACCGGAACTGGAACGGCGATTACCCTCTCCGCCACTAAACTCTACGGCAGCACAGGAGTCGCTTTTGTCCCCTGGGGTTTCATCCCCAGGAGACAACCCTGACCCGACGGAGGATCTCCAGGTAGCTCCCCTGCCACCTTCTGTCACCACCCCCGCCGATCCATGGTTCTAGCTTGAGAGACCCTGGCTGATCACTGGGGTTAATCGGTACCGGAGGAATCTGGCCAGGGCTGCTTCTTCCATTACCTGAGTGGTTCTTTCGGACTGTTTACCGCCAGTATTCAGGACTGGATAGCAGCGGGCCAGGAGCCAGAGCTTACTAGCCAACAAGAACCAGTGGACAGGCTCCTAATCGTCCCATTTAGGACAGGAGAACATTTTTTGGATGAATCAGGATTAAACTGATGTAAATAAGTGTAAACAAAGTTATAGTCTAAATTACTTCCATAACGTTAAGTCCTTCTATCTGTGGCATGGCTTTCAACCCTCCGGGCAATTATTTTCCTATGGTGTCTTTTTCTCAGTACGTTAATAAAAGATTTTTTACCCAGCTAGCAGTGTTGGCCTTTGCCACTCTTTGTGTTTGGTGGCCCACAGCTCCTGCCCAGGCCTATGACAATCCTGAGCTGCTGCCGGAGGATGCCACCGCCATTATTGATCTGGCTAAGTCCTTAACCCCTCGCCAGGAGGAGGACCTCAACTCTCAACTAGACCAATTCGAAACTGAAACCGGCTGGAAACTGAGGGTTTTGACCCAGTACGATCGCACCCCGGGTCGAGCTGTCAAAGACTTTTGGGGCCTAGACGACCACAGCGTTATGCTGGTGGCGGACCCTCGAGGTGGTAATCTACTTAACTTCAGCGTTGGTGATGCGGTCTACGATCTCCTGCCCCGCACCTTTTGGATCGAACTGCAAACCCGCTACGGCAATCAATTTTTCGTTCGCGAAAATGGTGAGGATCGGTCTATTCTAAGTGCCCTTGACTCTATTCAGCTCTGTTTACGCCAGGGGGGATGTAATGTGGTCCCCGGTTTACCCCAGGAGCAGTGGGTATTGACCCTGGTTACCTCCATCGTCGGTGGGCTTGTCTGTGGCTTTGCCGCCCACCCCCGCAAGTCAGGCCAGATTCTGGCCTGGCAATGGGTATTAATCTTTTCCCCTCTGTGGGGCATTCTTTTTATCGCCTTTGGCCTCGGACCAGTGATTAGTCGTACCAGCGAGTGGTTGCCCATTACCCGAAATATCGCCGGGTTTTTAATTGGGGCCCTAGTGGCCTACCTAACTCCAACCTTTAATAGTCCAGCTCCCACTTCCGACACCTAAGGCCATGGCTCTGGCCGGAACCTCCAGGGATGAGTGACCGATCAATGGTTAGACTGTCCAGGCTTTCTAGACTGCCAGAGACAGCCTGGGGTCATAGATTTAAGACAGATGTAACGCAATCCTTCCCAAAAGCCTTGTAATATAAAAGAGTCTGCCTCTCATGGTATAATTGGAAAAGGCAGTGGAGGATTTTCCTTAATTTTTGGGTTAACCCTCACTTTGGCTCTCCAGGCAGATAGTTAATGGTTGGAGATAGGGGACTTACTTGAGGTCGTCGATATACCTCACCAAGCTAGGTGTTTGAGCCATCAAAGGTAGGGACTTAAGGGCTGGGGGAAAACCGATGTACCAGGGATGGGTTTTTCCTATTCGCCTGAGCTATTCACTGTTCTAAGATCCAGATAGGTTCTAGCTACTGACGCTGGGCCTAGGTCTAGCCTTTCCCTTTACTTTCTAGATCAGCGTTATGAGTACAGCTACTTACATTCAAAGTGAAACAGAGTTTGATAGTTTGATCGCTAGCGAGGGCTTAGTAGTGGTGGACTTCACCGCTCAATGGTGTGGTCCCTGCAAGTTGGTTGCCCCCCTGATGGATCGGCTGGCTGATGATTACGGCGATCGCCTACAGGTCTTCAAGCTAGATCTCGATGCCAATAAGGGCGTGGCTAAGCGCTTGGGTATTCGCAGCATTCCCGCAGTGATGTTGTTTAGAAAGGGAGAAGTACTTGAAACCCTGGTGGGGGTGAAAAAATACGAAGAGTTTACCGAAGCTGTTGATCAGCGTCTAACCTGAGGTCCTCCCCTGGATTCTCCCTATGCTTAAGGCTGACCATGAATACCATCCAAACCGTCCACTGCCCCAACTGCGGCAGTCTGGCCCAACGCCGTTTCTTTGACTCCGATTCCCCGGTTTATCAAGCCTGCCCCGATCACCAGGTAGCTTAGACCGAATGTCCTGTCTGCGACTATCTCATGGTAATGTGTTGGAAAAATGCTAGCGTATTGGAAGCCTATGCCCCTGGCCGGTCCGAGCCTCAAGGGGCTTGCCGGGGCACCCCAGGTCGGCAACCAGTGCTGGAGATCGTCTAGGTAAGCTTCAAGGTACCCTTGACAGGGTTAATCTTCCTGGCAACTCTCCTAGTTGCCAAAGCCCTCTGGGGGTTTGGAATTCCTATGCTAAGATAGCTCCAAGACTCTACGGGATGTAGCGCAGCTTGGTAGCGCGCCTGCTTTGGGAGCAGGATGTCGCAGGTTCAAATCCTGTCATCCCGATATCGACTTCACTGCCTAAATCAATAGCTGTAGCGACAGATCGGGCAGCGTGGCGATCGTTTCGACCAGTCTTTGCTATAGCTCTAGTCCTGGTTTGGGCAGCCAGGGCTAAACTATCAGGAACTTATTCCGTAGAGCTGTTGCCAATAGGGCTCGGCAAATTCCGCCAGCCACTGTTTGACCTGGTAGGTGGCTCGACAGTCATCCTCGTTGTAGCGGAGAATAGCCTCCAGGTAGGTGCGATCGCCGGTCTCTACCCAAGCGTTGTACCAGCAGATGGACTGGGCTCCGTTAGCGCCCTCGTCACGCCAGTTAAACCCCACCCAGCGGGCAATGTGCTTCAGGGCATAGCTCTCGATCGGTAGGGTGACGCTCTCGGTTACCGTGCGATGCACATCGAAAAAACGGTCCAGCAGTTGATCAATCTGTCGTCGGGGGGTGCCATAGAGTTGCCCCAACTTGCGAACGGTCTGGGCCTCGTAGGGGCAGAAGTGATAGATGGGGGCGTAGGGGTAGGCATGGACCAGTTCAAGGAACTCTTGCCAGACCCGGTGTTGGTGGTGGTGGGTCTCCGCCAGCAGGGCATGGAAGGTCTCCACGCCGGTGCGATGGTTGACCACCAGCACCCCATGCAGGTAGATAAGATTTTGGTCAGGGGCCGCCTCAATATCAAAGAATAGCTCCACCTCGCCACTAGGCAGGTCCTCCGGCCAGAGGGGAAAGCCGTGGGGGGCACCGGGGGCGGACCGGGGCATAGCCTGGTCCTGCAGCCAGGACTGAGCTTGATGGACCAGCTTCTCCGCCACCTGTTCACCAAACCCTGGCCAATGGGCGAGCTGGCCAGGGTCCGCCTGGGCCAGATCGGTGAGGCTAACCCGTTGATGTTGCTTGAGCAGCTCGTAGCGGGCCGGCGTCACCCCAGGTAGAAGGGAGAGGTGGTTGATTGCCCTGGCCTCGGTGTAGCAATGGCTCAGCCAGGGGCACAGATCGCAGCGACTATGGGAAATAAACAGTTCGGGGGGGGTAGGAGCCCGCAACTCTTCACCACAGCGGCGAATCAGGGTCTGGAGCGACAGGGTCAACCGTTCCACCTCCACCCCGTAGAGCTTGCCATCCCGCAGGGCCAGATAGCTGTGGGTTGGCCACACCCCCTGCACCGCCGACAGCAGGTAGGCATGGTAGGTGGTGATGATTTGATAATCTAACTTGGGCTTCTTGCCCAATTTGATATCAATGGGGACGTAGTGCCAGTTGCCCCAGCAGGACCAACCCTCCCGTTTGACCAGCAGATCGGGTTGGCTCACCAGCTCCACGGAGGGGTCCCCACTGGGGGCCAGCAATACTCCCCGATGGATGGCCTCCACCCCCGCCGCCATCAGGGCCAGGGTTGCTGCTCCCCCCTGCCGCCAGTCACCGGCTGAGAATTGGGGCCGCTCTCCTGAGGGAAAGGTCTGCCCCACCTGTTGCTGATGGTGCAGACTATCCTGACGTAGCTTGAGTAGATAGTCGGAAGGGGAGTCGCGGCGGTGGCGATCGCCGTACAGGTCTAAAAAGGCTCGGCGGTGACAGCGCTGGTAATGGAATAGACTATCATCGGTGAGCCAGAGGATGGGCGCAGGGCCAGGGTTTGCTGCGGTGCCACCCCAGGCCAGGGGTAAACCCTGAGGGCTGTCCAGGCAAGCCCTCCCCTCTAAGGCTGGTGGCGGGGAAGAGCTAGTGGACAAGATGGGGGGTAGAAAGGGAGCTAGGGGCGATGCCAAACATTACTTAAACGCGCCGGGGAGGGGCAGACTATCCGCAAATGCAGAAGTAAAAACGGTTGCCAGCCGGGTTAGGCCAGGGCGGCAAGATCACTTTCCATAAACTGGGGCCCGAAGCACGACCCAGTGTCCTCAACCAAAGGGCGCCAGCTATGTTAGCTATTCTAAAGGAATGTTATAACCAATGACGATACTATACCCCCAATTCACTCCCCTGGGGGTGTCAGGGATTTGTTAGCTAGCCCCCATCCTAAATGCCCCCATGGTCAATACCGCCCTCTCCGCCATCCTCGATCGGGCCCTGACCGGTGCCGATCTCACCCCTGAGGAGGGGCTGGCGTTACTGCAGCCCCAGCCCCCCACGGCCCTGGAGGCGATTCGCCAGGCCGCCGACGGGTTACGGCAACGGCAGGTGGGGGATACGGTCACCTACGTGGTCAACCGCAATGTTAACTACACCAATATCTGTGAGCAGCGCTGTGGGTTCTGCGCCTTTCGTCGAGATGCCAATCAACCGGGGGCCTACTGGCTCGACTTTGAGCGGGTTCTGGAGAAGGTCAGCGACGCTGTGCAGCGGGGGGCGACGGAAATCTGCATGCAGGGCGGCCTTAACCCCGAGGCCAAGATCCAGGGTCGGGCCCTCGACTATTACCTGCGGTTAGTCCGCACCATTAAGGACCCCTACCCCGATCTCCATGTCCACGCCTTTTCCCCCCAGGAGGTGCAGTTCATTGCCCGCCAGGATGACCTCAGCTACCGCCAGGTGCTGGAGGCCCTGGGGGAGTCGGGGGTAGATTCTCTGCCGGGCACCGCCGCCGAGGTGTTGGACGACCCGGTGCGCCGGGTGCTGTGCCCGGAAAAAATTAACAGTGCCACCTGGTTGGAGATTGTGAGTTTAGCCCATCGCCTGGGGCTGCCCACCACCAGTACCCTACTGTCTGGCCATATCGAAACCCCTGAGCAGCAAATTCATCACCTGGAACAGCTGCGCCAATTGCAACAGCGGGCGGTGCAGGCTGACTATCCTGCCCGGATTAGCGAATTTATTTTGTTACCCTTCGTGGGTCAACAGGCTCCCCTGCCCCTGCAGCGTCGGGTGGGGCGTGACCAGCCCGTACTGGCGGATGCCCTGCAACTCACCGCCGTTGCCCGCCTATACCTGGGCAATTGGATTGTCAACCACCAACCCAGTTGGGTGAAACTAGGGCTGACGGGGGCCACCATCGCCCTGACCTGGGGCTGTAACGATCTGGGGGGCACCCTGATGGAGGAGCACATTACCACCATGGCCGGAGCCCAGGGGGGGACGGCCATGACGGTGGCGGATCTGCGGCGGGCGATCGCCACCCTGCAGCGCCCCGCCCAACAGCGCCACACCCTCTACTCGCTGGTGACCCCCGACGGTGGCGATACCGCCCCGGCGCGGCAATCCCGCAACCAAAGACTGATCGCTTGACCAATGATGCCCTGGCGGCTGTCCTGGGGCGGGGTGGTGGGGCGATCGTCCCGGGGGTAGCCCCCCCAACTGGAGTAGAGCAAGACCAACCGCCAGCCCTCCGGGTCTGGGACTAAAAACAGCCAGTGGTACTGCTGCAGGGCCAGGATGCGATCGCTCAGGTATTGCCGTTCCAGGGTGGTGAAAAACACCTGGCGAACCTGGGGATCCAGGCTAGCTTCAGAACTCCAGGGCTGGTTGGTCAACTCCAGGGGTTCGAGTTCCGGAGGGCTAGCTATTAACACCGTACTGCTGGGGGTCCCCAGACGGCGACTGGCAACCCGATTGGCATAGCCCGGCAGGTCCCGCAACAGGGCCTGGAGCAGCTGGGGCAACTCGGCCGGACAGGCGGTGGCGGGGCGTATATGGCTGGAGTCTGGGGAAACTGGCGTAGCCCCTAAACCCTGGGCAGAGGGCAGGGAGCGAGGGGCTACTGGGGCCAGGGGTAAGGGCACCAGGGCCCAGACCAGGCCAGCCCCAACTAATGCCGATCCACCGCTGCGTTTGGCCACTGTTCCCCTTAGTCGCCGCCTTCAGCACAGTCATCACAGATCCGCTGAAACGCCGCCGCTGGATCGGCACTGGCGGTAATCGGCCGCCCCACCACCAGGTAGGTGGCCCCAGCCCGGAGGGCCTCAGCGGGGGTCAGCACCCGCTGCTGGTCATGGCGACTGGCCCAGCTAGGGCGCACCCCCGGACAGACCATGACAAAATCTTCAGGTAGCTGACTTCGCAGGGCCGCCACCTCCTGGGGAGAACATACCACCCCCCCCAGGCCACAGCGGTGGGCCAGGCGAGCCAGGTGGAGGGTGTAGTCTGCCACCGAGAGGGCAACCTGCAGGTCATTGGCCAGGGCGGGGGGAGAAATACTGGTGAGCAGGGTCACCGCCAGTAACCCGGGTAGGGGCAGGTGCTGGCGTTCTGCCTCCGCCTGGGCCGCCAGTCGGGCGGTTTCCAGGGCTACCTGGCCAGCCACCCCATGGAGGGTCAGCAGGTCGACGCCGTAGCGGGTGGCGGCGGCACAGGCCCCAGCCATGGTATTAGGGATATCGTGCAGCTTTAAATCTAAAAAAATCTGCTTCTGCCGAGCCTTAAGCTCCTGGATGATGGCGGGGCCACTACTGACAAATAGCTCTAAGCCCACCTTCCAGAAGCTCACCTGGGGCAGTTGGTCAACCATCGCCAGGGCAGTACTGGAGGAGTCAACATCCAGGGGAACGATGATCCGTTGGTGGATGGGGATCATTCTGCCTAGCTGGCCCGAACCAGCATCAGGGTTTGGCCAAACTCCACCGGCTCACCGTTATTAACCAGAATTTCAACAACCTCTCCCGCCACCTCAGCCTCCAGCTCATTCATCAGCTTCATGGCTTCGATGATACAAACGGTTTGACCCGCGCGAATCCGCTCACCCACCTCGACAAAGGCAGACTCATCAGGGGCTGGGGCCCGATAAAAGGTGCCCACCATGGGGCAGGTAATGGGGGTCAGGTCGGAGGCCTTGCCGGGCGGGGGAGTGGGGGCCGGGGGTGAGGGCAGGGAGAGGGGCTCATCCCCCGGCTCCGCCACCACCGCAGCGGGGGCCCCTGGTGGCAACCCTACGGACCCGGCGGGCAGGGGGGAAAGGGCGGTAACCATGCCCTGCTTGCGCAGGGTCAACTCAAAGCTGGCGCTCTTTAAGGTCAGCTCTGCAATCTCGCTTTGGCTGAGGGCAGCCACCAAATCCTTGAGTTCACTTGCTGTTAAGTCCACGAGCTACCCTTTCTGCAAAATGCCTGATATTCAAACTGTTAATTTTGGCGGTTGGAAGCATCTGCCTGGCATGACTTGACTAGGCCCGCCCCAGATAGGTATCGGTGCGAGTATCCACCTTGATTGTCTCGCCTTCTGTGATAAACAAGGGCACCATCACCTCGGCACCGGTTTCCAGGGTAGCAGGTTTGGTTCCCCCCGTAGCCGTGTCTCCCTTCAGCCCTGGATCGGTCTTGGCCACCTTCACCACGATGGAATTGGGTAGCTCCACATCCAGCACCTTAATTTTAGGGGGCTTACTGTTGGTGTCGGTCCAACTCAAGACGGTGACCGCCATGCCCTCCATCAAATACTTGACCCGATCGCCAATTTCCTCAGCCCGTAGTCGAGATTCCTCGAAGTTCTCCATGTCCATAAACACCAGATCCTCCCCATCCCGGTAGGTGTGCTGCATTTCCCGCTTTTCGATCACCGCCTGAGGAACCGTTTCCCCAGCCCGAAAGGTTTTTTCAATGGTGTTACCGGTCTCAACATTTTTGATCTTAGTGCGAACAAAGGCAGACCCCTTACCGGGCTTGACGTGCAAAAACTCGATCACCCGCCAAACTGAACCATCGAGGACGATGGTGGTGCCGGGGCGGAGGTCATTGCTGGAAATCATAATGCTGACTTGAGTAGGCGGGTAGGTAGGACAGGGAACGGGGATAGCTTTGCCAGACGACGGAGGGCGCGGTTGATCGGTCAGACCCTAGCCCCAACAGATGCCCTGGCCAGCCGCCACCCCGTTACGGGGGGCTGGGGCTATCGACCTTTGGCACCTCATTTTACCCCCCGGAGGGCACATGCTTGAAGAGTTTGATCCCTACTGGAAAAACCTGTCCAGGCCAGGGCTGGGGAGATGCCCCGCCCCTAGCGCAGCCCCAGCCAGGTAAAAAAGTCCTGGCCTGTTACCCATTCCAGGAGTAGCAGCAGCACAAAACCCACCATGGCAAAGCGACCGTTCAGCCGTTCAGCGTAGGCCGTCCAACCAAAGGCGGGGGTGGGTTCAAGGTCAGAGGGAGCCGGGGTAGACTTGGCAAGGTCCTCGTTGCTGGGGCGGGCTTGGGGATCCTGGGACATGGGGAAGGTACTCAAGGAACAGGGGGATGGGACTGCACAGACAAGCTGGATTGTAGCCGGAATGCGATCGCCCAGGCCAATACCTTGGTACTTCACCGCATCAGTTCAGCAACGCTGTCGGGGGAGACCTACCGTTCCATGGCATCTTGCTAGTAGGGCCTGGCGTCAATACCCCCACTTCCTTTGGCGCCTGAGTGTTGACAGATGAATTCCGATCCCCTCTTGAGGGATCGCCGAATACTAGACCCTAGCACCCAGGTAGGGAATTAGCCAGGGGAAATCGTCCTGGTTGCAGGGCCGCCAAGCCAGGATCGGCTCCATCCACCAGGGCCTCCGCCAGGCGTTGGGCCAGGGGCGGCACCAACACAAAGGGGGCGGTGAAGCCGGTAAATAGGCTTAGCCCCGCCAGGGTGGGTAGGGCCCCCACCAGGGGTAGGCCGTCGGCGGTAAAGCTAACTAAACAACGGTGCCAGGTACCGGGCAGGGTGGCTATATCCGGCAGCAAGCGAGCCAGGGCAGCCCGCAGGCGGCGATCGCTCTGCTGCTGCTCCCGGGCGCTGACTGGCGAGTCTAAGCTGGTGAGGGTGCGACTGATCTGGCCCAAGCAAAAGTGGCCATCCTGGAACTGGATCGCCGCACTATCCAGAATTGGGGGCACCACCTCTTCACCGGGACGATCCCACAGGGGTTGCTGGTGGGGCTGACTGGCCTGGGTCTCCAGGGCAACGCGCTGGTTCACCGCCGCCATCACCTGGGTACGCAGGGTCAGGGAACTGGGCCCCGTCTCGATCAGCTCGGCCTGGGTATGGTACAGGGGCAGAACCACCCCCAGGGACCTTAACAGGGGCCGACTACAGGCCCCCGCCGCCAGTACCACCTGCCGGGCCGGGTAGGCCTGGACCCCGGTCAGCACACCGGTCACCTGGTGCTTTACCCTGACCAGGTCGGTCACCGTCGCCACCAGGTGGGTGCCCCCAAGCCTCTGGAAGGCCTGGTTATAGGCCCTGATCAGATGGGGCGGTGAAACATGACCCTGACGTAATAACAGAGCACCCCCGATTGCCTGGGGGTTAAGCAGGGGCTCCAGGGCTTGGGCCTGGCGGGGGGTGAACCATTCTGGCGTTGCTCCCAGGGCCTGGTACTCCGCCTGGATCGCCACCCTATCGAACTCCGGTGGGATAGTCAGGAGGAAATCCATCTCCCGAAACTGGGTATCCGCCCCCAGCTCCTGGGGGAGCTGACGCTGCTTGGCAAGGCCAGCTTCCCAGAGCGGGCGGGTCAAATCATTACCCCCAGCCCAGTAGGTGACCACGCCATAGCTATAGCGGGTGGCGCTAGGGGCATCACCGGGGGGGCGACCATCGATCAGCAGTACCGACAACCCCCTACCCGCCAGCTCATAGCTGATGGCAGCCCCCGCCAGGCCGTTGCCCAGGACGATCGCATCAAAGGTTTCCATGGCGGGGGATAGGCCCTAGGCCTTGATCGGGCTGGTGTCTTGAAAGTAGAACTTAAGCAATAAACCACAGCCCAACAATTTCAACCCCTCCAGGCCAAAGTAGAGGGCGTGGAGTTGATCCATCCCCACCGGTAGGGCCAGGCTGGGGGCGAAGGGGTTCAGGTCCGCCCCCAGGGCCCCCATGGCGGGAGTCAGCAAGTAGGTGAACACCAGGCCAATGGCTAATAGACCCAGGGCCACCTCCACCGCCCAACGGCTGCGCAAACCGCTGACAGCTACCCTATCCCCAGCGCCACCCTGGCGATGGACCAGTAGGCCGGTGAGGATGAGGGCGGCGCAAAGCAGCTCCAGGCGGTTAAATACCCAAAATAGACCATAGCCAGCGGGGCCGAACCCGGGCTGGCTGATCATGCCACCGACAAATAGCGCGGGCATGATCACAACATCCAGCAGCAGGCTGCTGCTCAACCAAAACATCAGGGCAACCAGGACCACGGCGACCCAGTTGGTGGCTTTAACGGGGGAGAAAGATAGGCTATTCATCATGACTTGCTGTTGTCCAGCGGATAATGGGGAATGCAGGTGGCCGACGCAGCCAGAGAATCTGCCCCAGGCCAGGGTTATCAATACCTCCAGCCTATCTGACTTTTTGGTTCCCCACTGTGAATTATTCCTTTAGGTCGGCCAAATTCCAGCCCTGGCCCAGGGGGTAAAATCCTTTCAGGCCAGGGAGTTTGGCCGCTGCTGGTGGCACCCGCCAGGGATTAACCAGGTCATAAAACGTAAAATTGGTTAACATCCTGACACCAGAACCATTGCCCGCTACAGTAAACTTGGTGGGTTTAGGGTTGGGCAGGGCCATGATTACGCATATTGTTCTGGATATGGGCGGGGTACTGGTGGAGCTGCAATGGCAGCAGCGCATGGAAAGGTTGCTGCAGCGATCGCTGCCCATGGATCAACTCCATCACCTCTGGGTCACCGCCCTGAGTACGGTGGATTTCGAGTCTGGTCGCACCGACTTCGATCAATTTGCCCAGGCCTTTCTGCAGGAGTTTGCCCTGGATAGCACCTCCGATCAGCTCAAGGCGGAGTTTTTAGAGATTGTCCAGGGTCCCCTGCCCAACTGTGAGACCATGCTAGCCACTCTGCAGTCCAGCTACCATCTGTCCCTGCTTTCTAACACCAATGTGGCCCACTACGAAAAGCTACGTCGCCACTACGATTTCTTTGACTACTTTGATCAGCTTTTCCTGTCCTACGAGCTGGGGATGATGAAGCCCAGCCCCACCATCTTTGAGCATGTGATCACGGCCCTGGGTACCACTCCAGAAAAGGTTGCCTTCTTTGACGATGGTGCTCGCAATGTGGAGGCGGCTAGAGGCCTTGGCCTCCAGGCTCATCGGGTGGACGGGCCGGAGGAAATCTTAGCCATTGCTACCTGCTTTAGCCAACCCTAATTATCCCAGGCAATAGCTTTTACCTAGCACCTCGATTAATTAGGCTTTAGCCTGCCCACACAAAATTGTGATCACCCTGGAATCCTGAGCCCAGGCAGGTAAACAGCCAGATGCTTGAAGGGGATTTGGCATGGCGACGATATTGCCTATTAAATTGCCTGTTAGCAAGTGCTGAGAACAGATGGGTGACTTCCGGAGGATTTGGGCATATTGGTTCCTTATTAATCTCTCCTATACTTAGATAGCATTAGTTACAGTCCTCCAGTGCCTGGAACGGTCAGTGTGACAACCTCAAGTAATTCAGGGTTTGATCAGACCTACCCCTTCTTTTCCCGTTTTTCGGAGCCTTGCCATGCCCCACCGCTTTGCCTGGTACCCCCTTAGCCTGGCCCTCCTGACCCTCTCGCCCCTGCCCGGGCTGGCGGCTGGCCCTGGCCTGGCACCGGCTGCGCCTACCCCCCCTACCGCCTGGTTAGCCCAGGCAGGGGTGGCGGAAACCGTCCTCTTTTTTGAGACGGAAACCCTGGCGGTGCGTATCTCCCGCCGCGATCAGGCCCTATTTATGAACCTCTACGACAAGGCCATTAACGCCGTCGTGGTGCGGGATACTCCGGCGGAGCTGGTGCCCTCCACCCGGGATCAAACGGTGTACAAAAACTCCGTCGGGGAGGCGCAACGGTTCGCCCGGATCAATGTTTTGAATGAAACAGAGTTGGAAATTCGCGGCAGCGACGGCTCCCTGGTGCGGCGGGAGCCCGGCTTTAATGCCGCGGTGGGGGTACCCAACGGCCCCACCAGTTTCCAGGGGAATAACTTTGCCCCGGGCACCGGGGCGGTCGTTATCTCCAGCCGGGCGGCTCGCCTGCGGAGCCATCCCCGTCTCGGCAGTGACATGGTCGGTGAGGTGGACCGTCGCCAGGTGGTGCAGGTGGTTGACCGGGTGGGCAATCCGGAGGATGGTTTTCTGTGGTACCAGGTCACCTACCAGGGCCTCAGGGGCTGGGTGCGGGGCGACCTGCTGCAGCCCGTTTAGGTCAGCCTTTGCCCCTCCCAGGTTACTTCCACCCCCTGCCTGCCCTACCTAACCCGTCACCATGGTTCCCCTCAAAGACTACAACCCAACCCAGCGCACCGCCTACGTCACCTACGGTCTGATTGTCCTGAACGTGGTGATTTTCCTCTACGAGCTCAGCCTACCGGCCCAGGGCCTGACCCATTTCTTCCAGGCCTGGGCAGTGGTACCGATGGAATTTTCCACCAGCTTGACCACCGGGCTTACCACCGTCAATGCGGAGGAGTGGCTCACCCTGTTCACCAGCCAGTTTCTCCACGGCGGCTTTCTCCATCTGGCGGGCAACATGCTCTACCTCTGGATCTTTGGCAACAACGTGGAGGACCAGATGGGCCATGGCCGCTTTCTGGGGTTTTATCTACTCTGTGGCCTGCTGGCTAACCTGGTGCAGTGGTTCTTTGCCATGGATTCAGGCATCCCTTCCCTGGGGGCCAGTGGGGCGATCGCTGGGGTGATGGGGGCCTATATCTTTCGTTTCCCGGAGGTGCGGATTCTCACCCTGGTGCCGATTGGCCCCTTTCCCCTGCCTCTGCAGATTCCGGCGATTTTCTACCTGGGGCTGTGGTTTCTGCAGCAGGCCTTCTACGGGGTGGCCAGCCTAGAGGCCCCCTCCATGATTGGCATGGAGGCGGGCGGGATTGCCTACTGGGCCCATGCCGGCGGCTTCCTGATTGGGGCACTGCTGGGGCCTTTATTTGGTTTGTTTAGCCAACCCCTCGCCCCAGGGGCGGAAACGGCCCAAATCGATTAACCTGGAAACCGTTTCCTCCAGGATCAATTGCCATGGCCCCTTCTCTCTCCTCCCCTGGTTCCAGCACCCTAGCCACCGGTCAGGGCCAGGCCCCCTACCGTTTGACCGATCCACCCGGTCCCACAGGTGCTGGCCAACCCGATGGTAGGGCCCGGTTAGGTTGGCGATCGCCGCCCTGCCTGGCCTTGATCAGCCTGGGGGTGTTGGGGTTAACCCTGGTGCTGCCCGCTTCCCTGGCCCCGGTGCAGGCCCAGGTGAGTTCCCCCCCGGCCCAGGGGTCGGCGGTGGGGGGCAACACCCTAATCATCAATGGTGTCCGGGTGACGGTGCCCTGGATGGTGCGGGAAGGCCAGGTGGGGGTGGCGGACTACGGCCTCACCACCCACCTGGGCCTGACCCTGCTCAACAGTGACAACCCCGATCGCCAGCCGGTGCAGTGGTTTTCCAACCCGGCGACGGCCCCCCTGGTCTTACCGGCCTGGGTGGCGGGGGGCTACCGCTACCTGGGGTTGACCCCCCTGGTGGATCGCTACGGCTGGACCCTAACCCCCCAGGGCCCCAACCTCACCCTGCAAACCCCAGCCGCCCTGGTGCAGGGGGTACAGCTTGACCCCCAGCGCCTGGTGGTGGACCTGAGTGCCCCGGCCCCGGTGCAGGTACTGGAATCCGGGGGGACCCTCACCGTTACCCTGGCGGCTAGCCCCAGCCCCAGCCTGGCTCAGGACCTCAAGGCCCCAACCCTCACCAGCCTCGGCAACCAAAGTCGCCTCACCCTACCGATCACCCCCAGCCACGCCCGCCCCCGGGTCACCACCCAGGCTAACCCACCCCGACTAGTGGTGGAGGTGCGGCCTGACTACCTGCGGCCCCTGGATATTCGATGGACGGCGGGGCTGCGCTGGCGGCAGGCCATGGTGGCGGTGGGCGATCGCAGCTTTCCGGTGTTCTGGCTAGAGGTTAACCCTGGCCAGGCTGGGCTCAACCTGCGACCGATCTGGGCCGACCCCACCACCGCCACCGGTACGGCCCCCCTGGTCACCATTGCCCCCCGCTGGCAGGCCGTCGCCGCCCTTAACGCTGGCTTTTTTAACCGCAACAACCAGTACCCCCTGGGGGCGGTGCGCTATAACCAGGAGTGGATCTCCGGCCCTATCCTCAACCGCGGCGTGGTGGGCTGGGGCCGCCAGGGTCAGGTGGCCATGGATCGGCTGTCCTTGCAGCAGACCCTGTTCACCGGCGGGGGCCAGTCCTTTCCCATCAAGGCGATCAACAGTGGCTACGTGGGGGCCGGTATCGGTCTCTACACCCCTGCCTGGGGCCGCCAGTACCGCCCCATTCTGGAGAATGAGACAGTGATTACCGTGGTTGACCAGCGGGTGGTGCAGCAACAGGTGGCCAGCGCCAACACCGCCATCCCTATCCCCCCCCAGGGATACCTGCTGGCGGTGCGCTCCTACACTGCCGCAGTCCAGGTCCTGGCCCCGGGCACCGAGGTGAGGGTGGAGTCTAGCCTCACCCCCGATCATCTGCAACCCTTCCCCGAGATGGTGGGGGGAGGGCCCCTGCTGATTAAAAACCGCTTCATTGTCTTGAATGCGGACCTGGAGGAGTTTAGTCAGGCCTTTGCCACCCAGGCCGCCCCCCGCAGCGCCATTGGCCTGACGGCGACGGGGCAGATCCTATTGGTGGCAGTACACCAGAGCCCGGCGGGCCCCGGCCCCACCCTGGCCCAGTTAGCCCAAATCATGGCCCAATTGGGTTCCGTCGATGCCCTCAACCTGGATGGCGGCAGCTCCGCCAGCCTTTACCTGGGGGGCCAGTTGATTAACCGACCGCCGGGTACCGCCGCCCGGGTGAATAACGGCATTGGGGTGTTTGTGCCCTAGGGAATTCCCGCCGCGATCGCGGGGCATGGCTAAATTAAAGCCCCAACTGCTATAATAAAAAGCCGATTGCGGCGGGTGTAGCCAAGAGGTTAAGGCAGTGGATTGTGGTTCCACCATTCGAGGGTTCGATTCCCTTCACTCGCCCTGGTTCTAGACTTCGAGAAAATAGGCTGGACACTCAGCTGGACATTTTTCGACGAGTACAACAACAAAACTGAATAGCCCCCATCCTGATTACAGGTATAAAAAATCACTTGTCTTTGTCCTGGTGGGAGAGATCCAATGTGTTACGGTGGATTGTGGACTCTAGAGGGCTGTAAAGACCGGAGCCGGGGTTTCTAAGCCAGAAGAGCCATGCATGTTCTAACCCTTAATTTAGATGGCGTATACCTGACGGAGGAGCAGTTTTGGCAACTGTGTCAGCGTAATCGAGATTGGCAGTTTGAGCTGACGGCGACGGGAGAGTTAGTAGTGATGGCCCCGGTGGGTGGAGAAAGTGGTAATCAGGAAGCCAATTTAAACGGCTACGTCTGGTTATGGAACCGACAAACCGGCTTAGGGTACGTCTTTAGTTCTTCTACCATCTTCAAGCTACCCAATGGGGCTAATCGATCGCCGGATGTGGCCTGGATTGAGAAAGCCCGTTGGCAGGCCCTGACCCCTGAGCAACGGCGGCGGTTTCCCCCCATTGCCCCTGACTTTGTGATTGAACTGCGCTCTGCCACGGACCCCCTGGAACCGTTACAACTGAAGCTGCAGGACTACATCACCAATGGGGTGCGCTTGGGGTGGCTGGTGAATCCCCAGGATCAACAGGTTGAGATCTATCGCCCCCATCAGCCGGTAGAGGTGCGTTCCTTGCCCACGGAGCTGTCGGGAGAGGGGGTACTTCCGGGCTTTCTGCTGCCCCTGGCGGTTTAGTCCTGGGGAAAAGGCTGCGATCGTCATCCCTGCCCTGGTATCACCGTCGCCTACCGAAATAACGGTCGCCTCTGGCTGATTGAGGTTAGCGATCGCCTATGATTGGCCTATGCATTCCGCCGCTGGTGGCCATGCAGGCCTGATTCTCTGACATTGGAGGTTTTAATGAGCGGACTGGGTGGATTAAATAAGTCACCCCATGGTGTGGTGATCG
>Ga0172373_10002828_pt1 | contig 26211 bp, 24 predicted proteins | sample Lak10m_2_FD_114546 | JGI IMG/M metagenome (GOLD analysis project Ga0172373, IMG submission 114546) | Freshwater microbial communities from Kabuno Bay, South-Kivu, Congo - kab_092012_10m | ecosystem: Environmental > Aquatic > Freshwater > Lake | place: Democratic Republic of the Congo...
AATCCGTTGCGCAGCTCTCAACAAAATGACACATCTGGGTATGCCTCAAAGTTACAAAGTGGCATAACTTTTCATTCTGACAAACCGATTACGCCTACTTTTCGATTTATGCACCAATGCCGTGGTAGATTGTAGATCAGGCTTTCAGCCTGACGCTTTATTCTTTTTCCGGCTTCCAGCCTGCATACACGGCAAAACGGAAAGAATGGAAAAAAGAAGCCGCATTTTGGAATCCGACATCCTTTAGCCATGTGACCTGTTCGGAAAGGGTGGAGCACTTGTCGTAGGTCATACGTTCCTCCGCGGCTCGGATCTCTTCCTCGTCGCTGCCCAACGAACGCGCGCCATCGAGATGGGTATCTTCAAAGAGTTTCTGCTGCCATTCGGTTTCGCCTAAAATTTGTTCCCCATTGATAAATACTCCACCTGGCACAAGTGATTGAAAAATACGACGGAACAGCTCTTGCTTGTCGGAGTCTGGAAGGTGATGGATCGCGAAAGATGAGACGACCGCATCGAATTTTTCAGGTGGGAGAGGAGCGGTCATGGATTGGATGAATATTTTGGGGTGATATTTCTCGAGCCGTATCTGAGCTTTTGCAAGCATTTCATCTGATTCATCCAGCAGATGGAGCGAGGCGGACGGAAATTTTTGCATGATAAATTCGCTCAGCAAGCCGGTCCCTGCGCCGAGGTCGAGAACGACAGGGGATGTGGTTTTTATCGTGCGGACTGCGAGTTCGGCGGCAGTTGCGTAGAACAAGTCGTAGCAGGGGACGAGGCGGCGGCGAGATTCATCGTATTTGGCGGCGTTCCAGATTTTACTCATGGTCCATAATCCAATCTTTCTTTAGTAATGACAGGATATTGTGGTCGTAGAAAATCCCGTTTAAATAGTTGTAATCCCTTAGCAGACCTTCAATTTGAAAGCCAAGTTTTTTCAATAATTGTAGGGATCTATGGTTTTGCGGATAAACGAATGCTTCGATTCGATTTAACCCCATTCTTTCAAATCCATGTTGGATCGCTGCGCGAAGTGCTTCGCTCATAATGCCCTGCCCCCAAAAGTCTGGGCTTAAGTCATAGCCGATCTCGGCGTGAAAGTCTCGTTTGCTCCATTTGTGGAAGCCGCAGGTGCCGACGGGCTGACCGTTGGTTTTTAGAGAGATAACCCAACGATTCAAGGATTTGGTTTCAGGTTGTTGATAAAACTCGATGATCTCGCGTGCTTCGGCGATATTTGAAAGCGGAGGTTCATCCAGCAGGAATTCAGCAACAAGCGGGTTGCTGAAGTGGTTGTAAACGAATTCGAGATGATCCATTGTTATTTGACGAAGATGAAGACGCTCGGTCTCAAGATCGGGGAAATATAAATCGGTGTTCGATGTTTTGTTATTCATGTTTGATCATCTTTCAACTGCTCTTCGAATATTCTACTCATAAGGCTTTATCCTGTAAAAAAAGAAATTCTGATGAGGAGTTCGGAGGATTCTGATTCAGATGCTGTTTCTGTTATTTGGACAGAATCAACTTTGAGTAAGTTTGAAGCGGTTCTTCATCCAAACAAAAAACTCGCCGCGAAAGATCCGTGGCGAGTCCTGCCTGCATTTTTGATTTTCTATAAATAATAAGTCATTCTTTGTAAGTGCGTGGCGGGGTCAATGTATTGCACCTTCACGTTGTTGGGAACATTCAAGCTGATGGGGGCGTAGTTGAGAATGGCACGCACGCCCGCCTGAACCAGCTTGTCAGCAACGCTTTGCGCAGCGGGGGCAGGGACGGTGAGCATCGCGATCTTGACATTGGCTGCCTTAATGCTTTCAATCATTCTGTCGGTATCCTGAACCGTGAACTCGCCGATCTTGGTGCCGATCTTTTCCTTGTTGTTGTCGAAGATGGAGACGATATGAAAACCGCGATTTTGAAAGCCTTGATAGTTCGCGAGGGCATGTCCCATGTCACCAGCGCCGATCAGCGTCACATCCCAAATGCGGTCCACCTTGAGGATCTCGCGCAGCTTGTCGAGCAGGTAGGCAATGGAATAGCCCGTACCCTGTTTGCCAAACTCGCCGAATTGGGAAATATCTTTGCGGATCTGCGCGGCAGAAATGCCCACGTGTTCGCCAAGCTCTTGCGACGAAGTGGTCTTGATGCCATTATCCGCCATTCGTTGGAGTGCGCGCAGATAAACAGGAAGCCGACCGATGATAATATCTGGTATTTTTTCTGCGTTCATGAGCCCTCGCCTTTGTGAAATTTATCCATAAATTTATCATAAAACGCAATTTAGTGCAATTAGACACAAGTACTTCACAAACGAAAAGCGGCATATCATTGGCTGACATGCCGCTTCATTCTGCGCTCAGGCTTGCTACTTCTGCCAGGGTTTGATCTGCTCTGAGGCAGGCGCTCCCTTATACCCCAAGACCTTATACACGTTCACAGCCTTGGTCTTGCCCTTGACAGTGACTGCGTCTGCAAATTCACAATCGAACTCGTCTTTGACGTGCTGGTAGGTGCTCTCGCTGATGAGGATGGGCCAATCGTATGTTTTTGTCAGATCCTGCAGACGGGAGGCAAGGTTGGCATTATCGCCAATGACCGTGTAATTGATGCGCTGTTCTGAACCGACCATACCCACGAAGACTTCACCAGAATTGATGCCAATACCCATTTCGATCTTGCTGGGGCGGCCTTCCTTTGCCCATTTATCTTTGAGGTCTGTCAGCGCTTTGCGCATATCCAACGAGGCGCGCATGGCGCGGACAGCGTGGTCCTTGAATGGGACAGGTTCACCGAAGAATGCCATGATGGCATCGCCTTCGTATTTATCCACGGTGCCGCCGTGCTTGTAGACGACTTTGGACATGGCTTCGAGGTATGGGTTGAGCAAAGCAACCACTTCTTCTGGGGTGAGCTTTTCAGATAAAGTGGTGAAGCCGCGAATATCTGAGAAGATGATGCTGATATCCGAGCGTTTGTTGAGTGAGGATAGATCCTGTGTAGCCATCATCTGGTCCACCATTTCAGGAGAGATGAATCTGCTGAACAAGTTGCGGACACGCCGTTTTTCCAGTTCTTGCGAGACGGCTTGTTCCAATGTCGGCAGAACAACACCCAAAAATAGCATGACCTGAGGGACGACAACTGGCAGTACATATCTTTGGCGAATGAAGAACACGATAGCTGTGACCAAATATCCTGCCATTCCCAGGAGCAGCAAGACAACTGTTAGTGATGGGCGTTTTGAAAATGATATTAAGTACGCCAGCAGCGCCGCCAGAGCGGTGATGAGAAGTGCAACCCACGCGGGAGCCAGTGTGATGTATTTCCCGTTGATAAGCGTATCAATAGTGCTTGCCACGATTTCCACACCAGAGGTGGGGACTTTGGTTGAGAACGGGGTGGGGTAAATATCCTGCAGGGTGACGGTGGTTGCACCGATCAGAACGATCTTGCCGCGAAACGCGTCAGGATTTTGCTCGAGAACATCACCGAGGGCAACGCTGTATGCCGAATAGGTGGGGTAGGAACCCGCTGGCCCAGTAAAATTAACCAACAATTGCCCTGCGTTCAACGGCACAATTTGACCGTTAAATTGCAGGCTGGTATCAGTTGGGTTGGAAGGCTCATCCACGCCAAGGTATAACCTCGCAGCTTCCAACGCCCAGTGGTAGTACACCTCGCCATTGTAAGAATCAAATGCCTGCATGCTGCGGATAATGGCGTCTTCATCCCGCACAAAGGACGTGATGCCTGTGCCGTCCAAAATTTCACGATACGGTGATAACGGCTGCACAAGGGTATAGCTGGAAAATTGAGCGTCGCCCTTTTTGAGGATCTGCAGAACATTTACTGCCGAAGTACTCTTCCCTAGCGAGTCTGCAAATATCTGGTCATTGCCATCTTTCGGGTCTGGCTCGGAGAGGAAAATATCCACGCCGATGACCTTGCCGCCGCCCGCGTTGATCTGGTCCACGATCTTGGCAAGGTAGGAGCGAGGCCACGGCCATTGATAGCCCGTCCAGCTAAAGGAATCATCGTCGATCGCCACAATGACAATATCATCCGACGGTGTTTCCTTGCCGCGCATACGCATCAATAGGTCTCGCGCAGAATATTCCATTTGTTCAATCGGCGTGGTTACATTGGGGAAAAGCCCTGCAATTTGAATCAGAAGCAATAAAGTTAATGTTCCTAGAAGGAGGATGAGGCTCAGATTGAGCGGCTTTTTCTCTTTACTCATTGAGTTCGCTTCCTATGGAATTTAATTTGAATAATAAAATTGGCAGTTTCCTGTAATTACAGGAAACTGCCATGATCGAAATGACTTTAATATGGGACACAAGCATAAAAGTCATAACAAGGGCCAGGATCGCAAGGATTAACGTCTATGCAGGAAACGGGAGCCTCGGTTGCTGGCAATGACGGGTCGACGTCGGTAGGCTTTGGAGTTGGATCCCCCTGGGGCTTGGAAAAGTTTGTAGCTTCAGTCGAGCAGATCTCGCTTCCATCTGCGCCATAGGATGTGACAAACCAGCTATATTCTCCGCCGGCTGGAAGGATCTCAATGTAGCGTTCTTCACTGGTGTTTGCGGTTTCAATTACAGCTTTGTTTCCGTTCTTATCTATAAAAGTAAGAACATATTTTTCAGCTCCAAACTGGGCTTCCCATTCAAAGGTTACTTTGCCTTGTTTGGGCAGGCTGGCACTTACGGCAGGCTGGATGGTTTTGAAGCATGCACTGCTTGCGTCCGCGGGAGGAGCGGCGGTTTCAAGGGTCGCTGTGGCAGTTGGAGCTTCCGTGGGCGCGAGCGCGGTGACAGTAGCCATGGCCTGTTCGTAGACTTCCTTCGCTTCAGGGTTTTCGTTCAGCCATTCGTCAAATTCCTGCTGGGTCATTGGTTCCACATTCGGCGCAGTCCATTGGCCTGTTACCGGGTCGCGATGAAAAAGAATGGCTTTTTGCCCATTGCTGAAATTCACTGTCCCAGCAGGGTTACTTACCGAGCAGTTTCCTTCCAAACAGGTGACGTAAATATCCATTGTCTCAGGGTCAACTTCCACTTTCATGTAAGAGCCGCGCACCGAGGCTACGCCAGACGGGGTCTCTACATCCGCGCTGCCGCCGTTTAGGATGATGAATATCCTGCCAAGGTCCAGCTTGATCTTGGTGGCAAGCCCGCCTTCCACTTCGTCGTTTGCTGTCAAGGTGAAAAGAGAGGACGGGGTCACCCGAATGATCGTTCCAGATGAAAGGTCAAGACGGACTCGGCCATTATCCCCAGTTTGGATCTGCCCGTTGGATTGCAGAACAGTTCCTGAAGCGGCTGGCACGAATGCCGCATCGTCTGCCTGTTTTGCATCCACTGCGCCTGAGAGTTCGCTCAAGGCAGCGGAAAGCGGTGATTGGGTCGCTTCTTTTGGCTGGCAGCTAACAATAAAAAGTGTGATCACAGCGACCAGGGAAAATAAAATTGTCTTTCGGTTCATTTGCGTCTCCATTTATTCTCAATACGTTTTTTATCGGATAAAAAATTTTATCTTATATTTTCTATAACCAGTATATAGTTTGTGTAAAAAGTCCCTGCTGCATCCGCTTCAGATAGCTGCATGAGGTAGGTCTGCTTTGCGGTGAGATTCAGAACGCGCTTTTCTGAGCAAGCTAGTGGAAAAGTATCAACCACTTCCTCGCCCTTCTGCAATTCTACTTGCATACCCACCTCTGAACAAAATAGTTGAATTGCAATGATGCCATTATAAGATGTGAACTCAACCCAGTCGGCGGTGTCGCCATTTGGTGAAGAGATATCGTTGTTGATCCTTGCGGTGCTCGCGCCTACTGGGGAAAAATTTAACCTCGCCAGCGGTGTCTGCATTGAATCGCCATCCAGTAAGGCAGATAAAGAGTCGCTGGCTTGAGGCGCAGTTACCGTTGCAGTAACTTCAATGGTCGAGCTTGCGCTTCCGATCACGGGCAGCGAGTCGGCGTTATCCACTTTCAAAAATTCCAACGCCACCCAGCCTTTTCCATCTGCTGCGCTCGTGAACTCGACCTGCATCCATGTGCCGCTTTCATCCTTCCCTGAAATGGATACGACATCATTTGGGTTTAATTCGCCGAGCGTATCGAATGACGTGCCAGGTCCACTGCGCACGTTGATCTTTTGAAGGACAAGTCCGCTCACCCCGGCCCCGCCGCCTGAAACTGACTCAATAACGGGGATCTCCGCTGTGGCATTCACCTGCACATACTCCGCGCGGATCCAGCCTGTGCCGTTCGGCGCACCCGCAAAAATGACCTGATACCAGCTCGCGCTTTTATCCCGCCCGATGATCTGCACCGTGGTGAATTGCGCGATCGTACCGAGATTCTCACTCGCGGTGGATGTCTCTGCCCGCACATTGACTTGCGTGGTGGTCGTCCCTTCGATGGGCGTGATCGTAGGGGCTGGCGTGGGCGGGAGTGGTGTGAGTGTAGGTAATGGAATTGCCGTGGCTGGCAACGTGGCGGTGATGAAGACCGCTGTGGGCGCTACATTTTCGCTGGAGACATTAACGTCACAGCCTGTGAGAAAGGTCAACGAAGCGAGTATGAGAAAAATGATCGAATAACGCACGGGTCTATTGTATCCAAGAATTAAGTTGAGCGGAGCGAGTGAAAAGGGTTGAAACATAAAAACCGCCAGTGACGGCGGTTTTCTCTGGTGCCCTTGCGCAGGCTCGAACTGCGGTCCTCGGCTTCGGAGGCCAATACTCTATCCACTGAGCTACAAGGGCGTACAGGCAAAATTTTACCATAAGCAAAGAAAAAGGCTGGTGAAACAGTCACCAGCCCTTACGGTCCAGAAGGAGGCGGAAGTTTTATCTTGCCTGCGGAGCGAGGACAGCCAATTCCCTGCGAAGCGCTTCAATTCGACTTGCATTGCCGCCTTCATCGCCCAGCTTTCTGTATTGTTCTTTTTTGTGCGCCAGTTCACCACATAGATGATAGAAACGCGAGGTGGATCTGCCGCTGAGGCTGGTGGTGGTCAACGTCCATGGGGACATTGCTTTTTGATATTGTGCCTGCGAGATCAGCCCCGATGTCACTTCCTCCAGCAATTGCCTTTTGACGATGCCGCGCTCGTAGGTGATGAGCCAGACGATGAAGCCGAACATCAATGCCCAGCCGAACCAATCGAGCAGCGAGCCAATGGCCAGACCACCCAACCCGCCAATGAGACTACCGAAGGTGTTGTGGAATGCGTGCAGGAAGATCGCAACGCCCAAGCCGACGAACGGCGCGCCGATCTTGATGAGAGTACTCCTGTTCAGGCGTGAGACGGCAAAGCCGATGCCGGTAAATGCTGTGAAGAAGGCGTGCATCCAACCGACCACGAACACACGGATGAAGACCAGCACGAATAACCCGCCCCATCCGTTTTCAAGATACCCGTTGCGGAAAATGTAAAGTGTGTTTTCGGTGGCTGCAAATCCCAGTCCGACAATCCCGCCGTAGATGATGCCATCCAGAACGGAATCAAATTCCTTGCGGAACATCAGGAAGACAATGCCCACCGCCATGCCTTTAAGCATTTCCTCCACGATCGGCGCGATAATGGAGGTGGTGCCAAAATCCGCGGCGGCTTCGGAGTTGGTGAAAATATAAATGCCAACCCCAAACATGGTGTTGATGATGAAAGCTCCGCCGGCAGCAATGACCACGCCCCAGAAAAAGGCTGCGCCCAGCAAGGCCACAGGTTCCTTTTCATATCGGTCTACCCAATACACAAAAGCGGCATATAAGAACATGGGAACAAAACCACAAAACAGGGATACGAGAAATGCCATTTTCTTTTCCTCCGTAGTTTTACTTCTGAAAGATCAAGCGTATTCGTTCCACGCGGGTATATTCGGGCAGAATGTTCAACGCGTTCAACACTTCTTCGGGGCGGCCTGTGGCGCCGTCGCGCGCAGCGAGAGTCATCTTTAGCCAGACTCTTCCATCTGCTTCGGTGATGACGCTTAGCATCTCTATCAGCGGACGCAGGTCATAGGTTTTGCCGCGTCGTTCACGGATGGCAGATTCAGCCATCATCAATTCCTGGACTTTGCGTGTCAACTCCGCGCCGTCAATGGGTTCCGTCAAATGGACTTCGTACGCCGCTGAGAGCACCTGCGTCTGTAACGCGGGCGCGCGTTCGTCCACAGTTTCAATTCCCACGATCTGAATGTCCACTGGCAGGCTGTCTTTTAATCGGGCGGAAATACCCTCCAAGGGAATTTCCTCGTTCAGGCGCACATCCAACACCTCTGCACGAGACGAGAATCCCAGCGGCAGGGCGGCGGCGAGGCTGATCTTTGGCTGTGGATGAAACCCCTGAGAATAGCTGATCGGCAGATCCGCGCGGCGCATGGCGCGCTCCCATAAACGGTGCAGGTCAAGATGACCGGTGTATCGCAATGCACCTTGTTTCGAAAAAGTAATTCGTACTCTCATTGTTTTTATTGTTCCGAGGCGATCTGTTTGAGCCAGCGGTTGATCTCGGCACTGGTTCGGCGATAGGGTTTGTAGGTGTGTTCCCCAATGCGTTGGAAAAGGTCATGGTTGAGACATTGGTTGTGCGTCAACTGCTGGAAGAGATCCACAATGCTCATGTAGGTTGCAAGCTCCTGCTCGACAATATCATCCATGCCGACATTCTTGAATTTATATACAACCATGTGGTTAGGCTTGTCTTTTTCCAGCAGGCTGGATTCGTAATCTGGATACCCATTGAGCTTTTGGAAATTTTCCAAAGCTGTAAACGATGTGCTTGGCGCATAGGACTCACCGTTCGCGATCTCTGATAATCTGTCTGCAATGAATTGCTCGCGCGATAGAACATCTGCCAGCAGGTCCTTGATGGACAAATTGCCCAACACGCCTTTCATCGTCAACTGGCGTGAAAAACCAACCCGGTTGAGCAGGTTTTCGAATTTGTCCCGCTCGTGCTGTAGGCGCTGAAAAAAGGTGATCTTTTCCATGAGGTTTCGGAGACTAGTCTCCCACCACAGGCAGTTCAATATCAATTTTGCGGGCAGGAGTCTTCACGTCGGGGCACTTCCAGCCTTCGCCCGGGTTCTCGCGGCGCAGATTGGCAAAGGTCGGCAGAATACCGCAGGCAAAGCAGTTCAAGCGGCAATCCACGCGGATCTGCCCTTCGAGCGACATGCGGAAATCCTGGAAGAGGAAATTCTTGCGCACGGCAGCTGTGATGTGTTCCCATGGGAAAACCTCGTCTGTGCGGCGCTGGCGGTGGGTGTAAAACGCAGGGTCAAGACCATGCTCTTCAAAAGAGGAAAGCCATGCTTCGTGCTTCTTGGCTTCGTCCCACGCATCGAACTTGGCACCTTTCTTCCACGCGCTATAGATCACTTCAGACATTCTGCGGTCACCACGGGAAAGCCAGGCTTCCAAAAGGGAATCTTCAGGTTTTGTCCAGCTCAGCTTGATGCTCTTGTCTTTTAATAGCTGGCGTTTGAGCAGAGCTTGTTTATCAAGAATGTTTTCGCGTGTGTCGCAGGCCACCCATTGAAAAGGAGTCTGTGGTTTCGGCACAAAGGTACTTACGCCCGCGTGCAGTTTCACCTTCCAACCTGCAACTTTGCGTCCTTCTTCGATCACACGCCTGCACAAATCCACGATTGCTTGCACATCTTCCAGCGTTTCGCTGGGATGCCCGATCATGAAATACAGTTTGATCGTCGTCCAACCGCGGCTGTAAATTTCGCGTGTGGTGTTGATGATGTCTTCGTTGGGAATAAACTTGTTGATGATGCGGCGCATCCGTTCGCTGGCGGCTTCGGGCGCGAGGGTAAATCCGCCGGAGCGGTGCTGCTTGAGCTTTTCCATCAAATCCACAGACACAGATTCGATGCGCAGCGACGGCAGGTTAACGGTCAACTTGCGGCCTTCAAAGCGTTTGCTGATCGCATCCACCAGATCGTTGATGTAGGTGTAGTCGGAGGAGGAAAGCGACATCAATGCCAACTCTTCAAACCCTGAAGACCGGACAGAAGCATCGGCTGCATCCACAACCTCCTGCACGCTTCTTTCCCGTACGGGACGGGTGATCATACCCGCCTGACAGAATCTACATCCGCGGGTGCATCCCCGCATGATCTCCACAGAGACGCGATTGTGGATGACTTCAATATTCGGCACAATGAACTTTGTCGGCGGCGGGGGCAGTTTTGCTACAATACGCTTGTTCACCGTCTTCGGCACATCTGGAATGATGGGTTCAGTAACGGCTACGGTGCCATCGTCCATGTAGGTTGCTGCATAAAGGCTGGGGACGTAGACGCCGGAAATCCTGGTCAACTCGTGAAGGAGTTCTTTGCGCGCATCTGAAGAAGAAAGATGAAAAAGGACATTGCTTTCGTCCTTCCTCTTTCTTTTGAAAGCCTGTATCGTGTTGACAATATCGTGAATGACTTCTTCGCCCTCGCCAATGGTAAAGGCATCAATGAAGGCGTGCATGGGTTCGGGGTTGGTGGTGGAATGTCCACCGGCGATGATGATCGGGTGCGATTCGTCTCGGTCTGCTGAATGGAGGGGAATGCCTGCGAGGTCGAGAATGTTGAGGGTGTTGGTGTAGAGAGTCTCGTAAGGGAGGGTAAAGCCAATGAGGTCAAAGCAGGCCAGAGCGTGTTTTGATTCGAGCGAGTAGAGTGGAATCTCATGCTCGCGCATGAGTTCTTCCATATCCAGCCACGGTGCGTAGGCGCGTTCCGCAAGCGAATCCTCGCGTTGGTTGATCTGGTCGTATAAGATCTTCAATCCTACGTTCGACACACCAATATCATAAATATCGGGGAAGACGAAAGCCACCCTGGTTTGTGCCTTATCCCAATCCTTGCGGATGGAATTAAGTTCGCCGCCGACATAGCGCCCGGGTTTTTGTACCTTTAAAAGGATGCGGTCCAGCTTTAATTCGATCTGTTCAGGGGTTAACATGGCGCGAATTATACCTGATAAGAATTGCCGAAAAAGATGGAGTTTTGAGACCGAAGTGAAGAGTCTTTGCAGAAATGAAAAGAAAAATCTTTGTAAATAGCCCAAACGGGTCAACGGGCTGCGGACGGCGATAGCGTACAATTCTGAACATAAAAAAGGAGTGTGACATGAGAAAAATTTTATTTATTTCGCTGGCTTTAATGCTTGCGGCTTGTGGTGTGGTTCAGCCCGTTCAACAGGAGCAGCCTACTCCCGTCATTGCCACTGTACTTGTGACGGTGATTGCGCCGACTGAAGTGGTTCCCCCTACGGCTATTCCGCTGCCTACACAGGCACCGACCGAGATTCCAACCATTGCCCCAACCGAGACATTGGTGCCAACCCAAGCCCCAGCGCCGACTGAGGTGTTGCCCACATTGGATACTTCTACAACCACAAGCACGTCTGACCTGGTGCCTGTTGCAGTAGATAATACGCTTGGCAAGGGCGTCTTTACTGACATCACTTTCTCAAGCGACCTGTTCTCTTTGCGCTGCTACCCGCGCGAGATCACTATCAATATCACGGCCAACTTGCCCGAGATCGTGGACGCGGTCATGTACTATCGCGTGATCGATAATCCGGGCGGCTTGTACCCATCTGAGTGGCAGAATGTAGGTCAGATGGATAGCGATAAGAACGGTCATTTCTCCAAGGTCTTTACTGGTTTGGATGTCAACCCCAATCTGCGCCTTGATAAGGCTTGGATTGATTTCCAATTTATCGGCATCAACAAAGGCGGAGCCGCAGTGGACCGAACTCAGAAGATCGAACGCTTGGTCACCTATATCAAGGATTGCCCTTAACCTATCTCAATCGGGTTTCAGTAACTCTTAGAGAATATAAATAAAATCAGCCTTCCGAATTTTTTTCGGAAGGCTGATTTTATTTATGGCTGAATTAATTATTACGGGTGATTGGCGCCGTCGTTTCCATGGTCATCATTCGCATCGTGATTTGGACCGTCGTTGTTCTTTTTGTCTTCTTTTTTCTTCTTCTCAGCTTTTTCTTTTTTCTCACATGCTTTTTTCTTTTGCTTGTCCTTGATCTTGTCACATTTGGCGGAAGCCTGGGTGGTTTGAGGATGACCACTGCCTGATTGGGCATACGCAGAGGACGGTGTAACAAGCGCGAAGGAGGCAATTAAGAGGATGAGAGCAGCAAGAGTTTGGGTGATTTTTTTTCGTAACATGATTTTTTCTCCTAAATTAGTTGATTTGTTTATTAGTCGGATTTGGAGAAAAAAGGTTACTTTTGTAATTAAATGCACAAACAGGGCTTTTCTTATACTCTCCCCGTAGAAATAGTATAAAAAAGACACCCCGAAGCTTTTTCGAGGTGTCTTTGGTTCTTTTATGAATTGATTAAACTATCTTGCGTGCTTGCCAGAGATCACGTCCCCACAGCCACAGCGCACCAAGGCCAAGGAACATCACAGTCAGACCGAAAATCCAGCCGACGAAGGGCAGGGCAGCCAGAAGCGCTACGATCACCACGCCGATCACCAGCGGCCAAACTTTGTGTTCTGCAAGCGCGGGGTTGAAGCGGCCAACAATCCATTTGCCGCCCAGCCACGCCACCATGATCTTGGTAAAGAAAGATGTGACCAGGATAAAACCAACGCTGAGGGCGAAGATGAGCAGAATGCCGACCCAGACAATGGTCCCGCTCACGCCGCCGAGGGTAAGCACACCGAATACCAATCCGCCGACGATCATCACTGTGAGAATGACCAGCAAGGCGAAGAAGAAAGCCGCGTAAGAAACCACGCCCCATCCCAGGCTGGCAGCAGGAGTGGCTTGCAATTTATCCATCACAGATTTCGTAAAGGCAGGGGCGAGCCAGGCTAAAAGCAAGCCGAACAAAATAAGTGTGACAATGCTGCGGAGTAGATTAAGCGACCAGGTCATGGCTACTTCGGCTGCGGTAGGCGGAGTGTATTGCACGCCCGTATTTGCAGCAGGTTCTTTGCGAGTTACTTTTCCAGCAACCGAATCCGCAGGGATTGTAATATCCTTGGACTGGGTATAGACCAGATTGCCGCCGATCTTGGCATTCTTATCAATGGTAAAGCCAGGTGCAACACTCGGCACGGTTATCCCTGTCTGCCACATGTAGGAAGATGGGGGAGCACCTGCATCTTCTGCATTGCCAACTTCAGCGGTTACATCACCTCCGATCGTGCCGCCCAGTTCAAGCGCGCCCGCGCCGAACATGGCATTGCCTGTCACATCGCCAGAAAGCAAAGCCTGAGCGCCTCCGTAAAGGAAATCACCTTTCACCACGCTTCCCTTTTTAGCCTCCATGCTTGCAGATGCGCCAAGCACGTCTCCACCAATGCTGGCTTTCTCGCCGATTTGCAAACCAGCCCCCGCGATGCGCACATCGTCGGTCACAGTACCATTGATCACAATGCTCTGGCCCATGGCAAATAGGTCGCCTTCAACCGTTCCGTTGATCACGATGGTTTCACCAGATACAAACAAATCACCTTTAACCGTTCCATCCAATGTGAAGTTGGTTGCGCCGACATACAGGTCATCTTCGATGACTTCGTCCGCCCCGATCACAACCGTCTCGCCGCCACGGCCGTCAAAGGCCAGCGCAGAGGTGGTGATGGTCATGGTTAACAGGGCGAGCAGACAAAAAACAGAAAAAATCTTATTAATTGGTTTCATTGCATTCTCCTTGAAAAAACTTTCTGGTGGATATACGTCCCAGCCCGCCGAAAGTTTCATTTTGGCCGAATTCCGCTTCTTACTTAATCCTCATTTTGCTTCCGGCCATCAGACATTTCCTCCCCATCGACATTTTTCAATACAGTCAACTTTGTAGGTTTACCGAAATACCAGTTCATGATCTCGACAAACCAGCCGCAAAATATCCCTTTTTCGTTGTTTATCCGGGTTTTTAGCTCTCCCAAATCCATATAGCTGACTTCCGAGATCTCCACAGGGTCAAAGCGAACTTGCTTGGGTTCTACCTTGCCTTCGTAAATCCTGCTGATCTCGTTATCGTTATACCCATATACCATCTTAATAGTCGCCAGCGGTTTGAGGAGTACCCCCTCAACCCCCATTTCTTCTTTCATGCCGCGCACGGCCGCTTCGAGATAACTTTCCCCAGCTTTGACATGCTCCGAGACAGAGCAATCCAGCATGGACGGGGAAGAGGCGCGGTCAGCACTCCGTTTTTGGATGAGCATTTTCCCGTCTTCTGAAAATAAAAAGACATGCACCCCACGGTGCTGCAATCCTTTCTGATGAACAGTGGAGCGCATCTCCTGACCGATCACCACATCTTCGTCGTTAACAACATCGAGCAATTCATCTGCCATATTTGAAATCCTTATTTTATAAATTTAGCAATTGACTGTGCCGCACGCTTGCCTTCAATCGCGCAATGGTCGGCTGTTTCTACGCCGCGCAAAAGATTACCCGCCACAAAGACTCCATCCACCGACGAGCGGAAATTCGCATCAATCACCGGCCCGCGTGTGACGGGGTTGATCTGTAATCCGCCCAGCCGAGCAATCTCATGCTCAGGAATCCAGTTGCCCGTGAAAATGACCGTGTCACATTCCACAAGTTTGGTCTGTCCGTTTTGGTGAGTGAGTTCAATTCCTTCAACCCGTTTGCGTCCAAAGATGTTTGTGACTTTGGCGTTCGTAATGATCGGAGTTCGTGTGAGAATATCCGCGATTGCCCATTTCATTGCAATGTATGGAAACTCAATTTGGTGATGAGATTCTTCCGTAACCATCATTGCGCATTTGACGTCTGCATGCATGAGCGTCATCAACGCCGAAAGACTCACCAACTCCGCGCCAACGATGACCGCACGTTTTCCAACAGGCAAAGGCTCCTGATATACAAATCGCTGCAATGATCCCGTGGTGAAAATTCCCTGCGGGCGCGTGCCTGGAATCATCCGTGCCGAGCGCGGCCTTTCACGAACACCAGTTGCCAGCAATATCGCTTGTGCTTCTATCTCGCCAATCCCGCTTGGGGAAGTAAAATTTAATTTAGATGAACTCTCCCATCCCAAAATCGTTGTGGATGTTTGCACGTTTACATCCATCTTCTCCGCAAGGTCGCGGTAATACTTTGCATATTTTGGCCCCTGCCACATGCGCCATAAATCTTCGCGGCCAAAGCCCGTGTGATGACAGAAGCGCGGCATGCCGCCCGCTTCGGGTTCGCGGTCTACAACCAAAATATTTTTGATTCCTTGCTTCTTCAATTCAATGGCTGCGGAAAGTCCCGCAGGGCCAGCGCCAACGATCAAAACATCACATGTAGTAGCGACTTTAGTCGCTTTTTCAGCAGAAGATTTGTAACGACTGAAGTCGTTACTACGGTTTTCCAACGCCGCATGGCAATTGAATCCCTGACATCTTCCTTGTGAAGCGCGGGTGCGTCTTCGCAGAGCATCCAAACTGGTGGCAGGAATCGGCGCTTTTAATGCATCCAACAATTCACCCCGCGAAACCCGCTCGCAATGGCAGACCATCTCGGCGTACGCGACGTTTTGCTTGATCATCTCCGCATTCTGGTGTGGACGAACACCCGCCTGCCCGATGGTCGGCAGTTTTACTTTTTTGAATTCATCTTTCAACTTCAATTCCAAACCAGCATCGCGCAACAAGTCAACGCCGTATTCAGCAATGCCCATTGCGGCAGAAATGCCCGTAGACCGAATCCCACCCAAACACAAGTAGCGCTGAGCCGCATCCATTTCAATTTGATAATCACTGTGTTCCGTCGCGGCACGCAATCCCGAATAGGTGGCAGTCACTTCTTCATCTAAAAGCTGCGGCAAAATATCTCGGCCTTTGTCCAGCAAAAATTTCAAGCCGTCTGCTGTCGTTTCGGTGGCTGCCTTATCGGGCAAATCCTCAGCCGTTGGGCCGAGCAAAATATTTCCATACACCGTAGGGCTGATGAGCACGCCTTTTGTGATGGACGTTGGCACGGGCAGCAGAACATGATTAACAAGCGGACGCGCCAACTTGTCATAGACGATCAACTGTCCGCGCCTCGGGACTACCCCGAAGCTGGTCTTTCCAAAATGAGCATTGATCTCATCTGAAAACAACCCCGCCGCGTTGACGATGTAGTGGGCTTGAATGACATCATTAAACGACAGACTATTGACGACAGACCATGTTGTCTGCCGTCCGTCGCCCGTTGTCGATGGTCGTATTTCTGATACGTGAAAATTCAGGAACAACTCCACATCATTCAATACTGCCTGATATGCAAATGCCAGCGGAACAGAGAATGTGCAAAGGATTCCCTCCCCGGGGACGAGCAATCCGCCCAATGCGCCTTTGTTGATATGTGGCTCACGTTTATAAATTTCATCCACTGAAATGATCCGTACATCCATCACCCCATTTTCATGCGCCTTCTTAAGCAGCGCAGGCAAAGCATCCATCTGCGCTTGATTCCAGGCGATGAGAATTGCGCCCAAGCGTTCATGCGCGATGTTTGCTTCCCGCAAATAGGTATCCATTAATTTGTAACTGCGGCGCATTAAAGTTGCTTCAAGGGTGCCAGGCTTTGCGTCAAACCCGGTGTGCCAGATGGCTGTGCTTGCTTTGGATGTCCCCATGCCTACATCTGAATTCGCTTCGATCAAAGCGACTTTGAGTTGATAGCGGGAAAGTTCCCGCGCGATGGCCGAACCAACCGCTCCCGCCCCAATGACTGCGATGTCGTATGTTATTGTCATAGTATCTCTTTTCGAAATGCGGCACGCGCCAGAGATTGTCGGTGCTGTAGCGTGAGAAGCCGCCGCCGATCACATCGCACATGCCGCCGCGCGCCATGGCTTTCAGGCAATGGTGAATGAGTTTTAGGTGTTCCTCGGTTTTATGGGTAACGGAATGATGCAAAAGAAATTCAATTGCCATGGCTTGTGGAAATTTTGGCGCGTCGCCCCATCCGCCATAGCCCCAGTCATACGAGGACTGCATGGCTTTCGCAATTGCGTTGAGGTGGTCAAGAGTCAGCAATTCATTGTTTTGATTTTTCACCTGTGTTTGCAAATGAATGCTGACTTGAACGCCAGTTTTCTCAACTTCACTTCTATCATTTTTCCAGGCATTGGCGAGGCCGCTTAGAACATCCTTGAAGGCTGGCATGTTGAAACGGCGCACGGGCGGGAAGTAGGTGCCCGCATAAAATGGTTTTAACTCCGGTGTGAGAAAAACAGACATCGGCCAGCCGCCCGAGCCCGTCATGGCGATGACAGCTTGCATGTAGATCCCGTCAATGTCAGGGCGTTCTTCGCGGTCCACTTTGATGTTGACGAAATGCTCATTTATGAATTCGGCGATTTTTTCATCCTCAAAGGATTCATGTGCCATCACGTGACACCAATGGCAGGCAGCATAACCAATGCTGAGGAAGATGGGCTTATCTTCAGTTTTTGCCCTTGCAAGGGCTTCGTTTCCCCAGGGGTACCAGTCAACTGGGTTATTTACGTGTTGTAATAGATATGGGGAATTTTCGTTGATCAAATGATTGGGCATGGATTACCTTTAATGTTTGCCTCCACTGGACAAGTGAAGAATGTCGGTTGTTTTATTTTGCGTGTAAAGATTTTACCTGAATCCAGGAAATAAAGAATTAAAAACCATAGTTTCTGCCAAACCCATGCTAGAATCTTTGGACAAAATGCAGACTAAACCTGTTCGGCAGACTGAAAAATATCAACCACATGCTGTCTCTGTTCACAGTCTGGTGGAATTTGTTTTGCAGACAGGTGATCTGACTGTCGGCGGGTTTCAAAAGCGAGATCGTGCCCAGGCCGGCACTCAGGGACATAAACAAGTGCAACGCTCCCGTCCCGAGGGATATCAATCTGAGGTTGAGATCAACTATCGGGTTGAGGGAACTGACCCGCCTCTGGAAGTACGCGGTCGGATTGACGGCCTGTATGCCAGCGAAGAGCCTGTGATCATTGAGGAGATCAAAACAACCACACTGAGTTTGGACTTGGTGAACGAAAATCATAATCGATTGCATTGGGCGCAGGCACAGTGTTATGCCTATATGTATGCTCAACAGTGTCGTTTGGGCGGGATACGCATCCACCTTACCTATTTCCACCTTGATAGCAAAAAAGAAAAAACCTTTGAGCGCTATTATTCTCTGGCTGAGTTGGAAACCTTTTTCCTCGACTTGATCACCGCTTACCTGAGTTGGTTTCGAAAGATCAGTACCTGGCAGGCGAAACGTGATCAGTCTATTCAGCAACTCGAATTTCCCTATGATGAGTATCGTGCGGGTCAGCGGGATATGGCTGTGGCAGTCTATAAAGCGATTCGGGCCAATGACCGACTATATGTGCAATCGCCTACAGGGGTGGGGAAGACCATTGCGTCTCTTTTTCCTGCGGTTAAGGCACTGGGACAGGGGCTGGTTGCCAAGATATTTTATTTGACAGCGAAAACGCCCGGTCGTCTAACAGCAGAAAAAGCGCTGGATGATATGCGGCGATCTAATCTTGATTTAAAAAGCGTAACTTTGACAGCCAAGGAAAAGATCTGTTTTTGTCCACCGGTCAACTGTGACCCGGAAGTATGCGTGTTTGCCCGCGGTTATTTTGATAAGGTAAAAATAGCACTTGCGGAGATTGATCAGCGCCAAGCTTTTACGCGTCCGGTGATCGAGGAGATTGCCAGAAAATACGAGATCTGTCCTTTCGAACTCTCACTGGACCTGGCTTTGTGGGTGGATTGCATCATCTGTGATTACAACTATGTTTTCGATCCACGAGTTTATCTTCACCGTTTTTTCGATTTCAGCATGGAGCCTTATATCTTTCTTGTTGATGAAGCTCACAATTTGCCAGACCGGGCCAGGGCAATGTATTCGGCTGAACTCGATAAAAGGACAGTGCTAAATCTCCAGCGAACACTTAAACCACATTTGCCGTCTCTGGCCAAAAAGCTGAACGCGATCAATAAGATCTTGCTGGAGATACGTAAATCCTGCGAGGCAGAGGGCAAAGATGCGTTGGTGGAGTATGGTCTCCCTAAAGATCTGATAAAGGCGATTCGGGAATTCAGTCAAAAGGCGGAGGATTGGCTGGCTTTGAATCAGGCTACTGAGTTTCGACAGGAATTGCTGGAATTTTATTTCCTGTGCAGTAACTATCTTCGTACAGCGGAATATTTCGACATTAATTATGTCTCTTACTTTGAGCGGAAGGGACAGTCTGACATCAAAACAAAATTGTTCTGCCTGGATCCTGCTCCAATGCTGGTAGTTCCACTGGATCGAAGCCAGACGACCATATTTTTCTCGGCTACGTTGTTGCCGATCGATTACTTCATGAAACTTTTAACAGGCAATGCGGATCATCCCAAGCGCATCTTTCAATCCCCTTTCCCAGTGGAAAATGTCTGTTTGCTTATCCAGAACCAGATATCCACCAAGTATGCGAAGCGGGCTGATTCTTATGCCGAGCTGGCATCAGTAATTGAAACTGTCCTCGCTACACATGTCGGTAATTATTTGGTTTACTTCCCATCCTACGCTTATCTGGAATCCGTGCTTGAACTGCTCAAGGAAAGGCTGCCTGAAGGTCAGCTTCTTGTACAGGACCGGGCCATGACAGAAGCGGACCGTGACGCATTTTTATCCAAGTTCTCCGCTAATAATCAGGAAACGCTGGTTGGGCTTGCTGTTATGGGCGGTGCCTTTGGCGAAGGGATTGACCTTGTGGGCGAGCGGTTAATCGGCGTTGTTGTTGTGGGGGTAGGCATACCGCAACTCGGTTTGGAAAGAGATCTGATCAAAGAGTATTTTGATCGCCAGTCTGGAAGCGGTTTTGCCTATGCCTATCAATACCCGGGTTTCAACCGGGTGCAGCAGGCAACTGGACGGGTTATTCGCACAGAGACGGATCGTGGGGTCATTGTATTGATCGATGACCGTTTTACTCATTCGCGTTACCGCCAACTATTTCCATCACATTGGCAGAACATTCAAGTAGTGCAAGACTCCATGAAGTTGAAAAATAAATTGACAGACTTCTGGTCGAAGGCTTAAGTGTTTTATTCTTTTGAGTGTTTTAATCGCACATTGTTATAGATTCTGTTGATCAAGATACCTATAAGTTGTGGCATGGTGGCTGGTGCAGGGCGGCATGGAACTTCCAATTGAGTTCGCCAGCGAAAAAATACCCAACGAATTGTAGTTAGGTTTGGGTATTTTCAACTCGTTTCTTGTTTTCCCTTTGGTGTGAAAAACAAGAACTCACTGCTATACCAGCTTGTCTGCGATCTCCAGAAAACGCCTTACCAACTGGGGGTCAAACTGGCGGCCAGCCTGTTCTTTGATGAACTCCAGCGCCTGGGTGTGCAGCCATGCAGTTCGATATGGACGGTCTGATGTCAAGGCATCAAAGACATCCACCACTGAGAACATACGGGCAACCCAGGGAATCTTCTCGCCTTGAATTCCTTTCGGATACCCGCCGCCATCCCAGCGTTCGTGATGGTGCATCACGATTTCCAGGATTTGCCGATCCACAGTAAAAGGCGCAAGAATCGTATGTCCATAAATAACATGTTGTTGCATCATCTGCCGTTCGGGAATAGTCAAGCTGCCCGGCTTGAGGAGGATCGCATCAGGTACGCCAAGTTTGCCAATATCATGCAGCAAAGCGCCGCTTTGAATCCCGCTCCACTGCTCGGAAGGGACTTGTAGATGTTTTGCGAATTGCATGGTGATCTGGCTTACCCGTCTTGTGTGCTCCTCGGTCTCATGATCGCGCAACCCAAGAACTTTGGTTAAGCCCTCCACCATGGCGTGATAGCGGTGAATGCCATTTTGGTCAGTCTGTAGTACTTCGGAATATAAGATCGATCGTTCAAGAGCCAAGGCGATCTCGCGAAAAATTTCATCATAAGCCCCTCCGGCCTTGAGGGTTTGGGAAGGTTGATTTCGCCAAAAAAGCTTTATAGTAACCGCCAGCGGATTTTTTCCTGCCAATGGCAAGACCAGGGTAGTTTGGAACTCGTCTCTGGGTTTTCCGTGCAGCCAAATAAAATTTCCATCCCCATAACCTTCTTCTCTTTTTAATATGATTTGGTCAGCCTGCTCTATTTCACGGTCATTAAAACCAAAGCTGGCAAGTATTCTATTGTTACTCCCGCCAACTGACGTATCTGCTGAAATGATGGCGGCATCCGCCTTGAATAGGGAAGTTACTTCTTGTAATACAGTGGGCAAAATACTGAAAACATCCAGAGTAGATTGCAGCAGTCTGATGACACGGTGTTCTGCATGCACAAAAGAATGTCTGTCCAACTCAAATGATAATTCTTGAGCAAGGACTGGAAGCAAAAAATGGAGCTCCTCTACAATCACCTGCAAAGGCGATTCCTCCGCATGTATGACCAGCCAGCCCAAAATATTCCCGTTATTTATCAAAGCCAGGGATGCGTAATCACTGTGTTCATTAAAATTATCAGGTAACCGGGTTTCCAATGGCCACCCGTTAATTTGATCTCTCCTTGCAGCAAAATTCATCCAAGCCTGGTTGAGTTGGTATCGGTTTACCAGATACTCCATCCACCGTCTTGCCCAGAGAGCCAAATCGAATGAACCCTCCTCCGTCCCCCTCTCTGATATAGAACTATCCAGACTGCGAATCAATGACCCGGCCTCTGGATGTGCATGACTAGAGAATTGGAATTTTTTCATTCAATAAGTAGACGAATTCACTCAGGCTATCTGCCTGAATTCCCCTGATGGCTTCAAGACTGTAGGCAGACAAGGGGAAACACTCTCCGCCGAACCCGGCTGAAACAGCCTTCAGAGGCTGGGCCAGTAATAAGTTGCAAAAATCTACGTCGATCATGGCGCCAGCAAGTAGTTTTCGAATAGAACTCATATCCGAATCTATCTGAACCCGGGTATGAGTCGCGCGCGTTGTTAGTGTTTTTGTGATCATGACAAATCTCCTGAGATAAGGACGGGGGAGGTGATGCGCCCTTTCGCCAGTATAAAGAAGGCTCCTAGAGAGATCCCCATATCCCCCAGACTGAAAGCAATTCGGTAGGAAAAAAAAGACGGCAGGGTGAATCGATCAGCAAGCCAGGGAAGCCAAATCATAGCCTCCGGCAACAAGATGTCCTTGCTGGATTTGCTCAGACGGGCACCAATGGTCAACGTGTCCAGAATATCGTGTGGAATTAATCGCGCGGCAGTTTCAAAAGGAAGCGGCATAAAACCACGGTTGGCGAGAATGGCCGTAAGGTTGCATGCCAGCCCTGCCATTAACCAAGGCATGCCCGTCAAATCACGATTCTGCCAGCTAAACACAAGCAGAATAACCTGGGATAAGACCAGACAGATGGAGGCTACGCGATCCGGTACCAGGTTTCTGGTTGCCGGTATATAGAACACAAAGAACTGAGGCAAGAAGCCCAAAACGACTAGCGACGGCATATTCAATACTGGAGGAAGCCAGATGCGCCCCTGCCATCTGGCCACCCCCCATCCGACAATCCCGCCGCCAAGCAAGGCGGTTAGAAGGATCAACGGCGAATTCCGATGCCTCCAACATCTTCAGGAGCACCAGCACCCAAGACTAGCATGGTTAGCGCCAAAACGGCCCAGATAATTTGCAAATGGGTCTTGTTGATTTTCGAAACAGAAAGCATGAGTTTGAAGATTGTTGTTTTCATGAGACACCTCTTTATAAAAAATTGATTGGATGTCTCAACTTTATCCAAATGCTGGTTACAAAGGTGGCTTCAAATCTCCGCGAGTAATTTTTCGTACAGTGCCCTCATTTCTACGGAAGGCAGCATTCCCAGTTCATCCTCCAAAATCTTTTGATATTCATGATACTGCTTGGCCAGGCCGGCGGGGTCATGCTGGGCGGCGCAAGCTTTCAACACCAGCCGATGAGCCTTCTCAAGCAGCGGGTCAAGTTCAAGAAGTTTGTGCGTGAGCTGCAGGCAATCCTGCGAACGGCTTTTGCGCAAGTAAAGTTCCGCCAAGTCCAGCATGGCATCTCTTTGCTTATCCCTATATCGGATTCGATCCGCTTCCGCCCAAAAAGCCTCCACTTCTTCCAGATATTGTCCCTTCAACAGTGCATGAGCTTGTTCAAGCATATCAATACGTTCCTGGATCACGGTTCGTTTGCTTGAGGCCTGAAGCAGTGCATCAATTCGCTCGCGATCCCACGTGTAGGTAAGACTGCGGTTGAACGCATATTGATCGTTTCGAAAAAGGATGACATCCTGCCCGAGCGCGTGGCGGATGCGAAACATGTTGACCTTGAATCTTGTTTTGATGCGGGCTGGCGAAAGATCCGGCCAGAAATCTACCGCAATCTGTTCCTTGGTGAGCGGCGGTGATTGAAGGAGGTAAATAAACAGATCCCGCGCTTCGCGGGTTTGCCAGTCCGAGAGTTCCACCAGCCTGCCATCATGGAACACTTGCATGCCTCCAAAACTGATGATCTCCAGCCTTGGTTTGGCAGGTTCGTGTTCCACCGGCTCAGCCAGATTCTTTCTCAGGTCTGACAGGTGATCAATCAGGCGAATCGCATGCTCAAAGAACAAACGAACATTGGGATCTTTGAGGAGATGGGGGTACTTTTTTTTCAACCACTGAGCAGCCAGGCCAGCGTTGATCATCAACGGGGATGGGGTGCGCCATTCGCGCTGCGGCGGGATGTGGCTGGATATGCGGCCAGATCCGCTTTGCGCGGAGCCATGCCATTGCAGAACAGCCTGCCAGAAACTTGCTACCTGTTTCTCGGTTTGATTCCCTCAATCTCCAAACAGGTTGGCAGCCTCTGTAAAGTATCTGGCGGCCTCCTCTAGCCGGCCATCCTCCATCAAACAATGACCGAGTTCCAGATTGAAAAAGGCTCGTTCAAAACTCCCCAGACGGATTTGAGATACTTCCACCTGTCGCAGGTCTTCCATGGCTTGACGGATATCCCCTCCCAGCCGTTTCAAGCGCGCCTCTCCCAACGAAGCGTAAAAAATGTAAAGGGAGTGTCCGAGATGAGACGCCTGTGTGAGTGCCTGGTCGTAACAGGCAAAGGCTGAGTCCAGATCGTTCAGATCGGTTAATAGATCGCCAAGACTGATCAAGGCATTAGTTTGAATTCGAACATAACCGCACTGGCCTGCAACCCGGGCCGCCTCATCCAGCAAAGGATAGGCCTCTTCCAATTGGCCGGTCATGTATTTTAACATTCCCATATTGTTCAGGAGGCGAGCCTTCCAGCCTGTGTTTCCAGATTGCTCCAGGCTTTGAAGGGCGCTGGCGTAATACTGTGCAGTGATCTGTGGTTCGCCCAAACGCCGATAAACGACTCCCAGTTCCGTTTCCAGAATTGGGATTAGATTATTTTGACCCAACTGCCTATAGTGATGCAAAGAATCCTCCAGCTAGGGAAGGGAATCCTGAACCCGTCCCTGACCAAATAAGGCCAGTCCTCGAATGCGCAGAGATTCTGCATAGGCGATTTGAATGTCAAGGGAAGAATCCCGTGCATTGAGGTCCTGAATTTGTTGCACATCACTTAATGCCGCTGCGTATTCCCCAAGCTGGCGATTGGCTTCTGCGCGTCGGACAAGGGTGAGTACCCATTGGCGGAGGTCTCCTGACTCTCTTAAACCGGCCTCAGCCCGGTTTAAGAGACCTAATGCCTGGCGCTGATCACCCTGGGTGGAGCGCACTGCTCCCATAAGAGAGATCAATATCGGCCGTGAATAGAGCAGATTAACCGGCAGTTTCTTGAGCCAATTCTCCAGAGACAGGATCCGCCCAGCCCCGATGAAGTTATATCCGGTTTCCTCCAGCAATCGAGCCAGATTTTGATGATCGTTCAACCGGTCGTAGATTTGCAACGCCTCTTCCCAGGCATGTTGTTCTTTGTAAGCAGCTGCCAATTCTTGCTGAATGCTCCAGGCAAGGGCTGGGTTTTCATATTGTAGTTTTGCCCTCAGGTAGTGTTGAAAGAGGTGGTGGTAGCGCATCCAGCGGCCCTCTTTGTCCAAAGGGAGGCTGAACAGGTTTTCAGTCTGAACCCGCTGAAATAAGCTCGACCAGTCGGGTATTTCGCCGTTCCAGAGCGGTGTTAATACGCGTTCACATAATCCGATGTCAAAAACATCAAACATGGAAGTTAAAAGCATGAACTGGCGGATCGGTTCAGGCTGACGATCCATGACCTCGCGAGAGAAAAAATCGAACAGCACAGATGTGGATACCAACGGTTTGAATTGGGGCAATGTGCCGGGCATCCCATTACTCAGATGAAGAGCTGCAATCCATCCTTCGGTTTCTTGTAGCAAAGCCTCCGCATCTTCCCGAACAACCATAATTCCGTGGTTCTGATTGAAAAGGGTTTGGATTTCCTCTACTTGAAAGGCCAGATCCTTGAATGACAACCCGCCAACCTGATTTCGAGCGATCATTAAAGGCAAGGCTGTCAGGTCGGGCAGATTCCGCGAAGTGATTATCAGGTGGATGTGACTTCCCGCCAGCTGCAGGAAGCGCCCGAGGATTTGGCCGATTGCGGGAGCCACCTCCACGAAGTGAAAATCATCCAGCACTAGAATGAAATGCTCGTGGATTTTGGAGATGACCTCATTCGAGAGTGTCACCAATACCTGTTCTTGATCCTCATTCAACGAGCTTAGGCTTTCGAGGGCAGAGAGAGAGGCCTTCCCGAATCCTGGAAATTTTTCTGTAATGGCCGCTATCAAATAACGTAAAAAACGCTGCGGATCCTGATCCAGTGCATCCAGGGAAAACCAGCAATATGGCATCTCTACCTGCCCTGCCAGATCTACCAAAAGGGAGGTTTTTCCATATCCGGCCGGGGCGACTACAAAGAGCAGCGGTTTGTCGAGTTGATCGTAGAGACGCGTGATCAGGCGCGGACGTGAGATCGTTTCATGCCGTCTGGGGGGGATTCGAATTTTGATGACACTGAGGGGTATTGCAGGTAATGTGTTCATGGTTACTTCGAACCTTTCCGTATCTCGTCACGGGCAGTAATATATAAATATACTAATATTACAACGCAAGGTTGGTAACGAAAATTAGTCTATTAAAAGAAGGCATGGTATCTTTCTCCAATCACCGCCAAGTGAAAAGGAGAGGAAGACCACCATGCCGAAAGAAATTGTA
>Ga0172373_10002830_pt1 | contig 26206 bp, 21 predicted proteins | sample Lak10m_2_FD_114546 | JGI IMG/M metagenome (GOLD analysis project Ga0172373, IMG submission 114546) | Freshwater microbial communities from Kabuno Bay, South-Kivu, Congo - kab_092012_10m | ecosystem: Environmental > Aquatic > Freshwater > Lake | place: Democratic Republic of the Congo...
GGCCACCAGGCGGTGATCGAGACCCTGACAGCGCGCGCCCGCGCCCGGGGGCTCGCCACCTGTGTGCTCACTTTCGAGCCGCACCCACGCGAGTATTTTGCGAAGCGCTCGGGCGATCCGTCGCGCGCGCCCGCCCATATTCAGACCACCCGCGACAAACTGAATGCGCTCGCCGAGTGCGGCGTTGACCGGGTGTGCGTTGCGCCCTTCGATGCGCGACTCGCCAATCTGTCTGCACGCGAATTTTTTGACCGCATCATTGTTGACGGTCTGGATGCGCGCGACCTTCTGGTGGGCGACGACTTCCGTTTCGGGCATCAGCGGCAGGGTGACTTCGCCATGCTGGGCGCACTCTGCGCCGAGCGCGGCCTCGGTTGCTCGCGGATCGAATCGTTCGAGGTTGACGGCACGCGCGTGTCCAGCTCCCTGGTGCGCGAGGCACTCGACGCCGGCAACTTCGACCGCGCCCGCCATCTGCTCGGTCGCTCCTTCACACTCACCGGCCATGTGCTTCACGGCCGAAAGTTGGGCCGGACCATAGGCTTTCCCACGCTCAACCTGAAGATCCCGTTCGAGCGACCCGCGCTCTCAGGCATCTTCGTGGTCCGGGTCCATGGCCTTCGCGACCATCCGCTGCCAGGCGTCGCCAGCCTGGGCACGCGGCCCGCGGTCGAGGCCAATGGCCGACTGCTGCTGGAGGTTCACCTGTTCGATTTTTCCGAACAGGTCTACGGTCAGGTGGTGAGCGTCGAGTTCATGAGCCGCCTGCGCGAAGAACGCCATTACGACTCGCTCGAACTGCTCACCGAACAAATCGCCCGCGACGCCGATCAGGCCCGTGCCTGGCACGCCGCCCACCCGTTTCAAGCTGCCTCCCTTTCAAGAGACTGACATGCCCGAAGGCAAACCCTCCGCCACCAGCAAACCGGCGTGGCGCGACACACTGAATCTGCCCGACACGCCATTTCCCATGCGGGGCGACCTCGCCCGCCGCGAGCCGGGCTGGACCGCCTCCTGGCAGGACAAAGGCACCTACCGCCGGATTCGCGAGATCTGCAAAGGCCGTCCGGTGTGGGTGCTGCACGACGGACCGCCCTATGCCAACGGCGACATCCATATCGGTCATGCCGTCAACAAGGTGCTGAAAGACATCATCGTCAAAAGCCGCAATATGGCGGGGTTTGATGCGCGCTATGTGCCGGGCTGGGACTGCCATGGCATGCCGATCGAAATCCAGATCGAAAAGCAGTTCGGAAAAAATCTTCCGGCCGATCAGGTTCAGGCCAAGTCTCGCGCCTACGCCACCGAGCAGATCAGCCGTCAGAAAAAGGATTTCATCCGGCTGGGCGTGCTGGGCGAGTGGGACAACCCCTATCTCACGATGGCCTACCGCAACGAAGCCGATGAGTTGCGCGCGCTGGGCCGCATGCTCGATCGTGGTTTCCTGTTTCGCGGCCTGAAGCCGGTGAACTGGTGTTTTGACTGTGGTTCGGCGCTTGCCGAAGCCGAGGTCGAATACGCCGACCGCAACGACCCGGCCATTGACGTCGGCTTTCCGTTCATGGCCGACGAGGCGCCCAAACTTGCGCGCGCCTTCGGGCTGCCGTCACTGCCGCTTGAGCGCGGCTTTTGCGTGATCTGGACCACCACGCCGTGGACGATTCCGGCCAACCAGGCCCTCAATCTCCATCCCGAGTTTGAGTACGCGCTGGTGCGCACCCACTGGCAGGGCGAACCCAGCTTGCTGCTGCTCGCCGCCGACCGCGTGGCGAGTTGTCTGGCCGCCTGGCAGCTTGAGGGCGAAATCATCGCCCGCTGTCCGGGGCGTGCGCTTGAACTGATCCGCTTCGCACACCCGTTTGCGGGGCGCGCCTCGCCGGTGTATCTGGGTGACTACGTCACGCTCGACAGCGGCACCGGCGTGGTTCACTCGGCTCCAGCCTATGGGGTTGAAGACTTCGTCTCATGCAAACGCTATGGCATGAAAGACGCCGACATTCTTCAGCCGGTGCTCGGCGATGGCACCTACGCCCGATCGCTGCCCGATTTTGGCGGGCTCTCCATCTGGGATGCCAACCCCAGGATCATCGAGCACCTGCGCGCGCAGGGTGCGCTGTTCTCATCGCGAAAGAACGCGCACAGCACCATGCACTGCTGGCGCCACAAGACGCCCATCATCTATCGCGCATCGAGCCAATGGTTCGCAGGGATGGATGTCAAACCCACGGACGGCGGCGCGAGCCTGCGAGAGACTGCGCTCGCGGGTATCGAGGCCACACAATTCTTTCCCGGCTGGGGCAAAGCCCGACTCCACGGCATGATCGCCAACCGTCCCGACTGGACGCTTTCGCGTCAGCGCCAGTGGGGCGTCCCCATGGCGTTTTTCGTGCACCGCGAAACGGGCGCGCTCCATCCCCGCACGCCAGAGTTGCTGGAAGCCGTTGCCAGGCGCATTGAGATCGAGGGCATCGAGGCGTGGCAACGACTCGATCCACGCGACTTGCTGGGCGACGATGCCGAGCACTACGAAAAAAATCGCGACACCCTCGATGTCTGGTTCGATTCTGGCACCACCCATCAGACGGTGCTGCGCGGGTCGCACGCCGAACAGTCGCAGTTTCCTGCCGACATGTACCTGGAGGGCTCGGACCAGCACCGCGGCTGGTTTCATTCGTCGCTGCTCACCTCGGCCATGCTGAATGGCGTCGCGCCCTACCGCTCGCTCCTCACCCACGGGTTTGTGGTGGACGGCGAAGGCCGCAAGATGAGCAAGTCGCTGGGTAACGTGATCGCCCCGCAAAAGGTCTCCGATACCCTGGGGGCCGAGATCCTCCGCCTATGGGTGGCGAGCACCGACTACTCCGGCGAGCTCTCCCTGTCCGATGAGATCCTGAAGCGTGTGGTTGAAGCCTATCGCCGCATCCGGAACACCTTGCGCTTCCTGCTCGCAAACGTGTCCGACTTCAACATCGAGCGCGATGCCGTGGCGGTCTCCGACATGCTGGAGATCGATCGCTATGCGCTTGCGCTCGCAGCACGCTGGCAGCAGTCGATCACCGCCGACTATGAGCGCTATGAGTTTCATCCGGCCATTGCCCGGATCCAGACTTTCTGCTCCGAAGACCTGGGCGCCTTCTATCTCGACATCCTGAAGGATCGTCTTTACACCACGGCCGCAGGCTCACGGGAGCGCCGCTCGGCTCAAACGGCAATCTGGCACATCACCAGCGCGCTGCTTCGCCTGATTGCACCCGTGCTGTCATTTACCGCAGAAGAGGCCTGGCCGATGTTTGCGCCCCAGCGCCATCAGGCGGGAGGCGAAACCATCTTTACCGAGGTGTGGCACAGCTTCCCCGAGGTGTCCGATGCCGAGGCACTCATCAGTCGGTGGACCCGGTTACGCGAGATCCGCGCTGACGTCCTGCGCGAACTCGAGGCAGTGAGGGGCTCGGGCGCAATCGGTTCGTCACTGGCCGCCGAGATCGAAATCAGCGCAACCGGCGACGACCTCGCGCTGCTGGAATCGCTCGGTGATGATCTGCGCTTCATCATGATCACCTCTCAGGCGCAGGCGCGCGCCGCAGCACCCGGCCATACCGCACCAGGCGTACGGGTCACGCCCAGCAGCCAGACCAAGTGCGAGCGCTGCTGGCACTGGCGAAGCGATGTCGGACACGATGCCGAGCGGCCTGGCCTCTGCGGACGGTGCGTCGCAAACCTGTTCGGCGCGGGCGAGCCCCGGCGCTTTGCCTGAGCGATCACACCTGTGGCCAGTCGCAAGCCATCCGTTCGTACAGGTTTCGCCCGATGGGTCGCGCTCGCCCTCGCGCTGGTCCTTGCCGATCAGCTCACCAAACAGGCGGTGCTGCTGTCCTTCAAGACAGGCGAGCGACTACCCATCCTGGCCGGCTTCTTCGACCTCACGCTGCTCTTCAACCGTGGCGCGGCATTCAGCCTGCTTGCTGACGCCGGCGGCTGGCAGCGCTGGCTCTTCATCGGCATCGGGGCAGCGGCCACTGCCTTCATCGGCTGGATGCTCTGGCGCCACGGATCGCAAAAGCTGTTTTCCCTTGCGTTGTCGCTTATTCTGGGCGGCGCGATCGGTAACGTGATCGATCGTGTGCTGCGCGGTGAAGTGGTCGATTTTCTGCTCTTCTACTGGCGCGGCTGGCACTTCCCGGCGTTCAATGTGGCAGACAGCGCAATCACGGTAGGCGCCGTGCTCCTAATCATCGATGAATTGCTGCGCGTGCGGCGCGGACGCTAGCGCGCAAAGCATCAACGGTCACACGGCGCCCATTCCTGAATGGACAGCGGGCAGAGAAACAGTCGGCAAATGGGCACTCAGCGGCAGGCACGGAGAACCTCATGAGTCTAAGCGGCAAGCGGATCGTGCTCGGCATCACCGGCGGGGTGGCGGCCTACAAGGCGGCAGTGCTCACGCGTGAGTTACAGCGTGCAGGCGCCCGCGTTCAGGTGGTCATGACCGAAGCGGCCACCCATTTTGTGGGTACCGCCACCTTCCAGGCCCTCACGGGCGAACCGGTGTTCGTTGATCAGTGGGACACCCGCATCGCCAATGGCATGGCGCATATCGAGCTTTCGCGTGCCGCCGATGCCATCGTGATCGCCCCCGCCAGCGCTGACTTCATCGCCTCGCTGGCCCAGGGCCGCGCCGGCGACCTGCTCGCCACGCTCTGCCTCGCGCGCGAATGCCCACTCGCTGTGGCCCCCGCCATGAATCGGCAGATGTGGGAGAACCCGGCCACCCAGCGCAATGTGCGGCAGCTCAGGGGCGATGGCATTGAAGTGATCGGTCCCGACAGCGGCGATCAGGCCTGCGGCGAAACCGGCATGGGCCGCATGCTCGAGCCCGACGCACTGGTTGAAGCCATTGCCGCCTGGCTCGCGCCGAAGCGGCTCGCCGGGCGCCGTGTGCTGCTCACCGCAGGTCCTACATTCGAACCCATAGACCCGGTACGCGGCCTCACCAATCGGTCGTCGGGCAAGATGGGCTTCGCCATCGCTCGCGCGTGCGTGGCCGCGGGGGCCGACGTCACACTGGTGGCCGGCCCGGTGGCCCTCGCCACACCCTGGGCGGTGCGTCGCATCAATGTTCAGACCGCCCAGCAGATGCACGACGCGGTTCACGCAGAGCTCGACACCGCCCACACGCAGGCCCGCGCGCATGAGCTCTTCATTGCCGTCGCTGCGGTAGCCGACTGGCGCCCTGCCCACTACCGGGATAGCAAGATCAAAAAGACCGATGAGCTTGCGGTGCCTGAACTTGCCTTTGCACAAAACCCCGACATTCTTGCAAGCGTGGCAAAACGCCCGCACCCGCCTTATTGCGTGGGCTTTGCTGCGGAAAGTGAGTCGCTCGAAATGCATGGCCGCGACAAGCTCGCCCGCAAGGGCATCCCCATGCTGGTTGCCAACATTGGCCACGAAACCTTCGGGCTTGACGACAACGAATTGCTCATCCTTGAGCAGGACAGTCAAACGCGTCTCGCGCGTGCACCGAAGGATGCGCTCGCCCACGAGCTGGTGCGGCACATCGCCGAGCGGCTTGGCTGATATCGCCCCATTTTTCACAGGAAGATTTGATGCAGGTTGATCTCAGGATTCTCGATGAACGGGTGCGCACCTGTCTGCCCGCCTACGCCACTGCAGGCAGCGCCGGACTGGATCTGCGGGCATGCCTTGATGCACCGCTCACCCTGCAGCCGGGCGACGCGCAGCTCATCTCCACTGGCCTGGCCATGCACCTGGGCAACCCTGGTTTTGCAGCAATGATCCTGCCGCGCTCGGGCCTGGGCGCAAAAAACGGTATCGTGCTTGGCAATCTGGTGGGTCTGATTGACTCTGACTACCAGGGTCCGCTGATGGTCTCGTGCTGGAACCGTGGACGCGAGGCATTCACCATCAACCCGCTTGACCGGATTGCGCAGATGATCATCGTGCCGGTGGTGCAGGCGCAGTTCCGCCTGGTTGAAAGCTTTGAGGCGAGCGACCGGGGCGAAGGCGGCTTCGGAAGCACCGGGCGGGGCTGAGCCCTGGTTCAGGCGGCCCGCTGAGCCTCGATCAGCTGATCAAGCTTCACCGAATCGGCTGCGAACAGGCGGATACCTTCTGCCAGTTTTTCTGTGGCCATCGCGTCCTCGTTGACCGCGAATCGAAAGTTCTTTTCATCAAAGCGCACGCGCTCGATGGCGAGCCCGCGGGCGCGATTGGCATCAAGCTGACAGGGCGCCTGCGCATCGCTTTGCCGCAGTTGCTCGAGCAGCTCGGGGCTGATGGTGAGCAGGTCGCAGCCCGCGAGCGCAAGAATCTGGCCGGTGTTGCGAAAGCTCGCGCCCATCACCTCGGTCGCATAACCGAACTTCTTGTAGTAATCGAAAATGCGACGTACCGACAGCACGCCCGGATCCTGCTCGGGAGCAAAGTCGTGGCCGTCCCGCTTGCGATACCAGTCCATGATGCGGCCGACGAACGGCGAAATCAGGGTGACCCCCGCGTCGGCGCAGGCCACTGCCTGAGCAAACGAGAAGAGCAGCGTGAGGTTGCAGTGAATGCCCTCGGCCTCCAGCCGTTCGGCAGCATGGATACCTTCCCAGGTGGCAGCAATCTTGATCATCACGCGATCGCGCCCGATGCCGGCCTCCGCATAGCGATCAATGATGCGGCGGGCACGGTCCACAGTACCTGCAGTATCAAAGGAAAGGCGCGCGTCCACCTCGGTTGAGACGCGTCCCGGCACGATGGCGAGAATCTCGCAGCCGAAACGCACCAGCAGGCGATCAGTGAGCTGTGCGAGCGCTTCGCCACGATGCGCAGCGACGGTTTCCGCGAGCAGGCCCTGATACTCGGGCCGTGCCACGGCTTTCACGATCAGCGTGGGATTGGTGGTGGCATCGCGCGGCGAATAAGCACGCATGGCGTGAAAATCACCGGTGTCGGCGACCACTGTCGTGCACTGCCTGAGGCTTTCAAGAGCGTTCATTCATCAATCCCATTCAAAAGAAGGCAGCTGCCCGCGCCTCGCGGCGCCAACGCAGGCTACGCCGTAGTGCAAACAGCGCTCCTGCACCCAGCACAGCAAACAACAGCGCACCCCAGAGCGAAAACGGCAGTCCCAGCCAGGGGCTATCGGCCTCATCGCAGCGTGCAGTGGCCTCGAACATGGCGGGCCAGGCGTCAGCCAAACCCAGGGTTGAGATGACACGGTCGGCGAAGGTGAGCTGGCACGAGGCGCTCTGTGCAGCCACCCAATGCTGATAAAGCGCGACCCCAGCCCCCGACAGCGACAACGCTGCTGCAAGCGAGGACGCGACAGCAGGCGACCAGGCCCCCGGCATGACCGAACCCGCCAGAGCGGCCAGCGCAACCGCGATCACCAGCAGCCGCTGCAGCACGCACCACGGACACGGCTGGTAATCGAACCGGTGCTGCAGCACCCACGCCAGGGCCAGCGCCCCGATCGCCACCACGACTATGAGGGCGAGGAGCGGGCGAGGCCCGGCCGGCGGGCCACTCAGGTGAGCATGTCGTTCCAGATATTGCGCGCCCACGCGTTGGCGTAGACACCCTCGAGCTGATTGGCTGCGCTCGACAGACCACCCGAGCCGTCGACCGTGACCATGGTCTTCTTGCCCTCGTCGTAGCGATGAACGGACGCCACATGCGCCACGTTGTTGGCATCCATGAAGCTGTAGCAGGTGTTGGCCATCATGAGGGGCTGCGGTGCGCGGCCGTTCATGATTTCGACGATGGCAGCCGCGGCGGCCTTGCCATGCTGATTGGCCATATGCCCCGACTTGGGCATGGCGGGCGCAGACAGCGTGGAGTCACCCAGCACATGAATGCCCTTGGCCGCAGTGGATTCAAGCGTGACCCAGTCGACCGCACACCAGAGGTTGTTCGCATTGACCAGCCCCGCCTTGCGTACGAGGTCGCCCGCGCCCTGAGGCGGCACGATATTGAGGACGTCGGCCCGCACCTTGTCTCCGAGCTCGGTAATGGCGGTGAGGGTCTTCGCCTCCACCTCGGTGACCATGCTGTTGGCACGGTAGTCGATCATGCCCTTGTACTGACCATTCCATGCAGCGAGGAACAGACCCTTCTTGGACTGTATGTCAGGGTTGGCGTCGAGCACGATGATCTTCGAGCGCGGTTTGGCGGCCTTGAAATAGCTCGCCACCTGACACACGCGCTCATAAGGCCCCGGCGGGCAACGGTAAGGCGCCTTGGGGATGGACAGGACATACACGCCGCCATCGGGCATGGCCTCGAGCTGACGACGCAGCTCGACAGTTTGCGGGCCCGCCTTCCAGGCGTGCAGGATTCGTTTCTGGGCGTCAGCGTTCAAACCCTGTACGGCACCAAAATTGAAATCGATACCCGGCGCCACCACGATGCGATCGAAGCTCTGGGTGGCGAGTTTCTGGAACGCTACCGTACGCTTGACGGCATCAATCGACATCACCTGATCGTTCATGGTGAGGACGCCGGCGCGCCGCAACCCGTCATACGATACGGTGAGATCTTCAATCTTGCGGTGCCCGCCCAGCACCAGATTGGATAGCGGGCAGGACACGAATGCGCGCTCGCGTTCAACCAGCATCACATCGATGGCGTCACCGCCCCACTTCTTGATGTACTTGGCAGCAGTCGCCCCGCCATAGCCGCCCCCCACCACCAGCACGCGGCCCAGCTTGCGGGTGACGACTGCGGGCGCCTGCTGTTCGGTGGCGCAGCCAGCCAGAAACGACGAAGCGCCAGCCGTGGCGAGCGCTCCGCCCACCAGACGGCGGCGCTGCGAGTTGACGGGTTGATCAGACATCATGGTCTCCTGGATGTCGGCATTCATTTGTCGGCCTTTTGCGCGGCAAAGTACTGCGCCATGGCGGCAACTTGCGCGTCGCTATAGCCCTTCGCGATCTGATGCATGATCGTGGCTTGACGCGAACCGTTTCGAAACGCGTTCATCTGCTCGATGAAGTAGGTGGCCGACAGCCCGGCAAGTCCTGGCATGCCACCACCGCCTGCCGAGCGGCCATCGGTGCCATGGCAGTTGGCGCAGTTGGCTGCGAGGTATCGGACATCGGTTGACTGTGCAGTCGCCGGCGCAATCGCCGACAACGACAACAGGGCGGCCAGAACGGCCGAGGGCAGCAGACGCATGGGTCTCCTCCTTGTTGAAAACGACCTTATCGGTGGATTCTATGCGGAAAGGGCATAGCGTCCAACGAACAACGAAGAATGTGCTGATGACGGCCGCTGAGTTGGAGCAAGTCTGCGCGAGGGCGCTCGCCCCCGCGCGATGCCCGCGCGCAAATCAGACGGTGGCGGTTTCCGCAGGCTCTGCCGACTCGCCGTCTCGCCGATCATCGGTTGACCCGCGCCGAGCGCGCCCGCCTGACGCGGCGTTGCCCTCAGCCCCAGCGATTGCCCCGCCTGCGTCAGCGGATTCACCGAAAGTAAGGACCACCTGCTCGGCATCGTCGAGGTCAACCGTGACGCGCCCGCCTCCCACCAGTCGACCGAACAGAAGTTCGTCGGCAAGCGCCTTGCGAATCGTATCCTGAATGAGCCGCTGCATGGGGCGTGCCCCCATCAGCGGATCAAAACCCTTCTTCGACAGGTGCTTCCTGAGCGGCTCGGTGAATACCGCATCGACCTTCTTCTCGTGCAGCTGCTCTTCGAGTTGCATCAGGAACTTGTCGACCACCCGCAGGATGATGTCCTCGTCGAGCGCGCGGAAGCTGATGATGGAATCCAGCCGGTTGCGGAACTCGGGCGTGAACAGGCGCTTGATCTCGACCATCTCGTCGCCCATCTGCCGGTTATCGGAGAAACCGATGGAGCGACGCTGCAGGTCGGCCGCGCCCGCATTGGTGGTCATGATGATGATGATGTTGCGGAAATCGGCCTTGCGCCCGTTGTTGTCGGTGAGCGTGCCGTGGTCCATCACCTGGAGCAGGATGTTGTAGACATCCGGGTGTGCCTTCTCGATTTCGTCGAGCAACAGCACCGCATGCGGCTTCTTGGCAATGGCTTCGGTGAGGAGTCCGCCCTGATCGAAGCCAACGTAGCCGGGGGGCGCACCGATCAGCCGTGACACCGCATGCCGCTCCATGTACTCGGACATGTCGAAGCGGATCAGTTCAATGCCCAGAATGAAGGCAAGCTGCTTGGCAACCTCGGTCTTGCCCACGCCGGTGGGGCCGGAGAACAGGAAAGCGCCAATGGGTTTGTCGGGTTTACCGAGACCGGAGCGCGCCATCTTGATGGCCGAGGCCAGCGCGTCAATCGCGGGATCCTGCCCAAAGACGGTGGCCTTCAGGTCACGATCGAGTGTCTGCAGGCGGCTGCGATCGTCCGAAGAGACCGAGGCTGGCGGAATGCGTGCAATTTTTGCCACGATGTCTTCGATCTCACCCTTGCCAATGACCTTTTTCTGGCGCGACTTGGGAAGGATTCGTTGCGCAGCCCCCGCCTCGTCGATCACATCGATTGCCTTGTCGGGCAGGTGACGGTCGTTGATGTATTTCGCCGACAACTCGGCCGCCGCAGAGAGGGCCGACGACGAGTAACGCACGCCGTGATGCTCTTCAAAGCGGGACTTGAGCCCACGGAGGATCTGGACCGTCTGTTCGATCGACGGCTCATTCACGTCGATTTTCTGGAAGCGCCGCGAGAGCGCATGATCTTTTTCGAAGATGCCGCGGTACTCGGTGTAGGTGGTGGCACCGATGCACTTCAGCTGGCCCGACGACAGGGCGGGCTTGAGCAGATTGGACGCGTCAAGCGTGCCGCCCGAGGCCGCGCCCGCACCAATCAGCGTGTGGATTTCGTCGATGAAGAGCACAGAACCCGCGGTTTGCTTCAGCTGCTTGAGCACCGCCTTCAGCCGCTGCTCGAAGTCGCCACGGTATTTGGTGCCGGCAAGAAGGGCCCCCATGTCGAGCGCATACACCGTGGCGTCAGACAGGATTTCCGGCACCTCGCCCTGGGTGATACGCCAGGCGAGCCCTTCTGCAATGGCGGTCTTGCCAACGCCGGCCTCCCCCACCAGAAGCGGGTTGTTCTTGCGCCGACGGCAAAGCACCTGGATGACCCGCTCAACTTCATGCTCGCGGCCGATGAGCGGATCGATCCGCCCTTCGCGCGCCGCAGCGTTGAGGTTCTGCGTGTACTGCTCGAGCGCCCCGGCCTGCTGCGCGCTTTGCCCACCCTGAGCCTCTTCCTGCTGCTCGGGGGACTCTTCCTTGCTGGCCTCCTTGGGCTGCGGCGACTTGGTGATGCCGTGGGAAATGAAATTCACCACGTCCAGCCGGGTAATCCCCTGCTGATGCAGGTAGTAGACAGCGTGCGAGTCTTTCTCGCCGAAGATCGCCACCAGAACGTTGGCGCCTGTGACCTCCTTCTTGCCGTTGGAGGTGGACTGCACATGCATGATCGCCCGCTGGATGACGCGCTGAAAGCCCAGCGTGGGCTGCGTATCGATGTCTTCGGTGCCCGGCACGATAGGCGTGTTCTCCTTGATGAAGCCGGAGAGGTTGCGCCGCAGATCTTCGATATTGGCCGCGCAGGCGCGCAGCACTTCGGCTGCCGAAGGGTTGTCCAGCAGCGCGAGCAGGAGGTGCTCAACGGTGATGAATTCATGTCGCTGCTGCCTGGCCTCGACAAAGGCCATGTGCAGGCTGACTTCAAGTTCCTGGGCGATCATGCTTCCTCCATCACGCACTGCAGCGGATGCTGGTGCTGGCGCGAAAAACTGCTGACTTGTTCGACCTTGGTGGCGGCGAGGTCGCGGGGATACACCCCACACACCCCCCGGCCCTCACGGTGCACGGCAAACATCACCTGCGTAGCGTTTTCGCGGGTCATGCTGAAAAACTTCTGCAGCACGATCACGACAAACTCCATCGGAGTGTAGTCGTCATTGAGCAGCACCACCTGATACATAGGGGGCGGCGCAACGCGCGACTCGCGTTGTTCGACAACGGTGGAGGGATCATGACGGGTCGCCATCAGCACATTCTAGCGAGTCGTCGTGGTGCTGCAACAACGGCCATCCTCCGTACGCGGGCGGCGGCGCGATTCAAACGCCTGCCGGCGCGGCCCGGGCGGCAATAACCCTTGACGACGCCGGGCAACTGTAAAAGAATCCGCATGCTCCGTAGGGACACTTCAGATCCCTGGTAGCACCGGCGTCTCCAGGCCGCAGGCAAGCGGGTGGCAAGGCGGGCGCAGGTGGCGGGCGTTGCCTACCGGTGGCGCAGGGCGAGGGAGTTGGTCAGATCTTGACGCGAAGGCCCCGATTTCATCGGGCATGACCTCGTTGCTGGGTTCCTGGCCGACCTGGGAACACATTTCATTGAAGGCCTCGATATGGCAACGGGTACTGTCAAGTGGTTCAACGACGCTAAGGGTTTCGGCTTCATCACCCCGGATGACGGCGGTGAGGATTTGTTCGCGCACTTCAGCGCGATTCAGATGGCCGGCTTCAAAAGCCTGAAGGAAGGTCAGAAGGTTCAATTCGACGTGGTGCAAGGGCCGAAGGGCAAGCAGGCGTCGAACATCCAGGGCGCCTGATCTGAAACCGCATCCAACCTCCTCAGGGAGGTTGGATGTGGCGTCAACGCCACAATCGGGCGCACCTCTGCGCGCGATGGCCGGCAGGCCAGCAGAAACCTGTGCGCGGCAGTCAAGCCGGCGATGCCAGCGGTACTGAAAAAACGAAGCCCCCGATATCGACAGCAAAACCAGGGGCTTCACGCGCCGCCGCGAAACGCGGCGGTACGGGCTTTACATGTGATCGATCATCACCTGCCCAAACCCTGAGCAGGACACCTGGGTAGCGCCTTCCATCAGTCGTGCGAAGTCGTAGGTGACCTTGCGCGAGAGGATGGCCTTTTCCATTGAGCTGATGATCAGGTCGGCGGCTTCAAACCAGCCCATGTGGCGCAGCATCATCTCGGCGGACAGGATTTCGGAACCCGGGTTCACGTAATCCTTGCCCGCGTATTTGGGTGCCGTGCCATGGGTGGCCTCAAACATTGCCACCGAGTCCGACAGGTTGGCGCCCGGCGCAATGCCGATTCCGCCCACCTGGGCCGCCAGCGCATCCGACACATAGTCGCCGTTCAGGTTCAGGGTGGCGATCACGCTGTATTCGGCGGGCCGCAGCAGGATTTGTTGCAGGAAGGCGTCAGCGATCACGTCTTTCACGATGATCTGCTTGCCGGTCTTGGGGTTCTTGAAGCTCATCCAGGGGCCGCCATCGAGCAGCTGGGCACCGAACTCCTTCTGCGCGAGACCGTAGCCCCAGTCGCGGAAGCCGCCCTCGGTGTACTTCATGATGTTGCCCTTGTGCACCAGGGTGACCGATGGCTTGTCGTTGTCGATCGCGTACTGCATCGACTTGCGAACCAGGCGCTCGGTGCCTTCGCGGGACACGGGCTTGATGCCTATGCCCGAGGTGGCCGGGAAGCGGATCTTTTTCACCGCCATCTGCTTGATCAGGAAATCGATGACCTTCTTCGCACCTTCGGACTCCGCCGCCCACTCGATGCAGGCGTAAATGTCTTCGGAGTTTTCACGGAAGATCACCATGTCGGTCTTTTCGGGCTCCTTGAGGGGCGAGGGCACGCCCTTGAAGTAGCGGACCGGGCGCAGGCACACGTACAGATCAAGTTCCTGACGGAGCGCCACATTGAGCGAACGGATGCCACCGCCAACCGGCGTGGTGAGCGGGCCCTTGATCGAGACCACATACTCCTTGACCGCATGCAACGTTTCCTCGGGTAGCCACACGTCGGGTCCGTAGACCTTGGTGGATTTTTCGCCGGCAAACACTTCCATCCAGTGAATCTTGCGCTTGCCGCCGTAGGACTTCGCCACGGCTGCGTCCACCACCTTCAGCATCACCGGGGTGATGTCAAAACCGGTGCCATCCCCTTCGATGTAGGGGATGATGGGCTGGTCGGGAACCTGCAGCGAAAAATCGGCATTGACGCGGATCTTCTCGCCTGCGGCGGGGATCTTGATATGCTGGTACATGAATAGGGATCCTTCCTGAAACGGCATCTGAGTTCTTATGGGCATGCAACTGTCAAGTGCGGCGCGAATTATGCCGCAAGCCTCCGCAGCGCGGATAGCGGGCGGCCAACGCGCGTTCCGGCTGCTTGATCGACTGCGCGGGGTCTGCCTCGCAGCGGCGCTTCTGGCCGGGGCGTGCAGCGCGAGCGCGCAGACCGCTGGCGTGCCCCAGCAGGGGCTGCCGCGTACCGAACTCACTGCTGGCATGCACAGAATCGTGGCCGAGGTCGCCGCCGATCACTCCAGCCGTGCCACCGGCCTCATGCACAGGCGCTCGCTTGCGCCCAACCATGGAATGCTGTTTGTGTTCCCGGAAAAATCGCCGCAGTGCTTCTGGATGCGAAACACGCTGATTCCGCTATCGATCGCATTCCTCGACGATGACGGGCGAATCGTCAATATCGAAGACATGGCGCCCATGACCGAGAACAGTCACTGCTCGAGGGAACCCGTCCGGTTTGCACTGGAAATGGAACAGGGGTGGTTCCAACGGCGCGGAGTCAATGCAGGCGACCGGATGGGCGGCCGCGAGGTGTTCAAGGGGCGCTGAGCGAGGGCACCGGGCAGGCGGCGGCACCGGGCTTGAACCAGGCGAAAAAAGGCCGGCTGTCAACCTGCGTTGAGCCGGCCTTTGACGCGGGATCGGTTGAAAATCAGCCGAAGTTGTGCGCCGCGAACTCCCAGTTCACCAGGCTGTTGAGGAAGGTCTCAACAAACTTGGGACGGGCATTCCGGTAATCGACGTAGTAGGCGTGTTCCCACACATCCACGGTGAGGAGCGGGGTGTCACCGGTGGTGAGCGGGGTGGCGGCGTTGCTGGTGTTCACGATATCGACCGAGCCATCGGCCTTCTTCACGAGCCAGGTCCAGCCCGAGCCGAAGTTGCCCACCGCACTCTTGGCGAAAGTCTCCTTGAACGCTGCGTAGGAACCCCACTTGGCGTTGATGGCTGCGGCCAGAGCGCCCGAGGGCTCACCGCCACCAGCCGGCTTCATGCAGTTCCAGAAGAAGGTGTGGTTCCAGACCTGGGCTGCGTTGTTGAACACGCCGCCGCTCGACTTGCGGACGATGTCAACCAGACCCATGGACTCGAATTCGGTGCCCTTGATCAGGTTGTTCAGGTTGGTGACATAGGCCTGATGGTGCTTGCCATGGTGGTATTCGAAGGTTTCCTTCGACATGTGCGGGGCAAGTGCGTCCGGGGCATAGGGCAGAGCGGGCAGCGTGTGTTCCATCTTGAGCGTCCTCGTGGCGTTGAGTGGCAGAACAGCCGGAAGTGGGCCGAAAGTTTCGGGCCAGGAATTCGGGCCGGAGATTCGGGTGGCGGATTTTAGGCGCAAAGTTGGCGCCTCTCAACGCGAACCGTATCGGCGCTCCGGTCAATCCGGTGGACGGTCTGCCGATTCGTCGGCCGGAAGCGGCTGCACCCTGGTCGCGGTTGCCTCGACCGCCGCCCGCGCAAGGCGGATGTGGAGCGCAGCCCCCTCCGCCAGCCCCTCGTGGTCACGCAGCACCCGGCCCTCGGCGTCCTGCACAATCGCATAGCCGCGCCCCAGTACCGCGAGCGGGCTCACCAGCTGCAGCGCCTGTTGCTGAGCCCGAAGGCGCTGATCGGCCACATCGACCAGCCGCCGGGACGACTGAACAAGCCGTCCACGCAGCGCATCCAGGCGGGTGCCCGCCGCCGCCACCGAGGGGGAGCGCAGACGGGCGTGCAGACGCTCGGCAGCCGCCTGCCTGCGCGCGAGACCGTCGCGCGCAGCGGTGGCGAGCCTCGACTCCAGGAAGGCAAGCCGGTGCGCCCGTTCGCGCCACTGGGCTGACGGCGGCCGAAGTCGCGCCATCACGAGATCGAGGCGCTGCGACGCACGGTCGAGCTCGCGATCAATGAGCCGGCTTGCCCGATCCAGCCAGCCATCGACTTCGGCAAGCAGCTCGCCCCGCTCCACTGCAGCGAACTCTGCGGCTGCGGTGGGCGTGGGCGCACGCAGGTCGGCCACGAAATCGGCGATCGTGAAGTCGGTTTCATGACCCACGCCAGAAATCACCGGAATGGGCGATGCAGCAATGTCCCGCGCTAGGGTCTCATCGTTGAACGCCCACAGGTCTTCGATCGAGCCGCCGCCACGCACCAGCAGCAGGACATCGCACTCGCGACGCAGCACGGCCTGCGAAAGCGCCCGACGCAGCTGCTCCGGCGCATCGGCCCCCTGAACCGGGGCCGGATAAAGCACCACACGTACATGCGGCGCGCGTCGAGCGAGCGCGGTCAGCACGTCGCGAAGCGCCGCGGCCTGCGGCGACGTGACGATGCCTATGCACTCAGGGCGCCGGGGCAACGCGCGCTTGCGTTCGGCATCGAACAGCCCCTCTGCGCCCAGCCGCGCCTTCAGCTCGAGAAACTGGCGGTGCAGGTCGCCGCTGCCGGCGCGTCGCATGGCCTCGACATTGAGCTGGAAGTCGCCACGTGCCTCGTACAGCGTGACCAGTGCGCGAACCTCGACCCGGTCGCCTTCCCGGGGTGCGAAACCCACCGCCTGCGCCCGGCCCCGAAACATGACCGACCGGACCTGAGCACCCGCGTCTTTGAGGGTGAAATACCAGTGGCCGCTGGCGGCGCGGGTCAGATTGGAAATTTCCCCGCTGACCCAGACCAGCGGAAGACTGCGCTCGAGCAAGCCGCTCACGGTGCGGTTCAACTGGGAAACCGTGAGGATTTCCCGCATGAATCCTGGCTCGGCGAGCGCGGATCGAGGCGTGACGGGGCCTGCGGAGGCAAACCTATCCACAAACCCTCGCCGATACTGGGTGTTGACCGTAACGCACAATCCCTCTCGAAAGGTATTTTTAACTTATTGATTTATAATGACTAAATTAAGTGAGAGCCAGATAAAGCCGTCTGACAACGCCAAAACAGGTCAGCGATTGCGGTTTGGCGCCCACCTTATCCACATAGTTTTCCACATCCCTCTGGCCGCAGCCTAATGTCCACAGCGCCCGACTCCCTGACTCCGCCGCAGCGCATTCTGGAGCGGCTGTTGCACGAGGTCTGGTTTGGAACCGGCGTCACTGCCCGCCTGGGTGCCACGCTGCTCGCGCCGCTTGCCCTGATCACCGCTCGCGAAAGTGCCCGGCGCCGCGCACGGATCCGGGCACTGCCTCCGCCAGCGAAGCCGGTGGTGGTGGTGGGCAACCTGGTGGTGGGCGGCGCCGGCAAAACCCCGCTGGCGATCGCCATCGCGCATGCGTTGCAGGCTCAGGGACATCGGGTGGGAATGCTTTGCAGCGGCTATCGCGCATCACGGCGCGATGCCCGGCTGGTCGCTCCGACAGACGATGCGCTCGCGCATGGCGACGAAGCGGTGCTGCTCGCGCAGGCGGGCTGCGGGCCGGTCGCAGCCGGTCGCAACCGGGGCGAAGCACTCGTCGTGCTCCTGCAGAACCATCCCGAGCTGACGGTCGTGGTCTCGGACGATGGCCTGCAACATGTCCATCTGCCCCGAACGGTCGAACTGGCGGTGTTCGACCGGCGCGGAGCGGGTAATGGCCGACTGCTGCCGGCCGGGCCGCTTCGAGAGTCGCTCACAAGCCTGGCCGGAATCGGTGCGATTGCCCTGAACGGCGAGGCGGTGTCTCCGGCGCCCCACCCCCGCGTATTCGGTTTCCGGATGGTTGCGAGGCGCTTTGTGGCCCTGGCAGCGCAGCACGAGCCGGTCATGGCCGCCGACTTTGCAGGCTTTGCAGCATCAGCCCGGGTGGTCGCTCTGGCCGGCATTGGCGAACCCGAGCGCTTCTTCGACATGGTTCGGGGGCTGGGAATCCAGGCCCGGACGCTTGCGCTGGCCGACCATGCGCCGATTGAGCGCGCGCTCCTTGACCGCCTGCAGGCCGATATCGTGCTGATGACCACCAAGGACGCCGTAAAATGCGCGCGATTCGCCGACTCGCGATGCTGGGCGCTCGAAGTGAGCGCCGAACCCGATCCTCCTCTGATTGCCTGGCTGGCTGAGGTGCTCGTTGGACACACGTCTGCTTGAAATTCTGGTCTGCCCGATCTGCAAGGGCTCCCTGCGACAGCGCCGGGGCGGCACGGCAGCCGACGGCACGGGTCTCGATGCCGAGCTGCTCTGCATGGCCGACCGCATGGCCTTTCCCGTGAAAGATGGCATTCCGCGCATGCTGGTCGACGAGGCGCGGCGCCTCGACGACGCAGAAATCGCCTGAGCTGGAAACAATCCCTTGGCCACCCCTGCCTTTGTCGCCCTGATACCGGCCCGGCTCGCCTCAACCCGGCTGCCCGACAAACCGCTCGCCGACATCGCTGGCGCGCCCATGGTGGTGAGGGTGGCCGAGCGGGCAGCGGACTCCGGGGCACGGCTGGTTGCGGTCGCCACCGATTCGGAGCGGATCGCAGCGAGCGTTCGCGACGCGGGTTTCACTGCCATCATGACCCGTAGCGACCACCCCTCCGGCACCGACCGCCTGGCCGAAGCCGCCGCCGCGCTGGGCCTGTCTCAAACCGACATCGTCGTCAACGTACAGGGCGATGAACCGATGGTGCCGCCCTCGCTGATCGCCGCCGTCGCGGCGCGGCTCGCGGCAAGCCCTGACTGCGCCATCGCAACCGCCGCGCACCCCATCACCTCGGCAACAGAGTTCCGAAATCCGAATGTCGTGAAGGTGATGACCGACGCGGCAGGCCGCGCCCTCACCTTCTCCCGCGCGCCCATTCCGCACGAACGCGACCTCACGCCGGCTGCCACGCCCGACGGTGTGTCGCCCACACTCGTCGCAAGCGGGCTGCCGCTACGCCACATCGGGCTCTACGCGTATCGCACCGAATTTCTGGCGCAGTTCCCGACGCTCTCCCCTGCCCCCCTTGAAGCCATCGAGGCGCTCGAACAGATGCGGGCCCTCTGGCACGGCTTCCGGATCGCAGTCCATGTCACCGAACTGGCCCCGCCGCCCGGCGTGGACACGCCGGCCGATCTCGAGCGGGTTCGTGCGCTCTGGTCAATCCCGTCAAATTGACCGGTCCGCGCGTTTGACGGTACGCTCCCCTCAACCCTCTTTCGGGAAATACTCATGCGTCTGATCCTCCTGGGCGCGCCTGGCGCCGGCAAAGGCACACAGGCTGCGTTCATCACCCGCCGCTTCGGAATCCCCCAGATTTCAACCGGCGACATGCTGCGCGCGGCGGTCAAGGCCGGCACGCCACTCGGGCTGGCGGCAAAAAAGGTGATGGATTCTGGCGGCCTGGTCTCCGATGACATCATCATTGGCCTGGTCCGCGACCGTCTGGCGGAGCCCGACTGTGCGGCGGGCTATCTCTTTGATGGCTTTCCGCGCACCATCCCTCAGGCTGAGGCGATGAAGGAAGCGGGCGTGGGCATAGACTTTGTTCTTGAAATCGACGTTCCCGATTCCGAAATCGTCGAGCGCATGAGCGGCCGGCGTGTCCACATGTCAAGCGGGCGCACCTACCACGTGCGCTTCAATCCTCCCAAGGTCGCCGGCAAAGACGATCAGACCGGCGAAGAGCTGGTGCAGCGCGACGACGACCGCGAGGAAACCGTCCGCAAGCGCCTGTCGGTCTATCACTCCCAGACACGGCAACTGGTGGACTACTACGGCGGCTGGGCCGCAAGCGGACAGCCTGGCGCCCCCCGCTACCGCCGGATTTCGGGCATTGGCGCGGTCGACGAAATCACCGCGCGCGCGCTCGAGGCACTGGCCGCTTAAGCCGGCTTCTCGCACCGGGGCGTCCTCTGCCCCGGACCTCCGTGGCTCGCAAGCGACACGGCCGCTGCAACAGGCGGCTGGGCGTTCTTCTGCGCCCGTGTAAAATCCCGCCCGCTTTATCTAATAAACCATAGTGACAACGGAGGATCGATCATGACTGCAACCACTGCGGGCCTTTGGCTTGCGCTGGCCTGCGGCGTCATCGCGGTGCTGTATGGCATCGTGTCAAGCCGCTGGATTCTGGGGCTGGACGCCGGCAATGCGAGGATGCAGGAAATTGGCGCGGCCATTCAACAGGGCGCCAAGGCTTACCTGAATCGTCAGTACCGCACCATCGGACTGGTGGGCGTGATCCTCTTCATCATCATCGCGCTGATTCCCGGCCTGGGCATGCTGACTGCCGTCGGCTTTGCAATTGGCGCAGTCCTGTCCGGCGCTGCGGGTTACATCGGCATGAATGTGTCGGTGCGCGCCAACGTCCGTACCGCGCAGGCTGCCACCATCGGCCTGAATGAAGCGCTGGCCGTCGCCTTCCGCGGCGGCGCCATCACCGGCATGCTGGTGGTGGGACTGGGCCTGCTGGGTGTGGCGGGCTACTACGCGTTTCTGGTCGGCAGCGCCGGCAAGATCAGCGACCTGCATCATGTGCTGAAGCCTCTGATCGGCCTGGCCTTCGGATCGTCCCTGATCTCGATTTTCGCGCGTCTGGGCGGCGGCATCTTCACCAAGGGCGCCGACGTTGGCGCCGATCTGGTGGGGAAAGTTGAAGCTGGCATCCCCGAAGACGATCCCCGCAACCCCGCGGTGATCGCTGACAACGTGGGCGACAACGTCGGTGACTGCGCGGGCATGGCGGCCGACCTGTTCGAAACCTACGCGGTCACCCTGATCGCCACGATGCTGCTCGGCTCGCTGATGATCACGGGCGCAGAAATGCAGGCCGTGGTGTATCCGATGGCGCTTGGTGGCCTGTCCATCATCGCCTCGATCATCGGTTGCATGTTTGTGAAAGCCAAGCCTGGCGACACCAACATCATGGGCGCGCTCTACAAGGGCCTGATCGTCGCCGGCGTGATCGCCACCGTTGCCTCCTACCCCATCACCCAGTGGATGTTCGCGGGTGCCACGCTGCCCAAGGGGCTCACGGTCATGAACCTGTGGCTCTGCGTGGTCGTGGGCATGGCGCTCACCGGTCTGATCGTCTGGGTCACCGAGTACTACACCGGCACGCAGTACGGCCCGGTCCGTTACGTGGCGCAGGCTTCCACCACCGGTCATGCCACCAACATCATCGCCGGCATCGCCGTGTCGATGAAGTCCACCGCCTGGCCGGTGCTGATGGTGTGCGGCGCCATCCTCGCTTCGTTCTGGCTCGCTGGCCTCTACGGCATCGCCATTGCCGCGACCGCCATGCTGTCAATGGCCGGTATCGTCGTGGCGCTCGACGCCTACGGCCCGATCACCGATAACGCGGGCGGCATCGCCGAGATGGCCAACCTGCCGGAGTCGGTACGCAACATCACCGACCCGCTGGATGCGGTTGGCAACACCACCAAGGCGGTGACCAAGGGCTACGCCATCGGTTCGGCCGGGCTGGCCGCGCTGGTGCTGTTCGCCGACTACACCCACGCGCTCGAGTCAGCCAAGATCCAGGCAACCTTCGACCTGTCCGATCACATGGTGATCATCGGCCTCTTCATCGGTGGCCTGATCCCCTTCCTGTTCGGGGCGATGGCGATGGAGGCTGTGGGCCGCTCGGCGGGCGCAGTCGTGGAGGAAGTGCGTCGCCAGTTCCGCGAAATCAAGGGCATCATGGAAGGCACGGCCAAGCCCGACTACTCGCGTGCGGTTGACCTGCTCACCACCTCGGCCATCAAGGAAATGATCATCCCGTCGCTGCTGCCGGTGATCGTGCCTGTGGTGGTCGGTCTGGTGCTCGGACCCAAGGCGCTCGGTGGTCTGCTGATGGGCACCATCATCACCGGCCTCTTCGTCGCCATTTCGATGTGTACCGGTGGCGGTGCCTGGGATAACGCCAAGAAGTACATCGAAGAGGGCCACCATGGCGGCAAGGGCTCCGACGCCCACAAGGCTGCTGTGACCGGTGACACCGTGGGCGACCCCTACAAGGACACCGCAGGCCCGGCGGTGAACCCGTTGATCAAGATCATCAACATCGTGGCGCTCCTGATCGTTCCGCTGCTGTAATCGCAGATGATCTGAGCGTTCGGGGCGGCCTTGCGGGGCCGCCCTTTTCATTTGTGCAGCACCACCGTCAGGCAACACACTCGATCGCTGCACAATCTGACCGACCAACTATTCACTTTCACGGAGCTTTGAATGGACTATCAGGGCAAGGTTGTCATCGTGACCGGCGGCGCATCCGGCCTGGGCGGCGCCACCGCACAAATGATCGCGGCCGGTGGCGGCAAGGTGCTGATCGCCGACGTCAACGCGGATCTGGGCACGCAATTCGCAGCCGAGATCGGCTCGGGCTCGCGCTTCATCCGCTGCGACGTCACATCAGACACTGATGCCAGGGCAGCCGTGGCCGCCGCCTGCGAGATGGGCACGCTGGCTGGTCTGGTGAACTGCGCGGGCGTAGGCTCACCCGGTAAAACGGTAGGCAAGGAAGGACCGCTGCCGCTCGAGGCCTTCAGCCGGGTAATCAACATCAACCTGATCGGCACCTTCAACATGATCAGAATCGCAGCTGCCGCCATGATGGGCAATGCACCCAGCGCCGACGGCGAGCGCGGCGTGATCGTCAATACCGCATCGGTGGCGGCTTTTGACGGCCAGATTGGTCAGGCGGCCTACGCGGCCTCCAAGGGTGGCGTGGTCGGGATGACGCTCCCCATCGCGCGTGAATTCGCCCGCGATGGCATTCGGGTGGTCACCATCGCGCCCGGGCTGTTTCTCACCCCGCTGCTCCAGTCGCTGCCGCCGGCCGCGCAGGAATCGCTTGGCAAACAGGTGCCGTTCCCGCCCCGTCTGGGACGTCCTGAGGAGTTCGCGCAGATGGTTGGACACATCTTCGCCAACCTGATGCTGAATGGCGAGACCATCCGGCTCGATGGTGCGATCCGGATGGCTCCCAAATAAGCCGTTCAGAGTGTGATCAGGCGCCCGTCGCGAGGCGGGCCTCGAACCAGCGGCCCAGAGCGAGCAGACTCGCGTCCGCATCGCGCCGCGCAACCAGTTGCAGGCTGGTGGGCAGCCCCTCAACCTGCGCGGTGGGCATCACCAGCGCCGGTACCCCCGCAAACGAGAACGAGGCGGTCTGGCCCAGCACTGCGTCACGGACCGTCATGATTCCGCCTTCGGTTTCAACATCGGTCTGACCGCGCTTCGGAGGTAGCACGGCGTTGCCGGGCATGATCAAGGCGTCGTAATCGGCAAGGAGCGCATCCAGCTGGGATGCGAGCGCGTCACGCATCTTGAGGCTTGCAATGTAGTCGGCCGCCGGCACGCTGAGGCCGGCACGAAGCGGCGGCGCCACCAGCTCGGAAAAGCCTTCGCCGCCCTCGGCGAGCGCACGACGGTGCACCCAGGCGGCTTCGGCCCGCACCAGCGGTGTGTAGGCCTCCCAGCCGCGCGGAATGAGCGGGGCCTCGACTGCATCCACCGTGATGCCGTCGGCGCGAAGCGACGCCAGCAGTCGCTCGAACACCTCGCGTACGGCGGGCTGCAGGCGGCCGCGCAGCCAGGTTGCGGGGACCGCCAGACGCGGCTTGCGGGGCACCGCACCGTGACGGGTCGAGCGCCCCGACATCACTTCGAAAAGCAGGGCGCAGTCGGAGACGCTGCGGGCGAGCGGTCCGGCGTGATCGCAGGTCCAGGACAGGTGCAGGCCACCATCGAGCGGTACCGCGCCATAGGTCGCCTTGAATCCGACCACGCCACAGAAGGCTGCTGGAATCCGGATCGAGCCGCCGGTATCGCTCCCAACCGCGCCCAGACCGATGCCACGGGCCACCGCAACGGCTGCACCACTGGAGGAGCCGCCTGCCTGGCGCGATGGATCAAACGGATTGCACACATCACCGGTCCAGCGGTTTTCGCCCGTTGCCCCCAGCGCGACCTCGTGCAGATTGGTCTTGGCAAAAATCAGGGCGCCGGCCTCGCGCAGGCGGGTGACAAGGCTTGCTTCAGCCTCGCCCAACTCATGGAGCGGCGCACGCGTTCCCCCACGGGTAGGCATGCCGGCGACCTTGAACAGGTCCTTGATCGAAATCGGGATCCCGTGGAGCGGCCCCACCGGGATACCGGTCCGGGCCTGGGCATCCAGTGCATCGGCCGCGCGTCCGGCCTGATCCCAGTCGACCCAGGCAAGCGCATTGAGGCTGGCTGCCGACTCGGCTGCGATGCGACTGGCTTCGAGAAGGGCACGTGCGCTCGAGCGTCCCTCGCGCAGGGCGCTGGCGGCTTCGCTGATGGTATTCATCGGGGCGGTGACTCCAGACAGTGATGGGCGGTGCGCACGCTATCATGGACTGATGGCTGCGTCCTCGAATCGGGTGAGCATTCGATTGCTGATCGCGCTGTGTCTGTCCTTTGCCGTCGCGGCCGGGCATGCGCAGCCCGTCTCGCCGCCCGCACCGATGACTGCGGTACCAACGCCGGCCGAGCCCGCAACGGCCGATCAGCCCGAAGCCGCAAGTGGTCGTGAACGCAAGCCCGTGGTGCGGGCGCGCGAATTTCTGGCGGTGACGGCTCATCCGCTTGCAAGCGAGGCCGCATTCGCAATACTCGAAGCGGGCGGAAGCGCGGTGGACGCAGCCATTGCCGCGCAGGCCGTCCTTGCACTGGTCGAGCCCCAGTCCTCGGGCGTGGGCGGAGGCGGCTTTCTGCTGCATCACGATCCCATGAGCGGAACCGTCCAGGCCTATGATGGCCGGGAGACGGCGCCGGCCACCGCGCGGGCCGACCGGTTCCTCGATGCCGCAGGCCGGCCACTCGGATTTGCTGCGGCCGTGATCGGCGGCAGATCAGTCGGGGTGCCTGGCCTGTTCCGAATGCTCGAACTCGCGCACCGCGATCATGGCGTGTTGCCCTGGGCCGCGCTGTTCGAACCCGCCATTCGGCATGCGCGCGAGGGCTTCATCCTGAGCCCGCGGCTGCATGCTCTCCTTGCCCGCGACCGCTGGCTGCGAAGTGATCCCGACGCGCGCTCGCTGTTTTATGACGCAGACGGCCAGGCGCTGCCGGCCGGCACGCAGCTGAGACATCCCGCACTCGCCGACACGCTCGCGGCTATTGCCGAGCACGGCGCCAATGCGCTCCATCAGGGTCCGATCGCCCGCGATCTGATCGCCCGAGTGCGGGGGCACGCCTCGAATCCGGGCGACCTGAGCGAGGACGATCTGCGCAACTACCGCGCGCTTCGCCGAACGCCGCTCTGCATCCCGCATCGTGATTGGCTGGTATGCGGCATGCCGCCGCCGTCGGCAGGCGCGATTTCGGTCGCGCAGATTCTGGCGATCGTGGACCACGCGGCAAACCGCAGCGCGAAGGCTGCCGCGACCACGCCGCCCGGCGAACCGCCCAACGCCGATGCTGAAGCCGTGCCGCGCGCAGGCACCCGGCCCGATGCCGCGGCGCCCCCCCGGGCAGGCGCAGGCACCCAGCCCGACACCGCGGCAGTGCATCGCTTTGCCGAGGCCGGCAGACTGGCCTTTGCCGATCGTGACCACTGGATCGCCGACCCGGCATTTACGCGCATACCGGTCCGCGCCCTGCTCGATTCGCGCTACCTGAGCGCCCGGGCAGGGCTGATCGGCCAGACATCGATCGACACCGCGCGCCCCGGCGACCCGGAGCGCTTTCTCGCTGAAACCCAGGCCCGTCGTGCGCACGAAGGCGAAGCTGAATCCACGACCCATCTGTCTGTCACTGACCGCGCAGGCCGCACGGTCGCACTCACCTCATCAATCGAACAGGCCTTCGGCTCGCGCCTCATGGTTCGCGGGTTTCTGCTCAACAATCAGCTGACCGACTTTTCGTTCCTTCCAAACACCTCGGACGGCCTCCATCCCAACCGGGTCGAAGGCGACAAGCGGCCGCGCAGCTCCATGTCGCCTACGCTGGTATTTGGACGAACCGCGGCGGCTTTGACGGGGGTTGTAACGGGTCGCGACAGGCCCGAGATTGAGCCAGCCGCATCACCCATGGCTGAGGGCTCTGACCCGATCGAGGTCGGCAGACGCCCAATGGTGCTCGCTATCGGCTCGCCAGGCGGGCCAGCTATCATCAATTACGTCGCGCGACCTCTGGTGGGCGTACTCCATGACGGTTTGCCGCTTCAACAGGTGATCGATGAGCCCAATCTGGGCAGTCGCAATGGCCCAACAGAACA
>Ga0172373_10002832_pt1 | contig 26186 bp, 16 predicted proteins | sample Lak10m_2_FD_114546 | JGI IMG/M metagenome (GOLD analysis project Ga0172373, IMG submission 114546) | Freshwater microbial communities from Kabuno Bay, South-Kivu, Congo - kab_092012_10m | ecosystem: Environmental > Aquatic > Freshwater > Lake | place: Democratic Republic of the Congo...
CTGACCGGTCAGTGGCGGCGGAGCCAGCCCTTGATGTCCTGGGCGAGGCTGTCGGCGCAGGCGACCACGGCGTCGTCGGCGAGCTCGTCGAGGGTCGTGCCTTCGCCAGCGACGTCGGCGCGGGACTTGAGCGAGCCCTCGATGGTGCGGCGCGGCATCGCCGCGATGGTGACGCCGCAGCGGACCGTCACCTGGTCGCGGCCGGCGGCCTGCTGGTCGACGGTGAGCGTGAGGCTGTAGCGGGCCTCGCCGGCGGGCACGATGAGGGCGCCGAGCTTCTTCTGCATGCGCTGCTCGATCTGCCGACGGAGCCCCGGGTCGCCGGTGGTGCCGCCGATCGACGCCGTCGCGCCCCCGGGCGTGTCCCGCGGCGGCGGCGGCGGTGGCCGCACGACCGGGGCTCGCGGCGGTGGCGGCGGCGGCGGCGGTTCCGGCGGCGGCGGCGCGGGCTCCGGCGGTGGCGGCGGCGGCGCGACGACGACGGGTGGCGGTGGCGGCGGCGGCGGCGGCGGCTCGTCCCCGAGCGACGACACGATGGCGTAGCCGAGCGGCACCCCGAGCAGCAGCAGCAGCAGGGGCAGCCAGCGCCGGGTGCGTCGTCCGGGTGTCGCTGCGTCGGCGGGTTCGCGGTGCTCGTCGGTCACGGTGCGCGGTTTTCGGCGCACCACGCGCGTTTGGCAACGTCGGGACAGGCCGGTAGCGCGGTGCGTCGGTGTGGGAGCGTGGCGCCAGACCGTGTTGGGTGTGTGTGTGAAACGCCTTCCACGTCGTCGATCGCGACAGCGCGCCGCAGGGCGGGCACCTGTCCGCAGAGCTGGCCCGGTGATTGCTGAAGAAGCGGCATGATCGAACGGGAGACCCGCATGAGCCAGGACGGAACGCAGAAGCCAAACCTCGCCGCGCTGCTGCTGCGCGCCCTCGACGAGGATGCGCCGCCGACGTCGACCGACGAGCCCGACCGCTTCGTCACCGACGACGAGGACGGCTACCACGGCTGAGCCGGTCGACGGGGCGCGCACCGCGGGTGGCGCCTCCCACCGCCGGTGTGGATCCACGACGAGAGACGAGCGCGGAAGCGCTCGTCTCTCGTCTCTTTTTCGTCCGATCGACAGAGACAGACACGCCCGGGAGGACCCGGGCGTGAGCGCTCACGGGATGAACAGGTCGGTCAGAGGCGGCCGCCGACGTCGGCGCACAGCTCCCGCACCGACGACGACGACGACAGCAGCGCGACGTTCTTGAGGCGCGTCTTCAAGAGGGTGGCGTTGCCCTTGAAGCTGCCGTCGAGGATGAGCTCCTTGAGGCCCATGAGGGCCTGCTCGAGGACGGCGTCGTCGGCGTGGCTGAGGGCCTTGCCGAGGATCTCGGCGTCCTTCGGCAGGGGCAGGCCCCGGGCGAGGAGGGCGTCGACGGAGGCCTGGACCTCGCGGGGCGACGTCGCCTTGCGGATCGCCTCGATGAGCACGAGGTCGTCGGCGGAGGCGGCGACGACGCGGCGGCGGCTGGCGTCGTCGGCGACGACGGCGTCGCGGGCCTTCTTGCCGTTCTTCTTCGGCGGGGCCTTCGTCTCGACGGGCGCGGGCTCCTCGCTCTGCTCGAAGCCGTGGTCGCTGGCGCCGGGGCGGGTCGCGAGCATGTCGCGCAGGTGGTCGGGCAGCGGCTTGTCGCCGTTGAAGAAGGCGTGCAGCTGCTGCTTGTAGCGCTCGTAGCTGCTCGCGGCGGGCTTGCCCGGCGGCGGCCGCTCATCGGACTCGACGCGGGTGCCGTCCATGCGGACACGGCCGGGCGCGCCGGCGCTGGAGGATCGGGGGGGGCGGGGGTTGGACATGACCATCCACGGACTCGATTCGTCGTCGGGGCCGAGACCGTTCGGCTCGGGGGCTCCTGGTGTCGCGCGGTCGGCCGCGTCGTCGTGGTCCGTCGGCGGCGTCGCTTGCAGGAAGCGACGTTCGCGGAGGAGGAGCGGGGTGCCTGCGGACGACCTCCACGCAGACATCCTGCTCGTAGCACACCGCAATCGAACGGTGGGGCCTGATCTGGGGCCCGCCCGTCCGCCCCCTGACGGACCGGAAGGACCTTTCACGACGCACCGCTCCCCGACATGCTGACCACATGGTGCTGCGTTTCGCCTCCGCCGTCGCCCTCCCCCTCGTCCTCGCGCTGCCCGTCGCGGCCGCCGACGACGACGCCACCCGCGCCGCTGCGGCCCTCGGCGCCCTCTCGTTCGACGGACCCACAGGCCCCGACGGCCGCCCCCTCGTGCCGGCCGACCTCGCCATCGTCGACGTCGACGACGCCGACGCCCGCGTGGTCGTCGGCGGCAGCTTCTTCGCCGGCGACAGCCTCGACCACGAGCGCGAGGAGCTGTTGCGCGAGACGCTGATGGGCGCTTTCGACGCCTTCGGCGTGGAGGGGGGCGTGGCCGTCATCGACGTCGCCACCGGTCGGCCCCTCGGCACGACCCTGCACGGCCCCGATCCGAAGCCGACGACGACGACGCGGCCGCCGCGACGACCGCCCGGCACGCCGCGCGAGAAGACGGAGGCCCTGCCCTTCGGCGGCGCCCTCGTCGGCAAGCGCATCGGCATCTCCGCCGGCCACGGCTGGCTGCGCAACACCGACGGGAGCTACTCGACGCAGCGCAGCCGCCACACCTTCTCCGAGAGCGCCCGCGGCATCGTCGAGGACTTCTTCTCGACGGAGTTCACGACGAACCAGCTCGTGCCGCTGCTGCAGGGCATGGGCGCAGAGGTCGTGCTCATCCGCGTTCCCGATCACGACACGGCCCCCGAGCTGCAGATCGACGTGAGCGACGTCCACGTCGTCGAGGGCGACCTCGTGCGCGTCAGCGCCGGTGACAGCGTCGGTGGCGCCCACCTGCGCGCGAGCGCCGAGGGCGAGGGGCTCGTGCGGGTGCCGCTGTCGACGTCGCCACGTACGACCCGCCGGGTGGGCGTGCGCTTCCCCCGCGACGCCGAGAGCGCCGCCGCCGTCGTCGTCACCGTCGTCCACGCCGGCGGCAGTCGCACCTTCACGATGGAGCCCGCCGGTGCCGCGGGTGCCGTCGTCGACCTCGGCTCGTATGCCCTCGACGGTGACAGCCTCGTCGAGTTCGCCGCGGCGCCGGCCACCGGCCGTCTCGTCGTCGACGCCGTCGAGGTGGGCGGCGGTCTGCACGAGGACAGCGGCAAGCCGTGGTGGCAGATGTCGGCGACCATCGCCGTCACCCAGCGTCGCGGCCCCGGCGTGCCCGCTGGCGTGAGCGGCCGCGGCGACGTCACCGTGCGCCCCGGCTACGTCGAGCTCTTCGACGTCGACGCCTTCGTCTCGATCCACGCCAACGCCGCCGGGTCGGGCGCCAGCTCCACCGCCAACGGCCTGTCCATCTACCGCTACAACTGCTCCGACAGCCGCTTCCCCGACCACAGCTCGTCGACGACGGCCACCGCCTGCGACGACCCGCCGGGCTCGACCGACCTCATCGATGAGGTCTTTGCCGCCACGATGGGCGAGCTGCGCTCGACGTGGGATCCGAACTTCGGCGACCGCGGCCGGCGCGTCGCCAACTTCGGTGAGCTGCGCGACCTCACCGACACGCCCGGAATCCTCATCGAGACCGCCTTCTTCGACAACCTCGCGAACCCGTCGGGCAACCCGCCGCCGAAGATGAGCGACAACAAGGCGCTGCACGACCCGCGCTTCCGCGAGGCCTTCGCCACCGGCGTCGTCCGCGGCCTCGCCCGCTTCTTCGACGCCACCGCCGACGCGCCCCCCGGCCGCCCCGACGGCGTCGTCGTCGTCAACAGCGACGACGGCCTCGTCGTGCGCTGGAACAACGTGCCGGACGCCGCCGGCTACCGCGTACGCCGCGCCCGCGTGCTCGAGGACGAGGTCCGCGCCTTCGACGAGGGCGTCATCGTCACCGGCACCTCCGCAACCTTCACCGACGTCGTCGCCGGCGACGTCTTCACCTTCGTCGTGCACGCCCAGAGCGACAACGGCGAGGGCTACGCGTCGCAGGCCGTCACGGCCCGCGTCGGTCCGCGCGCCCAGCTCGTCGTCGACGCCTACGACCGCCGCGACGCCTTCGTCCAGGAGATCGACAACCGCCTGAGCCACAGCGTCGAGCACGGCGCCGCCCTCGCCCGCGCCCTCGCCGCGCGCGGCGACGCCGCCGGTGTTGACGGCGCCCTCGACGAGGCCGTGATCGCCGGCGACGTCGACCTCGCCGACTACGCCTTCGTCGACCTCTTCGCCGGCAAGGACTCCACCGAGCACGAGGCCATCGCCAAGCCGCTGCAGGGGCTGCTGCAGGACTACGTCGCCGGCGGTGGCCGGCTCTTCGTGTCGGGCGAGGAGATCGGCTTCGCCCTCGTCGAGCGCAGCGACGACCCCGCCGACGAGGCCTTCTTCACCGACTTCCTCGGCGCCACCTACGTCGAAGACGACGCCAACACCTTCGACGCGACGCTGCTCGGCGAGGCCGTGCGCCTCGACGACGGCACCGGCGGCGTCTACGAGGTGAAGTTCCCCGACGTCGTCGCGCCCGCCGCCGGCGCCACGCTCATCGGCAGCTACGGCGGTGGCGCCGGCGCGATGGTGCAGAAGGGCGACGTCATCTTCCTCGGCGCTCCCCTCGAGGCCATCGTCCCGGCCGCCGCGCGGGCCGCGGTCCTCGGCGCCGTCGTCGAGGCCCTGGCCGTGCCGCCCACCGCCCTGCCCGGCGAGGGTGAGGGCGAGGGTGAGGGGGAAGGCGAGGGCGAGGGTGAGCCCGGCGAGGGCGAGGGCGAGGGCGAGCCCGGCGAGGGTGAGGGCGAGGCCCCCGAGCGCCTCATCATCCAGACGACGCCCGACAGCGGCTGCGGCTGCGTCGCCGGCGGCCAGACGTCGGCGCCCGTGTGGCTGCTCGGCCTCGTGCTGTGGCGTCGTCGGCGTCGCTGATCAAGCGCTCCGCGCTTGATGTGTGGATGGTCAACCGCTGACGCGGTTGATCAAGCGCTCCGCGCTTGATGTGTGGATGGTCAACCGCTGGCGCGGTTGATCCGCCCCGCGGTCCCTGCCCCTCAGTCGATCGCGAGGCTGTAGAGGTGGCTGCCGCCCGCCACGACGAGGCGGCCCTCCAGCACGCCACCGACCACCGTGAGCAGCACCGGGCTCGTGGCGATGACGTCGACGTCGAGGGCGCGGGGATCGACGCGGACGACGCCCCGCTGCAGCACCAGCAGCACCCGCCCGTCGGGCGCGCGCACGAAGGCACCCGGCCCCTGGGGCGAGATGGCGGGCCCGAGGCCGAGGTGGCGCAGGTCGCGGGTGGCGACGACGGCGCCGCTCGGCGCGTGCCAGATGAGGAGGGTCTGCAGGTCGACGACGCCGTAGACGAGGTCGGCGACGTCGTCGTGGATGAGGTCGGTGATCGCGCGGGCCCCCGCCACCGGCGCGCCCCGGGGCGTCACCGCCAGCGTCGTCGGATCGAGTTCGTAGAGACCGGCCTCGCCGTCGGCGCGCACACCGCCGGTGCCCGCCGCCGTCGTCGTCCCGCCGAGGACGCGGCCCCCGGGCAGCGTCGCCAATGCTGCGGTGCTCAGCCCGGGGACGACGTCGATGTGGCGGAGCGTCCGGGCCGTGCCGGCGCGCCGGTCGAAGAGCACGAGGCCGCCGCCGGTGAGGCCATAGGCCGGGGTCCCGGCGAGGATGGCGAGGCGGCCGTCGTCGACGACGATGAGGTCGTGGGGCCGATGCACGTCGGGGCTGCCGCTGGCGAGGGTCCGGGGCACGCCGCCCTCTGGCCACTCGACGAGGACACCGCCCGGATAGGCGCCAGCGACGACGTCGTGGCCCTCGGCGGCGACGACGTTCCACTGCCCCGGCGCCTCGTCGTGGACGCGCCCGATGCCCGGCCGCCACTGGAAGCGCCGCATCGGGAAGGTCGTCGCGCCCACGATGGCGTCGTCGACGACGGCGAGGCTCATGACGTGGGCCCCCTCGCTGGCATAGGCGAGCGGCAGGCGGCGCTCTCCGGCGGGCTCCCGGACCTCGACGACGCCGGCGAGGGGATCGCAGCGCACGAGGGTGCGGCCGTCGCCGAAGGCGCGGTGCACGAGGTCCTGGGTGCCGGCGATGACGGGGCGCAGGCGCAGCGACGTCGGCTTCTCGACCGGCACGGCGACAGGGACGGCGGCGTCGACGGTGACGCGGTACCACTGCTGCGCCGGCTGGCCGTCGCGGGGCGCCGTGGCGGTGACGAGCGCGAAGACGGCGTCGTCCTCGCGGTGCATGACCCTGGCGACGCCGGCCAGCGGCGGCCGATCGGCGAGGAGGTTCCGGATGGTGCCCGTCGTGACGTCGCGCACGAGGATGCGCGCCTCGGCGGAGCCGACGCCGACAAAGACGTGTCCGGCGTCATCGACGACGACGCTGCGGGGGTACTGCTTCCAGGCCTCGCGCGATGAGGGCCCGTGGTCGATGAGGGTCTGCGTCCGCGGATCGAATGAGAGGAGGCCGCTGTCCGGCCACGTCGCGGCCCACACGACGCCGTGGGCGTCCTCGGTGAACGACATCGCCGACGTCGGCGACGCCGGCGCCACGACGCTGAAGGCGCGGGCGTCGGGGTCGTAGACGACGAAGTGGCCGTTGAAGTGCGTGATGAAGCGGCGGTCGCGGGTGAGGATCGACGCATAGGGCGCCTCGCCGGCTGTCGGGAAGGGCGGCGCGTGCTGCAGGATCTCGCCGCTGTCGACGTCGATGTGCAGCAGGGCGTGACCGCCGGTGTGGTCGATGAGCCAGGCGAGCACGACGCCGTGGCCGGCAGCGTCGGTGGTGGCCACGACGCCGCGCGGGGCGCTGACGGGGACGGCGACGCCGTGGTCGAAGAAGGCCGGCAGGCGTCCGTCGGGGATCGCCACAGTGACCGAGACGCCGCCGGTGACCTGCGTGACGAGGCTGGCGGCGAGGGCGACAACGACCGTGGCGGACATGGGCTGCGGCAGGCTCGCACCGCTCGAGCCGTTCGACCAGCGGGGCGGGCGATGATGGGCTCGCGGATCAACAGGCGTCGGCTACGCTGCCGCGCATGAAGTCGCCGGTCTCCATCGCTGTCCTCTGTGCCATCGCCTCCCTCACGGCCGCCAAGCGCGCCGACGCCTGCGGTGGGCTGTTCTGTGCGGCGGTGTCGCCGACGCCGGTGGACCAGACGTCGGAGAAGATCATCTTCGAGGTCGACGACGAGGGCGCCGTCACCGCCACCGTCGAGGTGCGCTACGAGGGCAACCCGGCGGACTTCAGCTGGATCATCCCGATCCCCGGTACCCCCGACTTCGTCAACGTCGCCGGCAAGAACGAGCTGCTCCTGCTCGACGCGGCGACGGCGCCGTCGTTCACGTTTCCGACGGTGACCGGCTGCGGCGGCGGCGGCTTCGGGTGCCCGGGGGCAGACTTCGCTTCGCCGGTCTCCGACGGCGGCGAGGGTGAGGGCGAGGGCGTGCGCGTCACCCAGTACCCGAGCGTCGGCCCCTTCGACGACATCGTCGCCGTCGAGGGCGGCGATCCGCAGGTCCTCGCCGAGTGGCTGCGCGAGCACGGCTACCAGGTGACCGACGGCATGCTGCCCTACATCGAGGACTACACCCTCGAGGGGCAGAGCTTCCTCGCCGTGCGCCTGCGCGACGACGCCGAGACCCGCGACATCGTCCCGATCCGCTTCCACTGTCCCGTGCCGAACCCGACCATCCCGCTGCGGCTGACGGCCATCGCCGCCGAGCCCCAGATGGGCTTCCTCGTCTTCGTCATCGGCCCGCGCCGCTTCACGACGCTCAACGCCGTCGAGGTCGCCATCAACGCCGCCGACGTCCACATCGACCCCTTCGGCCAGAACAACTACTTCCCGCTCGTCAGCAAGCGCATCGACGAGGAGGGCGGCTTCGGCTTCGTCGTCGAGCGGGCCCAGCCGGCCGCCACCATCCGCGACCGCATCCAGAACACCTTCGTCGACGGCAGCGAAGAGGAGCAGGCCGCCCGCGAGGCCCTCACCGCGCTGCTCTCCCCCGACCGCTACGTCACCCGCTTCTACGGCCGCATGGACCCCGACGAGATGCTCGAGGACCCGATCTTCACGGCGGCCCCGGAGGGCACCCCCGACGTCAACGGCATCATCGACCTCAGCACGCAGGTCTACGACGACTGCCGGGTGCCCACGATGCCCATCTGCGGTGGCCTCTATTGCGGCGCCGACGACGCCTGCGCCGGCTCCGAGCTCGGCGACGGCTGCGTCTGCGGTGAGGGCCGCGTGGCCCGCCTCATCAACGGCCCCTCGGGGCGCTTCGAGGTGGCCTGCTCGTCGCTGACCATCGACCTGCACGGCGCCGGCACCGACGCCTGCGCCGGCGCGCCCTGCGGCCTCGGCACCTGCGTGCCGCTGAACGACCGGCCCACCTGCCGCTGCGACGAGGGCGCCGTCGCCGTCGTCGACCGCGGTCTCGTGACCTGCGTGCCCCAGACGAGCCCGATCTACGACAGCGACACGCTGCTCTGGCCGGAGTTCGTCGACGACACCGGCTGCGCGTCGAGCCGCCGTCAGGCGGGCGGCTCCCTGAGCCTGCTGCTGCTGCTGGCCTCGGGCGTGGCGGTGCGCCTCCGTCGTCGGACCTGAGGGCCGCGAGGCCCCCTTGCACAGGCGGCCCTCGTCGGAGAGACGGGGGCCATGACCGCTGTCGTCGTCTCGGGGCTGGATGGAACTGATCGGGCCGTGGCCCGCGCCGTGGCTGCGCGGCTCGGCCAGGCCGGCTACGTCGTCGTCAACCACGACGCCGGCGAGACCGTCGTCACCGACGGCGCCGTCGCCGCCGTCGTCCACCTCGCCGGAGCGTGTGACGACCGCGACCGCCTCGACGACGCCCTCAGCGCCGACGTCTACCTCAGCGCCGCCCTCGCGACCCTCGCCCGCGCCCACCGGGCCCCCCTCGTGATGGCCTCACGCCTCGCCGTCGTGGGCCCGCGACGCGGCCTGCACGGCGAGGTCGATCCGCGCACCCAGCCCTTTGGCGGCAGCGTCGTCGACGGCCGCGACCTCGACGTCGACGCCGAACGCCACTCGCTCACCGGCCGCGCCGCCTTCGCCCGCAGCCAGGTCGACCACGCCGATGCCCAGGCCGCGCGCCTGCAGCGGGTCCGTGACTCCGTCGTCGCCCGCGGTGGGCCCGGCAGCGGTGCCGGCTTCGACGCCGCCGTCCGCGAGGCCCGCGACGTGGAGCTGCGCGACCTGCAGCGCCGCGCCCTCGTCGAGGCCGCCGCCGGCTGGCGCTTCGCCACCGCCAGCAGCGACGCCCTGCGGGGCTTCACGCGGGCCCTCGGCGAGCTCATCGCGGTGCGCGCCAGCGACGACGGCAGCGATGGCAGCGACGGCGTCGCCGTCACCCTCGTGCGCCTGCCGGCCCTGCTCGCCGACCGCCACGCTGCCGCCGGCGACGACATCGCCGACGACCTCGTCGAAGACGACGCCCTGCCCGCGCCCGCCCTGCTCGCCCAGCGCGAGCGCATCGCCGACGGCGTCGTGCGCCTGCCCTTCCCCCCGCGGGCCCGCCTCGAGGCCCTGCCGGTCGACCTCGTCGTCGACGCCCTCGTCGCGAGCGTCCTTGCGGCCATCGCCGGCCGCGGCGTCGACCGTGGCGTCCGCGTTGTGCACGTGAGCACGCACCCCGAGGCCATGCTGCCCACCGAGCGCGTCCTCGACCTGATCGACCTGCACCTCCGCCGCCACGACGAGGAGCGCCCGCTGCCGGCGCGCGTCCTCGCCGTCGACCACAGCACGCGTCTGCCGGCCGTCCTCGATGTCGGCCGCGACCTCTCGTTGAAAGGGCTTGCGGCCGCCACCGCCGTGGCCGGCCAGGGCCTCCGTCGGGTGTCGGGCGAGGCCGGGCGCCTCGCCGACGAGACGAAAGCAGCGCTGGCCTCGCTGGCCACGCCGTCGCCAGCCGACGTCGCCGCCGGCGCCGCCGCCCCCTTCTTCCCCGACGACGTCCGCTTCGCGCAACGCGGCCTGCGGATGGTGGCGACGAAGGCGGGGCTGGCGCCGCTCGACGTCCGCGTCGATTGGCGGGCCTTCCTGCGGGAGCGCCACCTGCCGCTGCTCGACGAGCGCCTCCGCCTCAAGAAGGCTCGCGCCCGGCAGCGCGCGAAGAAGCCGGTGCCGGCCTGGCCGTCGCTCGCCCACCTCCTGCTCGGCGCCGGGGCGCGCTTCGGCAAGAAGGCCGCGCTGTCGCTGTTCCTGCCGCCCGACACCCTCGCCCCCGGCGAGAGCGCCACCATCGACGTGAGCTACGCCGAGCTCGTCGAGCGCGCCCGCGCCGTCGCCCTGCGCCTGAGCCTCGCCGGGGTGCAGCGGCAGGACCGCGTCGTCATCGCCGGCGCCAACCACCCGGCCTGGGGCATCGTCGCCTTCGGCGCGTTGCTCCTCGGCGCCACGCTCGTCCCCCTCGACCCGAACCTCGAGGACGCCCCGGCCCGGGTCATCCTCAAGAAGGCCCGCGCCCGCATCGCCGTCGTCGACAAGGGCGTGCGCGGCCGCTACGGCGCGGCCCTCGACGAGCTCGTGGAGCTGCCGGTCCTCGACCTGCAGCTCACGGCGGTCACGGGTCCGGGGCTCGACCTCGACGACCACGTCCTGCCCGACAGCGAGGACCTCGCCAGCATCCTGTTCACGTCGGGCACGACGGGGGATCCGAAGGGCGTGATGCTCACGCATCGCAACTTCTGCGCGCTGCTGGGCTCGCTGCTCTCGGTGTTCCCGGTGACGGGCCGCGACCGCCTGCTCAGCGTGCTGCCGCTGCACCACACCTTCGAGTTCTCGTGCGGCCTGCTGATGCCGCTGGCCTGCGGCGCCACCATCTACACCCCCGACGCGCTCCTCGGTGAGCGGGTGTTGTCAGCGCTCAAGACGGCGAAGATCACAGCCATCGTCGGCGTTCCCGCCCTGTGGCAGCTGCTTGAGCGGCGCATGAAGAAGACCGCCGAAGACGGTGGCGAGCTGCAGGCCTCGGCGTTCTCGACGTTGCTGTCGTTGAACAAGAAGCTCGGCAAGCGCTTCGGCATCTCCCTCGGGCCCATCCTGCTGAAGAAGGTCCACGACCAGCTCGGCGGGCACCTGCGCATCCTGATCTCGGGCGGCTCGGCGCTGCCGCCGTCGACGCACGAGCTGTTCCAGGGTCTCGGCCTGCCGCTGGCCGAGGGCTACGGCCTCACCGAGACGGCGCCGGTGCTCACCGTCGCCGAGGGGAAGCTCGGCATGCCCGCCGGCACCGTCGGCACGCCGATCCCCGGCGTGCAGCTGCGGCTCGTCGACCCCGACACCGGCCTCGACGTCACCCACGTGTCCGGCGCGATGGGCGAGATCCAGGCCCGGGCCGACAACGTCATGCGCGGCTACTTCGACAACGAGGCGGCCACCGCGGCGGTCTTCTCCGACGACGGCTGGCTCAAGACCGGCGACCTCGGCACCATCGACGCCGCCGGTCGGGTGAAGATCGTCGGCCGCAGCAAGGACGTCGTCGTCACCGCCGCCGGCGAGAACATCTACCTCGACGACGTCGAGAAGCGCCTTGACCAGATCGACGGTGTCCTCGAACTCACGCTGCTCGGGATCAGCGATCCGCGCGGCGGCGAGCGCCTGTGCCTCGTCTTCGTCGCCGCCGACGAGACCGGCGCAGCGACGAGCGACCCGGCCACCGTGCAGAAGGCCCGCGCCCTCGTCGGCCAGCGCGTGCTCAAGCTGCCGGGCTTCCAGCGCCCCGCCGTCATCGAGGCCTGGGAGTCCGGGATGCTGCCGCGCACCGCGAGCCGCAAGGTGAAGCGCCGCGAGGTGAAGGCCGCCATCGAGGCCCTCCTCGTGCGCCGCGAGAAGGAGCAGGAGCAGAACGGCGGCTCCGCCGTCGACGCCGCCAACGTCATCGCGTTCGACCCGATCGTGCGGGCGGTGCGCGAGGCCATCGGCAAGACCGCCGGCGTCGAGCCGTCGACGATGTCGGCGTCGACGTCGCTGCCCGGCGAGCTCGGCTTCGACTCGCTCATGTGGGTCGAGCTGCAGGGCCAGCTCGAGGGGCCGCTCGGCGTGCGCCTCGATCCCGAGGTCCTCGTCACGAAGGAGACCGTCGCCGAGGTCGAGGCCCTCGTGCGCACGGCGAAGTCGCAGGGTGGCGCGAGCGGCGCCATCGACGACGTCGCGCAGCTGGAGCGCCTCACCCGCGTCGTCGACGCCGCCTGGCCGCCCCTCGTGAGCGAGGCCATCGCGCTCGCCGTGAAGGCGCCGTCGAAGAAGGCGGCGCGGGCGGCGCTGTCGCTGGCGCAGCGACGCCTCTACGAAAACGGCTTCGACACCGAGATCCGCGGCAAGGCCTTCATCCCGGCCAACCGCAACGTCATCGTCGTCGCCAACCACACTTCGCACCTCGACACGGGCCTCGTGAAGTACGCCCTTGGCCAGTACGGCGAGGCGCTGCGGCCGCTGGCAGCGAAGGACTACTTCTTCGAGGGCAACCCGCTGAAGGTCGCGTTCTTCACGCACCTCACGAACCTCGTGCCGATTGATCGCGAGACGGGTTCGGGCCTCGCCTTCGAGCAGGCCCGTGAGGTCGTGCAGGCCGGCCACGTCGTGCTCATCTTCCCCGAGGGCACGCGCCGCGAAGACGGCACGCTCGGCAGCTTCAAGCCCCTCGTGGCGAAGCTGGCGATGGCCACCGGCGTCGACGTGCTGCCGCTGTATCTCGACGGCTGCTACGAGGCCTTCCCGCGCGGCGCGAGCCGGCCGCGCTTCGGTCGCCCGCTGACGGCGACGGTGGGCCCGGCGCTGCCCGCGAGCGAGCTGCACCGCCTGACGGCACATCTGCCGCCGGTGAAGGCCGCCCGCGCGGCCGCCGACGTCATCCGGCAGGCCGTGGTGGCCCTGCGCGATGGCCAGGCGCTCGACCTCGCGCGCGCGTCATCGCTCGACGCTCTCGCCGGAGCGGCCCGGCCGCTGCCGGCGTCGACGGGGGCCTCGGCCTGATCGAGCACCGGGTCGACGGGAAGCCGTCGACCCGCTCAGCCGCCGACGTCGGCCATCGAAAACGGCGTGCGGGGCCGGGGCACCAGCGGGTGGTGGCTCTGCTTGTCGTGCAGCGCACTGTCGAGCAGGGCCAGCAGGCCGTCGTCGTCGACGCCGGCGCGCAGGGCGGCGCCGAGGGGCAGGCCGCCGGCCTGGTAGAGGCAACCGCGGACGCGGCCATCGGCGGAAAGCCGCAGGCGATCGCAGTCGGCGCAGAAGGGCTCGGTGTCCGACGCGATGACACCGAAGACGACGTCGTCGTCGGTGACGAAGAGCGCCGCCGGATCGCTGGGGTGACGGCGCTGCAGGCGACGGGCGCCGCGCGCATCGGCGATGCGGGCGACGATGTCGGCGCCAGCGAGGAAGGTCTCCTTCACATAGCCCGCAGCGCTGCCGGTGTTCATCTGCTCGATGAAGCGCACCTCGACGCCGAGGTCGCGGCCGACCTCGAGCATCGCCACGAGCTCGTCGTCGTTGCGGCCGCGCTGCACGACGGCGTTGAGCTTCACGACGAGGCCCCGCGCGAGGGCGGCGCGCACGGCGGCGAGGGCGTCGTCGACGGAGGCGCCGGCGCCCATGAGGTCCACGACGCGCTCGGGACGAAGCGTGTCGAGGTGGATCGTGACGGCCCGCAGCCCGGCGTCCCACAGCGGCAGCACGAGCGGCGGCAGGCGCAGGCCGTTGGTCGTGAGGGCGAGGGCCACGTCGGGAGCGGCATCGCGCCAGGCCGCGACGACCTCGACGAGGTCGGGCCGCAGGGTCGGCTCGCCGCCGGTGAAGCGGACCTTCTTCACACCGCGGGCGACGAAGGCCCGCGCCAGCCGGCCATGCTCGGCCGCCGAGAGCCAGCGCGCCTTCTCCGTCGGCGACGTCGTCGACCCGGGTCGGCAGTAGCGGCAGTCGAGCTGACACTGCTCGAGGACGCTGACACGCAGGCTGTAGGCGGCGAGACGCCCGCGCGGGCCGGCGGCGGGGCGGGGCGGCAGGTCGTCGACGATCCGCAGCGACATCAGCCTGGACATAGCCGATGGCCGGCGCGCCGCCCACCCCCGCCGGCACCTCGACGACGGAGGCGCATGGACTGCGGTGATCGCGACGAATGCCGGTCCCCACGTCGCCACGGACCGCGTATCATCGTCGTCGATGATCACGCTCGGGGCGTTTGCGCTGGAGAGTCAGGTCGGTGGCGGTGGCCACGGCCTCGTCTGGCGTGGGCGCCACGTGGGCACCGGTCTGCCCGTCGCCGTGAAGCTGCTGCCGCCGACGGCCGATCGCGTGTCGCTGCACGGCCTCAAGAACGAGGTGCAGGCCATCGCGCGCCTGCACCACCCGCACATCGTCGCCATCCTCGACACCGGCGTCGTCGACAACGCCGCCGTCGCCGAGGCCGCCCGCATCGGTCAAACCCTGCTGCCCGACAGCCCGTGGGTCGGCTACGAGCTCGCGAGCGGCGGTGACCTCGCCGGCCTGCCCCTGCCGCTGCCCTGGTCCGCACTCGTCGACGTGCTGCGGACCCTGCTGCTCGCCCTCGCCCACGCCCACGCCCGCGACGTCATCCACCGCGACCTCAAGCCCGCCAACGTGCTGCTGTGCACCGACGACGACGCCCGGCCGGGGCTCAAGCTCACCGACTTCGGCCTCGCCAGCTGGGGCCGCGACAACACCTTTGCCGGCGGGACGCCGGTCTACATGGCGCCGGAGCAGTTCGACGGCGATCCCCGCGACGTCGGCCCATGGACCGACCTCTACAGCCTCGGCGTCCTCGCCACCGCCCTCGCCACGGGCCGGCCGGTGTTCTCGGGGGCCGGTTGGCGCGAGCTCGAGCGTCAGCATCGCAAGGAGCCTCCGCCGACGATGGCGTTGCGCCCCGACGTGCCGGTCGGCTTCGCCGACGTCGTCGCCCGCCTGCTCGCGAAGGATCCCGCCGGACGCTACCGTTGCGCCGCCGACGTCGACGCCGCCCTCGCCGCCCTCGATCCGTCCCGCCCGGCGCCGCCGCCGGATCGGCTGCCGCCGTCGCTGGCGACGATCGCGGCCGCTGCCGCGCGCACCCGCGACGCCGCCGCCCTCGCCGCCGCCATGACGCTGCGCCGCGAGGGCCCGCTGGCCCCCGACGCCCCCACCGAGGCCCTCGTGCGGGTCACGCCGAAGCCGGCGACGCCGTGGACGCCGTCGGGCGAGACGACCCGGCCCCCGAGCGTGGGCGCGGTGGCGCCGCCGTCGTCGTGGCGCAGCGCCGGTCAGGGCCCGCTGCCGGATCTGCGCCTCGTCGAGGCCGGGCTGTCGCTGTGGGGGCTGCGCCCCGTGCCCCTCGTCGGGCGTCGCCTTGAGCGCGACGCCCTGTGGCAGGCGCTGCTGCAGGTGCACCAGGAGGGCCGCGCGCGCCTGGCCTGTCTGCGGGGCCCCTCGGGCGTCGGCAAGAGCCGCCTCGTCGAGTGGCTCGGTCACCGCGCCGCCGAGACGGGCGCGGCGCGCGTGCTGCAGGCGACGTTCTCGGCGAGCCCGGGCCCCGGCGACGGCTTCGCCGGGCTCGTCGCGCGCCTCATCGGTGTCGCCGGCCTCGACGCCCGCGAGGCCCGCAGCCGCGCGGCCGTGTGGTTGGCGCGCTGGCTCCCGGGCGACGAGCTCGGCGTCGACGAGCTGTGTGCGCTGGCCGGCCTCAAGGACGGCGCCTTCGCCTCCCACGAGGAGCGCCACGGCGCCCTCGTCCGTCTGCTCGCCCTGCTGGCCCGCGAGCGGCCCCTCATCATCTGGCTCGACGATCTGCACTGGGGCGGCGACGCCATCGCGTTCGTCGAGCGCGTCCTCGACGATGCGCCAGAGCTGCGCGCCCTCTTCATCGCCACCGCCGTCGACGAGCTGCTCGGCGATGAGCGGCACGAGCGCCTCGATCGGCTCGGTGCCCGCAGCGCCGCCGTGACCCTGCCCCTGCTCGCCCTCGACGAGGAATCCCACGACGAGCTCTGCCACCTGCTGCTTGGCGGTGGCGGCGGCGCCCTCGTCGAAGACCTGCGGCGGCGCACCGAGGGCAACCCGATGTTTGCCGTCCACGTCGTCGGCGACTGGATCCAGCGGGGCCTGCTCGTGGTGACCCCGCGGGGCCTCGTGCTGCGCGACGGCGAGAAGGCCTCCTTGCCCGGCGAGTTGTTCCGCCTGTGGGACCAGCGCCTCGGTCAGGCCCAGAAGAGCCTCCCCGCCGACGCCGGGCGCGCGCTCGACATGGCCGCCGTCCTCGGCGGCAGCGTCGATCTCGTGGAGTGGGAGACCGCGTCGCGGCTGCCACGAGCGTTCCTCGACGAGATCGTCGACGCGCTGGTCGCCGCCGGCCTCGCCCGCCGCACCGACAGCGGCTTCACGTTCGTCCATGTCCTCGTGCGCTCGGCCATCGAGCGGCGCTCCGAGGCCGCCGGCCGCCTCGCCGCCGCCCACCTCGCCATCGCCGAGGCCCTCGTCGTGCTGTGGGGCACCGACAGCCCCGCCGCCGCCGCCCGCATCGGTCGCCACCTCCTCGCGGCGGGGGCCACCGAGCGCGCCAGCTCCCTGCTGCTGCGGGCGGCCCGCGCCGCCATCGACGACGGCGAGGTCTTCGAGGCCGCTGCCCTGCTCGCCGACCACGAGCGGGCCCAGCAGGCCCTCGGTCTGTCCGAGGCCCACCTGCGGGCCATGCCTGGCGCGCTGCTGCGCGCGCGGGTCGCCGCCGCCGAGGGTCGTCATGGAGACGCGCGCACCCTCGCGCAGCGCGTGCAGCAGGTCGTCGAGGCGGCGCTGCGGGAACGCGGCGATGCCGGTCCGGCGACGTCGTCGGGGCTGCGGCCGGTCGACCCGCGGCTGATCGTGCAGGCGGCCTGCGTCGAGGGCCGCGCCTGCGTCCTCCTCGGCGACCCGCCGGCGGCCCGCATCTGCTTCGAGCGCGCCCACACCAGGGCGCTCGCCTGCGACGATCGGGCCGGACTCGCCCAGGCCCTGCTCGGGCTCGGCGACGTCGAGTACTACCTCGGCCACCGCGCCGAGGCCGCCGGCCACTACCACGCTGCCGGCGCTCTCCTGCAGGAGGCCGGCCGCAAGCAGGACGTCGCCCAGCTCCTGTGGTCGCTCGGCTACGTCGAGCTCGAAGAGGGGCGCTTCAGCGAGGCACGGCGGCTGTTCAAGGAGCAGCGGGCCCTGTGTCGGGCGAGCCGCAACCGCGTCGGTGAGGCCAACGCCGAAAACGCGCTCGGCGAGCTGTCCCGCCGATCCGGCAACCTCGTCGACGCCGAGGCCCACTACCGCGCGGCCCTGCGCATCGCCGCCCGCTGCGGCCTGTCGCGGCGGTCCATCTTCCGCATCAACCTCGCCCATGTGCGTGTCGCCGCCGGCGACATCGAGGGCGCCGCCCAGCTCGCCACCGAGGTGCTCGACTCTCCGCTCGGCCGCGCCGAGCCCCTCGTTGCCCTCGGCTGCTGGTGGATCCTCGCGTGGGACGCCGCGCGCCGCGCCGACCTGCACGCCTGGGACCGCGCCGCCGACGCCGCCCTCGCGCTGTGGCGGGGCACCCTCGTCGAGGAGGACCTCGCCATCGTGGCGGGCGGCGCCGGTGAGGCCATGCGCCCGCTCGACGCGCGGCGTGCCGAGCGGGCCCTCGCTTTCGCGCGCGCCCAGCGCGCGGCCCTCGGCTGACGCCGGCAAGAAACTGCGGGCTCAGCTCGATGAGCGCAGGCGCTGCAGCGCCTCGGGGCGCGTCAGGGTCGAGAGGGCGCGGGCCGCCTCGATGTGGGCACCACAGAACCACTCCTGCTCTGGCGGGTGTCCGATGAAGCCGGGCTCGGCCTTGCGGCGCGCGTGGAACTCGCGGGCGCGCTCGTCGAGCGCGAACGTGACGAGGCCTCCCTCGTCGGGGCCGAAGCGGACATGACAGATGGCGCAGATGGGCGGCCGCATGGTGTCAGGCCTCGTCGTCGGGGACTTCGTAGAGTTCAACGCCGGCGCCCTTGCCCTTGAGCTGGTGGGGGCCCATCGCCCGCAGCGGCACCTGGGTGTGCACCAGCGCCGCCGTCGCCGGACCGATCACGATCTGGCCGGTGCGGGCCACGCCCTCGAGGCGCGCCGCCGTGTTCACGGTGTCGCCGAGGGCCGTGTACTCCATGCGGCGGGGGGAGCCGACGGTGCCGGCGACGACCTTGCCGGTGTTGACGCCGATGTGCACGTCGAGGGCGCGGGCGTCTTCGCCGACGGCGCCGGAGCGCACGAGGGCCCGGAAGTTGCGGCGCATGTCGATGGCGCAGCGCACCGCGCGCAGCGCGTCGTCGGGGCTCGAGAACGGCGCACCGAAGATGCACATGACGGCGTCGCCGATGAACTTGTCGACGGTGCCGCCCCAGGCAAAGACCGTCTCGGTCATCGTGCCGAGGTACGAGTTGAGCAGCGTGCCCACCTGCTCGGGCTCGTGGTGCTCACAGAAGGTCGTGAAGCCGGCGAGGTCGCAGAAGAGCACCGTCGCGGTGAGCGGCTCGAGGAAGAGGCCGTCGCGATGGACGCCCTGCGAGCTCTCCATCATGAGGCGGCGCACGACGTCGGGGGCGTGGAAGCGCTCAAGGCTGCGGCGGGTGCGCTCGGCGGCGGCGAACTCCTCGCGCAGGCGCGAGCGCTCGAGGCCCATGGCGATGAGGTGCGCGAGGGCGGCGACGAGATCGCGCTCGGTGTTGGTGAACGGCAGATCGCGGGTGAGGTAGAGGACGCCGATGACGTCGCCAGCGCTCCCGTCGGCGTTGCGCTTCACGAGCGGCACGCACAGCACGGCCTTGAGGTCGAAGCGCAGCACGCTCTCGCCGCGGGCAAAGCGCTCGTCGGCGGAGGCATCCTCCGTCGTCAGCGCCGCCTTGTTGCGCACGACGTAGTCGATGACCGTGCGCGAGAGCTGCATCTTCTCGTCGGGGCGACGCTGCTTCACGACGCGGGGGGCGAGGGCGCCCTGCTCGTCGGGGAGCAGCACGACGACACCCTTGGCGCGGGCGGCCTGCGAGAGCTGCTCACACATCTCGCGCAGGAAGTCGTCCATCGAGTCGGCCGACTGCAGCGCCTCGGTCACCTTGAACACGAGCCGCAGCGCGATGCCGTCGATGGCCTGGGCCGGGGCGCGCATGCCGATGGTGGCGTTCTGGGGGCCGCCGTCGAGCTGGGGCAGATCCGAGAGGCCGCGAAAATCGAGCTGCGTCGACGTCTCGGCGAAGCGCTTGACGATGGGGTTCTCGTCGAGGCGACCGACGCGGGTGGCCTCCGGCGACGCCGGGGTGTCCTCCCAGCCCCAATCCCCCGCCGGCGCGACGCCGCCAACCTGGTCGGCGATGCGCATGCTCATGGGCAGCACCATCGTCGTGGGCCGGTGCGTGCCCTGGACGGGAATCGTCGTCGCCGAGACCGACGGCGTCGGCGACGTGGTGGCCGCTTGACCGGCGCCCGCCACCTTCGCCCACGGTGCCGGCGACGTCGGCGCCTGCGACGTGGCCGACGACGACGTGCGGGGGATCTGACCGTCGCGGCGCAGGCTGGGGTCGGTCGTGCCCTCGAAGCCGGTGGGCGACGTCGGTGCCGACATGACGGCCGGCATCAGCCCCGGAGGCCCACCGTGACGCCGCGGGGCGGTGAGCTCGACGCGCCCCTCCCACTCGCCGGCGACGACGAGATCGCCTGCGGAGACGGAGACGCCGCGCTCATCGATGCGGGCACCATTGACGAAGGTGCCGTTGTGGCTGCCAGCGTCGGCGACGACGATGATGCCGTCGGCGCGGCTCTCGAGGCGCAGGTGGCGACGCGAGACCTTCCGGCCGTCGAGGCGGATGTCGCAGACGACGTCGCGGCCGAGTGTGATCGCGTGGCCCGGGTCGACGACGGCCTGTTGGACGAGACCGTCCTGACGGACGAAGCGGATGGAGAGGGTCCGTGGCTCAGGCACCGGGATTCCCGTCGACCTGGCCCACGTGCACGGACACCCTCATCGCCATCGCCTCCTCACCGCCGCTCGCGTCGCCGACGGGAGCCTGTCGGTTTCTAGCAGGTTGCCCGGGGCGGCCATAGTCCGCGGCCGACGGACCCGGGGTGTGCTTGTGCGCACATCTCCATACCGTCTCGCCGCGCCCCCTCGCGGCAGGGCGGTCTATGCTAGAAAAGCGGATCACCTGGTCCGCGAGGTGGAAGCGATGAAATGGTCGAACCTGCCGAGCACTTGTGCGCGCGTCCCGGCGCGCCACGCGCTGCCCCGCCGGGGATTCACGTTGGTGGAGCTTGCCGTGGTGGTCGCCATGATCGGCGTCGCCATGGGGCTCGGGCTCGCGTCGATGGCTGACATCGCCGCAACCCAGCGTCGCAATGCGGCCCTCTCGGAAGCGAACCTCGCGCTGCGCGAGGAGCGGGCCCGCGCGCTGGAGTCCCGCCGCGCGCGGTATGTGAAGCCCGACCCGGTCGGCAACGGGCTCGTCATCGGCAGCGCCACCGCCGTCACGGCGGCCGATGGCACCATCACCTGCACCGATGGCCCCGTGGAGCAGCGTCTCGAGCTGGGCCCCATCGAGGCCCGCGGCGACCGCGTGTGCTTCACTGCCGACGGCACGACCCAGGCCGAGGTGCCGCTCCAGCTCGACTTCGCCCTGCCCGGCAGCTCGGCATCCCTCGCCGAGGTGAAGGTCTTCCCGGCCGGCACCGTGAAATGGACGGGGACGACGTTGTTCAAGGTGAGCAGCTGCACGCCCTCCATCTCGGTGAAGAACATCGCCAACCAGACGGTCAGCCAGATCTACCTGCAGTAGCGGAGTCCGCCATCGCCCACGTCGTCGCCTCCCGTTCCCCGCGCGCCTTCTCGTTGCTCGAGACGGTGTTCGCCGGGTCGATCCTGATCATCGGCCTGACGTCGGTGGCGGGTGTCTTCGGGTTGATGTCGGTGTCGTTTGCACACCAGAAGGACATGGCGATCGCCACGAGCATTGCCGAGGCCTTCCTCGAGCAGGTGGCGATCCTGCCCCAATCAAGCCCGATCCTCGACGACGATGCCCACCCGCCCCGCCTCTACGACGCCACCGGGCATCGCGTCTTGTCGGCAGCTGCTGCAAAATTCTCGCTGCGCTGGGAGGTGAACCCCGACACGCCGGTCGCCGGCATGAAGGAGATCGTCGCCGACGTCAGCTGGGCCGGCACCCGTGAACACCACCTCATCCTCTTCACGTTCCGGGAGTAGCGAAACGATGTCGCGTGCCCCGCAGGCCTACACGCTGCTCGAGCTCGTCGTGGCGTCGGCGATGGCGGCGATCATCACCACCGCCGGGCTGTCGGCCTTCGCCATGTTCAACCGCCAGCGGGTGCGGATGGAGCGGGCCGTCACCGCCGACGAAACGGCGAAGGTCGTGCTGCAGTACCTCGTGCGCGAGACCCAGCGCATCGGCGGCGCGACCCTGCGGCCCTGGCAGGCCATCGCCGTCGAGCAGGACCCCTGCGGTGACCCCGCCACCCGTGGCGGCCTGCCGTGCGTCGTCGGCGACCGCATCACCTACGCCTTCGCCAACGAGGAGGCGCTCTTCACGTCGTGCTCGATCGCCGGCCTCACCAACACGACCATCAAGTTCGAGTCGACGTCGCACGCTGGGCTGACGGGCTGCTGCAACCTGTTTCGCATCGACGAGAATGGCGCGCCCGCCCTCGTGGCCCCGGCTGCCCTGTCGAACACCCACGTCATGCTCTCATCGACGGGCTTCGGTGGCACCGATGAAGAGCAGTACCGGGCGGTCACCTATGTGGACAACCTGAGCGACCGCGGGAGCTGCACGTTCGGCATCGTCACGAGCGGCCAGGTCCGGCCGCTGAGTTCGACGTGCAGCGGCAGCGACGGCTGCGTCGACGGGCGCCCCGCGAACTCGGTCTTCTTCAAGAACTCGTTCATCGAGCGGCGGGCCAACGCCATCCCGATCACGGTGGCGACGGCGTATATCGGGTGCACCACCGCTTCGTGCGCTTCGGCGCCCGAAGATCTCGGCCTCTTCATCTTCTCGGACAGAAACGCCGGCGCCGCCGCGACGACGTCGGTGGACCCCACCGACGACAACTTCGCCGTCTCCCCCAACGTCATCGACCTTCAGGTGGCCCTCGGCTACGACCGCAACGACGACGGCGAACTCGAAGAGAGCCTCGACGGCAGCGACGACGACTTCTCGGGCAACAAGAGCCCGCCGGCGCCAGGCGTGGCCGTCGTCGACCTCGCCACCCCGGCCGACCGCTCGACGGTGAACCCACGGCAGCTGCGGATGCTGCAGATCGGCGTCGTGAGCGCCATCCGGGTCAACGACAACGGCTACGCGACCGAGGCCCAGCTGCCGGGCGGCCTGCCCATCGTCGGGATGGCGCTGCATGTGCGGGCGCTGACCTCCAAGGCTGCGTTTCGCAGCCTCAACCTGCTCGAGTGAGGAGATGGCCATGAACCGTCCATCCCGTGGCTACGCCCTGATGGTGGTGCTCGCGATCTCGATGGTGCTCGCCATCGGCATCGGCACGCTCCTCACCTACCTCGCCGCCGCCGAGAAGAGCTCCGGTCGTCAGCGCCTCAACCGCGAGGCCTACTACGTCTGCGACGGCGTCGGCCGCATCATCTCGAAGACGACGTCGGAGGTCCTCGCCGACAGCCGCTTCTCGACGGGTTCGCCCGCCGCCAACCTCGAAGACATCGTCATGGACGAGGTCGAGGCCATCCACGGTCCGCGGCTGCAGACGCTGCTGGGCGACCTGCGTCAGCCCTACGAGATCGACGGCCCCGATGGCTTCATCTACCGCGACGTCGACGTGAACACCGCCTTCGGTCAGGTCGGGGTGGGCCGCTTCGCCGGCCTCAACGGCCAGCGCCGGACGTTCACCTACGACCTCGCGCTGCGCCGTGACGGCGGCTCGACCTGCAAGACGTCGGCAACGGTCGACACCGTCCGCGTGCCCCTCTCCGAGCTGGCGTTCTTCTCGACCGAGAGCGTGCGGCTGTGCCCGTCGTGGAACAACACCGATGTCACGCGCGTGGCCCGCTACCACGTCAACGGCGACCTCGTCGTCGGGAACCACGCCCTGCCCCGCACGACCGTGACGGGGACGATCACGCCGGGCTGCGGCGCTGCCGTCGTCCGGGCCTGCACGAGCACCGGCGGCTGCTTCTCCGTCGCTGGCGGCGCAGCCATCTCTAGCGCGGCCGACAGCAGCTCCTTCGGGGCCCGCGCCATCGCGAGCCTGCTCGCCGACGGGCAGCGCGGGACGTCGACGTTGAAGTATCCGCAATCCGTCGCCCGTGTGCAGTCGAGCGACTTCGCCGACGTGGCCGGCTTCAGCGATCCCGGTGCCGTCGAGAACACCGGGTCGCTGCGCTACCTCGTCGATCCCGTCGCCGACGGCGACGACGCCGCCGCCGACAGCAACCGCCTCGCCTCCCTCGCCCAGATCCGCATCCTCGACGGCGTCTGGTACCTCAACGACGGCAGCTGGCCGGGCGTGCCGGTGTGGTCCGACCACCCCAACGGCTTCGTCATCCAGTCGTCCGAGTCGCCGGATGAGCACGCCCTCGTCGGCGACAACGTCCGGGTGGGGCAGCAGAACCTCTACCCCGGCGGCACGACGATGCCGGGGCGCTACTCGTACTACGGGCCGGCGACCATCGCGCCGTCGAGCGGACGGCCCGTCGTCTCCTACGGCAGCCTCGTGCGAGACGGAACGATCTGGAAGCCAGGCACGCCCACCAGTGCCGACCCTCTCGTGGCGGCGAAGACCGGCTTCGGCGACGTGCACGTGGCGCGACAGACCCACACCGGTGACCCGGGCCGCGTCCTGCCCATCAACATCGACCTCGAGGCGCTGCACGCCGCCCTCGACGCCCCCGGCGAGAACGAGCTGCGCGATCGCCTGCTTGCGGTCGCGCCGACGACGGACTTCAGCCGCATCATCGTCTGGGTGTCGTCGACGTGGGACGGCAGCCTCAAGGGCCTGCACACGAGCGACGCGCGGCCCGATCCGCGTCCCCGCTTCACCGGCTGCACCGGCACCATGTGCGCCACCGCCGTCGACGTCGCCCAGTCCCCCATGCCGTACGCCATGTGCAGGAATGGCGCGGCCGCCGGCGACGCCCGCTCCTGTCAGGAAGCCGTGGACCGCCGCATCACCGCCGTCCGTGTGATGAACGGCGTCCCCGACCTCGGCGGCCGGCTCATCACGGTCGCGACGCCCCTGCCCCTCTACGTCCTCGGCAGCATGGACCGCGGGACCGGCCCCGACGCCGCCGCCCCCGTCGGGATGCCCGGCCTCGGTCAGACGGTGTTGTCGCCGTCGAATACGCCCAGCCTGTTCTTCGCCGCCGACACGGTGACCCTGCTGTCCGATCACTGGAACGACGACGCCGCGACGTGGGCGACGCCGGACCTCGTGACCCGGACGGCGGCCGAGCTGCTGCTGCCCCCCGTCGTCAACGCCTCGATCCTCACCGGCCGTTACGTCATGCGCAGCCCGGCGCAGACCCCGTATGGCGGTGAGCGCGCGGTGCGCTTCCTCGAGCGCTGGCCGACGTCGTCGGTGTCGACGAGCCCCATCATCACCGGCTCCGTCCACATCGGCTTCCGCGCCGTCCACCAGACCGCCGCGGCCTGCTACGCCGACGTCACCTGCGCGACGGCGGCGCCGTGGCGGCACTACTGGTCCGAGGCCCTCGCGGCCGAGACGGTGGCCCCGCCGGGGATGCCGTCGTTCGTCCTGCGCGGCGTGGGTGAGACGGTGCCGGACTCGATGCACCTGAACCTCACGGCGCTGCTGGCGATGCTCCACTCGTTCTTCTGAGGGCGCCGGGCGCAGGTGGGAGCGTTCCACACCTGCGGCGCACCGCGTCCGGAAGCGCCGATTGGCCAGGGAGATCCGCGCTTGTCCGCGTTCGGGTGAGGGCTATAAGCGATTGGCACTCCGCAGCCGCGAGTGCCAACGACTTTGCGTCCACCTGCATCAGCGCCTGCTGATGTCTCCGGAGCCAACCATGAAGTTCCGTCCCCTGAACGACCGCGTCCTCATCAAGCGCCTGGCGGGCGAGACCGTCACCGCCGGTGGTCTGTTCATCCCCGAGAACGCCAAGGAGAAGCCCTCCGAGGGGCTCGTCGTCGCCGTCGGCGAGGGCAAGCACCTGGAGAACGGCAAGGTCAAGCCCCTCGACGTGAAGGAGGGCGACCGCGTCTACTTCCGCAAGTACGCCGGCAACGAGCTGACCCTCGAGGGCGTCGAGCACATCGTGCTCCGTGAAGACGAGATCCTCGCGATCTTCGAGAAGTGATCACGCGCGCCGCTGTGTCGGCGCGGTTGCGTCCCTCCCTGCCACATCCCGTGCGCGTCGTCGTCGACGCACCCTGAACGCTTTCACCAGGAGACAGCCATGTCCGCCAAGGAAATCCACTACAGCCAGAACGCCCGCGCCGAGATCGCCCGCGGCGTGAACACCCTCGCCAACGCCGTGAAGGTCACCCTCGGTCCCAAGGGCCGCAACGTGATCATCAACAAGAGCTTCGGCAGCCCGACGGTCACCAAGGACGGCGTCACCGTCGCCAAGGAGATCGAGCTCGCCAACAAGTTCGAGAACATGGGCGCCCAGATGGTGAAGGAGGTCGCCTCCAAGACCTCCGACAAGGCCGGCGACGGCACGACGACGGCGACCGTGCTCGCCCAGGCCATCTACAACGAGGGCATCAAGCTCGTGGCCGCCGGCCACAACCCGATGGACATCAAGCGCGGCATCGACAAGGCCGTCATCCAGGTCGTCGCCGAGCTCAAGAAGATGAGCAAGTCGACGAAGGACCACAAGGAGATCGCCCAGGTCGGCACCGTCTCCGCCAACGGCGACGAGACCATCGGCGAGATCATCGCTTCGGCGATGGAGAAGGTCGGCAAGGAGGGCGTGATCACGGTCGAGGAGGCCAAGGCGCTCGAGACCACGCTCGAGGTCGTTGAGGGCATGCAGTTCGACCGCGGGTATCTCTCGCCCTACTTCGTCACCAACGCCGAGCGCATGGAGGTCGCCTTCGACGACCCCTACATCCTCATCTTCGAGAAGAAGATCTCGAACATGAAGGACTTCCTGCCGGTGCTCGAGGCCGTCCGC
>Ga0172373_10002837_pt1 | contig 26144 bp, 26 predicted proteins | sample Lak10m_2_FD_114546 | JGI IMG/M metagenome (GOLD analysis project Ga0172373, IMG submission 114546) | Freshwater microbial communities from Kabuno Bay, South-Kivu, Congo - kab_092012_10m | ecosystem: Environmental > Aquatic > Freshwater > Lake | place: Democratic Republic of the Congo...
CGCAAATGGCGATATCGAACTCACTTTAAAGTTAGCGCTGTATATATTGTCCAGCTATCCATCAACAACAATAACAATGTAAACACCAGCAAAATCACATACATCCAAGGCTGAGCCAGAGGGCGCACATCTCTCGTATCAATTCCTGTACGTTCTTCAACCTGTTTGACTAATTGCGTAAAGCCAACTACCCGCATTGGTAATAAATAAGCTTGATCCGAGTCTTTGCTGACAAAATAATAAACAATGCCACCCTGCCCAGTAATCCTTGGCTTCAGAGCTTTGATATCTTGCCAAGACAATGACCACCCCTTACGAAAAAATTTTGGAAACCATTGTGGGTAAACCAAACTAATTCCTTGATCATCAAGAATCACGCGATCGCTAAGCGCCCCATACAAAAAAACAAACCCGATTACTAAGCCAATGCCTAGCCATGAGGCAGGGATTGTAGCATGGGTAAAGTTGCTCAAAAAGGGTAGAGGAGCAGTAAGAGCAATATACAAAAGTAATAAAGTAATCCGAATCAGTGGTGAAACTTTAAAAACATTGATCATATTCACTAGGGATTTTAGGTTTTAGGCGATCGCAATTAACTTAACATTGTTTTTTAGGGGTAATCTGATAAATGATGAATATGATTAAACATCAAAAACACTTACATACAGTACGGATGGTGTAAAAAGTGGGTTGGCGTGTACGTGGCGTTCGTGGTGCAACAACAGTTGAGGCAAATACATACGAAGCCCTAGAGAGGGCTGTGCTAGAGCTTATGGAGGAGATCGAGGCACAAAATGATATTGATCCGCGCGAAATAGTAAGTGCTACTTTTTCGGCAACAACAGATATTGATGTAGTCTTTCCTGCCAAAATCGCCCGATCGCGATCACAATGGGAAAATGTCCCACTTTTAGATGTGCAGCAAATGTATGTTGAAGGCAGTTTAGAGCGCTGTATTAGAGTATTAATTCACGTCAATACCCCCCTTGAACAGCACCAAATTAAACATATTTATTTAAATGGCGCACGCGATTTGCGTCCTGATCTTGTTTACGCTCAAATTTGAGAAAATAGAGGGAGTGCTTAGTAAGGATGAGCGGCGCGAAGCGCCGCCCATCCTTACTAAAATAAATCTACTCTATTTTCTAGATACAATCAGTTCAAACGTAAGATAATAGCCCTATGGTCACAAGAATTTTTCTGTGTAACGAACAGACTGAGCCAGAGATTCGCGATTTTATTCGTGAAGCGATCGCCGATATCTCTGAGGGGGAGCAGTATATCGTTACGTGGAACTGCGGCAACATTCAAACGCTGAAGGTGGGCGATCGTGCTTACTTCAAGCGAATCGGTAGTGCCAATCAGGGCTATTTTGCTTCGGGAACTGTAGTTCCTGCGGATCGTGAATATCAACTCAAACTGCGATCGGCTCGTTATCGGGAACTGAGTGAAGCCTACGACATTGACTCACAGGCTAATAACTTTCGGGTATGGGTGGCTTGGGATGCCTGCGTCAACTTTGACGAGCCGCTCAAGACAGATTATTTGCGGCAGTTGCCACATTTTCAGGGAATGCCTCTCGAACCGCAGAGTGATGCAGGTGTATTTCGTGAAGAATATGTGCGAATGCTTGATCGCGAGTGGGAACGTCAGACCCAAAAAGCTTTTCGGGCTGGGAAGGGTATTAGTTTAGTGGATGTCTATTACCGTTGGGGATTAGAGGATATTCAACAAGGTTTCCCTCAAGATGCGTTGGAGTCATTTCGGCAAGCGCTGAAACTTAATCCTAATTTTATTAAGGCTTATTTGGGGCTAGGGGATGCCCATGTGAGTTTGCGGGAATATGCCAAAGCGGTGGGAGACTATGGCAAGGCTATTTCCATGCGTCCAGATAAGGCGAGGCTTGCCTATTACAAGCGTGGTGAAATTAATTTCTTGCTGGGGCAGTTTCAGCAGGCGATGGCGGATTTTCAGGCGGCGATCGCCATTGATCCTAACTACGCCGATGCTCATTTTTCTTTAGGCAATACCTATTTCAAGCTTAAGAGCTATGAACAGGCGATCTCGTCCTATAGTAAAACCCTTGAGGTCAGCCCTGAGCGAGATTTGGCAGTATTCCGACGAGGGCGATCCCATTATATTCTTAAGGAATTTCCTGAAGCGGTTCGGGACTTTAGCCATGCGATCGAGTTACAGCCCAGTAATGTCGAAGCCTATTACTATCGTGGATTAGCTTATTCTCAGCCTGACATTGTCGATGAAACCCTTGCGGGTGACGATTTCCGCAAAGCGATCGTCCTCTATCAAACTCAGGGTAAACCTGAAAAGGCAAAAAAAGCAAAAGAGTTGCTGGAAACCCTCGCAATTGATTCTTTGCCTAAAGCCAAACCCAAAAGCAACTACGCGATCGGCGCTGCTGAGCCTGACACCAATGCTGTTGTAGTAGATAATTCGCCCGAAACTATTGCTGAAGTACCGATAGCTATGTCTACGAGTACCGATAGTAGTGACGATCATGATGAAGAGACTAGCAGACTCATTATGGCGACGGAACCAATCTCCAATGAAGTCGCTATCTCTAACGCAGAAACTGACACATCTAATTTGACTGAAGCGATCGAAAAGATTGTGGAAGTTGAGAAGATTGTGGAAAAGGTTGTGGAAGTAGAAAAAGTTGTAGAAGTGGAAAAGATTGTTGAGGTTGAGAAGATTGTAGAAGTCGAAAAAATAGTTGAGGTGGAGAAATTCGTTGAGGTCGAGAAGGTAGTTGATCGCGTAGTCGAAAAGTTTGTTGATCGTGTTGTCGAAAAAGTTGTCGAAAAACCAATACCTTTCTCCATCGAAGATCCTAGCACCGCCGAAAAACTGGCAATGATTTCGGTGATGGCTCAATATATGCGTGAAGGCTGGATGGTGCGATCGGTAGATAAGTCCCAAGTCGGTTACGATCTAGAATGCACCAAAGATAATCTTTGTGAAGCGGTAGTAATCAAAAGCTTTACCAGCGATCGCGATTCCTTTGCAATTTCGGCGATCGAGATTGAAAATGCCCGTAGCAACAAGGATTTTGTGCTGTGGGTAGTCAGTGGTGCTGCCGAAAATCCTGAATTACGCTGTCTCCGAGGACGTGAACTATTCGAGCAATTCGATCTCGATCCGCTAGCCTTCGCTGCCAGAGTCCGCCAAGCCGCAGTTCAACTGGAGTTTGCACCAGTTGCTCTAGAAATGCCACAATTTGAGCAATAAATAATCTGTGTTTAAAATGCATATTCAATTTGTTTTGCTTGATTGAAATATATTTTCTTGCTATTGAGTAATTGTTGGTAAATCTCATCAACAATAGGTGTTAATTCCTTCAAGCACAAAATTGATTTAATATAATTTTTTAATTTAGCCTCAGATTTAGGTCTGCTTTTTTTATCTATAGATGTAAGCTTCTGAAGTACTATTTTTAAATGTTCTTCTGAAGCCTCTTTTTTTGATTGTGTTGTGGAGGATTTTAAGTTTGATTCCATAACCAAAAGTATATTATCACTGCGCTTGCAAGGTATTTTTTGACTTTTGAGATACGCAATTAGTGGGTCAAATCCTGTGTCTTTTGAAATAATATGAAAAAAAGCTTCTGAATCTTTTTGGGTCAGACGACCTAAAACAAATGTGATATGAAAATCAAGTGCATTTTTGCCACTACCATTTATTTGAATCCATTCAACTTGACTTCCTAATTCTTGAGATTTTAGGACTAATTCAACAGGTATTTTAGTTTGGTTTGTACCAACAAATATTTTGATATAAAAGTTCTTGCCTTTAAAAGAATTCAAATCAATATTTTGTACGTTTTCATAGTCAATTAAGATATAAATGTTCTTCATAAAAAGGTATTTACTAATATCGTCTATCAAAATAAATTCCTTTATTTTTAGTAAAGTTTGGCATTAGTCGCATTCTTCTTGAGTTAATTCTTCGCGTTTTATAGTTTACACATAGTTAAGTATTTATACTACTGAATTTTTTGCTGTTTTCAAGTCTATCTTTCCCAACTTTTTTTGAGATTGCTATACTATGGTGAAATCAAGGCATGTATTAGAGATCGAGTTTTATGACCCGCAAATCTTGGGATAGCTATTTAGAATTAGCCTCAGAATTAGGACTTTGGGATGGTGATAGTGACAAATCGAAAAAACATAAGTCTTTTCACCTACCAGGAGCAAAGCCACATTACAACCCCGATCGCCCAGGGCAGGTCGAGCATATAGCACTAGATTTAATGCTTGATATTCCACAACAAGCGATCGCGGGTACTTGCAAGATTCGTTTGCGACCTGTGCGTGATGGTATTACTGATTTGACTTTGGATGCCGTGAGCTTGCGGATTGATCATGTCGCTATTACCGATCAAATAGAAGCAAAGCCCGATCCAGACAAGAATAAATGCAAATTTGACTATGATGGTGAATTCCTAAAGATTTATCTGAATCAGCCAACCAAGGCAGGTGTGCCGATCGAAATTGCGATCGCCTATGCTGCCGAGAAACCTCAACGCGGAATTTATTTTGTCCAACCAACAGAACATCAACCCAATAAACCTACGCAAGTGTGGACACAGGGCGAAGATGAAGACTCACGCTATTGGTTCCCTTGTTTTGATTACCCCGGACAACTGGCGACTTCTGAGATTCGGATTAAGGTTCCCAAAGACTTGATGGTGATTTCTAATGGAGAGTTAATCGAGGTTAAGGAACAGAAGAAAGAAAAAATTTATCATTGGTCACAACAGGAAGTTCATCCTAGCTATTTGATGACTCTGGCGATCGGTGACTTTGTAGAAGTAAAAGATGAATGGAAAGGGAAGCCGGTCACTTACTATGTTGATAAGTCCCGTACTGCTGAAGAAGCGATCCTGACGATGGGCAAAACGCCCCAGATGATCGAATTCTTTAGTGAGAAGTATGGCTATGACTATGCGTTCCCTAAATATGCACAGGTTTGTGTGGCTGACTTCATTTTTGGCGGCATGGAAAACACCTCCACTACACTACTAACCGATCGCTGTGTCTTAGATCAGAGGGCAGCGATCGACAATCGCTCTAGTGAAAGCTTAGTAGCCCATGAGCTTGCCCACCAATGGTTTGGCGATCTATTGGTGATTAAGCATTGGTCCCATGCATGGGTGAAAGAGGGTGCAGCAACCTATGCCGAAGTGCTATGGACAGATCATGAATATGGAGCCGAAGAAGCTGCTTATTATCTACTGGGTGAAGCACGTCGCTATATTTCTGAAGATAAAGAGCGCTATCGTCGTCCGATGGTGACCCATGTATATCGGGAAGCGATCGAACTATACGATCGCCATATCTACGAGAAGGGTGGCTGTGTTTACCACATGCTTCGCACCGAGTTAGGTGACGATCTGTTCTGGAAGGCTATCCACTATTTTGTACGGACTAATGCCCATAAAACCGTGGAGACGATTGACCTATTAAGGGCGATCGAAGAAGTGACAGGCAAAAACTGCATGTTCCTTTTTGATCAGTATGTATTTCGTGGTGGGCATCCCGAATATAAGATTGGCTACAGTTGGGATGGAGATAATAGCTTGGCGAAGGTCACAGTTACGCAAACTCAGGATGAATTGTTTGATTTAAAGATTCCCATTGGTTTTGGTTTTGAAGAAGTATCCAAGAATCAAGCTTTCACAGTGCGCGTATTTGAGAAAGATCAAGCTTTCTACTTCCCTTTAAAACAGAAGCCCAAATATATCAGCTTTGATCGTGGCAATAACTATCTCAAACAAGTTAGCCTTGAATATGGAATTGCCGAGCTAAAGGCTGGCTTGCAGCTCGATCCCGATCCGATCTCCAGAATTCAATGTGCCGAAGCCTTGGCGAAAAAAGGTGGCTTGGAAGCCGTAAAAGCGCTCGGACAAGCCCTTATCGATGAGAAATTTTGGGGTGTGCGTGTGGAGATTGCCGAAAATCTGGCGGCGATTAAACTCGATCAAGCTTTTGAGGCTTTGGCTAAGGGATTAGAAGATCCAGATGCTAAGGTGAGAATGGCGGTAATCAATGGGTTAGCCCAAAACAAGGTACAGAAGAGTCTAGACCTGATCAAGCCCTTCATCAAAAAAGGCGATCCCAGCTACAACGTAGAAGCCGCCGCCGCAAGGTTAACGGGTGACTTGGCAGCAGCTTTAAGTTCGGAGCGGGAACCTTCTAAGGTAGTTAAGCTCTTACAAACAGTTCTCAAAGAGAGGGCTGGCTGGAATGAAGTGGTGAGATCGGGTGCGATCGCAGGTTTAGCTAAGCTCAAAGATTCCGATGAGGCTCTAGAAACGATTCTCAAATACACAGAACCTGATGTCCCCCAACCATTGCGTTTAGCCTCAATCCGAGCTTTAGGTGCAATGGGCAAATCGCAATCAAAGCCAAAAACTGAGCAGATTCTCAATCGTTTGAAAGTAATTGCGCAAGAAACCTTCTTCTTAACACAGATGGCTGTTGTGGGTGCTCTTGGTCAAGTCGATAGCCCCTCAGCTATCGGTGTATTGCGATCGCTCTCTGATTCTACACCCGATGGAAGGGTGCGCCGTGTTGCCGATGAAGCAATTCAACGAGTTCAAAAGGCGATCGGTAAGGATGCAGGACTAAAACAATTGCGAGAAGAGATGGATCAACTGCGTAAGGACAATCAAGATCTTAAGAGTCGTTTGGAGGCGATCGAGGCAAAAGCCAAACCATAAAAGAACAGGCACCCTTTGGGTGCTCGTTCTTTTACTATTGCCATAAAAATCGCGATATAATAGGCAATCTCCATACGTTCGGGAGCAAAAAACTATGGTCGGACAACTGAGCAAAGCTGAAATTATTTATCCCGAAAGTGACGGGAAACCAATGGCAGATAATACTAAGCAATTTCGATGGATTTTGGTGATTCAACAAAATATTGACTGGCTATACGCTAACGAATCTCAAGTATTTGTTGCTGGTGACTTGTTGTGGTATCCCGTTGAGGGTCAAACTGAAATTGCGGCTGCTCCTGACACGATGGTGGTATTTGGCCGCCCTAAAGGCGATCGCGGTTCTTATAAACAATGGGAAGAGGGCAATATTGCGCCTCAAGTTGTTTTTGAGATTTTATCGCCAAGCAATAAAGCTGTAGAAATGGCAAAAAAGCTACTCTTTTATGATCGCTATGGCGTTGAGGAATATTACATTTACAATCCAGACAATAATAATTTGGAGGTTTTGATTAGAAATGCTGGCAGTTTAGATAGCATTTCTGAATCTCACGATTGGGTTAGTCCTAGATTGGGCATTCGTTTTGATTTATCTAGCGATGAGCTACAAATCTACCGTCCTGATGGAACTAAGTTTTATTCTTATATCGAAGTTAACACTATGTTAGAGGAGGAATGCTTACGCACAAATAAGGAGCGTCTGCGGGCTGAGCAGGAGTTCTTACGTGCGGAGCAAGAACATCAACGTGCGGAGCAAGCAGCAGTAAAACTTGATGAGATGGAGGCAATGTTGCAAAAGTATCGAGATCGCTTCGGCGAATTACCTGAATGAAAAGAGGGGGTGTTGCAATGCACCGCCCCTCCTTATAGCCATTTGCGGCGTGCTTCGCACACTGCAAAAGCTACAAATGGTAAGAATCGCTAAGCGATTCTTACCATTTGTAGCTTTTGTCGAATTGAAATTAGTTTTAGAATTGTGGTCTAGCTGGAGGTGGAGTGATGAAAATGGCGATCGCATTGTGGACAGGCGCAATTTCTGTGATCGAACGATTGAGAATCTCACCACCTAAAAACAAACTCGAAGAACTACCGCCATCAAGGTTAAGTGCATCCACTGCTCCTAACTTTTTGAGAACCTCCGCAGTTTGCAAGAGATTAGGAGCAATGCCTTCAGGTGCAGCTTGAACAGTAGCAAGGAGGAGTTTGCCCTTCTCCTTAGTTGTAGCGATCACACTACGATTAGCGGATTGAGTATCAAACCCTGCCTGAAATTGTTCTATTTTGCCATCTAAGGACAGACTACCATTTTTAAGTAGTAAAGGACCGGCTCCAATTAAATTAGGGAAACTTGCAAACTTGTCAGGAATAAAAGCCTGACGACCACGGACAGTCATACCAATAGGCAATTGTTTAGCCGCTTCAGGAGCTTGTCTTGCTACTAAAACATAGCCGTCGTTAGGAATGGTGATTTGCCCCACACCCACTGCACCGCCTTGATATTGAGCCACGACACGCTCGCCACGCACTACGATTAGCAGCTCATTTTCGGTAAGAGGTGAATATACACTGCCCCAATTAGACGTATAACGAGCAATGCCTCTCTGAACATAGCCACTATTGAGATTAGTCAGCGCAATCGTGATTTGACTTGCAGTACTGATTTCTTCTTTAAAATTTAGACGGTCAATCAGGGTTTCCCCCTGCTCATTCCAAGCGATCGCTCCTCTGATTAGCGCTGTTCCTGCTAACCAACGATTGCCTTCACGAATTGCGCCGACAGGTAACTTCCGAATCCGATTAAAAAATCCGCCATTAATCGCTCCAACTGCTTGGGCCTGTTGTACCATTTGCGGCAAAGGGCTTAAGCCTAAGATTCCGTTAGGAGAACCATCGGGATTGCTCCAGATCGCACGTAATTTTAGTTGTGGAGATTTCAAATCAACTTCTAGAGCCGTCACTGCAAACTTAATTGTTTTCGGTTCTTTATCCGTCTTCGGTTTGTGAGGAATTTCCACCACTCTTTCAATTCTTCGCAATCCTTCCGCCCATTGCACAGTTAAACTTGGCGGTACGTAATCACGGCGTAAATCGATCACAATCTTAGGTGTCGGACGACTGAGCATCTCGATCGCAGGATTAATCGATGTATTTGTTTGAATTTGAATCAGGGTTAATTTCCCCTGTGGCTGTACATTAACGGACTTGACTAAATTACCTGCGATCGCATTTGTACCAATGGGTAAGTCAGCCGCCACCTCAGCCGATACCGCTAAGGTAATCACATTGCCCTGCTGGCTAACTCGCCAAGGAGTAGGACGATTGAGATCAATCACAAGGCGATCGCCCCAAGGCTGTTTACTGCGACGCACAGCCTGCATAGTCGCATCAGGGGTGTAAATATTCAGGGAATTACCTGCTATTTCTGTCCGCCATTGCTCAGCGAAGGGCGCAAGGTCGAGGTAGCGAAATCGACCTGTATTATCAAAGGCAACTCGCGAAAATGTAGGACTCGAAAACCATCGCAATCTTTGGCGATCGGCTTTGTCCGAATCTAGTATCTGCACACCTAAACCACCCGTTAGCCAATCTTCCTGCACGTATAAGCTCTGTTGCCCTTGTTCCACTCTTCTAATCCAACGTCCTGACCAAGGCTGACCATTTAGTTGGATTACATTTCCACTATCGGGGATGGTTGCTGAAGGTGCGCTATCAGCTATCAGGGCTTGACAGCTAACAAGAGCCAGAAAGGGAATTAGCGTTTTATGGTATGTCATTTTCATGATGGGCTTAAGGCGCAGGATTGAAATAGCGAGCATGAATTTGGTCAATTTCTGCCAAAATCTCCGCACTCAACTGAATATTAGCACTGTCGATATTTTCCTTGAGTTGTTCCATTGTGGTTGCGCCAATGATCGTGCTTGCCACAAACCAACGGCTTCGCACAAATGCTAGCGCTAAATGGGTTGGCGATAGATCATATTTCTGAGCGATCGCTGCATATTCTGCGGTTGCTGCCTTGATATTAACTTTGTTATATCTTTGCCCAAAGTTTGGGAATAGGGTTATGCGAGTATTAGATGCTGCCCCTTGGATATACTTTCCAGATAAATGCCCAAAAGCAATTGGACTATAGGCAAGCAAACTTACCTGTTCACGGTAGCAAGCTTCAGCAAGATGACTATCAAAGGTACGGTTGAGCAAACTATAGGCATTTTGAACTGAGACAATCTTGGGTAAACTTAGCTGTTTGGCAATGTGACTAAATTCACAGATACCCCAGGCAGTCTCATTGCTAACTCCCAAATGGCGAATCTTACCAGATTGAATTAATTCGGCAAAGGTTTGTAGTTGTTCCGCGATACTAACCATTTCTCGTTCTTGCATAGGCTCAAAACCCACTTGACCAAACATCGGTACATTGCGATCAGGCCAGTGAATTTGATAGAGATCAATATAGTCAGTTTGTAGGCGATTGAGGCTATCATCAACGGCTTGCAAAATATTTTTACGACTAAGAGCCGCGATCGAGTCATCCCTTAACCAGCTATAGTTCCGCCCTGTACCAATAATTTTAGTAGCAATAATTAGTTGATCCCGTTTTTGCTTAACCTGCGGTTTTGCCAACCATTCACCGATATATTGCTCAGTTCTACCCTGTGTTGCTGCTTTTGGCGGTACTGGATACATCTCAGCAGTATCAATAAAATTAATCCCCTGTGAGATCGCATAGTCTAGTTGCTCATGGGCTTCAGCGATCGTGTTTTGTTGTCCATAGGTCATTGTTCCTAGACAAATTTCGGACATCAAGAGTTCACTTGTACCTAGTCTCTTATATTCCATGTCTAATACACATATATCGCAAACATAACAATAACATCGTATTAATAAGAAAGGCTCGCTAAGCGAGCCTTTCTTATTAACTAAATTAAGCGTTTTTTTTCAGTATTTCTACTTTATCCAGACGTTCCCAAGGGAGGTCTAGATCATTGCGTCCCATGTGACCATAGGCTGCCACATCTTGATAGAAACGTCCCTTGCGATCGCTTGGTAAGTTTTGCAAATCAAAATTCTTGATAATTGCCGCAGGGCGCAAATCAAAATTGTCCTTGACTAAACTCAGTAAAGTTGCTTCGTCAACCTTGCCAGTGCCGAAGGTATCGATATGCATACTGGTAGGACGTGCAACACCGATCGCATAGCTGATTTGTAACTCGCACTTACTTGCAAGTCCAGCCGCCACAATATTTTTAGCAGCATGGCGGGCTGCATAGGCGGCACTACGATCAACCTTTGTGGGATCTTTGCCCGAAAAAGCACCGCCACCATGACGAGCATAGCCACCGTAGGTATCAACGATAATTTTGCGTCCCGTTAGACCAGAATCACCCTGTGGTCCACCAATTACAAACTTACCTGTGGGGTTAACTAGATAGCGAGTTTGGTCATTGGGCTTAACTGAAGTATCAGCAAAACTAGGCAAAACTACATGTGTCCAAAGATCGGCTTTGATTTGTTCTTGGACTTTGGCTTCATCACTAATCCCATTGATCGCTGCGTCATGTTGTGTCGAAATCAGGATCGTATCAATCGCCACAGGCTTGTCACCTTCATAAACCACGGTGACTTGAGTTTTGCCATCAGGACGCAAATAAGCCAAAGTGCCATTTTTACGAACCACTGATAACTGACGCGCTAAACGGTGGGCTAAGGCGATCGGCATCGGCATAAACTCAGGCGTTTCGTCGCAAGCAAACCCAAACATAATGCCTTGGTCACCAGCGCCAACTGCTTCGAGGGCGGCATCTTCTTCCGCGCCAGTGCGGGCTTCAAGCGCTACATTCACCCCTTGAGCAATGTCGGGAGACTGTTCGTCCAGTGCGACCATTACCGCGCAGCTATTTGCGGAAAAGCCATTATCCGCGTCTGTATAACCAATTTCCGCAATTTTTTTTCGAGCAATATCGACGTAGTTGACATGCGCTTTAGTTGTGATTTCCCCTGTGATCAAGACTAGACCTGTGTTAACTACAACCTCGGCAGCGACACGCGATCGCGGATCTTGAGTCAATAAGGTATCGAGAATCGTATCGGAGATTTGATCACAAATTTTATCAGGGTGACCTTCCGTAACTGATTCAGATGTAAATAAGAAGCGACTAGCCAACTATGTTTCCTCCTAAACGCAAGAAGTAATAAGGCAAAATTTTTTGTATCTCTTAAGATTTATCCATCATAGTACAAGGGGTTAAATGAAAACTCAAAAATAGGATGCGGCGCTAAGCAACCCATCCCATTTTTGAGTTTTCATTTGAAAATGTGGCTATGTATAGGTATAGTCTGATTAATCTAATTACTACTATTGATTGCCACAATCATAAAGTGTTCTCAAATCATGGAGGCTAATAACTTGAAATTTCAAACTACTGCTCAAGAAGCCTGTTATGAAAAAGTAGTAACATGGATGCAAGAGATATTTGGGAAATGTCCCTGCGCTCGCCAAGATATCCCAGGATTAGGCATATTTGTGGGATCGGCACTGGTGGAGGTGCTAATTTTTCCTTGGGACGAAGATGATGCGGTAATTAATACTCGCTCTTATGTAGTAGTTGGAGCAGAGTTAAAGCCAGACTTAATGCGATATTTACTCGAAGAAAATGCCAAGATGATTTTTGGAGCCTTTGGGATATCGCCAGATAGTGAGATTCTTTTTGAGCATTCAATAGTTGGCTCTACCTGCGATATGAAAGAGCTAGAAGCCTCAGTTAAAGCTGTAATGGAAATCGCTGACGAATATGACGATAAAATTGTCGATCGCTGGGGTGGTAAACGCGCGTTAGATCGCATTCATGCAGGTACATTATCCAATAATGGCTGGTCTTTATAAAGAACAAACGAGGCGCTAAACGTCCCCTTTGTTTTTTATGCGATCGCAAAGCGCTATATTCTAGGTAGCTGCCATTTAGCAAAGTCCTATGCCTCAAACGATCGCCGATATTAATGCCAAAATCAAAGCTGGGAAGGCTAAAGTCCTCACAGCTCCCGAACTGAAAGCTCTTGTCACTGATGTTGGTGTCACCCAAGCTACTAAGCAAGTTGATGTGATCGTTACAGGCACATTTGAGCCAATGGAGTCATCGGGAGCAATCCTAAACTTAGGACATACCGATCCACCAATTAAAATTCGGACTTGTTGGATTGATGGTGTAGCAGCCTATGCAGGATTTGGGGCTGTAGATATTTATTTAGGCGCGACCCAAGAGGCTGAGCCTAGCGATGAAGCACCACAATATCGTGGGGGTGGGCATGTAATTGCTGACTTGATCGCAGGAAAAACACTGAGCTTTAAAGCGATCGGATATCCCAATGATTGCTATCCTCGTGCAAATTTTGAAACAACGATTACGAAAGAATCCATCAATCAGTTCTATCTATTTAACCCCCGCAATTTATATCAAAATTTTATTGTCGGTGTGAATGGGGGTGAAGAAACTCTCTATACTTATTTAGGTCCCCTGCAACCCCGCTTAGGTAATGCTGTCTACTCCAATCCTGGGGCAATTTCACCGTTATGGAATGATCCTGATTTGCAATTAATCGGGATTGGCACACGTATTTTTATGGGTGGAGGAATTGGCTATGTGGCTTGGGAAGGAACTCAACATTTTCCATTGCAAAAGCGTTTAGAGAACCGTACTCCAATTGGGCCTGCGGCAACGCTTGCTCTGATTGGGGATGCTAAACAAATGACTTCTGAATGGGTGCGTGGCTGCTATTTCCGAAATTATGGTGCATCTTTGATGATGGGAGTTGCAGTTCCACTTCCTGTAATTAACGAAGAAGTGGTCGCAAGAGCTTCTGTACTAAATGAAGAACTAGTTGCACCTGTGATTGACTTCTCAATTCCACGTCGAGTACGTCCGATTTTCGGTTCAGTTTCCTATGCTCAACTTAAGTCTGGCAAAATCACGATCGCTGGTTCAACGGTGCGTACAGCACCTCTAGCAAGCCTACATTTATCGGAAAAAGCTGCTAAAACCCTCAAAGATTGGATTGTAAAAGGAGAATTTACACTGACTGAACCTGTTGCGATGTTACCAAGCGATCGCACTTTTTTGCCGCAAGATGTACGTGGGTTTTAACCTCTATTTTTAGATTGATCAGATAGATTGATCAGAATTCAAAGCATATTATTACGAACGGCAAAGACTGCTGCTTGCACGCGATCATTCACGCCTAGCTTATTCAAGATGCCATTAACGTGGGACTTGATCGTGTTAGGACTGAGATAGAGGGCAGAAGCTATTTGAGGATTGCTCTGACCTTCAACAATCCTTGAAAGCACTTCAAACTCCCGTTCAGTTAATTTAAAACGATAGGGCAGAGAAGCTTTGGTTTGAGAACTTGTAAGTGATTGCATGATTATTAGTCCTTAGATTTGAGAAATTGGTAGTCCTAAAAAATTGTGTTAAGGATGAGCGGCACTTCGCGCCGCCCATCCTTACTTAGCGCCATTGAGAAATTTGTATAACAGATCATTGAGCTTCAGGATTTTTTGACACAAGTTTGCCATCTTCCATATAGACGATGCGATCGGCAATATCCAAAATGCGGTTATCGTGAGTCACCATCAAAATTGTACAGCCCTGTTCTTTTGCCAATTTTTGCATCAATGTTACGACTTCTCGACCCGATTGTTTGTCTAAAGCGGCTGTCGGCTCATCGGCAAGGATGATTTTAGGGTGACTGATCAAAGCACGGGCGATCGCCACCCTTTGTTTTTGACCACCAGAGAGGCTCTCAGGATAATAGTTCATTCGTTGCTCCAAACCAACAACGCCTAAGATTTCTCTAGCCCGCTCATATCTTTCAGGACGGGAGTAGGTTCCTTGCACCTCCAATCCCATCATGGCATTCTCAATGGCAGTAAGAGAACTGTGTAAATTATGGGCTTGAAAAATGTAACCGCAAGATCTCCGTGATTGCAAAGCCGCAGTTTTAGACGCTCCAACTAGCTCCTTATCTAAGATCTTGAGATTGCCAGATTGCGGCGATCGCAAGCCTCCCATCAGCGAGAGTAGAGTCGTCTTTCCAGATCCTGAAGGGCCAGTCAGAATCACAATCTCACCACAATCTATTGAGAGATTAATGTCAAATAAAACTTGCTTTTGGAGTTCTCCTTTACCAAAAAAAGTGATTCAGACTTTCGACAGCGATCGCCTTTACCACCTCTTGTCTGGAAGGCTGATCTATTGTGCTTGATCGAGATTCATTGACTTGCATAATTTTAAATTCCTAAAAAATGTCTGCAGGATCGGCTGACTGAACCTTTCTAATGGCAATCAGCCCTGATACGCCGCACATAACTAAGGTGAGGAAGAACACAAAAGAGAACCTTGCAAAAGTCATGGCGATCGGTAAAGCCGCCGCGCTCTGAATCAAGGCATATTGAGCCAAAGCTAGACCTAATCCAGGGATAAATCCTAATATTGCAAGAATCATTGCTTCTTCTAGCACAATAAAAATTATGAAGCGATCGCTGTATCCCATCGCTTTGAAAGTGGCATATTCTGCAAGGTGATCGTTGACATCAGTAGAGAGAATCTGAAACACAATCACAATGCCCACCACAAAAGCCATGGCTGTACCAAAGCCAAAGACTAAGCCAATGGGAGTGGTTTCGCCCCAATAGGCTAATTCAAAATCGATAAATTCTTGTTTGGTAGAAGCAATCGTATCTTTGGGCAAAACTGCTCTAATGTCTTTTAGGACTTGTTGAACATCTGCTCCTTCCTTGACCTTGACTAATCCCAGAGTAACTTGTCCTGCTGTTCGTTCAGGGAAAAATCTGAGAAAGTTTTCTTGACTAGTAATCAGAGTGCCATCCGTCGCAAAGGAAGCTCCTAGGGTAAATAGTCCTGCAACTTGAATTGAACGGCGATCAATTTCAGTGGCAACTGTCTTGCCATCTTCTACGGCTGCAACCACATTGTCATATTTACCTCTGGCCTTGCGGTCAAATAGAAAAGTGTCTGGCTGCTTCAGTTTATCAAGGTTTTTATTCACCTCAGGAAAATTAAAAGCTGGTCTTTCTACGCTCTGACCCACTAGAGTGAGTTGAGTCTCTAAGCGAGTTTCAGGGTTTTTCCAAACTACCGTTGAGATATAGATTGCATCCGCAGATGAGACGTTAGGGATATCCTGAATTTGATAAATACGGCGGCGCGGTAAGGTGTTGGCGAGAGCCAAGTCTCGGTATTGAGCGCTACGAATTACAATATCAGCGTCAATACTGCGGTGAAGTAGCACATTGCCATCAAAAAGTGCAGCTTGGATTCCTAATTGAGCGAACATCAGTAGGTCAGCGAAGCCGATTCCCGCGATCGCCACAAATAGTCTGCTTTTCTTCTTGGTTAGTTGCTTCCAACCAATCGGGGTACGTTGGGTGAAGCTCTGCCAAAATTTATGTTTAGGCTTTTCTATTGCTTTCAATGACGGGGCTTCAGATTCCTTTTGCTCAGGTGAAGTTAAAGTCATAGTTGGATTTCTCCTGTTACCTGAAGATTGGTGAAGGATTTAACTTGACTAGCAGAATCAGGATCAAGTTTGACTCTGACTTCTACAACTCGCGCATCAATATTTGCGGTCGTATCAGAGTTCACCACATTCTGACGTTGCACCCTTTCACCAATTTCCACCACTTCACCTGTCAAAGCCTTCGGCAGACTATCACCAAAGAGTTTTACAGTTTTTCCTTTTTCCACTTTGACAATATCGCCTTCAAATACTTCCAGAACAGCAAGCATCTGATCAGTGTTGCCAATTTCCACAATGCCATCACTGGAAACTAATTCCCCCGCACGGGTATTTACCTCAATGACTACACCTGCTTGTGGTGTGCGCACATAGGCTAAATCTAGTTGCGCCTTTGCCTGTCGCACAGAAGCGATCGCGCTATCCACCTGCGCTTGCGATGCTGAGATATCCACAGCCCGAACTTCAGAAATACGATCTAATGTCGATTGAGCTTCATTTAATTCAGGCGATCGCGAAGTTTGAATTCGATTAACTATGGCTTCAGCTTCTCGTAAGTTCTTTTGGGCTACTGCCAAAGACAATCGATTACTGTCTAAAAGCGAGGCATTAGTTGCGCCCTCTTTGTAGAGCATTTCATAGCGTTGAGCTTCTGTTTGAGCATTTTGCACTTCCATCTTTAGCCTGTCAACAGCTGCTTGTTGCGCTTGCAGATCTCCTTCGCGCTGGGCGGCAATACGAGCGAGTACTGCTTGCTGAGAGTTAATTTCTCCACGCTTTGCGCCTGACTTCATCACTTCTAAATTAGATAAAGCCACATTTACCTGCTCTTCAGCTTCGACTAAGGATGCTTCAAGGCGATCACGACTATCCAGAACTGCTATAACTTGCCCCGCTTTAACCCGATCACCTTGCTTTACCAAAAGCTTTTCTACGCGACTATTGCCACCAGTTGATGATGAAGGCGCAGCAAGTTTAATTACTTTGCCCTGCGGTTCTAGGTAACCTAAAGCTGTGACAGTCTTGGTTTTGGGTGCGACATTTTCTGTCGGCTGAGCTTGAGGGGTAGGAGATAGCGATCGCCATAAAGTGTATGTACCATATGTTCCAAGGAGAACGAGAGGCACGACGATCATAAATTTTTTCGGGATTTTTATGGCGTTTGCTATCTGCATACTACAAGCTCCATGATGGATTCTTGTTACTAAACTAAACGGTTTAGTTTAGTTAGTTAATAAACTAAACTATGTAGTAAAATTATGTCAAGCACTTTTCTGTATTCTTTTATTCATGCAATCCTCAAAGCCTTTGCAGTCAAATCGCCCAGACAAAGCAGCAGCTATTTTAGATGGTGCTATGCAGATTTTTTTAGAGCAGGGATACGCTGGCACGACAATGGATAGGGTGGCGGCGGCGGCAGGAGTATCAAAACCAACGATATATAATCACTTCCAAGATAAGGAAGAGTTATTCAATGCCCTGTTGGAGAAGCTAGTGCTTGAGAAGGAGTGGGCAAAATGTCCTTTAGATTTGCAAAACTTTTCTTCAGAACCAGCCCAGATTGTCTTGAAGCGTATAGCAAACGAAATCATAGATAACTGTACTGATTTTCCAGAACAAATGACTTTTCTCAGGCTAGTAATTGGAGAATCAGGACGGTTTCCTGAACTAAGCAGATCTTTTGTTAGGAATATGGATATGCCGTTTATCAATTCCCTCTCAAAATACTTTGAAAGTCAAAGTGTACCTGCGCCCGATGTAGCGGCTCGGATGTTTATGGGAACATTGATTTTCTTTTTGATGACCAGTGAGATGATGGGTGGGAAAGATATTATTCCCATTGATCGTGATTATTTAGTTGATAATTTGATTAGGGTGATTCTCAGTGCAGAAGTGAAAGCCTCAAAATCAATTATGTCGTGAGACAGCGATCGCCCTGAACATCAATTGGGATTTACAAACTGTTTTCCGCAATCTTTACAGATATAACATTGCTTACCTCGACGTTGCCCATTTTTTGACACCTGCTTAGAATAGCAATGAGGACATATCATTACTTTCATTACATGATGAAGTTTATTGCCAACTGTATCGCCGACGTAAGGCTCTAAATACGCCACTAGCAAATCTTCAATTTCTTTAGCTAGCATTTGTCGGCGTTGTAAATCTGGACTGCGAAGTGCCGACAAAATTACTGCATTGCTACTATGGACACAAACCTCAGATATTAGGCTCAACTGCAAATCATTTAATAGCGGGTTTCTATGCTGCAAAATATCTGCCAGAAAGTTGATAGCTTCCTGCGTCATGCTTTCATCAATGGACTGAAAGGCTTGACGGTTTGTATAAAACTGGATAAACATCACTCGCGATACGGGATTCTCAAACAGATGTGAAATAGCTTTGACCAGCAAATCGATCATCTGCCGTAGCGGTAATGAGACTATTGCCTCAACATCAGTCTGCGCCCACATCGCTTTGACCCTCTCGGTATGACGCAATTCCATTGTGTTGAAAATACTTGCCTTGTCGGGAAAGAATTGGTATAGAGAACCAACGGCTGTACCTGCTTTGGCGGCGATTTGATGCGTAGTTGCGGCTTCGTAGCCCACCTCATCAAATACAGCAGCAGCAGCCTCTAGGATTTTTTCAACGCGATCTTTGCCACGTTTTTGGCGCGGCTGATGGCGCAAACCATCAGGAGATTTATTTGTTGACAAATACGAATCATTCGTCATATATTCAAAAGCGACAAATTATTCATGATTATATTTTACAAGTATTTAACTATATCAAGAGGAGATAGTCATGGCTTCTATGCTGCAAGGTGCACCTTGGTTGATTGCCCATACCTCTATGTTATCAACTAATCAGCCGCACAAAGTTTCTGTATATGGTAATGATTATGTAATGTGGAAAGATGCTAAGGGCAATATTCATGCTTTGCCGAATGCTTGCCCACATATGGGAGCGATGTTGTGTGAGGGATGGTGTGAGATAGAAAGTAATGGTGAAAGCGCGATCGCTTGTCCTTTTCATGCTCTGCGTTTTGATGCGTCGGGTTGCACAGTACTGCCAGATTCACACAAAAAAACTTTGCCACTTTTGAAACCATTGGAGCTAATAGTAAAGGGTGATTTCATTTGGACTTATGGAGGATGTGAGCCCAAAGTAGAGATTCCTAATGTCTTAGATGAGATTGCGTCAAACTATGATTTTATCGGTCATACTGGCGATCGCAGTGTCGAGACAGATTTGTTGACGATGCTAATGAATATGCATGACTACAATCACCAAAACGGAACACATCGGGAATTGTTTCGGATTACAGAAGTTCAATTTCATCAATTTATCGATCAAGGGCATTTATCTCATGCCTTTTACGAGATGCCCACAGCGCCCTATAGCTTAATCGAAAAAATCAAGAAACCCGATTTGTTTCTTTTGCCGACTACTTTAAAAGCCCATTTAGAGAATCATTTTCCATCGCTAGTAATCTTTCATGGCGAAACTAATCTGGGTAAAGTTGCCCAATGTCATTTCTTTGTGCCAGAGGCTATAAATCGCACCCGCACCTATATTCTGATGTTTGGTATTCCTAAACATCCAATGTTCAAGATTTTTGGTAGTACTTTTTTAAATTTTGCTAAGGTTGTAGTCGATCAGGATGCTGATATTCTCAGCAAAATTTATCCCAATTCACCGCAGAAAGTGAATCTCAATAATGAAGTGGGCATGGATTGGGTAAAGAGGAATTTTGCTAGTTTTCCCGATATCGTTGCGCCTAGTCTATCAAAATAAGCGATCGCCTAAAAATCCCGACTCACTATAATAGCGATCGCCTTTAGCAGAAAGATTGTTGGGGCGATCACCTCACAAACATTTATAAAACCATGGGCACAAGATTAAAGGATAATTTATCTGAACTAAAAAAATATCGTTAAGTCATACCTATGGAATTGATCCCAATTGTCGGTTACAGCGATCTACTAGAAAGGATTTCTCAAACTTATACAGAGGGACGTATACAAGCAGTTCAGGCAGTCAATATCCATCTCGTTGAAACATACTGGCAGGTAGGGCAACACATTGTCGAGTTTGAGCAAAACGGTAAAATTCGAGCAGACTACGGCAAAGGACTTATCAGTAGCTTATCTAAAGATCTAACCATTCAACATGGCAAAGGATTTAGTCGTAGTAACCTGATCCGTTGTCGTCAGTTTTACCTAACCTATCCAAAAAGTGCGACACTGTCGCACCAATTAAGCTGGTCTCATGTGGTGGAATTATTAAAAATCGAAGATCCACTAGAACGCAATTTTTATGAGCAGCAAACTTTGCTAGAACGCTGGTCAGTGCGTGAGTTAATTCGCCAAAAAGAAAGTGCGCTATTCCTGCGCTTGGCGACTAGTAAAGACAAAGAAGGCATTTTACAACTTTCTCAGCAAGGACAAATTGTTGAGCAGCCAGCCGATCTATTGCGTGAACCTTATGTGTTTGAGTTCCTAAAAATCCCTGAACCTTGGCAAGTATCAGAAAATCAACTTGAAACACTTCTGTGTAATCACCTTCAACAATTTCTATTGGAACTAGGCAAAGGATTTACTTTTGTAGGAAGGCAATATCGCGTAATGCTCAATAATACGCATTACAAAGTAGATCTGGTTTTTTATCACAGAATTCTACGCTGTTTTGTGTTAATCGATCTCAAGATTAATGAGGTTCAACATTACGATATTGGGCAAATGAATATGTATTTGGGATATTTTGCTAACGAGGAAAATATCGAAGGAGACAATCCACCAATTGGAATTATTCTCAGCCGACAAAAGGATGAGCTATTGGTAGAATATGCAACCTATCAAATGAATAGTCAGTTATTTGTACAAAAGTATCAACTCTATTTGCCAAACCGTGAGGAGTTACGCCGAGAGATTGAGTTAACGTTAAGAGAAGTGGAGTTATAAGACTACTTTCATGTATGGGCAATTAATGATCGCACAATAAATCACGATTCACGGTAATAGCGATCGCCTTTATGAAGATAGATTATTGGTGCGATCGGCTAGAAATAATGACTCACAGCAATAGCGATCGCCAAGTCAACTAGTTCTCCTAATTTGCTACTTAATCTTTCCAAAGACTGAATCCTTCAACAGCATAATTTCTATACTTTTAGTTTGTTGACTATTAATCTGTTTTTTGTCCAATGATCGGAACTAATTTCAAAATTTGAACTGACGTATTTACCTATCGAATCTTCCCAATTTTTCTCTGCAAAAGAGCTTGCTAACCTAACTACAAAACCTTCTGTACTTTGGTTTGCTTCTACATGCTCTATTAATTCACCTGCTAATCGCTCTGTCCAAACTCCTTCATAAAGCAAAGGCACTGTATGCAGTCCTATTAACTCCACTGTATTGCTCACATCCTTCCAAGATAACCATAGGGATGGAAAGATATAGATGTTAAAAACCATAAAGTAAGAGTTGAGATTGTTGTATGGAATACTGTGCTTTGCATAAAGGTTCTCGCCATATATAATCATGTTTTCAGGTATTTGTGACTTTATTTGGGCATGTAGTTGCTTGACCCAACTGCGAGAAGGATGATGTGCTGAATCAAGAGAGCGAGCATGAATATAGTCGGAATACATTGCAGTACATTCGCCATCCATTTTCTCTAGAACTACAACTTCTTTCCCTAATAAATAGTCCCTTTTAGCGATCGCATCATCTCCTGAAATTGTCTGACTATATGGCAAGTGAGGGGTTCTAGGATACTTTTTCATTAGGGTGACTCTGTTGATTAAGGATCTTTATATATAGGTTCATATTACTGGTGCATTGGCGATCGCAACCAAAAGAACAAGGCATTTGTGATTTATTATATTTTGGAGTAGCGATCGCCTTGTCGATGGGCAGGAAACTGCCGCTTTCTACTATTCAGCCGCGTGACGTGGCATCAATCAATTTTGGAGACTAACATGACAGACACCTCTGACTACACTCCGCCGAAAGTATGGACATGGAGCAAGCCCAGCGAAGGAAATATCAACCGACCCATAGCTGGAGCTACACACGATAAGGAACTGCCAGTCGGCAAACATCCACTCCAACTCTATTCACTAGCCACACCGAACGGAGTAAAGGTTACAATTCTATTGGAGGAATTACTTGCACTTGGTCATTCTGAAGCTGAATATGATGCTTGGCTGATCAACATTGGTAAAGGCGATCAGTTTGGCTCAGGCTTTGTGGAGGTCAATCCTAACTCTAAGATTCCTGCACTGTTAGACCGCAGCGGAGCAACTCCGATCCGTGTATTTGAGTCTGGTTCTATTCTCCTTTACTTAGCGGAGAAATTCGGCGAATTCCTTCCGAAGGACATCGCAGGAAGGTCTGAGACACTCAACTGGCTATTTTGGCAGATGGGTAGTGCTCCCTATCTGGGTGGCGGTTTCGGACACTTTTATGTCTATGCACCGACCAAGATCGAATACGCCATCGATCGCTTTGCTATGGAGGTGAAGCGCCAGCTTGACGTACTCGATCGTCGTCTGGAGAAAAGTGAATATCTTGCAGGAGAGAACTATACGATCGCTGATATTGCTGTGTTCCCATGGTACGGATGGCTTGCCAAAGGGCTAGCCTACGGCGAGGCGGAGTTTCTATGTGTGCAGGACTATACTCATGTTCAGCGTTGGGCTGACACCATCATCGTGCGACCAGCCGTGAAGCGCGGACGCATGGTTAACAGAATATCTGGTGATCCGTCTGAACAGCTTCACGAGCGCCATGATGCAATTGATTTCGACACAAGAACTCAGGACAAAATTGCAAGTGCATCATCGTAAATAAATACTCATAAGAAGCGATCGCCTTTAAAAGATAGATTGTTGAGGCGATCGCCTAAAAATCACGACTCATGGTAATAGCGATCGCCTTGAGGAAATAGATTGTTGATGCGAGGTTTAGGCGCTGATTAGAGGCTATACTCTAATCTGACAATATTTTTTGGCTGTACTAGCGATCGCCTAGTACGAAGGATCAATGACGAACGGACAAAAGAAAAAATTAGATAAACAACTCTGGGATATTGCCGATACGCTGCGGGGCAAGATGAATCCCGATGAGTTTCGGGATTATTGCTTAGGGTTTATTTTTTATAAGTATCTGTCGGAGCGTCAGTATCTTTTTGCTAATGGTATTTTGGCGGAGGATAAGATTGATTTTCTAGAGCTTGATGAGTCGTCAGCAGAGGGGCAGGAATATTTAGAGGCTATTAAAGAGGAGTCGATCGCGGGGTTAGGTTATTTTCTGAAGCCGTCGGAGTTGTTTGGGGCTTTGGCGAAACGAGCGATGGGCAATAAGCAGACGGAGGAAATTGATAAGCTGACGGATGAGGATTTTGAAAAGAGTTCGGTGTTCATTCTGGAAGATCTAACTCAGGTGCTGAATAACATCGAGCGATCGACGATGGGGAAGGAGAGTGAGGAGGATTTCGATCATTTGTTTGAGGATTTGGATTTGACTTCGACGAAGTTAGGAAAAACACCGAAGGCGAAGAATGCGCTAATTGCCAAAATTTTAGTGCATTTGAATAAGATTGATTTTCGGTTGGAGGATAGCGAGAGTGATGTGTTGGGGGATGCCTATGAGTATTTGATTGGTCAGTTTGCTAGTGGAGCAGGGAAGAAGGCGGGGGAGTTTTATACGCCGCAACAGGTTTCTAAGGTGTTGGCGAAAATTGTGACGACGGGAAAGCGGCGGCTAAAGTCTGTATATGACCCGACTTGTGGATCGGGTTCGTTGCTGTTGCGGGTGGCGCGGGAGGTGGATGAGGTTAGCGATTATTACGGACAGGAGATGAACCGCACGACCTATAACCTTGCCAGAATGAATATGATTTTGCATGGGGTACATTATCGGAATTTTGATTTGCGACAAGAGGATACGCTGGAGCATCCGCAGCATGAGGGAATGCGGTTTGAGGCTGTTGTTGCAAATCCACCTTTTTCGGCACATTGGACTGCGAATAAGTTATTTGAGTCGGACGATCGCTTTAGTCAGTATGGGCGGTTAGCGCCGAGTACTAAGGCGGATTTTGCGTTTGTGCAGCATATGCTCCATCATTTAGATGAGAATGGGACGATGGCGGTGGTGTTGCCGCATGGGGTTTTGTTTCGGGGTGCGGCGGAGGGAGAGATCCGCAAGTATTTGATCAATGAGCGCAATTGGTTAGATGCGGTGATTGGGTTGCCTGCGAATATTTTTTATGGAACGAGTATTCCGACTTGTGTGTTGGTATTTAAGAAGTGTCGGGAGCATCCGCAGGATATTTTGTTTATTGATGCGAGCGCTCATTTTGAGAAGGCGAAAAATCAGAATCTTTTGCGGGATGATGATGTGGATAAGATTGTGGTGACTTATCGACAACGTTTACAGGAAGAAAAATATAGTTATCGTGCGCCGTTGTCGGAAATTGCAGAGAATGATTTTAATTTGAATATTCCGCGTTATGTGGATACCTTTGAGGAGGAGGAGGAGATTGATTTGGCGGCAGTTGCCTTGGAGTTGCGATCGATGGATCGGGAGATGGAGGAGAACGATCACCTGATTCGCGGGTTTTGTGAGGAGTTGGGGATTGATGCGCCGATATAATTTGGGCAATGGGTAATTAGGTAATGGGTGATAGTATTATAATAAAAGCATTCCCTATTCCCTATTCCTTAAAAGTCAACGCTTATAGTAACTTTGCAAATCACCTTAGGACGATCGCAACAATGAATATAACTTTAACACCCGCTCAAGAAAACCTTGTGCAGTCTAAAATTTCAACTGGTAAATATCGATCTATGCAGGAAGTTATTGAAATTGCGCTGCTTTTATTTGATGAATATGAACAAGCAGAAAGTGAGTGGAGTCTTTCTGTTAGGGACAAGATTCAAGCTGCGATCGCTATGTCAGAGCAAGTGCCGCCTGTGGATGGGGAAAGTTTTGTGCAAGGAATCCTAGAGAGATTTAAAAGAGCATAAATGGCACGCTATTTAATCAATGTATTAGCGACTCAAGATCTTAATGAGATTGCTGATTATTTTTCTACTAATAATGTTCGCGCTGGTGAAAAATTCTTTCAAGATTTCAATAGTAAATGTAAGCAATTAGTTTCATTTCCGAATAGTGGCAAAAGCTACGAGCATATCTATCCTGATTTGAAAGGTCTTTCTTTAAGTGGATATGTTGTTTTTTATCGTATTTTGGTAGATGGGATAGAAATATTGAGGGTTGTTAGTGGTCGTAGGGACTTGCCTAAGATCTTCAATGAGTTTGAACCAAAAAATTAGAATTGAGGTTCCGTTTTAGGTAATAGGTAATGGGTAATAGGTTGAAGAAAAATGTGCCTGTGTTGAGGTTTCCTGAGTTTGAAGGTAATTGGGAAGCTACCACTTTAGGAAAATTATCCAATAAGCCAAGTTATGGTTTAAATGCCTCAGCTATAGAATTTGATGGCAAACATAAGTATATAAGAATCACGGATATTGATGAAAACACACGTTCTTTTATCCCTAATCCCTTAACCTCTCCTGACTCTGGAATAAGTCCAGATTATAAGTTGGAAGAAAAGGATATAGTTTTTGCAAGAACTGGAGCATCTGTAGGAAAATCCTATTTATATAAGAAGGAAGATGGTGAACTTTATTTTGCTGGTTACTTAATTAAGTTTTCAATAAAAAACGCTGATCCCAACTTTGTGTATCGCCAATTCAAGGATGAAATGCAACGCCTAGAGATCTTTGCATAAAAGGACTCATAAGGATAATCTGATGATAATCACAACAATCAGGAGATCCTCATGAGCTATAGCCATCTTAGCA
>Ga0172373_10002838_pt1 | contig 26140 bp, 22 predicted proteins | sample Lak10m_2_FD_114546 | JGI IMG/M metagenome (GOLD analysis project Ga0172373, IMG submission 114546) | Freshwater microbial communities from Kabuno Bay, South-Kivu, Congo - kab_092012_10m | ecosystem: Environmental > Aquatic > Freshwater > Lake | place: Democratic Republic of the Congo...
GAAAAGCGCAACCCCAAAGCCACAAAAAAAAGTCCCCGGGCCGGGCCCCCCGCCCGAGGAAGTCGGGCAGGGGCCCCCCCCCCCCCCCCCGCGAAGCGGGTCGATTTGCGGAGCAAGGCCTGGGTGGTGTTGGTCAGCATCGCGACAATGCTGATTGCCCAAACGGCGCTAACGTACAGCGCGCTTCTGCGTTCGTATTCGCCGTTGAATTTCTCGGGCGCCAGGACATGGGCGGCGACCCCGCCGCGGCGGGTGGCGATTTGGTAAGTGTGCATCGTAGTGGGCTCGGCGGTCAGCTTGAGGGTTCAGTTGGTGCGGGCATAGGTGACGATCTCGAACGGGTCGTCAAACGAGTCGACCGGCCGTTCGACGGCGCGAGTCACGAGTTTTGAAAGTTGCGTGGCATCGCGGTAAATCAGCGGCCATTGCATGACGGCCTCCATGAAGCCGCGTTCCGCGCACTGGGAAAAGTTGGCGAGAAGCATCGTGCCGCCGGGCTTCAGTGCATGCCTGCCCCATTGCGCCAGCTGAACCACGGTATCGTCGTCCAGGTAATCCAAAAGTCCGGCCGCATAAACGAAATCGAATTTTCCAAGCTCCCTGCCGTTCTTCAGGAGACCGAGGATGGACATGCGAGTGGGTACCACCGAATGCCTTGGATAAGTGCTGCTAACGACGGCAAGTGAAGCGTCGTCCTGGTCGACTGCAATCAATTCTCCGCGCCACGATTTAGGGTCGAACCGGCATAAAGCAAATTCGCGCAAATGACCGCAGGCGATTGACAGAATACGGGCAGACGGATTCGCTTGAATGGTTTCGTCTATGTGCGTGGCGAGCAACTCACGACGATGTCGGACTGCCTGAAAGGCCCTTGAATTCTGGCGCATCCACTTGTTGATCTTTCGTCCTCGAATCGGCGTGCCATCGGGAAGCGGGGCTGTTTCGTATATGTAATCGAGCAAGACTGCATCACCGGCATATCCGCGGGGCTTTTCAAATCCACGACGGGTATAGGGATCGTCCACGAACCTCGACCGAATCTGTGCCGCCAAGGGTGAGTCGACAAATTCAGACCATACGTCCACGGCAAGGGATTTCCTGAGATGCTCCAAGGTCATCTGGCAGGAATCAAGAAAATCAGAAAGAGTTCGTGTGTGCTCAATCTCAAGGAGTCGGCGCACGACGAAACTGAGTTCTTCACCCCCCCCCCCCTTCTTGTGCGAATTCACTATGCATCTAGATGATCTCTCTTGGGAGCTTGAATTGGTATGAGTGCTGCAGGTATTGAAGGCGAATCAAATGCCTTAGAAGCGTTCGCACGGTCCGAATTATGGGGGCGCTCGAACGTCTAAGTCGACTGGAAAAGCGCGTGGCAGCGAACGCGCTATTACTAAAGTCAGTGTGGTTTTGGCATAATTATCTGAGTTGGATGGCAAAGTTGATCGGGCCGTGTTGTGGCATTCCGGGGTTGCGTTTCCTCGGCGAGGGGGCTGTATGGCGAATACAGAGGGGGAAGAGGCGCCAAAGGGCGCCGACGGAGGATAGGCGTTGGCGCCGGTGAGGTCGTTTTTTTAGCGGGCCATGAGATCAGTTCCCCGCATGGTGCCACTATGACACTTGATGTCCCGTTTGGCTCACAGCGGCATGCGCGAATGAAAAGAGTCTTTCTACAGCTTCGTTAGAAAAAAGTTGCGATTCCGTTCAATGCTGTATCACTGAACTTGTGCCGGATCTCACCTATTTTGGTGTCTCCGGCAGCCGTCCGATGCGTATCCAGTCGAGCATCGCGCGCACAGTTTCGCGCTCCACGCCGATAAAACCGTGGGCAGTGTAGGCCTGGCAGGCGCCGCCGCGCGCCGGGCCGCCGCCGCGCATGGTTAGCAGCGGCTTGCCCGAGCGGGCGGCGAATTCAAGGGCATCGGCATACCGGGTGATGCGGCAGGGGTCGTCGGCGTGATGTACCCAGAGCGTTGCCGCCGGCAGGGCGCCGAGGTCGACCGCCGACAGCCCGGGGCCATTGTTCGAGGCGGCGAACACCGATGCCGTCTGGATCAGGCGGGCGGCGCGGGCAGGGTTCATGCGCGCGGCGTGGAAGGCGCTGATCGCGCCTTCGCTGGTGCCGACGAAGGTCCAGTCGGCAAGCGCGTAACGGGCCGAGATGTCGGCCAGCAGCGCCTCGACGTCGGCGCCGTAGCGAGGCGACTCGCGCCATTGCTGGCTGAATCCGGACCACTGGTCGGATGGGGCGTCGATCACCGCCACCAGCACGTCCTCGTCCAGCCACTGGCGCCGCGAGCGCACCAGGAAATTGCCGCGCAGCTCGAAGCGCGGGGCGCCGTCTTCCTCGCGCAGCCTGAGGATGCCGGGATGGCCGGGAAAAAGCGCCACGCCGTGGCGAAAGGCCTGCGGCGACGCCCGGTGGGTGAGCAGCGCGGAGATCGTGTAGCCCTCGCGCTGTACGGTGTGCACGCGGTTGGGGTGGGCGAGGTTGGGGTCCTCGGCCTGGGCGGTGGCACTGCCGGCGGCGAGGGCCAGCAGGGCCGCGCAGGCGAGGCGCAACAGGGGGCTCGACGGCATGGGCGACATGACGACTGCAGCGCTCATCCCGGCGGCTTGAGCTGTCTCACCCAAGCCGCCGTCCCGTCAGCGCCGACTTTCCGCGGGCCCGTGTTGCGGGCCTAGAAGTGGATGCCACGCATGATCTGGCTGAAGGCGATCTGGTCGGCCGAAGGCAGGGCCGGTGCGTCACCGGGCTTGCCCTTGGCGGCGGTCGAGTCGGGGAACATGCGGAAGGTGGTGTTCATCACGATCTGGGCGATGCGCGGCGCCACCGCGTGCAGCACCTGGCCGAAGATGCCCAGGCGCGTGGCGATGCGCACCTGGCGGTGGATGATGGCGTCCACAATCATGTCGGCGGCGTCGTCCGGCGTCAGTGTCGGCACGTGGTCGTAGAGCTTGGTCGGGGCGATCATCGGCGTCTTCACCAGCGGCATGTTGATGGTGGTGAATTCGACGCCGCGGTCGACGTATTCCGAGGCGGCGCAGCGCGTCCAGGCGTCGAGCGCCGCCTTCGAGGCGACGTAGGCGGAGAAGCGTGGCGCATTGGTCAGGACGCCGATCGACGAGATGTTGATGACATGGCCGCCGCGCTTTTCGACCATGTGCGGCAGCACGCCGAGGGTCAGGCGCAGGGCGCCGAAGTAGTTGACCTGCATGGTGCGCTCGAAGTCGTGGAAGCGGTCGTAGGAATTCTCGATGCCGCGCCGGATCGAGCGCCCGGCGTTGTTTACCAGGATGTCCACGCCGCCGTGCTCGGCCTTGAGCTTGGCGATCAGCTCGGCGCACTGCGCCTCGTCGCCGACGTCGGCCGAATAGGCGATCATTTTCAGTCCGGCGGCCTTGGCTTCGGCCAGGGTCTCGTTGATCTTCTCCATGTCGCGGGCGACGATCACGGTGACGGCGCCGGCGGCGGCCAGCTTGAAGGCGGCCGCCTTGCCGATGCCGGAAGAGCCGCCGGTGACCAGCACCACCTTGCCGGCGACGCGGCCCCGCAGGCTGCGGTCGATGAAGAGGTCCGGGTCGAGGCGGCGCTCCCAGTAGTCCCACAGCTTCCAGGCGTAGTCCTCCAGCTTCGGCACGGCGATGCCGGTGCCGGCCAGCACCTTCTCGGTCTCGCGGTTGTCGAAGCGCGTCGGGTAGTTGATGAACTGCATGATGTCCTCGGGCAGGCCGAGGTCCTTCATCACCGCACGCTGGATGCGCCGCACCGGCGTCAGCGCCATCAGGCTCTTCTTCACGCCACGCGGGATGAAGCCGAACAGCGCGGCATTCACGCGCATCGCCATCTCGGGGGCGTGGCCGGCACGGGCGAAGATGTTGAGCACGTCGCCGACGCGCCGCGGATGCGGGTCGGTGAGGTGGAAGGCGCGGCCGTCGAGGCCCTTCTTGTGGGCGATGTGATGCATCGCGTCGACCACGTAGTCCACCGGCACGATGTTGATGCGACCGCCTTCAAGGCCGATGGCCGGCACCCAGGGCGGCAGGATCCTGCGCATCTTCTGGATCAGCTTGAAGAAGTAGTAGGGGCCGTCGATCTTGTCCATCTCGCCGGTCTTCGAATCGCCGACGACGACACCCGGGCGATAGACGCGCCAGGGCCGCTTGCATTCCTTGCGCACGATCTTCTCGGACTCGTGCTTGGAGCCGAAGTAGGGGTGGTCGAGGTTCTCCGCTTCCTCGAACATGTCCTCGCGGAACACGCCCTCGAACAGGCCGGCGGCGGCAATCGAGCTGACATGCTGGAAGCAGCCGGCCTCCAGCTGGTTGGCGAGCTCGACGGTGTTGCGCGTGCCATCGACATTGGCCGCCATCTGCTCGGCGGCGCTGGCGCCGAGGTCATACACGGCGGCGAGGTGGAAGAAGTGCGTCACCTTGCCCTTGAGCTTCTTGATGTCGGCCTTGGGTACGCCCAGCGCCGGCTGCAGCAGGTCGCCGACCACCGGGATGGCGCGCGAGGCGCCCGCGCCCCAGTAGTCGCCGAGGGCGGCGAGCCGCTCCGGGCTGGCATCGCGGGTCAGGAAGTACACCGTATTGGCGGACTTTTCCAGCAGCCGCGCGACCAGCCGCTTGCCGATGAAGCCGGTGGCTCCGGTTACGAAATAGATCATTGCTTCCTCCTGTCTGGGGTCGTGCGTTGCACCGGTTTTACCGTCGGGCGACGCCCGCGGCCATTGCTTCGCCGGAATCATACAGAAGCCGGCGACAGTGCGCGATTCTCACGGCATCGACCGGCGTTCATTAGTGTGACCTCTCTAAACGGACTCGCTAGACTGCGTCCCATGGTGGTGGAAACCCGCCGCGGCTTCGACGACGGAGCCTTCCGATTCAACCCAAATGGAGACTGTCATGGTCAAGAAACTCGTGGTCAAGAAACTCAAAACCGTCGGCAAGGACAGCCAGCTGTCCGCCACCATCCGTGAATCCGCCCAGCAGATCTGGCTGGCCGGCCTCGGCGCCTTTGCCAAGGCGCAGGAAGAGGGCAACAAGGTCTTCGACGCGCTGATCCGCGAAGGCGAGGCGATCCAGAAGCGCACGCGCAAGGTGACCGAGGACAAGGTTACCGAAATGGCATCAAAGGCCACCGGCACCTGGGACAAGCTGGAGCAGGTGTTCGAGAGCCGCGTGGCGCGCTCGCTGAACAGCCTCGGCGTACCGACCAAGGACGATGTCGCCCAGCTGGCCAGGCGCGTGGCCGAACTGAAGGCCGAGGTCGAGAAGCTCAACGGCAAGGCCAAGCTTGCCGCGCCCAAGGCCGCCGCGCCCAAGGTCGTCAAGCCGCGCAAGGCCGCGGCACCGCGGGCCAGGGCAGCCGCCAAGGCGGCACCGGCGGCAAAGGCGGCCGAATAAGTAGGTGGTCGGCGCGCGTGCCTGTCACGAGGAAGTTTCCGTGAACCGGGACAGGCCGCCGCGCACGGCGCTGGCGCTGGCGGGCGGCGGCCCGCTGGGCGCCATCTACGAAGTCGGCGCCCTGATGGCGCTGTCCGAGGCGCTGGATGGCTTCGATTTCAACGACGTCGATGCCTATGTCGGCGTCAGTGCCGGGGGCTTCATCGCCGCCGGCCTGGCCAACGGCCTGACACCGGCCGACCTCTACCGCATGTTCATCGACAGCGACTCCGCCGAGATTCCCTTCGCGCCGGAGATGCTGCTGCGTCCCGCCATGCGCGAGTACGCCGCGCGCGCCGCGCGCCTGCCGGGGCTGCTCGGCACCGCGTTCGGCGAGATCCTGCGCGACCCGTTGCGCGCCGACCTGACCGCCTCGCTGCAGCGCCTGTCGCAGGCGATCCCGACCGGGGTCTTCGACAACGAAGGCATCCATGATTTCCTCGCCCGGCTGTTCTCGCGGCCGGGCATGAGCAATGACTTCCGCGAGCTGGCGCATCGCCTCTACCTCGTCGCCACCGACCTCGACTCGGGCACCTCGGTCGCCTTCGGGTCGCCCGGCCATGATGCCGTGCCGATTTCGCGCGCCGTGCAGGCCAGTGCCGCGCTGCCCGGCCTCTACCCGCCGGTGGAAATCGACGGCCGCTGCTATGTCGATGGCGCACTGAAGAAGACCCTGCACGCCTCGGTGGCGCTCAGGGAAGGGGCGCGGCTGGTATTCTGCATCAACCCGCTGGTGCCCTTCGATGCCGGCCTCGCCGTGCATCAGCGGCATGTCCGGCACCGGCGCCTGGTCGATGGCGGATTGCCGGTGGTGCTGGCGCAGACCTTCCGCGCCATCATCCACTCGCGCATGAAGACCGGCCTCGCCAAGTACGACATCGAGTACGACGACGCCGACGTGATCCTGTTCGAGCCGCACCGCGACGACGCCGACATGTTCTTCAGCAACGTCTTCAGCTATGCCGACCGCAAGCGCCTGTCGGAGCTTGCCTACCGCAAGACGCGCGAGGACCTGCTGCTGCGCCACGACGAACTGGCGCCCAGGCTGGCGCGCCATGGCGTGCACATCAACCGGGCAGTGCTTGCCGAAGCCCACCGTGCCCCGGCGCGGCGGGTTGTCAGCCTGACCCACCGCCGCGCCGGAGCCATGGGGCGCGCTGCGCTGGAGCTCTCGGATACCCTCGACGATCTGGCGCGGGCGGTGCGGCGCCTGCGGCCGCGCCGGGCGACGGGGTGACGGATGGGCGGCGCGGCCGATTCTGCTATGCTCATCGCCTGACACCGGACCCGTGAGCGATGGAAAAAAAGCCCAAGCGCCGCACCCGCGAGCGCATCCTCGAAACCTCGCTGCATCTGTTCAACGACTTCGGCGAGCCGAACGTCACCACCCAGCTGATCTCCGACGAGCTCGGCATCAGCCCCGGCAACCTCTACTACCATTTCCACAACAAGGACGAGATCATCGAGTCCCTGTTCGCCGATTTCGAGAAGTTGATCGAGGACACGCTGGGCGCGCCCTCGCGCCGCCCGCCCGACGTCGAGGACATCTGGCTGTTCCTGCACCTGATCTTCGAAGGCATCTGGAAGTACCGCTTCCTCTACCGCGACATCAACGAGCTGCTGTCGCGCAACCGCCTGCTGGAAACCCATTTCAAGCGCATCGTGGCGCACAAGGTGAACACCGCGCGCCTGATCTGCAAGGGCCTCGTCGCCACCGGCGACATGCGCGCGACACCGGCGGAGATCCAGGCGCTGGCGGTGAACATGACGGTGGTCGCCACCTACTGGCTGTCCTTCGAGTTCGTCAGCGATCCACGCCGCACCATCGGCGGCGAAAGCCTGGCGCGCGGCGCCTTCCAGGTCATGGCGCTGGCCGCGCCCTACCTGACCGGGCGTTCGCGCGAGCTGTTCGAGAAGCTGTCACGCAATTACCTGACCGATTGATCCCCTAGGAGGAGAGACACCATGGCCAAGGCCAGCTGGAAGAAGTTCCCGCACGCGGACAAGTCGTTTGTGTATGCCGGCGCGGCGCTGAAGAAGAACTGGGGTCGCCTGCATCGCGGCGATTGCGAACCCTTCCCCGCCGACGAGGCGGTGCAGGAGGCCTGGCGCCTCTACCACCAGGGCGAGTTCCAGAAGGCGCACGAAGCCGGGCTCGCCGCCGGCCTGGCCGGCTACAACGTCGCCAACAAGGCGGCGATGATCTACGGCAACTATCTGGAGACCGACGAGAAGAAAAAGCTCGCCCTGTTCCAGGAAATCTCCGACCGCTGCGACGAGCTGCAGGCCGCCGAGCCGAAGAACGCCAATGCCTGCTACATCCAGGCCTACGCACTGGGCCGCTACAGCCAGGGCATCTCGGTGATGAAGGCGCTGGCGCAGGGCCTGGGCGGCAAGATCAAGAATGCGCTGGAAGCGGCGATCAGGCTCGACGCCAAGCACGCCGACGCCCACAGCGCGCTCGGCGCCTACCATGCCGAGGTGGTGGACAAGGTCGGCGCGATGGTCGCCAAGCTGACGTATGGCGCGAGCAAGGATCTCGCCACCAAACATTTCGAGACCGCGCTGAAGCTGGCGCCGGATTCGGCGATCGCCCAGATCGAGTATGCCAATGCGCTGGTGATGCTGTTCGGCGACAAGAAGATGGACGACGCCATCAAGCTCTACGAAAAGGCCGCCGCGTCGACCCCGGTGGATGCCATGGAAAAGCTCGACGTCGAGCTGGCGAAGTCGGAGCTGGAAGAGGAGTAGTCGCCCGGCCTAGGTGCGGAAGCGCTTCGGGATTCGCCTCGCGGGCGTGGCGTCCGGCACGAAAGTCGGCGCTGGCACCACGGCGGGCGTGGCCGCCGTGCCTGCCCTGGCGCCGGGTTTTTTCGCTGCCGGCTTGCGCGTTGCCATTTTGGGTTGTGGTTCAGGCGCGGCGGCAGCAGGGCGGCGGCCGAACAGCAGTTCCTCGACCTGGACCGGGTCGAGCGGCTGCTCCCATTCCAGCATCAGCAGGGCCAGCAGCATGTTCTCGAACTCGGCGGCGAACAGCGGTGCGATGCTGCCGGGATCGGCGATGAAGTGGCGGTCGGTGATCAGGCCGAACTGCACGCTGTCGTTGTAGCTGAGGATGGACACGCCGACGCCGATGTCGCCCGATTGCGGCACCCAGAACATCACCTGGTCGAGCTTTGCCCCGGCGAGATAGAGCGGTTGGCGCGGGCCGGGCACATTGGTCATGACGGTGCTGGCCTTGGCGGCGAGGATGTCGAGGAACTGCTGCTGGATCAGCTTCGGCGCGTAGCCGACGGCGGCGAGGATGGCCAGGGTCAGCGGCGGCTGGAAGGATGACTTCAGCTCGTTCATGCGTTCGCGCACGAGGAACAGGCGGGCGAAAGGGTTGGCCTCCCAGATCGGCAGCGACAGCGTGCCCAGGCCGAAGCGGTTGCCCAGCGTGCCCTCGTCCTTGGCCGAGCGCAGATTGACCGGGATCATCGCCCGCACCTCGACGTCGCGCACGGGCTCGCCCTTCTGCAGGAAGTAGGCGCGCAGGGCACCGGCGACGGCGGCCAGCAGCACGTCATTGACCGAGCAGCCGAGCGCCTTGCCCAGCGCCTTGATTTCCGCCAGCGGCATGGGCTCCGACCAGGCGACGCGCTTGACCGTGCTGGTGCGCCCCTTGAGGCTGGTTTGCGAGTCGGGCGGCAAGGCCAGCAGCTTGGCCAGTTCGGCCAGCAGGCCGATGCCATACTGGCCGTAGGTCTGCAGGCGGTCCGGGTCCTGCGCCAGGGTCAGGGCGCGGGCGCCCAGCGCGCTGCCGGTTTCCATGGCCGCGCCAAGCGTTTCCGCCAGCGTTTCGAGCAGCCCGCGCGAAGGCTCGTCGGCGCCGTCGTCGTCGCTCGCGGCGGGCGGCGCCTTGGGGCGCGGCGCGTCGGCGGAGTCGTCGGTGAGCGAGAGGATGACGCCGACCAGGGCGATGCCATCGGCAATGCTGTGGTGGATGCGCACCACCATCGCCGAGCCGCCTTCATAGTCCTCGATCAGGTCAAAGCGCCACAGCGGCTTGCCCGGGTTCAATGGCTGCACCGCCAGTTCGCTGGCCAGCGCCTGCAGCCCGACCTTGCCGGCGCCCTTGGGCAGGGCGCGGCGACGCAGGTGGGCGTCAAGGTCGAAATCGGGATCGTCCTCCCAGAAGGCGCCGGCAACTTCCTGCACGGCACACTGGCGGAAGCGCCGATAGCGGCCGACCAGGCGCGTCGCGACGGTGTCGCGCAGGCGCTTGAAATCCATGCGGCGGTCGAAAACGATGACACCGACAATCATCATCAGGTTGGTCGACCGGTCCATGCGCAGCCAGGCCGTATCGACGGCGGACATCTTTTCGCGCTTTGCCATTGCGGATTCCCTCAAGGATGCTGGCATGTCGCCAGGATGCCGTGGCGGCGACGGCGGCGCTTCCCGCGCCGGACTGCCATTGTCGCAACGGTGCGGACATATAATATTCGACGCCGCAGCCCGGCAACCAACAATTATTCCGGTAAACCAGACATGAGCGACCTGAAGAAACTGTTCGAAGCGGCCATGGCCGATTCCAAGAAACTTTCCGAGCGCCCGTCCAACGACGTGCTGCTGCAGCTCTACGCCCTGTTCAAGCAGGGCAGCGAGGGTGACGTGGAGGGCAAGCGTCCCGGCTTCACCGACATGATCGGCCGCGCCAAGTATGACGCCTGGGCGGCCATCAAGGGCACGTCGGCGGAAGACGCGATGCAGCGCTACGTCGACCTGGTGAACTCGCTCAAGGGCTGACGCCGCCGTCCCGAGCCGGCCGCCGCGCCCGCGTGCGGCGCCGGCCCGCACCCTCGGCGCGGTTTTCCGCGCCGCGCCTTGTCCGCCCGCTGCATGGCGGCGGACAGGCCCGCTTTCCTGACTGGGTAAAAATGGAACTCGAAAAGTTCGTCCTCACCGAGAATGCCACCGGCAAGGGCCGCCCTGAGCTGTTCCGCTTCGGCATGGCCCTGCTGTTCCTCGTCGGCGTCATCCTGTTCGTGTCCACCCGCGGTGGGCAGGTCAGCTACCTGCTGGTGGTGGCGGCCATGATTGGCGGCTACATGGCGCTGAACATCGGCGCCAACGATGTCGCCAACAACGTCGGCCCGGCGGTCGGTTCGAAGGCCATGACGCTGGCCGGCGCGATCGTCATCGCGGCGATCTTCGAGGCGGCCGGCGCGCTGATCGCCGGCGGCGACGTGGTCGGCACCATCAAGAGCGGCATCATCGCCCCCAATGTGGTGGCCGATACCGATCGCTTCGTCTGGCTGATGACGGCGGCACTGCTGGCCGGCGCGATCTGGCTAAACATCGCCACCGCCTCGGGGGCACCAGTGTCCACCACCCACAGCATCGTCGGCGGCGTGCTCGGCGCCGGCATTGCCGCCGGCGGCTGGGGCATCGCCAATTGGGACCAGATGGGCCGCATCGCCATGAGCTGGGTGATCTCGCCGGTGCTTGGCGGCATCATTGCCGCCGGCTTTCTCTACTTCATCAAGCGCACCATCACCTACAAGCCCGACATGTTGGCGGCGGCGCGCTCGGTGGTGCCCCTGCTGCTGGCGATCATGGCCTGGGCATTCACCACCTACCTTGTCCTGAAGGGATTCAAGCAGATCTGGAAGGCCAGCTTTTTGACGGCCTCGCTGGTGGGCCTGGGCGTGGGCGTTGCCACCTACGCGGTGAGCCGTGCGGTGATAGCCACGGCGGCGCGGACGCTCGAAAATGGCAAGGTCGGCGTCAATGCGCTCTTCACCCTGCCGCTGATTTTCTCCGCTGCGCTGCTCAGCTTCGCCCACGGCGCCAACGATGTCGCCAATGCGGTGGGTCCGCTGGCGGCGATCAACGAGGCCATCATCCACGGCGCGGTCGTTACCAAGGCCAGCATCCCGATCTGGGTGATGATGGTCGGTGCCATCGGCATCTCGCTCGGCCTCGCGCTGTATGGTCCCAAGCTGATCAAGACGGTCGGCTCGGGCATCACCGAGCTGGACCAGATGCGAGCCTTCTGCATCGCCATGGCGGCGGCGCTGACCGTGATCGTCGCCTCCCAGTTCGGCCTGCCGGTCAGCTCGACGCACATTGCCGTCGGCGCCGTATTCGGCGTCGGTTTCCTGCGCGAGTACATCAAGGCGCATTACGGGCGCATGATCGACGACATCGAGGCCCACCACCATGGCCACGACCGGGAAATCGTCGAGGCCTATCTGGAGCGCTTTCGCGCTGCCGACTTCAACGGCAAGGGCGTCATGCTGGCGGAGCTGAAGATGAGCAAGCAGGCCATGGTGGCGAGCCACCTGTCGAAGCGCGAGCGCAAGAGCCTGAAGCAGATCTACCGCAAGGAACTGGTCAAGCGCTCGGCGGTCATGCGCATCGTCGCCGCCTGGCTGATCACCGTACCGGTGTCGGCGCTGATGGCGGCCGTGCTGTACTACATGATCCGCGGCATGATGATGCCCTGAGGCGATGCGCCCGGCTCGGCCCGTTTCCGAAGCGCCGTGCTGCCAGCGCCGACTTTTGCGAACCCCTAGGCCGGGCCGAAATTCTCGTCGCAGAAGCGATTGATCTCGTGTTCGATGCGAGGCTTGAGCGCCGAGAGCAGAAAGCCCAGCTTGACGTAGACCTCGATCTCCTTCTTGCCGACCTCGATATGGCCGTTTACGCCAAGGCGCTGGAAGTTCAGGGTGTGGCCATCCCATTCGTGGTCGAGGCCGAATTCTTCGCCGAGTTCCTCGGCGATGTGCTCGGCGCCCTTGAGCGCCTTCTTCAGTGTGGTGTGATGGGGGCGGACAACGCGGATCTCGCTCATTGCGGGGGCCTCAGGCTTTCTCGTCGCGCAGCTCGCGACGCAGGATCTTGCCGACGTTGGTCTTCGGCAGTTCATTGCGGAAGGCAATGTGGCGCGGTACCTTGTAGGCGGTCAGGTTGGCGCGGCAATGTTCAAGCAGCGAATCCTCGCTCAGGCCCGGATCGCGCTTGACCACGTAGATCTTCACCGCCTCGCCGGTCTTGGGATCGGGCACGCCCACCGCCGCCGATTCCAGCACGCCCGGATGCAGGGCCAGCACGTCCTCGATCTCGTTGGGATAGACGTTGAAGCCGGAGACCAGGATCATGTCCTTCTTGCGATCGACGATCCTGACATAGCCGGTCGGCTCCATGATGGCGACGTCGCCGGTGCGCAGGAAGCCGTCGGCCATGATCACCTTGGCGGTCTCCTCGGGCCGGTTCCAGTAGCCCTTCATCACCTGCGGGCCGCGGATGCACAGCTCGCCGGATTCGCCCAGCGGCAGGTCCTTGCCGTCGTCGTCGCGGATCACCACCTCGGTCGACGGGATCGGCAGGCCGATGCTGCCGTTGTACTCCTCCAGGTCCACCGGATTGATGGTGGCGGCCGGCGAGGTCTCGGTCAGGCCGTAGGCTTCGAGCAGGGTGGTGCCGGTGATCTGCTTCCAGCGCTCGGCCACCGCGCGCTGCACGGCCATGCCGCCGCCCAGCGTCAGGCGCAGCTGGGAAAGGTCGATGTTGGCGAAGTCGGGGTTGTTCACCATGGCGTTGAACAGGGTGTTCACGCCGGTGATGGTGGTGAACGGGTACTTGGCGATCTCCTTGACGAAGCCGGGAATGTCGCGCGGGTTGGTGATCAGTACATTGGTGGCGCCGATCTTGAAGAAGGTCAGGCAGTTCGCCGTCAGGGCGAAGATGTGGTACAGCGGCAGCGCCGTGATGATGATCTCGTGGTCCTTGAGATAGGGCCGGATCCAGGCGTGCGCCTGCTGCAGGTTGGCGATGATGTTGCGATGGGTCAGCATCGCGCCCTTCGACACGCCGGTGGTGCCGCCCGTGTACTGCAGGAAGGCGATGTCCTCGTGGCCGACCTCGACGGGCTTCAGCGGAAAGCGCCCGCCTTCGATCAGGGCATCGCGCAGCTCGATGGCATGGGCGATGCTCCAGGCCGGCACCATCTTCTTGATGTGCCTGACCACCAGGTTGACGATCATGCGCTTGGGGAAGTCGAGCATGTCGCCCAGCTGGGTGACGATGATATGCTTCACCGGCGTGCGCGCCACCACGTTCTCCAGCACCCTGGCGAAGTTCTCGACAATGACGATGGCCTCGGCGCCGGAATCCTTGAGCTGGTGTTCGAGTTCGCGCTCGGTGTACAGCGGGTTGCAGTTCACCACCGTATAGCCGGCGCGCAGCGCGCCGTAGAGGCAGACCGGGTACTGCAGCAGGTTGGGCATCATCAGCGCGATGCGGCTGCCGCGCGGCAGCTTGAGCACCGACTGCAGGTAGGCGCCGAAATTGGCCGAGAGCTTGCCGAGCTCGGCGTAGGTCAGCGCCTTGTCCATGTTGATGTAGGCCTTGCGCGGGCCGTACTGGCGCACGCTCTTTTCAAACAGGTCACCGATCGACTTGAATTCGTCAAGGTCGATGTCCGCCGGCACGTCCGCCGGGTAGTGCTTCAGCCAGATCTTGTCCATGCGGCGCTCCCCTTTATCAAGAGTTTCATTCTAGTCATTCGTAATGATGCCGCGCCCCGGCAATCCCTTCATGCCTTTGCGACGGCACGGCGGCCGCCCGTCTTGCGGCCACGGAAGGCCATCGCCATCTCGAAGGCCGCACGCGTGAAGGTCAGCACCTCGGCAAACTCCTCGTCACTGAGGCTGCGCGCCTCGTCGTCGGCGCGGTAGATGTTGGCGAACTCTCTTTCGCGTGCCGTCTGGATCAGCAGTTTGCCGACGCCGAGGTTTTCCAGCGCGCGCCAGACGTCCGGGTTCGAGGCGCGGGTGAACTTCATGACGAAGCCGACCGGGTCGTTGCGCCCGAGCACCGCAGCCAGGCGCAGGATGATCTCGAAGGGCACGGCGATGCGGCCTTTCTCCCAGGCTTCGATCAGCGACGGGTCCTTGAGGTTGATGGCCGCGCCGACCTCGGTGATGGTCAGGCCGGCAGCCTCGCGCAGGCGTTTCAGCGCCGCGCCGGTGCGTGCCCAGACACCTGGCTCGGCGAGGCCGGGCATGACGGCCTTGAGCACATCGGCCGCGGCTTCCATGGTCTTGCCCTGGCTCAGGGCGCGGGCCACGCTGGCAGCTGTCCGCAGGCTGGCAGCGGCGCTGACGGTGGCGGCGCCGACATCGAGCACCTTGCCGGCCATGCCGCGCATCTGGTCCACCAGGCCGGTCTCGGGCGGCTCCGGCACGGCGGGTTTGCGCGGCGTGCGCGGTGCGGCAGGCTTGCGTGGCGCAGTCTTGCGCCTGGGCGTGGCGGAGGCGGCCATTGCGGGTCCTTTGCGATGCGCGGCGGGCGACCGCGCCGGCCACTACTTTAGCCAAACTTCGGCGCTGGCGCGCGACCTTCGCATCGGCCATGCTAGGCTTTGCGCCATGGCGACGGAACTCATCATCGGCGGCGCGCGCTCGGGCAAGAGTCGCCTGGCCGAGGCGCGCGCGCTCGAGTCCGGCCTGGCGGTGACCTACATCGCCACGGCGACCGTCGGCGACGGCGAAATGGCCGAACGCATTGCGCACCATCGGGCGCGGCGGCCGGCGCAGTGGGCCACCGTCGAGGAGCCGCGGCGGCTGGCCGAGGCGCTGCGTGCCCATGCCGCGGCGGGGCGGCTGCTGCTGGTGGATTGCCTGACCCTGTGGCTGAGCAACCTGATGCTGGGGCCGGGGCTGGAGCCGGAACGCACGCGCCTGCTCGATGCCCTGGCCGAACTGCCGGGCCGCCTGATCCTGGTCAGCAACGAGGTGGGTTGGGGCGTGGTGCCGGCCAACGAACTCGGTCGGCGCTTCGCCGACGAGCAGGGCCGGCTCAACCAGGCTGTCGCTGCCGCCAGCCTGCGCGTGACGCTGGTGGCGGCCGGCCTGCCGCTGGAGTTGAAGAACCCGGCAGGCTGAACGGCGCGCCTCAGTCGTCGCCGTTGAAGATGTTGCCCAGCACGCCGCCCTGTTCGCCGCCGGAGCCGCCGCCGCCCTGGCGCATCGGCGCCGCGGCAAAGATGCGCGAGGCCAGCCGGGCGAAGGGCAGGGACTGCAGCCAGACCGTGCCCGGGCCGCGCAGGACGGCGAAGAACAGGCCTTCGCCGCCGAACAGCGCGGTCTTGATGCCGCCGACGAACTGGACATCGAAATCCACGCCCGGCGTATAGGCCACGACACAGCCGGTATCGACGCGCAGGGTCTCGCCGGCGGCAAGCTGGCGCTCGATCACGGTGCCGCCGGAATGGACAAAGGCGAGGCCGTCGCCGTCCAGCTTCTGCATGATGAAGCCCTCGCCGCCGAAGAAGCCGGTGCCCAGCCGCTTCTGGAAGGCGATGCCGAGCGAAACACCGCGCGCGGCGCAGAGGAAGGCATCCTTCTGGCAGATCATGGTGCCGCCGTGCTGCCTGAGGTCGAAGGGAATGATCTTGCCGGCATAGGGGGCGGCGAAGGCGACGCGCTTCTTGCCCTGGCCCTTGTGCGTATAGACGGTGGTGAACAGGGATTCGCCGGTGATCAGGCGCTTTCCGGCGCCGACCAGCTTGCCGAACAGGCCGGACTGCTGCGCCGAGGCGTCGCCGAAGACGGTATCCATGGTGATGCCGTCCTCCATGTACATCATGCTGCCGGCTTCGCCGATCGCGGCCTCGCCGGGGTCCAGCTCGATCTCGACGAACTGCATGTCGTCGCCGTGGATGAAATAGTCGACTACGTCCATTGCCATGTGGGATCTCCGGGGGTGACAGGTCGGCGCAGAGCATACCGAAAATCGGCGCCGGGTCGTTGGCAAGGGGGCTCCCGCGACCGGGTGTGCCGACAGCTTGCCGTCGGCAACGGCGCCGGTTAGGCTAGCGCCCGACAATGAATTCCAGGACAGGAGGCCGCGGGGTGATGGAGACGACGTTTCGAGTGCTGGCATTGGCCCTGGCGGTGTTTGCCATGCCGGTGGCGGCCCAGGTCCGCTACGACATGCGCGGCGCGGATCGCGCGCCCGACCTCGCCCTGCCGGGCCAGCCGAGCGACATCGCTAGCGTGACCGCGCCGCGTCTTGCGCTTTACAAGCCGGAGGGGGCGGGCCCCTTCCCGGCCCTGGTGCTGATGCACCAGTGCGGCGGGCTGGGCCGTCCCGGCGGACCGTGGCAGAACCTGTCGATGCTGGAATGGGCGCGCGTCGCGCTGCGGCGTGGCTATGTCGTGCTGCAACTCGATGCCTTGGAGCCCCGCGATGTCGCCAGCGTCTGCCATGGGCCGAAGAACGACATCTTTCCCTCGCGCGGCATGCGCGATGCGCTGCTCGCGGCGGCCCACCTGCGTGCCTTGCCCTACGTCGACCCGAAGCGCGTCGCATATGCCGGGTTCTCCTGGGGTGGCGGCGTGGGCCTGGGGATCGGCTCGAACAGATCGGCCGGGCTGCTGAAGATAGCGCAACGCTATGACGCCGTTGCCGCTGTCTATCCGCCCTGTATCTATCGTCCGAAAAACGGCGCGCCCTACACCCCCATCCAGCCCGGGGTGGACAAGCCCCTGCTGGTGCTGCTGGGCGGCAGGGACAACGAGACACCTCCCGCCGAATGCACGTCCCTCCTCGGCCCGTTGAAGGAGGCGGGCGAGAAGCTTGAGTGGCATCTCTATCCCGATGCCACCCACTGCTGGGACTGCAAAAACCTTCATGGCCGGACAAAGACCGATATCAAGGGCGACCTCGTCGAATACCTCTACGACGAGGCTGTGACGCGGGATACCGAGTCGCGCCTGTTCACGTTCTTTGAGCGGGCCTTCGCGCAGTGATGGGTTCGCCATTCCGAATCGCGAAAGCATGGCGCGCTATTCTGCTGTCGGCGCTGGCCGCCGCGCTCCTGGCATTGCCAGTCGGCCGGGCCGGCGCGGAAGTCCGCAACCTGCGGCTTGAACAGCAAGGGGATCATTACCTGATCACCTATGATCTCGACGACGAGGGCCCGGCGAGCATTTCCGCGCTGGTCGCGGTGAACCGCAGGCTGCTGCCGCACACCGCGCTGCGCGTCGAAGGGGATGTCGGCCAGGCGATCGCGCCGGGCAAGGACAAGCGCATCCGCTGGGATGTGCGGCGCGATTTTCCGGGCGGGCTGGACGGCGAGGTGCTGATCAGCATCCAGTCCGGCAGGCATGTCGTTTCCGAAGACGAGATTGTCTCGTTGCCGGCGCGCCAGGCAGAGGCCTTCCGGCGCATCGACGCCGAGCGGCTGGACGTTGCCGCGGCCAACCGGCGCACCCGCTTCAGCGGCTTGGGTGAACGGCTGGCCGGCAAGATCGAGGGCCTGGTCGACAGCGCCTATTACCGGGCGGCGGATCCGGCGTTGCTGGAGAAGTCCCGCTTCTATTGCGCCCGCTTCGGCGACGCGGTGGCGACACGCACGCTGGCGGTGGCGGCGGCGGGCGCCGATCCGGAATTCGAGCGGCAATGGGAGGCGGCGCGGCAGGCGAGCCCGGAGGTCGGCGACGCCAACCATGCGCGCTACTTCCGCTGCCTGCTGGGGTCGCTCGACCCGCACAGTTCCTTCCTCGATCCGCAGGAATGGCGCGAGCTGCAGGCAGGAACGCGCGGCATGTTCGGCGGCCTGGGCATGGAAGTCGGCCAGGAGAACGGGCGGCTCAAGGTCGTGACGCCGATCGAGGACACCCCGGCCCAGCGCGCCGGCATCGTCGCCGGCGACATCGTCGACCAGATTGACGGCGTGCCGACCCAGGGCATGACGCTGATCGAGGCGGTGCGGCGCCTGCGCGGCGAGCCGGGCACCAGTGTCAGGCTGGCGGTTGAACGAAAGGGCACGGCAGGATTGCTGACCATCACCGTCACCCGTGCCGTGATCCGCATCCAGAGCGTCAAGTCGCGCCGACTCGATGACGGGTACGGCTATCTGCGCATCAGCCAGTTCCAGGAGGGGACCGACACTAAGGCGCTCGAAGCCCTGCGTCAGCTCGCCGCCGGAGGGCCGCTCAAGGGCCTGATCCTGGATTTGCGCAACGACCCCGGCGGCCTGCTGAACGGAGCGGTGGGCGTGGCCAGCATCTTCCTCGCGCCGGGGCAGCTGGTGGTGTCGACCGACGGGCGCGGCCGCGACGCAAAGGCACGCTTCACCACCACCGCGCTGGCCGGGGAGGCGCCCGCGTGGTTGAAGTCGGTGCCGATGGCGGTGCTGGTCAACCAGGGTTCCGCATCGGCGTCGGAGATCGTCGCCGGCGCGCTGCAGGACCATCGGCGCGCGGTCGTGGTCGGCCAGCGCAGTTTCGGCAAGGGTTCGGTGCAGACCCTTCTGCCCATCGACGATGCAGCGGTGAAGCTGACCACGGCGCTCTACTTCACGCCCTCCGGGCGCAGCATCCAGCGCAGCGGCATCGTTCCCGAGATTGCCTTCGAGCAGGATGTCGCCAGCCACGAAGAGGCCGCCGAGTTCGCGCGGCGCCTGCTGGCCCGCAGCGCCGGCGTCGATGCCGAGCGGCGACGCGAGATTGCCGATGAACTGAAAGTGGAGGAATTCTTCCGCCTCTATCGCGGCGCGGCGCGGGGGCGGATCGCGCTTGCCCCTGCCGTCGCCACCCCGGTGGCGTTGTCCGCAGCAGCCACCGCCGCCGCACCCGTCGCCCAAGCGGAGGCTGGCATGGCCGAGCATCGCGTGGCGCTGGTCATCGGCAACGCCGCCTACGCCGGATCGCCGTTGCGCAACCCGGTGGCCGATGCGCGCGCGGTCGCGGCCCGGTTGAAGACCCTTGGCTTCCAGGTCCTGCAACGCGAGAACCTTGGCTTCAAGGAGATGATGCGCGCCATCACCCAGTTCGGCGAACGCCTCGCCCGCAAGGGCAGCGTCGGGCTCTTCTACTACGCCGGTCACGGCATGCAGGTGCGCGGCAAAAACTACCTGATCCCCGTCGATGCACAGATTTCCTCCGAGGCCTCGGTGCGCAGCGAGGCCGTCGATGCGGATTCGCTGCTGGAGCAGCTGGCGGTCAGCGAGCTGGGCATCGTCATCCTCGACGCCTGCCGCAACAATCCCTTCGAGCGCCGCTTCCGCAGCGGCATGGGGGGTGGCCTGGCGCAGATGGATGCGCCCAAGGGCGTCATGGTGGCCTATGCCACGGCACCGGGCAAGGTGGCGTCCGACGGCGAAGGGCAGAACGGGCTTTACACGCAGGAACTGCTCAAGGTGCTCGGGCAACCCGGGCTGAAGGTCGAGGATGTCTTCAAGCGCGTGCGGCGGCAGGTCGCGGTGGCCACCGATGACATGCAGATTCCCTGGGAGGCCTCGTCGCTTACCGGGGACTTCTATTTCGCCCGTGCCGCGAGTATCGCCGCGCCCGCCGCCGGCGACGCCGAACTGCTGTTCTGGCAATCGATCAAGGACAGCCGCGATGCCGACGACTTCGCCGCCTATCTGCGCAACTATCCGCAGGGGCGCTTTGCCGACATCGCAAAGAACCGCCTGCGCCGCCTGAAGTCGCCCTGAACCGGAGCGCCGCAACCAAACATGCCGCCGCAGTCTCGCGCGGGCGCACGGCTGGTGCCTTGCTACGCCGGCACGTTATCGGGAGCCGCCATCCAGGCCAAGTCCGTCCAGGCGCAGCGCGGCGGCCACGGCATCGGCCAGCCGGTCGAGGTCGGCCTCGCGCCGCGCGGCGAAATCCACGTCGTGGTGGCCGGCCATGCCCGCCCAGGCGAGCAGGGCGGCCAGCGCCTGCGGCGTGTCGAAAAGGCCGTGGCAGTAGCTGGCGAGTATCGCGCCGTCATCGCTGATGGCGCCGTCGGCGCGGCCGTCGAGCAGGGCCGAGGGCCGCGACAGCGCCGGGCCGCGCGTCACCCCCATGTGGATCTCGTAACCGGCGAGGCGCGCCGCACCTGGGAGTTCCAGCGTGCCGGCGACATTGCGCAACTGCTTTTCGGCCTCCAGTTCGGTCTCGCAGTCGAGCAGGCCGAGGCCGGGGACGCTGGCGGGCGCGCCCTCGATGCCGCGCGGGTCGTGCAGGGCGTGGCCGAGCATCTGGAAACCGCCGCAGATGCCGATGACCCTGCCGCTGTAGCGCAGGTGGCGCTTCAGCGCCGCGTCGTGGCCCTGCTCGCGCAGCCAGGCAAGGTCGGCCTGCACTGCCTTGGACCCCGGCAGCACGACGAGGTCGCAGGCCGGCAGGGCATCGCCCGGGCCGATCCAGCGAAAGTCCACTTCGGGATGCAGGCGCAGCGGGTCGAGGTCGTTGTGATTCGAGCAACGCGGGTAGGCGATGGCCACCGCCTTCAGGCGCGTGCCGGTCTTGGCCGCGCTGTGGGTGGCGATGGCGTCCTCGGCGTCGAGCATCAGGCCGTGCAGGTAGGGCAGCACGCCGAGCACGGGCTTGCCGGTGCGCTGCTCCAGCCAGTCCAGCCCCGATTGCAGCAGGCCGATGTCGCCGCGAAAGCGGTTGATGACGAAGCCCTTGACGCGCGCCTGTTCGCTGGCCGAGAGCAGGTCCAGGGTGCCGACCAGATGGGCGAAGACGCCGCCGCGGTCGATGTCGGCGACGAGGATCACCGGCACGTCGGCGGCCTCGGCGAAGCCCATGTTGGCAATATCGCGGTCGCGCAGGTTGATCTCGGCCGGGCTGCCGGCGCCCTCGACGATCACCCAGTCGAACTCGGCGGTCAGGCGTTGCCAGCTTGCCATCACCGCGCCCATGGCCACGGTTTTGTAGGCGTGGTAATCGCGCGCATCGAGGGTATCGATGGCATGGCCATGGACGATCACCTGGGCACGGCGGTCGGTAGTGGGCTTCAGCAGCACCGGGTTGAAATCGATGCGCGGCGCGATGTTCGCGGCCAGTGCCTGCAGGGCCTGGGCGCGCCCGATCTCGCCGCCGTCGGCGGTGACGGCCGAGTTCAGCGCCATGTTCTGTGGCTTGAAGGGCGCCACCTTGTGGCCGCGGCGGGCAAGGAGGCGGCACAGCGCGGCCACCAGCACCGTCTTGCCGGCATCCGAGGTCGTACCCTGAACCATGAGGGCGCGGGCGCTCACGGCAGCCACTCCACGCTGTCGCCGAAGCCGCGTCGCCGCACGGCCGGATTGAGTGCGCCTGACGGTGCTTTGTCCTGGTCGACAATCCAGCCTTCGGCGGCGGCGGCGTCGGACAACATGTCGCCGAGATGGCGTGCCTGACGCAGGCTGGCACGGCCGGCCTTGATCTCGATGGCCTGGCGCGTTTCGCCACGGTCAATCAGCAGGTCGATCTCGCCGCCGGCGGCGGTGCGCCAGAAATGGAAGCGACTCTGCGGGCGCGTCAGTTGCTCGCGCCGCAGCAGGTCTTCGAGGACGAAGCCTTCCCAGCTGGCGCCGCGGATCGGGTGGGCGGCGAGCTGGTCTGGGTCGCCTATGTCGAGCAGGTGATGCAACATGCCACTGTCACGCAGGTAGAGCTTGGGCGCCTTGGTCAGGCGCTTGCCGACGTTGCGGAACCAGGGGGTAAGCCGGCGCAGGATGAAGGTGGCCTCGAAGGCATCGATCAGGCGCGCCACCTTGGCGTGGCCGACGCCAAGGGCGGCCGCGAGGTTGCTGACGTTGAGCAGTCCGCCCTGCTGGTGGGCCAGCATGGTCAGCAGGCGGCGGGTCAGCAGGGGTTCGGCGACGACGCCGAGTTGCGGCAGGTCGCGTTCGATGTAGGCGCGCAGGTAGGCCTCCTGCCAGTCGCGGAAATCGGGGCCGGCGGCCCAGGCGTCGGGAAAGCCGCCGCACAGCCAGTGGCGGTGCCAGCGCCGCGCCACGTCGGGATCGGCAGCGGCGGTCTCCATCACCACCAGCGGATCGAGTTCCAGCACGCCGACGCGGCCGGCCAGCGATTCGGCAACACCGCGCACCAGCGCCGGTTGCGCCGAACCGAGCACGACGAAGCGGCCACGCGCACCACGCCGGGCATCGATGGCGCCGCGCAGTGCGGCGAAGATCTCGGGCACCGCCTGCGCCTCGTCGAGGATCAGGCCGCGCCCGGCATGACTGTCGAGCTGGAAGCGCGGGTCATCGGTCCAGGCCTCGCGCGTGCGCGGGTCTTCGAGGTCGACGTAGGCATGGTCGGCGAAGGCCTGCCGTGCCAGCGTGGTCTTGCCCACCTGGCGCGCGCCGAGGATAAGCAGCGCGGGAAAGCGCGCGGCCAGCGCGTGGACGCGGTCGACGGAGAGGCGACGATGCATGCGGGGTGGGCCGGAGTGGCGGAATAGCCTCGCATTCTTATCGCGAAAAGTAGAAAACGCAAGGATAAATATCGGCATGACAGACGGCAGCGCCGGCCGCCGGTAGAATCGCAGCCTCCCTTGACACCCGGCGCGGCCGACCCGTCCCCGACCCCGACCCCGACCCCGACCCCATTGTCTGCCCCGACCTTCCTGCTCATCCTCCCCCTCGGCCTGCTGCTCGACCACTGGCTCGGTGAACCGCGCCGCTGGCATCCGCTGGTCGGCTTCGGCCGTCTTGCCGATGCCTTGGAGGCGGCGCTGCGGCGTGGCGCGCCCGGGCATCCGCTGGGCAATCGCCTGCGCGGCACGCTGGCCTGGGCCTTGCTGGTGCTGCCCCTGCCGCTGGCCGCGGCCTGGCTGCTGTCCGGCATGGCCTGGCCGGTGGCACTGGCCGGGCATGCGCTGCTGCTGTGGTTCGCGCTCGGCGGCCGCAGTCTGGCGGAGCATGCCGCCGCCGTGGCCGTGCCGCTGGCGGCGGGCGACCTCGCCGCGGCGCGCGAGCGCCTGTCGTGGATGGTATCGCGCGAGACGGCGCGGCTCGATGCCGAGGCCGTCGCCCGCGCCACCGTCGAGACCACGCTGGAAAACGGCAACGACGCCGTGTTCGGTGCCCTGTTCTGGACCGCGCTGCTTGGCGGCCCCGGCGCGTTGGCCTTCCGCTTTGCCAACACGCTCGACGCCATGTGGGGCTACAGGGACGCACGGCGCATCCATTTCGGCTGGTGCGCCGCCCGCGCCGACGATGTGCTTGGCTACCTGCCGGCGCGCCTGACGGCGCTGACCTACGCCGCCGGCGGTCGTGGTGGCGCTGCCTTGTCCTGCTGGTACCGGCAGGCGGCGCGGTGGCAGAGCCCCAACGCCGGCCCGGTGATGGCTGCCGGCGCCGGTGCCCTTGGCGTGCGTGTCGGCGGCGACGCCATCTATCACGGCCGCATCGAGGAGCGGCCGGCACTGGGGTGTGGCGCGGCGCCGTGCGCCGCGGACATCGACCGCGCCCTGCTGCTGGTACGGCGCGGCGCGCTCGCCTGGGGCGCGCTGGCCCTGCTCGCCGGCGGCGTCGGGGTCTGGCATGCTTGAACACGGTGGTCGCGTGCTGCAGGCCGCGGGCCACTGGGGCATTCCTGCCGATCAATGGGTGGATCTGTCCACCGGCATCGCGCCCTGGGCCTATCCGGCCAGCATTGCGGCCGATGCCTGGCAGCGGCTGCCCGAAGACGAGGATGGTCTGCAAGCCGTCGCCGCCGACTACTACGGCCACCCCGCGCCGCTGCCCCTGCCCGGCTCGCAGGCGGCCATTCGCGGCCTGCCGCGACTGCTGGCGCCTTGCCATGTTGCCGTACTGGCACCGGGCTATGGTGAATATGCGCCGGCCTGGCGCGACGCCGGCCATGAGGTCAGCGAGCTGGCCTTGCCGGAGCTGCTGCGCAGCGATGCCAGGATCATCATGCTGGGGCGGCCGAACAATCCGGATGGCGCCATGCCCGGGCGCGATGCGATGCTGGCACTGGCGGGCGAGATGGCGCGGCGCGACGGCTGGCTGGTGGTGGACGAAGCCTTTGGCGACATGGCGCCGGCGGAATCGCTGGCGCCGCTGGCCGGTGGCGAATTGCCGCGCCTGGTGGTGCTGCGCTCGCTGGGCAAGTTTTTTGGCCTCGCCGGTGCCCGTGTCGGCTTCCTGTGCGCCGCGCCGGAGCTGCGCGCCGCCCTTGCCGGATGGCTGGGGCCGTGGGCCGTGGCCCATCCCAGCCGCGTGGCGGCATGCCAGGCCCTGGCCGATCGGGCCTGGCAGGTGCAGCAGCGCGAACGCCTGATGGCTGCAACACTGCGGCTGCGGGCGCTGCTCGGCCGCTACGGCCTGGCGGCGCGCGCGGTGGGTGGCCTGTTCTGCCATGTGCCGACGCCGCAGGCCGCCGGCCTTTTCGATCACATGGCGCGGCGCGGCGTGCTGCTGCGCCGCTTTGCGGCCCCGGCGGCGCTGCGCATCGGCCTGCCGGGCGAAGGGGCCCAGTGGCGGCGCCTGGATGCCGCGCTCGATGCCTGGAACAAGCCATGAAACGACGGTTCTGCCTGTGGGCACTCCTGCTCGTCGCGTTCGCCGCCCGCGCCGAAATCCGCCTCGATGACGACGGTGGCACGCCGCTGCGCCTGGCGCAACCGGCGCAACGCATCGTCAGCCTGGCGCCGCACATCACCGAAGTGCTGTTTGCCGCCGGCGCCGGCGCGCGCGTCGTCGGCACCACCGAGTACAGCGATTACCCGGAGGCCGCGCTGAAGATTCCGCGTGTCGGCGGCTACTCGCGCCTCGACCTGGAAGCCGTTGCCGCGCTCCGGCCCGACCTGGTCATCGCCTGGCAGAGCGGCAACGTGCCGGCCCATGTCGACAAGCTGCGCAAGCTCGGGCTGGCGGTCTTCGTCTCGCAGCCGGATCGCATCGACGACATCGCCCGCACCATCGAAACCTATGGCCGTCTCGCCGGTACCGACGCCACGGCGGCCACGGCGGCAAGGGAATTCCGCGAGCGCCTGGCGCGGCTGCGCGCGGCCTATGGCGGGCGCGAACCGCTGCGGGTGTTCTACCAGGTGTGGAAGCAGCCACTGCGCACGATCAACGGCCGCCAGATCATCAGCGATGCCATCCGCCTTTGCGGCGGCAGCAATGTCTTCGCCGGCCTCGACGGCCTGGCGCCGAACGTCAGCACCGAGGCCGTCATCGCCGCCAACCCGGATGTCATCATTGCCAGCGGCATGGGCGACAGCCGCCCGGAATGGCTGGACGACTGGCGGCGCTGGACGCAGGTCACCGCCGTCGCCCGCGAAGACCTTTACTTCGTGCCGCCGCAGCTGATCCAGCGCCACACGCCGCGCTTCCTCGAAGGCACCGAGATCATCTGCCGGCACCTCGACGCGGTGCGCGCCAAGCGCCGCCCACGCTGAGCATGGCGCGCCTGCCGCAGCGCATCGTCTGCCTGACCACCGAGACCGTCGAGGTGCTGTATGCCCTTGGCGAACAGGATCGCATCGCCGGCATCAGCGGCTACACGGTGCGCCCGCCCCAGGCGCGCAAGGAAAAGCCCAAGGTCTTCGCCTTCACCAGCGGCGACCTGAACAAGATCCTCGCCGTCGCGCCCGACCTCGTGTTCAGCTTTTCCAACCTGCAGGCCGACATCGCCCGCGAACTGATCCAGGCTGGCGTTGCGGTGCACGCCTTCAACCAGCGCAGCGTCGAAGACATCCTCACCATGATCGAGACGGTGGGCCGCCTGGTCGGCGCCGAGGGCCGTGCCTTGCAGCTGGTGGCGGCGCTGGAAGCCCGGATCGAGGCGGCGCGCCGTGCCGGCGCGGCCATCGTCGAGCGCGCCGGGCGACGACCGAAAGTTTACTTCGAGGAATGGGACGAGCCGCTGATCAGCGGCATCCGCTGGGTCTCGGAGCTGATCGCGATCGCCGGCGGCGA
>Ga0172373_10002839_pt1 | contig 26136 bp, 19 predicted proteins | sample Lak10m_2_FD_114546 | JGI IMG/M metagenome (GOLD analysis project Ga0172373, IMG submission 114546) | Freshwater microbial communities from Kabuno Bay, South-Kivu, Congo - kab_092012_10m | ecosystem: Environmental > Aquatic > Freshwater > Lake | place: Democratic Republic of the Congo...
AAAAATCCCCTCCCCTACTGCGAGACCCCAAGCCTTCCCAAACATCCTCGCGCTGAGACGCTGAGGCGCGGAGGCGCGGAGTAATGATAAAAGGAAATCCTTCTCTGCGTCTCCTCCCTCTCTTGCCCTCTGCGTTAAAAATCCCCACCGGCCGCCTCCGCGCTTCAGAACCCCACCGGCCGCGGTGGACCCTCATACGCCCGCGCCCCCAGCTCGCGCTCCCGACTGTGCTCCACCTCCAGCAACGCACGATCCGTCACCGTCGGTGCCCCGATGTATCCATGATAGCGCCCCATCCAATACGCCAATAACCACGCCCCCGGCTCCACCACATCATTCCCCCCCGCACCCCCGTCCGCTTGCATGACCCAGTGATCCCACCGACACGGCTCCGTCTCCCGCACCGCAAATGTCTTCGCCCCCCCCTTCAACGCCACATACCCCGAGGGCGTCCTCAGATCCGTCCGATGCGAGTTCTGATACGACCACACCCGCAGATCCAAAGGCCAGCTGCGCAGATGCTCCACCGACGCCTCCGGCTCACACGGGTTCCCGGTCAACGCGCCATACAAATAGTTAAACCACGGCTGCTGCTCCACTCGCACCACCTCGTAGCTCCGTTCGTAGCCGCGTCGGTACAGCGCCCGCAGCTCCGGGTCCTGCTCGTAACGCAGCAGATTCCAATAACACCAAAACGCTAATTCATCCAAGAAGTGCAACACGCTGTCCGGAGGAAACGTGTTCCGCGCGCGCAACGTGTATTCCGCGTACCCCATGCCGATCAGTTTCCGATACGCCTCCGCAAACTTCGCTTCGCCCGTCAACACCTCGGCCGTCTTCATGAACGACAACAACTCCACCGCCTGCAACCCTCGATCATACTTGCCTTCGTCGGTCAGAAAGTATTCCGGATCCCAACGCCCCCAACGCGTCGGCTTGCCATCCACATCCACCAGCCGCCACCCATGGTCGATCAAATGCGACACCGTCCGCGACAGATGGGCCTTCACCAATCCCACCTCGTCGCCTTGGGCCACGAGTTCCAAAAACAGCGCGAACGAATAAAAATGAGAGCACAGTTCGTCGCTCGACGTGTCTCCTTTCCACTCGAACTTGCCGTCCTTCGTATCGTGCCACTCCGCAGCATATCCCCCCGAACCATGCCCCGCTTGATGCCCCCGCTCGCCTTTCGCCCACACCGACCGCGCCGAAAACCCAGGAATCCCCGTCATGCCTTCCAGCCAACGTAAAGCGTGAAAAGTGTTCGTCGCCTCCCGACGCGCCTCCGGGTCCTTCGTCACCGCATACCGATACGCCTGCGCGGCCAAATAGTTGCCCGTGTATCCCCCATCGTTGTCGCTCACCTCCCGCACATACTCCTTCAGCCCCGCGTCCCATTCGAGTTTGTGCGTGAACCCCAGCCGCTTCTGACCCCATTCCTCCAGATGCCGCTCATAATACGACGCCTTCTTCGCCAAGGTGTACGGCTCATACTCGATCGCGCCTAACCCACGATCCGTCGCCACATAAACCGTGCGCCCCTCAACCGCAATCCCGCTCACCCGTTCGCCCGGCAACCACCGTTGACCCGCAAAATATTGAAAGGCCCCGCCCACCCACCGAATCGCTCCGCGCGTCGTCCCAATCCATACGTCGTTCGTAAACCCAACCGCTAAACATGTCGTATCCTCATACGGCAACCCTTGCTCACCGCGCACCGTCGATAACGACATCCCCCGCAGCACGCCCAGTCCCCGGTCTGTAGCGAGGTAAAGAGCCGACCCCACGCTCAACGCATCACGCGTTGTGGTCGATGGCAACGTGCCCCAGTCCCAGGCCTGGTCAGCCGCCCAAGTATACGCGTCCAATCCCCCGAACACCCCACGCGACAGCGGAGCCAATCGGCCGGTTCCATGGACAAACAACGTGTCGTTGTGGGACACCACGCGCGTGATCGGAAACCGGGCTGCGTTCGTCGTCCACGGCTCCAGCGCCTCCCCTCTCACACGAAACAGGCGCGAGCCCACCGAAGCCACCACTTCCCCTCGAAACTCGCTCACGTCCGTCACCCGCTCTGCGGTCACTCGAGTCCAGCCCGCCGAATCCCGACGATGCAACCCCGACGCCGTCATCGCCCAAATCGAACCCTTCGCGCTCACCAACCGCTGGATCGGCACCGACATGGAAGCATCGACCACCCAATTGGTCCCCGCCAAGGTCAACAACCCCTTCGCCGTTCCCGCATACACATGGCCGTCTCGCACGGCTACCGACGTCAGCCCCTCATTCCAAACCACCTTACGCCCTACCTCCTGAAGAAACACCTCATCACGAACCGGCGTCGAAACCCGATGCACCCCCGGCATCGCAGCCTGAGCCCATACGCCTACCCAGCCCAGCCAACCCAAAAGCGCTCGAACGACCCAGCCTCTCACACCCGAAAACTCATGACGCAAATTTGAAAGATCCATACCCGCCCATCCTGCCCCACACCCCGTCGCCCCGCCAGCCCCCTTAACGCCCTTCCGCAAGAAAGCCTCCCATGCTGACGCAAGGCGTAAAGGCCTTCAGAGTTATTCTCGCGCAGAGCCGCTGAGGCGCGGAGTATTCAAATGAAACCCCTCTCCGCGTGCTCCGCGTCTCTGCGCGAAATACCCCCGTCCCATCCCCGCCGAGGCCCCCGCTGCCACGGGGAAGATTAGGATTAAGATTAAGAGTAGGAGTAGGAGCGGGAGTAGGAGCAGGACACAAACCCAAATCATCCCCTCCGCGTGCTCCGCGTGATCTGCGGTGAATCCCCCTCCGTCTCCACGTCTGAGGCGTGGGGACAACTCATAAAAAAGTGCTTGTTCCAGCCCAGTCCACGTGGATATAAAGCCGAATACCAACGAGGCATTACTTTCCACAGCACCACAACGCGGTGCGTGCTCTGCTTTTGCCCTCCCAACGACTCGGACTCATGGCTCGAGCAATGGACATCAGCTTTGGCTTGGCCGGCCCCTACTCCCGGGCCAGCGACGCCACCTACAGCGGTGGCCTCAGCAGCCAGGCTTTGCAGGAACCCTGCTTCTAATGCCCAAGAACCTACCATCCCCAGCTCAGGAGAGCGGCACGGCCAGTCTACCGACTGACCTTCCCACCAGCACCCAGCAGGGCGCAACGAAGACCACTCCGCAGGCGGACGGCCGAGCCTACTGCGTTTTTCTTCGAAGCCTCGCAACGCCGCCTGGAGCAGGCAAAGCACATCCAGCTCCTTCGGTTAGTGCGATTCATTCCAGGATCGTCGTCCGCGAGTCGCGGACGAAGAAGAAATCCTGGCCAAACACGAAGCTGTGGCCAATGGGCTCCACGGCGTCCTTGTTTATCCTGGACGAAGCCCAGGTCGCGCTGCGATTCGCCGAACAACTCCTGGACTGGGCGGCGGAATTTGAAGGGAACGCAAGCGTGGCGATCACAAGTGGTGACTTGAAGTGGCTCGAGGGATCAGGAGGCTCTCGACCCATCGGTTCCCCCATCGTCCGAGGGGCGTGGATGACAATCCATACTCGAGCCCTCAACCGAGTGGTGGTGGATGACAAAGTCCGAGGAGATCTACTGGCGGCTGGAGCGCTCAGGGACCGAGACTTCGATCCACCGTACTCAACTCTTTCCCGCTGCTACACGGAGGTTTTTAGAAGTGTTCAATACGTTGCACTTCCCAGAAAGGGCAAACGCCGAACCAAGTCGGTCGGCCTCTCCGACGCGGGACCTCGCTTCCTGGTCGTTGCTTACGAACTCGATCAAACTTCAGGTCAAGCCGGGGGACTCAACCCGAATGAGGCTGAGCATTGGTGCAAGGCAGTCTCAGAGGCTGTGGCGGTGCAATTCACCTCCCCTGACGCGAGCCCTCAAAGAAGGGTCTTCCACTTTCCCTACGGCGGAGCGGGAATCATTCACTTCTACCGAGAGACCGCAGACCCGGCCCCAGTCCTGCACTGGATACAAAGCGCGCTACGGGCTCCGGGAATCGCTGGCCTCAATAGGCTTGGTCAGAGAGTTCGTTGGATGTTGGTGCGACGGGGGATGTCCGCAGATGACTCGCCCGCCGAGGTTTGGTTGTCCAGTGTAGATGGCTTCAACATTGGGATCACGCAGGAACTTTGGGACATGCTACCGGCGGACCAGAAGGGGAAATGGGTGAGCCGCAGGGATCGGTCGAATCCGGAGCTGTTGGAGATTCGTGATCGAAATGAGTTCGAGGCCTGGAGCGCCCATCAGGCGTCTCGCTTGTATCAAGGACTCATCGCGTCGATTCAGCAGGACTTCGATGACAACCCCAAATTGCGCAAGGCGTTGGAGAAAGGGCTGGGGTCGCCCAAGGATGTCGAGTCTCACACTCTGATCGACACGTTCTTCCCGACGACGCTCACGGAGAGTCTCGCAAAGCTCCGAGCTTGGCTCGAAAAAAACCCAACCGCCTTCCAGACGAACGTCGACCGAGAATCCTTCAAAGCCATCCTGCTGAAACTCGTCGAACTGGGCACCACGGCTGGCTGGGTGGACCGCGCTCGGTTGGATGCGGAGACCAAGAATTTCATCGCGATAGGAGCAACCGCCGATGATGTGGTTACCGAGATCCTGGCAGCAGCTCTCTCCGGGAGAAAAGCAGACTTAGTTCACGACTCACCCTCGTCCCGCCCCAGAGGAAAGCGGGCGATGAGGAGCGAAAAGGTTTCTTCCTTGGAGGATCTCAAGACGGAGATCCTCTATAAATGTCGGATCAAGCCCGTGGACAACTCACGCGAGGCAAGAACTCGTGCGCTGCGTGAAGCGGAAAGCATCATGAAGGTCGCAGGATCACAGCAGAATAACCCGTTTTATATTCGGCTTGATCCGGCGACATATCAGGAACTGATGGAAGCTGCAAAGACGGATACGGAATGCGATTGGAACGTGTTGAAGTTCTTCGTTCGATCGCTCGGCGATCACCAGGAAGATGTCGGCGTTGGCCTACTTGATCCTGGTGGTGTGGCCAAGAGCCTCACACAAATCCTACAGCTCCTCACCGATGGGGCTCCTCAACCTCCAGCAGCCGAGGAGCTCGACTTGGGAGCTCTTATCGCACAAATCGTCTATGACCATCCTAGGTTCCTCACCCTAGCCACCGCTCCTACCCCCGCCGAATTCAGACAGTGTCTGTCCTCGTTGACCCAGGACGCGACTGACGGCAGCGGCAAGCAAGTTACGCTCAGTCCGGACGCGAAAACGTTCCGCCCCGATCCTCTTTGGTTAGCTTGGTTTCAGGAAACGCACGCGCCCTTCATCCAACAAGCCACGGCACTGCTTGCCAAGTTCGGATTCTACGACTCGGCGACCAGGCACGAGGCCTCAAATTCGTCAAAGAACCCGGCCCCGCAGGCATGACCAACCCCCTGGAACCACAGGTAATCGAAGGTCTCGTCCGTGATATCCTCTCCGGTCGAGCCGTCTTCTTCGTCGGCGCGGGGTTCTCGATCGACAGCGAGCAGATGAGCGCTACGCGAGTCATCAGGAGACTGCTCATCCGCCTTCGATGTCTCAACTCGATTTCCCCAGGACGGAAGTCGTATCGGCGTTTCAAAGAGACCTTCGTTCCGGAAGGAATGCGCCTGACAGCGGGCTCGAAGGTAGTCGAGATTCTCGCGGGCCGTTACTACGAGATCAACGATTGGATGTGCCGCGTCTTCGGTGAGTTCTTGCACCACCACGGTAGTTCTAGCCGGGTGGAGGACCTGCCGTCGAAACTTCGAAAACGGGAGCACCGCTTCCGTGAGCGGATGGGCAAGAGGTGGAAGAAACACGGGGATCAATGGAAGCACGAGGACCTGGCACCGATCGAACTGAGTTGGCTCAAGGCGGCTGCCGAGGCACAGGATCAAAGAGCGCTGCACGACCTCGGCAAACTGGTGCTCGCTGAAACACTGGGGTTTTCAGATCCTCGGGTGATGGCAGGGAACGGGTACAGAGACTTCTCAGACACGGGGTTTGATGTCCACCGTCTCCGATCCGAGATCGGCCATCGACTGCGTCCACGTCACCACGTTCTGGCAAGATTGGCCCGCGAAGGACTCTGTCCGCTGCTCTTGACCACCAACTTCGATCTTCTGATTGAGTCTGCCTTGAGACTATCAGGTCTCCTGCCGAGATCAGGATCAGGATCAGGGTTGGATAGAAATGAAGCTCCGGCGTTTCCCCGGATGCCGCCTCACTTTAGTGTCATCGCGTCCCCCTTGGAGTTCCTCGACGCGGGCAGTGCATTCCGAACCGTCACACTCGTGAAGTTGCATGGATGCGCGGGACGTTTCCGAGAACTGCGGAGGGAGCGCGACCCGAGTTCCGTCCTCCGCTACCTGCGGCACGTGATCTACACTTACCGGGAGATTCAGCACTGGCGGGATGATGCCTGGGCGGCGGATTACCTGAAGACCTTGGTCCGAACGCGCTCGATCCTGCTCACGGGCTACAGCGCTGCGGATCCCATCATGCACGACACGTTCAGGGCCGTTTATCAGGAGATGGAACGGAAACGACACGATGAGTCAGCGGGTGTACCAACTCCGACCTCGACACAACGCTCCGCGTCAGCGTTCTTCTTCGCCTATAGTCGACCTAAGCAGGTGGGAGCCGAATTCCACGGCCAGGAAGTCCTCGAGGCCGCAACCGGTGCCTCTCGTGGGCAGCGTCCTCATCGCAATACGCCTGATCATGAGCATTATCTGCGGTTCGGCCCTTCGAACGACCATTCCCACTCCCGTTCCCAATTGAACTTGGACGAGATGCTGCAATGGATCCACCATCGAACATTCAGAAGTCAACAACTCGAGTGTGCCAAGTCGGAGTTGCAGCCCCTCATCTCGCGCCTGTGGACAGCCCGCCCCGCATCCGAATCCCAGGGACTCATCGCCGAGTTCGAAGCGCTTGTGGGAAGTGAGGCTTCGTCGATCAAACCCAGCCAGGGCAAAGGCCCTTCCTTCATGCAATTGAACTCAACCCTGCGGTGGTCCAGTGACTTTCACGTCGCCTTGCGCCGCGAATGGGCTCGGGCTTGGGTGCAAAACCGCGACCTCTCCCGGTTTCAAACCGCTCGCTTGATGGAAATGCCAGAGTGGTACCTCCCAGCCAATGAACAACCTTCATGGACTGCTTGGGGGCTCGTGGTTGAACTCGCACTGAGGAAGCTGGCTCGTTACCTCGCGTCCCCGGTTGACTCCGCGAGTCAACAAACCACCGGAAGGTCCACACCATCGCTCCCCGGAGTGGACGCGGAGACGATCAGCCCCGAGTCTGGCCCATATCCCACGGTTTGGTTTCTCACTCGTCGAGCTAACCAAAGCCCCCCGGTCTCCCTCGTGATTCGAGGTCGCCCGTGGCATGGTCGGACCCACGGACTCCTCCAAGGTCGTCCATGCGCCAAATTCCTTTGGATCCTGCCAGAAGACGCCGTCCCGTGGTACGCATCCCCGACCCGCACGGAGCTCGCTCCATCTGAGATGGACCAAGCAAACAACAAGCTTCAGAGACGAGGCGATACGCATTGGTCTAAAGCACCTCCCGCAGCGCAGATCTGGAGATGGGCGACGCAGAGCGGTGAGGCCTGGCAAAACGACCGTGCCGCCGAAGCGTTCCGTTCAACGATAGCAAAAGAGACAAAAACCAGATGAGCACAGCACTTCATGACGCTATCCACACCTACTTAACGTCGGATCTGCTGCGGTTCTTAGAGCACGACAAAACCGGCAGCGACAGTGGAGACAAATCGCCTCATCGTCCACGACGCACATTCCTGATCACCTCTAGCTCGGACTTCGGCGTGAAGCAGGGGGTCCGATTGACATTGGACGAAGCCCACGAGTTCGACGCAACAGGTTTCGTATTCGACGAAGCGCTTCACTCGATTGGCATCATCCAGTTCGTGCAGACTTCACCCGGGGCCGCCTCCGAACTGATCGACCAAGCCGCATCGCTAGCCCATCTGCTGTCCGTTCGGGATCCACGCGCACACCGCGCCGAACATCCTTTCGTTGAACTCGTGCTGGTGGTTGATTCAAATCGCGACGCTTCCCTCCTAGAGAGTCTCCACACCGCTCACGCTTCCTCAACACTTCTTCACGCGGTCTCGATCCACGTCATACACCTCCCTGGACCAGCTGAAAACAAGGGCGACAAATCAGAGAATGCCCTGAAGCCGGACGTTCAACGCGCTTTTTGCTGGCTCCTGCCGTCGGTGAAAAAGTGGTTCGCTAAGTCACCTCCGCAAGCTGACGCCTCAGCTCCCTGGGACACACTCAGTCTCGTAAACTTTAGATGCGAAGGCACACGCTCCTGGGTTCTCGCTAAGAACGCTCAGTTCCACCTGCTCCATGGTTCGAACGGGAGCGGGAAAACCTCCCTCGCAGAAGGGTTCGAATTTGCGGTCACCGGAGATTGCCACTCAGCAAGAGAGCGATGGCTCGAAGCCACTCCCACGAGTTGGTATGAATCGGTCTTGTGTCGGAAAGTGAAGGACGGTCCGGTGAAGGCGACATTGTTGGATTGCTCGCGCCCTAACTCCAAACCCACAATTCAATCCGAAGCATCCTGGGAGCCGTCGAAAACGACTGGGATCGCCCTCGAACAGGGTGAGAACCAGTTGAAACTCGACGGACGCTCTTTCCATCTGGACCAGGGCTTAGCAAATCAACTCATCGGTGGCACACTGCAATCCCGCGCTCAGCATTGGTTCGAGGTCTTCTTTCAGCACAAAGATAAAGGGCGTCAGGCGCGACAAACGGCGCTGAAGTCACTCCGCACTCTACTCGCGCGGATCCTCCCCAAGGAGCAACAGGAGCAACGTGTGCTCCAGGTGTTGGACATCATCCAATCCTCGAACGACTTTCAATCGCTGTCCTACCGCTTGCTGAACACGCTCTTCCCATCCCTCGCTTTAGCGCCCCAGCCAGCCGTCCATCCTTCAGAGTTTCAGCTGGCTCTCAGTAGACTCATCGAAGAACTGGCGAGTCTCACAAAACCATCTTCCGCAACCACTCACAATTGGTTTCACAATTCGTTTCGGAAGAACCTCGAATCGGCCTTCGCAACCGATTTGAATCGGCTCGCAGGCCTGGATGAAGAGAGCATGCTTGCCATGCGTGCGGTGTTGGAGCAGATGGGTCAAGACTCCTTTCGCGCCGAACGTTCGGATACCCTCCAGACCACCAACGTCCATGACGCCCTCAACGAGTGGCTCCGAGGCGTCGCCACACTCGAGCTGTTCAGATCGGCCTTGCGCATCCGGAAGGTCTGCGCCCCATCCCGTCTGGAGAATCAGCCAAGGCTTGAGGGAATCCTGCCGCGGCTTTCGACGGACGAACTTGCACATGAGGTAGGCAATCTAGAATCCCAACTTCAACAGCTCAGAACCCAACTCGACCAAGCCTTTGCCGAGCGCAACGCCGGAACAAGACCGGCCTTGCCGGTCACTTCCCCAGCTCACTCCAACCGTTTCGTCGAATGGGTGAAACAGGGGTTCTTCGCCCCAGCCCTAGTCCCTGAGGATGCGCCTTCCCTGGTCACTGCCTTCAAACGACGACAAATCGTCCAGTTGCGTGACCTTCAGATCGGGGCTCCAGGTTGGACAAATGCGCTCGTTCCTCTCGTAGACCAACGGCTCGCTCTGTTTCAGTGCCTTGCATTTTCCCGTCCGAGTCATGCGGTCGGACCACACGCTCCCCAGTCGGCCGCCACCTGGGCCGACTGGTTCATTGAGTTCCTCGTAGCATGCGCCGGTTATCACCGACTGATGAATGAGTCCGCCAATAAATTCTTTGCGGAGTTGAAGGAGGGTGCACTCGGTGATGCGCTCCGGGAGTTGGTCGATCTCATGACGCCTGCTCGCTGGGCCTACCCTGGCCTAAACAGCAGCGTAACCTTCGAGGACAATGAGGACCGTGTCGAACTCCAGGCCTACGACATGGACGCCGTTCATGTCCTAAACACAGCCGAACTCAACACGATCTCCCTCGCGATCTTCTTGCTCTGCGCTCCCACCGCGCCCAACCCATTTCGCACGATCATACTCGACGACCCCTTGCAGAATATGGACGAGCTCACGGTGACCGGGGTCGGTAGAGCTTTGGCACGGTTGGCTCGAATCTGGAACACGGACAACTCTTGTGCCGGTCAAGCTGTGCCTAATCCCAATCCAGGCGCATGGAGCACTTGGAAGATCATACTGCTGCTGAACAGCATCGAACATTGCGAACGATTGCGTGACGAGGTGCCGTTCGCCTTCTACGAAATCCCGTGGCTCCGTTCCCCAGACATCCCGAATTCAGAGCAGCGGATCGAGCGTCACCAGGACGATCCTCCGTTCCCTGCCCCGACCGCAAGACCGAGTGCCTTCGACACCTTTCTAAAGGTAAAGCGCTTATCCTGACGCCATCCTCCCAACGGCCCGAACTCGAGGGTGTATGGTCGCAGCGACCACAGCCCACTTTTAGTTTTGAAGCGCAATGGGGTTGTTGCTAATGCTCATAAGCAAAATGTCGCGCGCGAGGAAACCAAAACAGCCACCACCATTACCGGCCTCTGAGGACCGGGAGCGGAACTGGTTACCCTCATATCCAGATCCCTGCTTGGTCGTGTTTTGCCGGATCTGCCAACTCGCTCAATTCGATGCGGCGAAGATCACCGCCGCACACAATCGATTGATCGAACTCTGCACGCCCAGAACCAAATCAAACGGGAAGCTCCCAGGCGACGTTTTTGGGGTGCATTCCAGCCCATTCGGACGCTTCATCCTCGTCGCCACTCCCACGCGTGCTGCTCAGCTCGCCCTCGAAATCATGGACGGTGCCGAAACCGCCGGGTTCGACGTGTCCATCGGCATCGCCCAGGGATCTATCCGGTGTGCGCGAGATGTCCGTGGTGACAACGTCGTCTCGCCCGCAATCAACCTCGCAGCGCGCATTGCGTTCGCTCCCAACTTGATCGCTCGGATCGGGCTCGAAGATTCCGCAGCCGAACAAGTCATCCTTGCAGGAGCATTTCAAGCCCGGGCCTTTGACCCGCCTGTCCAAGATCAAATCAAACACACTCACGTCACCTATCGTGTCCTTCAGAGAAGCCATAAACCCTTCGGGGAATTAGTGCCGGCAACCAACGCCTCTTATGAGTCGGTCCACTGTGTGGTCTTCGATCTCGTGGGCTTCTCCTCACTCCAGCCCGACGCGCTTCCTTCTGCCGTCGAAAATCTTTCAAGGGCCTCCCACCGCGCTCTGGAACGAGTTCAAGGTTCCCATCTGCTGAAGGCCGGTCACTTATGGTACGCGCCAGGGGGCGATGGCGGTGCTGTGGTCTTCTCCTCCAAAGTCGGACGCTCCGCCATCGCGCTTGAGTTCGCAAATTATCTGATCTCGGAATGTGGCAGTACCATCAAGATCCGCATCGGCATCGATCATGGTCCCGCAGCCATCCTAGCAAACGAATTGCCCGTCGGGCCTGCCGTCCTGGATGCGAATCGTCTGGCAGGCCATCCCGCCCCAGGTGGCATTTGTGTGAGCAAGGCGTATTGGAGTGTATTAGGGAACGAAGATCGATCGCAGTTCGATGCCATCTCGGTTGTATCGGATGAGTCTGCCCTCCTCCTCCTCCCGCCTGCCTCGACCCAAGAGCACGAAGGCAAGGATGATGGGATCGTGGATGGATTCTCCACCGCCTACGCAGAGCTCATCCCAGAAATCGAAGCATTCTTCTCCAAACATCCGAAGCTGTTTCCGAAACTCGTCCCTGTCTTCTTCCCTGGACGCGAGCCAGAGACCGCCTCTGTTATGGCTGTTCTGGAGGAGGCGCATCGCCTCGGTCTCTACGAAGCCTTCTCCAGAATTCTTGAATGGATAAAGGCTCCTGAGTTCGACCAAGATCCGAACGTTGTTGAAAATCTGGTCCACTACCTCGCAGCGCTCGGGATCAAAGCCCCGACGCTTAAAACCCTGCGCAGGGATTCAGCATCAGGTTCCGTGCAGGTAGAGCCACACCTCAAGCCTGCAACCGTTGAATGCGTGGTATCAGCGATCTACCAAAAGCCGGCCACCTACATGAAGGCCTCCCCGGGTGACTACCCCCAGGCGGAGCTACCCAAAGGGCAAGCCTATGTCGAGATCGGACTCTACATCGAACCCAAATCTCCTTCCTCCTCGGGACCAAAGAGTCGACCGGAGGACCTCAGAGGGAACTTGATGCAGAGATTCAACGTGCTTCCACATAGGAGCCCGGTGGACAAAACACTTCCGGATCGCGCTCTGCTAGAGCTTCGTGAGGCTCTCGAGCCGCAGCGACGCCACAAGAAACATCCCTACTACACCATCGCATCGCACGATGGCTCGTGGGCGGTTCAGGAGCTTTTTGAAACCCTGAAATTGCCGAAGGAGCTATTTCTGGTCCTCATCGAGTCGGCGACTTTGCCGCCAGGCACGCCTCTCAAAGGCCCACTGAACTCCGTAATCGTGCTCAAAATGATCCACGACCGCCTCGCCGAGCTTCGCGGCCAGCCTGGATCAAAATCCAACTCCCCATGACAACCTCCCCCCGTAGACTCATTCCCATCCGGTTAATCGGCGAAGAACTCGACCTGCCCTCTCGGGACTCATGGCCCGTGGCACGGCATCGATTCGATCATGAGTCAGTGTGGGCGTTGAATGCGGCGATTGCTGCGGGGCGACCCTTGCTGATTCGTGGCGAGCCGGGCCTCGGCAAAAGTCAGCTCGCTCGGGCCGCAGCAGAGGCGCTCAACGTGCCGTTCCTATGCCATGTCATCAATGGTCGTTCCGAACCTTCGGATCTGCTCTACACGTTCGATGCCGTGGCGCGATTGGCTCAAGCGCAGGTGGTCGGATCCACGAAGGGCGTCGAAGGGGAATCCGTTGCAGACCTGCTGCGTGAGTCAAGTTTTGTCTCCCCAGGCATGCTCTGGTGGGCGTTCGACTGGGAGTCCGCTCTCGAACAGCATCAGACCTCAGGCGCACGCTCTTCTGTGCCAACCGCTCCCAAGGGCTGGAAATCCGGGCACGGTTGTGTGGTGTTGATCGACGAGATCGACAAAGCGGACTCAGACCTGCCGAACGGCTTGCTCGAGAGCTTGGGAAATCTGGGCTTTGCGGTACCTCAGGCCAACCAGAGCATCCGCCTGAAGGACGGTCTTCAACCCCCTTTGATCGTCGTGACTACCAACGAGGAACGCGAGCTGCCCGCGCCCTTTTTACGCCGCTGTCTGGTGTTGCAAATGCGATTCCCCAGCAACGAAAAAGATCAGCTCGATTACTTGGGACATCGGGGTCGGACTCATTTTCCAAAGCTCGACCAAGACGTTGCTCTTGAGGCCGCTCAGCAGCTGCTCCAGGACCGCGAGGCCGCGATCCGCCAAGGCCTGCCTCGGCCTGGTCCCGCCGAGTTCCTCGATCTGTTACGAGCCCTGCAGGAGTTAGCCCCAGATCCCAAAGGCCAGTTCGCCGCCCTCAAGGAGATCCAACGCTTCGTCCTGCGCAAGAATCCAGACGAGCCCGCCCTGTGAGCCCGAAGGCTGTCAAAAAGTCGTCCGCGAAGGCCAAACGGTCTGGCCCCGAGTCCCGCGTGGCTCATCGTGCCGCGTTGAACCGGGGGGATCTGGTTCGCGTGTTCCAGCGGCTCAAGCCCTCGGAGGTCGAGCAGGATCTTGTGGTCTCTTTCTTCGGGTTCGAAGCCCTTAACTCGGTCGAGCTCCCCTCCAACGAGCCACCACTTTTCGAGCAGCGTCAGACGAGCCCCGAGCCCCCGAGCCCGCGCGAGGTCGATCAGGCACCCAGCCAAGGGGCTAGCTTCTGGATGCCCTCGCGCTGCTACCGAGTCGACTCCGAGGAGCGGGACGCGGAGGACCCGGTCTGGAAGGCTCAGAACGTATTCAACGCAGAGGATGTCGCCGCCCAGAACGTTCCGGATCCCAAAGCCCCACCACTCCAGCCCTGGTCCCGCCTGTGGCCGTTCCTCAAGAGCGCCCTCGGAGCAAGTGTCGAACGCGGACGCCTCGACGAACGGCGCTGGATCCACCAAGTCGCCACCGTCCGCCCCGCATGCTCCATCCCTCGCCGCCCGATTCTCGTCTGGGCTCAGGATGCCACCGTGATCGTGGATCGTCGACGCGCCCTCACTCCTTTCTGGGACGACGCCGACGAACTCCTGCGCCGGGTGCGACAGGTTCGAGGCGGGTTTGGCCTGCGTGCTTGGTTTCTAGACGACGGAGATCCCGAGGACGAGGCGCGCCAGGACCGAACGCGCCGACAAGCAAAGTGGACCCCACCCCGTGAGACTCCCGTTCTCGCCTTGACGGATCTAGGTCGGCTTACCGAGACGCAGCAATTCTCCTCCGCCTGGACACGCGTCGCCGCGAGACTTCGCGCTCAGGGCAACCGGGTCCAAGCGCTCGTCCCATGTCCGCGATCGCGGTGGGAACCCGAGTCCGCTCGCGCGTGGTCGGCGGCGGTTTGGGATCGCGGCGAGCGCCTGCCTCGCCGTACAGGTGCCAATCGGTCCATCTCCTTGCCTCGCTGCGAGCCTGACGAAGTCCAGGCGACAGAGCATCTGTTGACCCTGCTATCCCCCCTGTTCCGGGTCGAGCCGGGCTTGCTGCGCCTCGTTCGCCTCGCTCTCCGCCGCGAGCACGGCCTGGGCAGCGTCGCTACTGAATTTGAGGTTTGGCATCACGCGGAGACCGACCGCAGCAGCCTCGCCATGGTCGTGCTCCCTGGACCCGCTGGCGAACGACGTCAGCGCCTGAAGTCCGACCCGTTCTACACCCAGTCACTGAAGCAGGCGGTGTTCGATGCGACAATGCGCTACCACGGAACCGCCTCGCCCTTCCTATATCAGACCGAGGCCGAAAAACTCGGTGAGTGCGGCCTGACCCTGTCCTCAGAGGTGCGCCAACAGATCGACGAGCTGTTCATCAGAGGAGCCAAAACCATCGTCCACCAGTTTCACACCCATGATCGAGAGGGCCAGAGTCACCTGGGACTTCTCGCTTGGTCGCAGCGGCATCTGCAGCGGTTGTCCCGGGACGAAACCGGACACAAACACGTGGCTTGGTTGTGGGGTTTGGTGGAGAAATCCTCGAAAACCCCGCTTCTGGAACAGCCCAAGGACCTCGATCAAACCGCTCTCGCTTGGATCCGAGAGCAGATCGATCGCGGGCCGACCGAGGAGACGCAGTGGGAGCTACGAATCATCGGCGAGACTCTGCACATCCACCCCTGGTCACCCACGCCCGGCGGAACACCTGTACCACGGCTCGCCCTGGGTTCGCACCTCGGCTTCATCAAGTCCCGAAAACCCGTCATCGACCTGACGTTCTTCGATGCAGCCAACCGGCCAACCAAAACCGTAACCCTTCGGATCCTACCCAGAACCCCCACTCTGTTCCCGGTCGGATCCCGCGCCCCCTTTGTCCTCTCTACCGACTGCGAGGAGTTGGTTTTCGAACCTGCCCTGCGCCCCAAGTGGGCCAAACGCTTCGGACGGGATGCCTTCGGATTATACGCCGAGTTCGAAGTGAAGAAGGTTATCTTCACTTTGCGATGGATCCCACCCGGCACGTTCATGATGGGCTCACCGGAGGATGAGAATGGACGGGACGCGGACGAGGGGCCCCGGCACTTGGTTCTCATTTCCCGGGGGTTTTGGATCCAGGACACGCCTGCAACCCAGGAGCAATGGCGAAGCATCCGGTCAAAGAACCCGAGCCATTTCAAGGGAAGCGACCGACCCGCCGAGAACATCGACTGGCATACCTGCCAGCAGTTCGCTGGCGAACTGAGTCAGGCCCTAGATCCCGAGGTAGTCTTTCGGCTGCCGACGGAAGCGGAATGGGAGTACGCGTGCCGAGCCGGAACCCTGTCCGCGTTTAACGATGGTTCACCCTGCACCGTGCCCGGAGGAACCGACCCAGCCCTGAGTCGATTGGGCTGGCACAACGAAGAATTGGGGGACGGCAAAACGCACCCCGTCGGCGGACTTGCCTCCAATGCTTGGGGCCTCCGAGACACGCACGGCAACGTCTGGGAATGGTGCGCGGACGATCGTCGAGAGTATGTTGACCGATTCGAGATCGACCCCACTGGCGAAGTCCTCGGACAAGCGAGGCGCGTGGTGCGCGGCGGCTCCTGCTGGAACGGCGCCAGGTGGTGCCGCTCCGCCTACCGTAGCGCGAACGGGCCCGAGGATCGGTACTGGGACTTCGGGTTCCGTCTTGCCGCAGGTCAGCAAGCCAGCCGCCCGGCGTTGGGCTTGGAGGGAGGTGCGGAGGGACGAAGCCCGACCGGAAAGCCCGTGCGCCGCGCACGGGCGTACGCGGTACAAAAACGCCCCCCATGGGCGGTCCGCTGGGAGGAGGATGCACAGGGTCGCATCGCATCGTTCGAGGTAAAAGGCGTCCAGTTCCCCCTGCGTTGGATTCGACCGGGCAATTTCATGATGGGATCACCAGAAGCTGAAGCTGGACGGAACAACGATGAACGGCTTCACCGCGTCACTCTGACGAGGGGCTTTTGGCTCGCCGAGACACCCTGCACTCAAGCACAGTGGCGATGCATCACCGGAAAGGCTCCGAGCTTCCACAAGGGTGATGATTTGCCAGTCGAGCAAGTCTCCTGGGACGATTGCAAGGCGTTTTGCGAGCGCGTGCAAAAGGCTGTGCCCGGTTTGAGTCCGCGCTTCCCGACCGAAGCTGAGTGGGAATACGCTTGCCGAGCAGGCACCGACAGCGCCTTCAACGATGGCTCGCCTTGCACCCAGCCCAGGGGCAAAGATCCTGCATTGGACAAACTAGGCTGGTACGATGAGAACAGCGCACGGAAAACCCATCCAGTCCGAGAGAAGCGCCCCAATGCGTGGGGTCTGTACGATATGCACGGGAATGTCTGGGAATGGTGCGCGGATTCGGCTGACTTGAAAGAGGGTGTCGTCACCGACACCTACGACCGGGATATGATCGATCCGCTTTGCGATACAGGTACGTGGCGCGTGGTGCGCGGCGGCTCCTACAGGAGCAGCGCCAGGAGGTGCCGCTCCGCCTGCCGCGGCGCGCTCGGGCCCGAGAATCGGGCCGGGCTCTTCGGGTTCCGTCTTGCCGCAGGTCAGCCAGAAGAGGGGGAAGTATGAGCAAGCGGAGTGCGGCGACCGGAGTCGGTGCGGAGGGACGAAGCCCGCACGGAGGGAGCCGCGCGAAGCGCTCGCGCTCTTTTTTGAAAGCTCGACGTGAGGTGAATGGATCCCGAGAGCTCAGAGCTGCCGCAGGGCGGTTGTCTCAGTCGGATGCCACGACCTTCTCCAGCCCACGATTCAACTCATGAGCCTCTCCTTCCACTGGGTCCCCGCTCGAAACGGGCAGAGTGCAGAGGACATACTCAACGCATTCATCCGCACCCATGTCGTCCTCGGAACCGATCGCCAGTATCAAGCCAGCGAAAAGGATCCTGGTTGGGCCGTGTGTGTGGAGTATGTGGATGCGTCGTCACCGTCCGCTCCTTCTCGACCTCCCGGAAAGGATCGGATTGACTATAAGGAGGTGCTGGATGAGCCAACTTTCAAGATCTTCTCCGCGCTGCGTGATTGGAGGAAGGAACGCTCCACTCGAGAAGCAGTGCCACCCTACGTCATCTCCTCAAACGAACAGCTCGCGGCAATTGCCAAGGCACGCTGCTCGAGTCTCGCCTCTTTGCGCAGTATCGAGGGTCTCGGTGAAGCCCATATCGCCAAGTATGGAAATGACATCCTCGAGCTGGTGCATCGAAGCCTCCCCCAATCAGAGGCTTCTAAGGACGGTCCTTTAAAATAGTCCGAGCGCAGTTGGCGCGCACAACCACAGATACTCTCTCCGATCATCTCTCCAACCCAAATCAGCGAGCGCTCAAGGCTGCGGATTCCAAGATGAAACGATACGGCTATTTGATGGATCGGATCGTAGATCGCTCGAACCTCCAGTTGGCCTTTCACAAAGCATCCCGTGGCCTAAGACAACGAGAAACGGTTCGACGGTTTCGTTCGCAGTTGGACATGGAACTCAGCGCTTTGTCCACAGGGGCACGGTCAGGTGATTTGCCGCTCGGGCAATTCACTCGCTTTGTGGTCCGCGATCCGAAGGTGCGCGTGATCCACGCAGCTCCGTTTCAGGAACGTGTTCTTCATCACGCGATCATGAACGTGTGCGGCCCGCTACTGGAACGAGGAGCGATCGATCAATCCTTTGCCTGTCGCAAGGGACGCGGAAATCGCGCCGCGCTGGTTTGCGCTCGCGCCTACGCCCGCCAGTTTCGTTGGTATCTGAAGCTCGATATCAGGAAATACTTCGACTCGATCTGCCAGGAAAGACTCAAGACCCGATACTCCCGGTTGTTCAAGGATCCAGAACTCCTTCGGCTCCTCGACCGAATTATCGATAGCTACCACTCACGACCAGGGCAAGGCTTGCCCATCGGCACACTCACCAGCCAGTATCTTGCGAACTACTATCTCGACCCGTTAGACCGGTTCGTAAAGGAGTTCTTGAGATGCGAGGGGTACGTCAGGTTCATGGACGATTTCGTGCTCTGGAATGATGATCCTCGACAACTCCAAGTGTGGTGGGATGCGATCCATTCCTGGCTCGCATCAGACCTCGGCCTTGAGGTTAAGCCGGGAGGACAAATCGGACTGACCCGCGAAGGAATGCCATTTTTAGGGTTCCGTGTGTTGCCTCAGGCCATCCTGATGAGCCGACGCGGGCGCAAACGATTTGTACAAAGCAAGGTGCGGCTCGAGTGCGACTGGGCACGGGGCCGAGTTGCGACCACCGAGTTGATCCATCGTGCTCGGGCGCTCGTGGCTCATACGAATCAATCCCACTGCCGTAAGTGGCGTCGACGAGTCCTAGGGGTTTCGAATATGATCAGCCAATGCGTGGATGAGTTTGCATGAATCGTTCCAATCTCTATGATCAGCTCCGAACGAGGGCCTTTACAGCGAGGCGCGTGGTGCGCGGCGGCTCCTACAGGAACAACGCCAAGAGGTGCCGCTCCGCCTACCGGAACGCGAACGAGCCCGAGAATCGGAACAGGAACATCGGGTTCCGTCTTGCCGCAGCTCAGCCCTGGGCAGAGCCCACTGCTGACCCGGCCCTCGAGGCGCGAGGGTGCAGTCCCGCGCGAGTCATGGAGTCTTCGTGTGTCAGTAGGCGAGTGGATGCTCGGTCGAACCCTCGCGAAGACGCCTTTCTCGCTCCATCCTTCCGCACGAACGATCCATGAATCAAGACCTTCAACCACAGGCCTCAACCGGTTTTCCACCGCCCTGGGCTAGCGAGTGGGGAGAAGACCAAAACGGTCTCTACGCTTGCCTATCGGTCAGTGGTGTCCGCATGGAGATGCGTTGGATCCCCTCGGGACGATTCCTCATGGGCTCGCCCGAGCACGAGACGGGCAGGCGGTCCAATGAGGGTCCTCAGCACGAGGTCAGGATCGTGCGAGGATTCTGGCTGGCATCGACACCTTGTACGCAGCAGTTCTACGAGTCCGTCCTCGATCAAAATCCGAGTGCACACAAAGGTCCAGATTTGCCCGTGGAACAAGTGAGCTGGCACACGGTGGAGTCCTTCTATCAACAACTCAACATTCTGATCACCACCGAACGATATAAACACGACCCCACCTCCCGTGACGAGAATACCCAGGCGAATGGGCCATTCCGGCTGCCAACTGAGGCCGAGTGGGAGTACGCCTGTCGTGCGGGGACAGGATCAGCTTTCAACGATGGCTCGGATTGCTCGTTGCCCGTCGGCTTAGACCCCGCCCTGGCAGAATTGGGATGGTTTTCGGGGAACAGCAAGCTTTCCACGCACAGAGTCGGTCAAAAGAAACCAAACCGCTGGGGCCTGTTCGACATGCACGGGGGGGTTTGGGAGTGGTGTGCCGATGACTTGAGGCCGTACGCAACCCCGCCCACTTCGAGCCCGGAACCATCTTCCACGACCGGTTCAGGACAATGGCGAGCCTTGCGCGGAGGTTCCGCATTCGAAATCGCTGAGGTCTGCCGTTCCGCATCTCGGCGCGAATACGGTAGCAACGGCAGCGCTAAGGACCTCGGCTTCCGGCTCGCCGCAACATAACCCCCCTCCGCGAGCTCCGCGTCTCTGCGCGATATACCCCTGTCCCATCCCCGCCGTGGCACTGGCTGCCAAGGGGACGATTAGGATTAAGATTATGATTAGGAGTAGGAGTAAGACCAAGACCCAAGCCCCGACATATCCTCCGCGCAATCCGCGGTGAATCCTTCCCCATCCGCGCGCGCCTGCGCGCGATCTTACTGGGGCGCAGCTGGGGCCTTCTTCGATCGTTCCAATGCCCGGGCCAGCGCGGTTTTGCCGTGCTCGAAAGCCGGATCCATCACCAACGTCTTACGAAACTGCGCAATCGCGTCGTCGACGCGGCCCTGCGATTGATAGGCTTTACCCAGGTTAAACACGGCTTCGATGTAATTGGTGTTGAGCCGCACGGCTTCCTCAAAACTGGGAATCGAATCCGCCATCTTGCCCGCACGCACCAGGGTCGTCCCTAGGTTGTTGTGCGCCGACGCATTCTCGGGGGCGTTCTGGATCGCCGTTTTGAAATGCGCGAGCGCCTCGTCCAGTTTGCCTTGTCGGACCAGAAGATTGCCGAGGTTGTTGTGCGCTTCCGCATATTCAGGAAGTACACGAATCGCCTCCTTGTAATGGAACATCGCCTGATCCATCTGTGCCAACCGAGCGTAACAAAAGCCCATGTTAAAATGCGCCTCCTCGTCATCCGCCTTTTTCCGGAGAATCGCCTCGAATATCGCAAGGGCTTCCTCGAATCGGCGCGACGAAATCAACTCACCCCCGCGCTGGTGCATCCGCGCCAACTCCTCAATGGCCTCATCCCCCAAAGGCGCGGCCACTGCTGCCGGGTTCACTGACGCACCCGCACCCGTCGTGACCTCCGAGGGTTTTGACACCGCCACCGCCCCGGCCGGAGGCGCGACGGCGACGTCGGTCGACACCGATGCGGCAGCCGTGGGCGGAATCGACGCTTTTTGGTTTTGAGGCGAGAGGTTGGATTCGGAAGGCTTAGGCTGCGACGGGCTGCAAGCGCATAGGACCACAGCGACACCCAGCAGAACCTTCAGCATGGAAAAGGGGTGTGGCGAGGCAACGGTCGCGGCAACGGTCTTGGGGCAAACATGCATGGATTAAAATGACTCGACGTGCGACGCGTCACATCGGCTTGGCGTTCTTGCGTCGAGCCATCAGCTCCTTCCACGTGGTGAGCTGAATCCCGCGCTCCCGAATGAGGGCCCGAACTTCGGGCGAGGTCAACGCCTTCAAATCCGCGTGTCTCGACGCGCTCGATCCGGTGATCAAAGGGAATTCTTCCGTCGGCAATGAAGCGTGAAACAAGATCTCGGTGACGCCCGGCTTGAGGTTCCTGAGCAAGTCCTTGAGCATCGTCACACGCTCCTCCGGCGACGACCCATAGGTCCCCGTGTGCAGGTCGTCGATCACCGGCAAGCCCGCGTTCCAGATCTTCGGAATCACGTGCTTGAGCTTCGCCGCAGCATCCGGGTTCTCGCGCAAGGTGTGCGTCATATGCCCGCCCACCGCCAGCATCGGCACCCGCTTCTCAACCGCCACCTTAACAAATCGCTCGAAATAATCCTCACGGGCAAAGAGCGTGCCCATGTGCGAATCAATGTGCGTCATCGGCAAACCCATGGCCTGCGCTCGATCGATCTGCGCCCGGATCTCGATCTCGACCTCGTCGGCACTCGCCTTCTGCATGACCTGGGCCACGCTCTGCCACAAGCAACCTTGGGGATCTACAAGCCCCGGCACACGCGCCTTCCCCGCCACAGGGCCCCAACGGTAGAGCTTCCATTCGGACGTCAGCGTGAGGTGCAGCCCGCAATCCAGCTGAGGGTTCTTGGCTACATACTCCGCGATCTCAGGGACCCACGAACACGGCATCATGACCGCAAACGATGAGGCCACTCCGTTCTCAATCGACTGGATCGCTCCCAAATTCGATGAATGCGACATGCCGACATCATCCACATGCAAGATCACCACCACGTCCTTCGGCCCCCAACCCAAACGCTCGGCAAACGTCGGTTGCGGCGCGTCCGCAGCTCCCAACGACAGGGCACTCAGACAAAATCCGGCCAAACAGCCTAGGAACCATTGATGGACGCATTGCATGTCCTCCACTCCGCAGAGGGCTGCCAAAAAAGACAAGATAATTTCAGGACCCCAGACTTCCTGGATTGCTCCACCGACACCGTTCTGATACGGGCATGGGCACCGTGTCGAAACCATCGCGTCCAAACCCTTCATCCCAGTCCGGCGCGTCGTCCTCCACGGAGGCGGCCCGTGCGCCGCTGCCCGTTTGGAAAAAGCTCACGTTCGCCGTCCTGGCCATCGCCCTCACCCTCGTCACCACGGAAGGCCTGCTCCTCCTGCTCGGCGTGCACCCGCAACATTTTGAAACCGACCCCTTTGTGGGCTTCTCCGCGTCGTCCCCGCTGTTCGTCGAACAAGCCGGAGGCTCGCCCGGCTCGGTGGTCATGACGACGGCGACGCGCCGGCTGGAATTCTTCAACCCGCAAGAGTTCCCCAAAACCAAAGCCCCAGGAACGTTCCGCGTGTTCTCCATGGGCGGCTCCACCACCTACGGACATCCCTATTTCGATGCCACCTCCTTCAATGGCTGGCTCCGCGAGTATCTGGCCGCGCTGGCTCCCGATCGACGCTGGGAATGCATCAACGCTGGAGGGATCAGTTACGGAAGTTATCGCGTCGCCCGCCTCATGGAGGAGCTGATCCAATACCAACCCGATCTGTTTGTGATCTATTCCGGCCACAACGAGTTCCTCGAACGCCGCGTCTATAACAAGATCCGCAAGACCTCAACTCCACTTCGCGCGCTGGGGTCGATCGCCAGCCGCTCCCGCGCCGCCACGTTGATGAAGCGGATTATCGCACCCGTGTTCGAACGTCCACCCCAAGGCTCGGCCGCCCCCTCCGTGCTCGCCGAGGAACCGGTCACCGAACTCGAGAAAACCCTCGGCCCCTCGTCCTACACCCGTTCCGAGCTGGCTCGCGAGCAAGCCTTCGAACATTACGAGTTCAACGTGAACCGCATGATCGACATCGCACGGTCCGTCGGTGCCCAAGTGCTCTTCGTCACCCCCGCATCCAATTTGCGCGAGGTCTCTCCTTTCAAAAGCGAACACCGCGCCGGGCTCAGCGAAACCGACCGCACCCGCTGGAAAGCTCTCTACGACACCGCCCGTCGCGCCTACGCTGATCCGTCTCCCGAAGCCGCATTGCCCGCCCTCGCCGAGGCGGAGGCCATCGACGATCAGCCCGCCAGTCTCCATTACGTCCGAGGCCGTGTGTTGGAGAAGCTCGGCCGCTATGCCGAAGCCAAGGCGTCGCTCGAACGAGCCCGCGACGAAGACGTGTGCCCCCTGCGTGCGCCCTCGGCCATCCGCTCCATTCTCTCCCGCGTCACCTCGCAACGTCGCGTGCCGCTCATCGACTTCCAGTCCTTCATTGAAGCTCGCTCCGATAACGGGATCACCGGTGCCTCCTGGTTTTTAGACCACGTCCATCTCACCGTAGAAGGCTATCGTCTGTTGTCTCTGGAAATTCTGCGGACGATGGAGAGCATGGGCCTCGTGCGCCCGTCGTGGGACACCGCAGGCATCCAGCGCGTCACCCAAACCGTCACCGCCCGCATCGATTCCAAAACCCATGCCTTAGCTCTCATGAATCTGTGCAAGGTTCTGGGCTGGGCCGGCAAGCGTGATGAAGCCTACCGTGCTGCCGTTCGAGCCGTGCAACTCGCCCCAGACATCGCCCGCATCCAATACGAGGCCGGGCTCGCCGCTCAGCTCTCCTCCCGCACCAACGAGGCGCTTCAACACTACACCCAGGCCGTCACTATCGACCCCCGCCACTCGGACGCCCACACCTCCATGGGCGTCATCCTCGAAGATCGCGGACAACTGCCCGACGCGCTCCGCCACTTTCAGGCCGCAGTCGAAACCGGCAAACCCGCCGACCGCGAGCGCAATCAACGCAACCTCCAAAGCGTGACCCAGAAACTGCAAGCCCCCCGCACCTCGCCATGAACCGTCCACTTCCAGGTAGGGACGTCCCGCTGGGACGTCCGCGTCCGGCGACAGCCGGACGCTCCGGAGCCCTGAGTCTCTTGGCCTTCCCCAAGGCCACCAGGCTCGATGACAAAAAGCCCCAAACCGTCCGGCTGTGGCCGGACGGGGACACCCCATCCGCCTTCGCTCTGGCTTCGGTCGGACAAAGGGCGGGGCATCCCTACCTGGACACGGAGCCCTCACACAGCGCTCCCCCGCGCCTCCCGCTTACCTTTCGTGGCTGATCCCAAACACCTCGTGCTTCTCGGCGGCGGCCACGCCCATGTCGCCGTGCTGCGCGCGCTCTGGAACCAACCGTGGCCCTCGGGCCGTGTCACCCTCGTCTCCCGACTTCCTCACACCCCTTACTCCGGCATGATCCCCGGCTTGCTCGCCGGGCATTATCACTTCGACGAAACCCACCTCGACCTCACCCGGCTCTGCCAACGCGCCAAAGTCGACTTCGTCCACGCCACCGTCGAACGCCTCGATCTGGTGGATAAGGAACTGCTCTGCACCAACGGCGAGCGGATACGCTTCGATGGGCTCTCCATCAACACCGGGTCCACACCGTCCATAGCCCAGGTACCGGGCGCGGAAAACCACGCCATCCCCGTCAAACCCATCGATCGTTTTCTCGACCGTTGGCAGGACATCCTAGCGCGTGCCGCAACGCCGCAGTGTGCACAGCTGCGGGTTGTCGTCGTGGGTGGCGGCGCGGCAGGGGTGGAGCTGGCGCTCTCGACACAATATCGCCTCCAACGCGTGTTCGAGGCCCACGGAAAACCAGCGTCGGCCGTCGAATTCACCCTGGTGAGCGCCGGTCTGACACTCCTGGCCTCGCATAACCTCCAGGTTCAACATCGGGTCCAACGACTGCTTCGCGACCGCCGTATCCGTGTCGAATGCGGACGCAAGGTCGTCAGCGTCGGTGCCGACTCCTTGCAGCCCGAGGGCTGTCAGCCGATCGGTTTCGACGTCGCGTTGTGGGCGACCCACGCCTCTGCGCCGGCATGGATCCAACGTTCAGGACTGCGCACGGATGCCGACGGGTTCGTCGCCGTGAATGAGTGTCTCCAATCCCTCTCCCACAGCTTCGTGTTCGCAGCGGGCGATGTCGCTTCCATGGTTTTCAACCCACGCCCTAAATCCGGCGTCTTCGCCGTCCGACAAGGTGGACCGCTGACTCGAAATCTGTTCGGAACCATGGCCGGGACGCGCCTGATCGCTTACCATCCTCAGGAGCAGTTCTTGTGCCTGATCAGCACCGGCGATCGGCGCGCCATCGCGTCTAAAGGATCGTGGTCGCTGGAAGGCCGAGTGCTCTGGTGGCTCAAGAACTGGATCGACCGCCGCTGGATGAATCAATACCGCTGCCCCTGAACATTCGTGATGAACCTTCGTGGGGCAGGCCTCTGGCCTGCCGGTTGACGCATGCTCCGCAGGCGTCTCCACGCCGTGCCAGAGGCACGGGTAACCGGCAGGTCGGAGACCTGCCCCACGCGCGCTACCCATAACACCAGAAGGCACAGCCACCCCGACCCTCCGTGCATCCGTTCGCCTCGCTTGCTATTTCTGACCCCGAGATTCTACGCTCGGCCTATGCGTTTTGGGTCTCGGGAACTGGCCTCCAATCTTTTTCTTTCGCCGCTCGCAGGTTACACCAACCTGCCATTCCGACTCACCGTCCGTGAGATCGGCGGCTTGGATCTCGCGACGACGGATCTCGTCAACGCCCGCTCCCTCATCGAAAAGAACCCCAAAGCGTTCAAACTCATCGAGACCAACGCCAAGGATCGTCCGCTCGCCGTCCAGCTCTTCGGTTCCGTGCCCGAGGAAATGCGCGACGCCGCGGTGTTCCTACAGGAGCAAGGGGTCGATTCAGTGGATATCAACATGGGCTGCCCGGTG
>Ga0172373_10002843_pt1 | contig 26123 bp, 32 predicted proteins | sample Lak10m_2_FD_114546 | JGI IMG/M metagenome (GOLD analysis project Ga0172373, IMG submission 114546) | Freshwater microbial communities from Kabuno Bay, South-Kivu, Congo - kab_092012_10m | ecosystem: Environmental > Aquatic > Freshwater > Lake | place: Democratic Republic of the Congo...
AAACCTGAAGGAGTAGCATTAAGAGCGTGTGATGCTGTTATAGCAAATGATGCTGAAGTCGCGTTTACTACGTTATTAACTGTGACTGCTTCTGTTGTACCGTCACCCTGATTAAAGGTAATAGTGGCGTTAGTTATAGATGAGCTAACATAGAATGAACCTGTGTTAATTGGGGTTACATTTTGAGCAAATGAAGCGGTTAAAGCATATGAAGCTGAAGTGGCTGAAGTAGCAAATGAAGCGGTACCCTCTAAACTAGCGGTCACACCACCTGTTACTTTTAATGATCCTGTTATTTCAGTATTTGAATTAATAGATACTGTAGTACCATTATCAGTGATTGAAGAATCACCTAAGTAGTTATAACCTAATCCTTTTTGTAATTTATTTTGAGTTGGGAATATTTCCGCTCCTTTACTTCCTGTAGGACCAGTTAATATAACTGAAGTATTACCGGTTTCTTCCTTAAGTAACCATATATCATCCTCACCATCCCATTCTAAAGATGCTGAGAATTGAGGTGAAGAACCAGAATCAAATACTGCTAAACCTGCATATCGTTGAGCAGGTAAATCTGTGTTCACTACTACAAATGAATCACCAATATAAGTTGCTGAGCCTGTAACATAATTAAGTACTGCAATTGAGGCAGTTCCGTTAACTGTTAGATCATTTGTTACTGTAACATTTGTAAATGTTGGAGATAAACCAGGTACAATATTTTGAGCTAATGAGGCTGTGTCTGCATTCACTGCGTGTGAAGCAGTACCATTTAAGTTACCTACAAATTGAGATGAGCTTATAAAGCTAGAAGCAGATATTGCAGTAGCATTTATTTGTCCATAAAATGTAGTACCTGTACCTCCACCAGCACCTGATAGACTAACAACACCCCCAGCATTATTTAATATTTCAACACCATTAACAGCTAATGCTTTAACGTGATGGGTCACTAAATTACTCCCTTGCGCTATTGTTATATCACTTCCAGTTACATTAATAGAACCAGTTACTATTAATGAACCTGAAATTATTGCTGAACCTGTGTATGGAAAAGCAGGTGATGAAGGTGCGTATGAAGCACTTAATGCTTGTAATGCATAAGAAGCTGTAGTAGCAAATGAAGCTGAAGTCGCGTTTACTACGTTGTTAACTGTGACTGCTTCTGTTGTACCATCACCTTGTGTAAAGGTAACAGTAGCATTGTTTACAGATGAGCTAACATAGAATGAACCAGTGTTAATTGGTGTTACATTCTCAGCGTAAGAAGCAGTTAGGGCATATGAAGCACTAGTTGCTACACTTGCAGAATTCGCGTTTACTACGTTGTTAACTGTAATACCAAATGTGGATGCGTCGCCTTTAGTGAATGTGATAGTAGCATCGCTTATAGACGCGGTTACTAACAAGCTACTTGTATTAACTGTTACAGCTGAACCTGTATCAACTGTTAAATTAAATGTACTACCATCACCTTTAGTAAAGGTTAATACGTTATTTGTAGCACTACCAGTGACCATTAATGATCCTGTATTAACTGTTACACCAGCATTTAAAGCATATGATGCTGTAGTAGCAAATGAGGAAGTGACTGTTAAATTGGTAATGTTTGAACCAGTACCATCAGTTAAAATGCTACCTGAGATTTGTACTAGATCCTCATACGTTGAGGCAATTGTTTGTCCTGTTAAATTTTGTCCCATATTATTTTAATTAGCAAGGTCTAGGTCCTGGATAAAAAACATCACTACCATAAGGCATAAATGGATAACGAGAATCTGCTAAACGTAATCCAGCATTTAATGCTCCTCCTAAGTGGTATGATCTTGTAGTTCTGTTAAATACAACTGGTGATTTATAGCCTGATCCATAGTCTGGATATTGTTTCCAGAATGGTCCGTTATCATTCAATTGTGGAAACTGTGATTCATTTTGAATCAAGTAGTTAGTTAAACGCTCACTGTAATATTGCATTTTATTATTTACAGCTTCACGTTTTCTATTGTACCAAGTACCGTCTGCTTTTTCACTATTTTCACCCCCTGTTGGCTGTAATAGGCCATTATTTCTTGGGCGAGTGTAGATTGCGTCTAATGCTTCCCAATAAGAAGCGTAAATCAAGAATGGTTGAATAAAATCATCAACCAAAGTTTGGTAATTGCCACTTAAAGTATTAGCATCAATTTCAGCTAATATATACTCATAAAGGGAAGTACCAGTAAGGCGTTGTAGATAAATGTCTTGAGCTTCACGAACAGCATTCATTAACAACTTAGAATCTAGGTTGTCATTGATGTCGGTGAATTCACGCAACTTTTCTTCTGAAATTATTAATGTAGTTGTCATAGGATTGCTAATTCGTCGTTTTCTAATTGTTGATCAGTTGCTTCAATTTCAGCTTCTAATACTCTATCTTCACCTGCTTCTGATTCTACTGAAGTTACAACATCTACTTCAGTCTCGCCATCGTTAAATAATCTTAATTGCTGTACACCTACTGAAAATTCACCTGCTGTTGGGAACATTAAATGTAAGAAATTCTCAATTTCAGCCAGTAGGGTTTGTTGATAAGGGCGAATTACTGTGTTGATGAATAATAGGTAAGCATCTGTTACCTCATCTTTACCTCCTAATTTACCTGGAGTCATAATACCAAAAATCTCTGGTGAGGTAATTCTATGGGCAGTTAATATTTTTTCTTTTACCATATCATTAATCGCGATATAGTAATCATCTGATCCGTTACCATTAATAGGAGTAATCACAGGAGCATTCTCAGGTGAATCAACATCCATATACATTAATTGTCCTGCGTTACCTGATCCTTGATATTGCAAACGAAGCATTGCTTCAATTTCATTTCTTTGATCAGGATCAGCATTAGTAAAAGTAGTAATAGCTAAAGATGGTGCTAAACCATTCTTAATATTTGAGATATGGAAATTATCTACTTCTGAATCTAAGTCAATTACTCTTAATGCTCCTACATAATCTGGAAGAGGATAGTAACGCTGACCTGGACGATAAGGATTATAAACAAAAATTTGTTTTGGTTCTGTTTCTTTTCTTTTAGCATTAAAAACAGGTAAGAATGGTAGATCTGGAGTTATACCAGTTGAGGCAGCCTGGTTGTATAAACCACCAGTACCTCCAAAGCGGTACTTTTCAGCCCACTCATCACTAATGTAATAACCTGGTATTTTACCACGTTCATTTTTTTCCTTAGCACGTAGCCAAGAGAAATCAATATGGTAAATTTCAGCGATTCTAGAACGGTCTTTTGACCATATTACTTCCCAAGCAAAGCCACCATATAATTTATAATCGAGGGCTGTTTTTTTAAAGATATCATTCCAGCTTTCTCCCTCATTATTTGCCTCATCTAACAAATGTGATTCAGTACATACTAAACCTTCACCAACTACTGCTTCTACTGTTGCGTGAATTGCAGTGTTATTGATAGCTGAGTTATTAAACAAGTAAATAAGATACTCAGGAAAGTCATTATATAGACCATACTGAATAAAGCCTTTCATAGACTTTTCAGTAGGAAACTGACGATCAGATTCTATCTTATTTAGTGTTTGAAATTTAAATTGTTTTTCCATATTATCCTAGGTAAACTTTGTAACGTGCGTTTTCGTTCGGTGATACATATTCCTTAATAGGTGTTACGTCACTGCCCGAAATAAGAGCTCTATCAACGCTTAATTGATCACCTTTAGTAAATGTAGTAGCAGCATTCCAAGTGAAATTAGTTAACTGCCATTGTGTGTTTGTAGTGTTCCAAACTAAAGCTCCAGCTGGTATAAGTTCAAATATATTGAAATCATACTGACCAGAAGCACTTGGGAGTGAAGACCCGCTAAATTGAGCTATAATCCAAGGAGTATTTTGGGGATCTGATATTACACTTGCAGTAAAACTACCTGTAACTGTATTACTATAAGACTGAGTATAGTCTAAAATAATAGCACTACCCGTTGTTAATTCATTCGGATAGAAAGCTATAGTATTAACTGCTTCTGATTTATTTAACTGGAACATAGTCTATATAGATACCAAGAAAGGGTTGTGGCAATCCACAACCCAATTCTCGGTTTTTATTTTTTAGGAAATTGTAATTCCACTAAGACGAGCTAACAATTGAGTCTCGTTAGAGGCTGAAATGAAAGCTGCTGGGTTTGGTTCTCTACCAGTGAAAGTTAAAGTATAGCCGTTACGATCACCAAACAATGTACCTGTACCTCCTGCTGAAGTTAACAACTGCATTCCGTATTCCTCACCTACGTAAACGTATTGTGAAGTATTACCTGAGTTGTTAGTCTCAACAATCATACGAATTGTTGGGTTTTGAGCTAAAACTTTAATCTGGTTTCTAAGTGAAGTCTGCATTTTAAAGAATACAGCGTTTACGGTTTGTTCGTAAACTACTGTTCCGTTTTCAGGAGCTACAGTCACGGTTTCGGCGTAATCTGAAGTCTCACGGAATAATTCAAAAGTATAGAAAACACCTGAACCAGTGATTGCGTTAATCAATCCTTCACTTGCGTCAACGACGTTAGTAACAGAACCAGATAGGATGTAGATTTGTTTGATTGAACCCACGTTGTCACGACAACCGAGGGTAAATCCTGAAGTTATATCACAAGACATAGTATTTCTGGTTTAAGTTTTTTTAGTGAATTTTGGTTTGGTAGGGGGTCTTACAACCCCCCTCAAACACACGTATTGATTAGGCCTGGTCGTTAGAAACCCAGAACTCAGGGTAAGCGATATTCACACCTAACTTGGTAGAGATACGGTGACGAAGAGTGTCAGTATTGATATCGTACCAAAGTTGGAATTCAGAGAAGTCGCTTAATAGGTCAGTACCTACTACGATTTGTTTAGCAGGTCCGAGTACTACGCGGCCAGTGCCTTGTAGACCTACAGTACCTACAACCTTAATACCTGGTTGGAATGGGTAAGCCATTTCCAAGATACCACCACGGTTAGTGATGCTAGAAGGATCAAAGTAGAAGTTATTAGCAGAGCGAAGTGCGCTTACGTAGTTACGGAAGTTAGCAACACTCATAAAGAAAGTTAAGTCATCACGGTCAGCAACATCAGAAGAAAGACCAGCGATAGCGCCATCCATCTTAGTAAGAGCGTTAGCAGCAGTGAATGAACCAGTGAAGTCATTTGGTACTACAACACCTGAAGTTGAACCGGTGATGATGTACTTAAGACCTGAAGTTTCGCAAGTACCACCGTAGGTAGAATTTGAACCAGATAATTGTAACCAAAGGAATTGGTCGTTAGCTTTCTGGAATTGGTTAACCAATAGCTCAGAGTAAGCATTTGCAAGTGCCCAAGTCTCGTTGTATGAGCCGCGCTCAAGTGAAGAGATACCTAGGTACTTTTTGTCAAGATCTTTCAAACAGATAGCGTCGAAAGAAGTACGTGGACATACTGTGATGTTACGTTGAGTAAAGGTGGCTGAACCAGATGCAGTGCTAACACAAGTACCGTTGTTGATGTACAAAGATACTTCGAATAGATTGATTGGCTCTTGGTATTTAACACCCTCTTGTACAGTTACGTACTCGATAGTGCTACCACCGTATACCATTTTAAGGACTAACTCACCAGCGATCTGGTTGTTAAAATCCGATAGGGCTGATACGTTTAAGCTCATTTTTATTTAGATTTTTTGGTTTTCATTAATGATTTCATCATTTCGTAGCGCTCTGCATTAGCTGGGGTAGCTACGGTACTTTCTAAAGCAAATTTCTTTGCTGTAGGAAGGGTTTTGTCGGCAGCAGGTTCAGCGGACATTTTCTCCATCTTCTCCTTCATAGCTGCCATTTCTTTTTTCATTTCTACGAGTTCCTCAGCTACTGCTTTTGCAACTGCTTCAACGATAGACTTTTTGTCCATAGCGTCTTCTTCAGATTCCATTTGCTGTGCCATTGGCTTTTCGTATTCAGCTCCGCGTTGTACTTCAACTGGAAACTGCTCCACTACGTCAGGTTTAACAACCTCGGCCATCTTAACTTCAGCGATTTTTTTACCGCCATCTAAAGTTTCTTCTTCTTCAGCCATCATAGATGCCTCAGTGATTTCTACTACTTTAGATCCTTCTGTCTTGATCTCCATACCGTTTTCAAGTTTGTGAAAACCATCTGGAGCATCCATTTCCTGGCCTTCAGTGGTTACAACTTTTACTGGCATTCCTAATTCAAGAGTGTCGCCTTCAAAAACAATTTTAAAAGCACGATTCTCGTCGTAGATCTCACCAAAAGTAAGTTCGGTTAGGTTGAAATATTCCTTGACAAGTTCTTTAAGTTCTTTTGATGTCATAGGATTTTTTATTTATTAAGGTTAATGTACATTAACGTCATGGCAATACATATCGTTAATTTCGGTTTAGATCGTTTTTTACGGTTGAGCCTGTTTGGCTATAGTCAATCTGGCGATACAAATTTTTAATGCGCCAGGTCCCACATAAGATGGGTTTTGACCTCTTAACATAGCTAAACAGTAATCAATTTCTTCCTGTGGAATAGCAGGAGTTTCCTCAGCCATATTTACTTTTCTTAATTGTTGATAGCAAATAGCAGCTGCTTGATCTTGGGGGTATTCATCTGAAAGATTTGAAATACATCTTCCGATGAATTCATCTCTACTTTCAGTTGCGTTTCTTTTTGGGATTGGCATAATTTATGATTTTATTACTTGTTCTGCAAAATAGCCCTCTACAGAGAAGCCTTTAACTAGTCCTGGCTTAACATATCCTTCCCAAACATCTAAGTTATCTACTTTATACATTCCAAACCATTGTCCTTTAATTGGTTTGAAACCATATTTTGTAGCTTTATCTTTTTCAGGATCTTCTACTAACCAAGTCTCTACAAGGTAAACATCATCTACATTCTCACCTGAGTTATGTTCAATGTTTACTCTGTCAATAATTTTGTCTTGCATAGCCTTGTATGCAATTCTTTTGATACTATCTTCTGTAAAGTAAACATAGTAAGTATCGTCATTTTCATCCTTACGAGGAATCAATTTACCAGGTGTCATTAATGGGCCTACAAGCATTTGTTGGTCATCAATGGCGGCAAATCCATAAGTAGCACCTTCATTTACTTTTAATTTACCTGTTGGCTCATTAACATAATTAGGTAAAGCTGATACTATAAGTTCAAATTGTTCCTTTTTAGGATGTCCTTCAGGTAACAAATCATAATCAGTAGTGTACTTTTTATTTTGTGGTCTACCTTCTTTTAACAAATAAAGAAACGTATTAACACGAGCCATAGCCCATTGTTTAGCACCTCCAGCAGCAGCCACAGCTGGGCTGCGTGAGGTATTATAAGCGCCTAATCCACGTTGATAAACCGATTTTAAAGCGCCAACATTGGCACCATATCCTAATTTATCTTTGTAGCGCTCATTAAATTCATCTGATTTTTTCTTTAATGTCTCTTCTGTTTTAGCATCTACTTTAGCTCCACGAGTTGTACCTGCTTCACCTTTAGCTGTACCCTTACCTTTAGGGGTTGGATTTTTAGTATCTGATTTAGGTGCTTTTTTAGATTCAACTACTCCACCACGTGGACCAATTTTAGCCATTGCCTCTCTAATCAAATCACCTGCATACTCATCATCATTAAAACAGATGTAGTACTTATCTAACCATTGCATTCTCTCACCTATCTTTTTTCCCTCCAATAGGTTAACCTTATATTTAAATTTAGGTAATAGGAATTCAGTGTATGCTTCTCCTGCTAGAAAGACAAATTTATCCTTCTGCATATCGTATTGTTCTAATATCTTGATAAACGTGGTATTAGCCCATTGTTTACGCTGTTCGCGTGTCATATCATTTAATGTGATATCATACGGTTTTATAACGGTATTTAACGGTATTAAATAATGTTTAGCTGACAGGATAGCAATATTATCATCTGAGGAACAATGACGCTCAGCATAATCTAATGATTTCTTAAATAATGGTGAAGCATATAATTCACGAGCTGGTGCTGCTTTTTCTAATTTAGTAGCTGAGCAAGATAATAAGAATACTTCCTTACCTCTATTTGATTTGTAATCACCAGCAAATTCTTCACCTGCTTGTCTTAATACTTTTTCAGCCCAAGGTAATGCTGCTTCACCACCCCATAACAAGTAAGAGATATAACCACACTCATCATAAGCTTTTCTGTCACGCTGTAGTTCATAATTATCTTTTTGTCTAATAAGGAATGAACGCATTCTACGAATTGTATCTAATGATACTGGTTCACGATTAGCTAATTGTTGTGCTCTTACTTTACCTACTTGGGTAGCACATTTGTTATCATTTGCTTCATTACGCTTAATACCTTGTTTAGCTGCTTCAATTGCGGCTTCAGGATAATCAGAATAAGTTTCAGCAAATTGTTCTGCTGCAAATGCAAAGAAATCAGTTTCAATAGCTGGTTTTTCAACTAATGCAACAGCATCAATACCAGCTAATAATGAATTCTCTTCGATATCTAATTTTACAATTTTCATATATACAATAAATATTATGTTATCCTGGACCTAAACGACGTCTGCGTCTAATAGCAGCATTAGCTTCTTGACCATTAGATACATCTTGAGCTACAACATAAGCTCTAACTGGTTCTTGTCTACCTAATTGAATACCAAATGCTGGAGTTGTTTCAGTACCTGGTAAAGTACCTGTGAATCCTACATTACTAATACTTGGTGTTCCTGGGATATTTGGTCTTGGAGTATTTCCTCCACCTGCTCCACCTGGTGTAGTTGCTAAAATTTGTTTTGCGCTATTTGCTGCTGCTAATACTGCTGCTACTTGTGAAGCATAGAAAAGTGGGAATACTAATGCTGCTCCAGGACCTGCTGCTTTAGATGTTTTTTGTGCAATATCTAAACCTTGAATAAATCCTAAGGCAGTATTAATAGCAATATCTGCAATGGCTGCTGCTTTGGCTGCTGCTGTACCTTCAGCAAATAATGATCCTAGGGCTGCAATACCACTTTGTACGTTTGCAACATTAAAATCTTCAACTGCTTTTAAGGCATCAGCTACTTTTTGAGCATCATCAACACGTTTTTGACCCGCTGCTTTTCTTTTCTCTAGATTAGCAAGTACAGCATCAAATGCCTCTTTATCTTGTTCTGCTTCATAATCAGCTAAGAATTGAGCATCTGAAATACTTTGAGCACGGGCAGCTGTTTCTTTAGCTATTCTAGCATCCTCATATGCTTTAAGTCTAGCTTCTCTATCTTGAAGTTCCTTATTTAGAATATCAAAACGTTCTTGTGCAGCTTTCTCTTCAGCTGCTTTACGTTTTTCATTAGCTGCTTTTTGAGCTTCTTCTCTATCAGTAATTACTTGGGCTTCAAAGATTTGTAATTCTTGTTCTGCTTTTTTTCTTTCCTCAGTACCTGCCTTAAATGAGTTAACTCGTTCAGTAAGCAATTTACGTTCTGCCTCAGCTAATTTCTCAAATCCAGCACCTTGTGCCTTCAATAATTTAAGCTGGAATTCACTTTCCTTGGCAGCTTCACCTTGTGCTTTAGCAAATTTTTCCTCTGCTGTAGCTGCTAATCCTACTGCTTCGGCTATTTTAGTAAAGGCGTTACCAAAGAACTCAGCTACCTTATTTACTATCTCAAATTTATCTTTTAATAGTATAATGGCTGCTGTAATGGCTCCAATAGCAGCAATAGCAATACCAACAGGACCCATTGCTACTTTTAATGCTACTCCAAATGCTGTAGTGAATGCTGTAGCAATTTTTTGGGCACCACCAAATTTAGTAATACCTTCTGTTAAATTAACTACACCGTCTAATGTACGTTTTGCACCCTCAGCAAATGCAATAGCACCTAATGCTGCTGCTTCAAATTGTTTTGTATCTTCTTCTGAGGCTAATCCTAAACCAATTGCAGCGCCTGCAGCTAATTCAATTGAACCACCTAATAGATTAACAGCACCATCTAAAATCTTAATGGTTGCTTCTTGTTTTTCTAAATTACTGGTTAATTTTTCAGTATCAGCATTGGCAGCTTTTGTAGCAGTTCCTGTTTGACCTAATGTATTATTAAGTTGGTCTACTGCTGCTGTTGCCTGGGAGGTATTCGCCCCTATATTAACTATTGCTTCTGCCATATTCTATAAATATTTTTTATATGGGAATAGACTTTTAATTTAATTTAAGCCATTGAGAACCACTAGCAATTAATCTCACATAGTCATAAGTACTTCCCATCAAATAACTTGTAGCTCCATCAATGTTTTGCCCAGCGCTAAATGGTAATAATCTAACTCCACCAGTAGTACCTTGATTCTTAAATTCATAGATTACTTGTTTGTAATCATTATTAGAAGCATTAGGTAATGTCACCGAACCAGAATTTATAGTAGTACCAGACCAATCAAAAATAAAGATAGGGGCATGTCTATAATTTGTACTAGATAAATCTATATTGGCACTAGCAGATATAAGTATATTTTGGTATACACCAAATAATGCTCCACCTAAATAAGTGTCTCCTAAGTAATTTGAATTATTACGAGTATTAAGTAAATCTAAACCATTACCTTCGTAATTAAGTCCTATTACAGTATGACCATTACCATTAATTACTACTTCATTTTCATGAGAATTGATTAATGTAGTTACATCACTGTCCACTAATCCCGCATTATACCCGTTTATTATAACGGAATAATCAGCATTGGACATATACGAGCCAGTACTAGAGATAATTGAGTTATTAACGTTATAGCTACCTGTTATACTATTACCAGAACCACCTACAACTTGAACATTACTTAAAGTAGAGCCAATAGTGTTTTGTTGTCCTACAATAAAAGCATTTGTTACATTACTTTCAACACTATTTTGTTGACCTAATGCTGTGGCTGTAGAAACAGATTCTGCAATAGTATTTTTACTACCTAATGCTAATATTTTAGATGAATCAGAAGCTACTTGGTTTGTACCTATTAAGGTTTGTTGTAGAATAGGAATAACAGGTGCTTCATAGTTCCATATTACAGAACCTGAACCTGATCCTGTCTGATATACTTTTAGACCATCTAATGGTCCTGCTTGAGCTAAAGTATTAAAATCATCAACTGCTTCTCCAGTATTAAAATCAACGTATCTACCTCCACCATTAGGATTATATCCTTGGAATTGAACATCTCTAGATATTCCAGTACCTGTGTTAGTAATTCGTCTACGTGGGAATGTTAATTGACGAGCAATTGTTTTAATAAGTTCTACCTCAACTGAGTCTCTACGTGTTAGGTTAGCACCTGAAATTTTATTAATTCTATAGTACAGACCATCAATAAATACTTTTTGATTAAGTGCAATAGCTTGTACCTCATTAGGTGCTAAATAAACATTACAAGTTAATTTACGGGCATCAACATCATATAAACCATTAATGTAGTTTGCCCAATACTGAGTGAATGCATCACCTGAACCTGAAATAAAGTTACTACCTACTGGAACAACATTAGTCCAGTAAGGAGGAATAGCTCCAGCTCCCTGATTATTATTATTGAAATGTAAATCAAATGCAGCTCCTGAAATAGGTGTTTCACTCAATGATGATACTTGGTACCATTTTGTTTGGCGAGTTACTGTTCCATTTTCATCTAATAAGAAGTATGAACCAGTTAATGAAGCACTACCAGTATATCCAGCGGCAGCTGATTCAACATCTTTTAATCCAATACCATATAGCAAACGTGGTTTAAATGCTAATGGCTGATATGTGTCATTACTACCTACTACCTTAGTACATAGGTGAGGAATAATAAATTCAGTTGAGTTAGGGATATTAGTTGTAGGAGTTGGGGCAAATATTTTACCAACTTTTCTTTCACCTTCAGCTAAATCACTTACACTAGTATAAACATATTGACCATAAATTCTGTCAAATGTTTGTTGTGTATATAAGTTTAGATAATCATCATCTTCCTCATCACTAAATACAATAGTACGAGGTTGTTCAATTGCTGGATGTTGAATTTCAAAATTAACATCTCTATCTACTTTATTAGTCCAGTTTACAATATTGCCTGACTCGACCCATTCATTATAGGGTTCAATTCTTAATAAGTTTTTAGCATTAGGAACTGGTTCAACTACTAAGTTAAATTTCTCAATTATACCTTGTAACAAATCTAATGCTTTTAAATCATCAGAAAACTGTTGAGCCATACTAACATTACCTCCAATAACTGTAGGAGGACCTTGTATAGCAGCAAATGTTTGAGTTGGTGTTCCTGGTATAATTGATAGTGTTTGAGTATTTGGTCCTCTTAAAATAGCATAAACCTCAATATAATCACCTGGATTTAGATTAATTGTAGCACTACCTAATAATGTATTATTTGATGCTAAAGGATTGAATCTAGTACCTAATGAAACAGGGAATCCACCACCATTTAATCTTAATAATAGTTGCACCTCTGTTGTAGGATCACTAGCAAAATTGTTTACATTAAATGTAATTTGAGATTGTATTTTATAAGTGCCTTGAGCATCAGCTGTGAATGCATTTGTAGTTAAATTAAAATTACCTGCATTATCATATGATTCAGCGTTAAAATCAATTTCAGTAGCAATATTGTAAAGAATGGTTTGTGCTACAGAACCTGAAAGGTAAGCCCAACAGTTTTGAGATACTGGGTTTATATTATTAGGTCCTAACTGATCATTAGAGGTAGTTAATAAGTAAAGATTATTAAAGTAAGGGCTTGTAAAAAATGAAGATGTGTATTGATAACCTGTACTTCCACTAGTGTAAGAACCAGAGAAAATAATATCAATAACATGTCTTAATTTAATGGCTGGTTTAAAATCAACTAAACGTAATGGTGACTCAGAATTATCAATTGTATTCTCCAGAGTAGCTAATGAGTTTAACCCTGCAAAAGCATAGTTAGGAGCTGTATTATCTCCTTCTGGCTGTCCATAGTTAATATTAGGATATACAACACTACCACTCTTTAAATCACCATACCAGCTGCCTGTTACGTTTGCTGCTGTTAATAAGTGATCATATTGGCTCCAATCAAACTTAGGATCACGTAATGATAGATTTTGAATTCTATATTTAAAGTCAATAGTTTCGTTTACTACAATTACATTATAGATTGTGTAACCTATTTGGTCAGTAATAATGTTACGGATATAAAGCTTACCTGTAAATACTTCTTGACCATCAGTTAATACTTGACAGTCAACACTATTTTGTAAGGCAATAGCTGGTGTGGATCCTAAATTATATAGGTTACCAAAAAATTGGTTAGCAATATTATCTCCAGCAATAGCAAATTCCTGAGATGAGATACCAAACGATACCCCAATCTCAGTATTTTCAATAGCAGAGATATCTAACCTAAGGTCAATATCCTCTAGTGGTGTAAGATCAGTTACAACACCATTATCATTTGTTACTCTTAATATTATCATAGACGAGCGTTTGGCTGATTAGCAGGCTGGAATTCAATTAAGTATTGGAATGTTCTTTGAGTACGTGGATTTGTTTTTTCTATTAACTCAACTGAAGTAATAGCTATAGGGAAGAAATCATTACCATCTTGTTGATAAACATTTGTAGAATAAAATAATTCTTTTAACCAATCAGCCTCTGCTTGAGTTAACCAGTTTGAATTAGCTGTTTGAGTTTCAACTAATTTATTATAGAATTGCTTTATACCTCTACGTTGTTTATCATAAGAAACAGTTGGGTTAGGTGTTGAGTAATCTACAAACGTTTGATTATATGCCTCACGTTGTATGTTAGTTGACTTATCATTTTGTAAAGTAAATGTGTAGTAGTCCCAAACACCAAATTCATTTTTCCAAGCAAATCTAACTCCATCATAACCACATTGTGGTCCTTGTTTTTCAAATCTTAATGTAGCGTAACTACCTGAATAGTTAGCTACTCCAGCAGATGCTTGTCCTACTGGCTGTACAATATAGTATGCCCAGTTAGCTAATAAAGGGTCTCCAGCATTACTTAAATTTTGAGGACCAATCCCTACAGTCAATAATTGTGTTCCTGCTGTTTGGTTGGCCGCTACTGAACTCCATACTTGAGTACCATTAGCACGAGGGCCTCCTCCATTAGGAACTAAGTTAGATAAATCAACATCATCAAGTAAACTACCAGTAGCATCATATGAACGAACTCTAACAGCAAATATGTCTTGAGCTGCCGTTGTAGAACCGTTAAAATTCCCGTTTATAAGCGATATTGTTGCGTATTCACCGTCTTGTATGCTTTGAGTAAGAGGAGCGTTAGTTAACGCGTGTTGATAACTAAATGAACTTGAACCAGAAACAGCAGCATCAATGTAGTATGAAGCTGAAGGCCAGTTCCAATTCACCTTATCATAAGGATCAACTAAACCATTTGCAATATAGTAGTAAGCAGAAGCAGTTGTAGCAGGTGATCCTGTTACAGCAGCAATACCAGTATATGAGATAGCAGTACCTGAAATTGAGGTAGCGTATTCTTCACCAAATTTAACTTGGAAACGTTTACCAGCTTCACTAGCTGTAACGAATGGAGCTGCTTTCCATGAATTATCACTATCTAAGTAGTTTGAAATAATTTGACCTATATCAAATACACCATACCCAAATGGGTTTGGTTGTTGTTTTATTCTTTGTAAAACAGTACTTGAACCACTTAAAGTAATATCTGCAATATACTGAAATTGAGCAGCTGAAGCAGAATTAGAGGATACAGTGAACAACAAATTGTTGTTCGCCATATTAGGTGAAGTTGGGAATTGTGAAATACTAATTGCCATTTAATCCTGGTGTATTATCTATGTTTATTTGAATGTTTCTGTCTAAATCAATAGCTACGGCGCTTGCTAACTGACCGCTGTTAATATACTGTTCTCTAACAGAATTAAGCGCGGGTTCAATAAATGGTCTTGCACGTTTAAAACGTTGACCTTGTTTTCCTATATTATAAGCAATTGCCCAAGCAAATTGTTCTACATTTTTAAATTGATTAGGTACTGATATTCTTTTTTGTTTAACCCATCTAACAATATCTTGTACTGGTGGTTGTTTACCTTCACGTCGTTCAGCTCCATCATCTACATAATCACCATACTTCAACATTGTAACTGGAATAACAACTGAGGTTTCAGTTACTCGAGCAGGTTGTACTTTAATAGATGCAGCTAATTTACCTGTTACATTGCTACCATTTTGAGATAACTTAAGAATAGCTTCTTCCTTATAGGAATTGGCTATCTTAGTTAACTCTTCAGTGGTGGCTAAGTATTCAACAGGTATCATTTGCCTTGTCCTCTATATAATTTTTTGTAATTCTTAGATGATTTTAATTGACTAGTTTTAGTCTTAGAATGGATACCTGGTCTACTAACCTTAGGTTTCTCTAATTTAAGAGCTGTAGTTTGCTTAGCCATTTTGCTGGAATGAAGGGAATGCACAGTAATCTAGTACTGCGATATCTGTATAATTTAATACACCAACCCAACCGTATGCTCTATCATTGAAGGCCTCATCTACTGGAGTAATATTTTGTAGGGTAATAAATTCGGTTTGTTGCGCTGAACCTAAGTTAAAATACCCTATAATATCATAAATGTACTGTTCAGTATTTGATTTGATTTGCAATGGAGAAGCATCACTTAATTTAGGAATATCCATTGAGTATAATTCAAATGTTAATGTACGTGTCCCACTAATACCATTTGCATTTAGATTAATTCCAGGTGAGGTTAGTGGACGTAAAAATATATACGGGTATTGTATGTTTTGTGAACTAGCATCTAAATAGTCAAGAGCACCCTCAGCAAATGATTTGATTGCCAAGTGTGCAGCGCACGATGCTGAAAATTCAGTCACTATTTCTTTATATGTTTTCATATGTTTTCTTCATTAAGCCAGCTAGTAGCATTAAATTCAGCTCCTGGTAATTCTGGTTCTTGAGGTGTTTCAACTTTAGTTTTCTTAACTGGTTCAGCCATAGCCTTAGCTAATGTGACTTTATCAATCATTAAGATAGCTGATACTTGGTTAAGGTCATATCCTTCCTCAATCATACCTTTTGCTTGTTGAATAATTTCTTTTGTCATCTTAATTTATAAGTTTGTAATTGTCTATTTTGTTCTCTTTGTTGTACTCCTTTTTTATCCTGTTCAAATGCTAGATAGTTAAGTACAAATATAAAGTTTAAGTCAGTGATAGCTTTATCGCCGGTAATTGAAAGGATGGAAGTTTCTGAGAGGTAATGAATTGTAGCAAACCATCCCCAATGTGAGCTGAACCTGCTTTGCTCAGAGTCTTGATCATCTCCATCTCCTTCTTGATTTTGGGGTTTAAAGACAGATTGGTACTTACCAATTGTGTGTTTTTCAGAACTAAAAAAAAACTCAACGCACCTAATGCAAATGCTACTGGTAACTCTTTCATTATCTCAGTTCGTTGGGCTCGTGTTGCAGAATCGTATTTTTCTAATGTGTAGTAATTAAATAGATTTTCTATATTGCCTGTACCTATCTTAAATTGTGATTTTATAGCCCACACAATACCATCAAATGAATGTTTCTCAATAGGGCGGTAAAGTATAGCCATCATCTCTTCAATATTGGCTGTTGGGTTTTTAGCCAATCTTTTTAAATCAACATATTCAGCTAACGTCATCTTTGAGATAGATGAATAACCATATAATTGATTATTTATCTCTATTATAGGATAAAATGAAGGACTCACATCACTCAATTGATTCAATATAGTAGAATATACCTCAGTTAGATCTGATGGTTTTAAAGACATAATAGTGTCTTCTGGAATATCTGTTGTATGAGAAATAAATTTGAGCATTTTTTCAGTCTCATCCTCTATCTCTAGTGAGTTAAGATATTTCCAATCCTTAATACTTAAATAATCAGGTATGTTAAACTTTAATTCCATATAACCATAAATATGTTGTGACAATTTTAAAGACTCTTAAGTAAAAAAAACCCCTACGAAATGTCACGAACGTAGGGGAATAAAACCTAAAAAAGCAAGAACAGTTTTAATTTTTTTTATGCACACATATGACCTAACATCACCAAAGCATTAATGTTAGACTATGACATAAATATAATGTCCCTATTTTAAAGAATCAAGTTATTCTTCTACTTTCTCTACAATAATATTGAAGTTACCAATAATGGTAAAACTAGTATCAGCGTCAGTGTAATTTACTTCTACACCACCCATTGTTGAGTATGCTTGGGTTGCTGGTTTTGATGCTGATACGAAAGTGCGAATCACATCTCCTTTGGTCGTAACTAATTGTGTCTTGTACATAACTATTTGTTTTTTAATTATATCTAAATATAACATATAGTATATGATAAGCCAAACGTAGGCCACACTTAGATATGACTCCTTTACGTAAATATGACTATAATATTACGCAACAATATCTATGAGTATGAAAAAACTAATTTTATTAGTAGTTGGTTTGGTTATGGTCTCGTGTTCGGTTACTCACCCTATCTCAGAAACACCTAAATCAACTCGCCAAGCACTTATTTATGAGGACAAAGTTGTTATTGTCACTCGTACTACACTGACATTAGATCAGTACTACACAATTGTAGCTAATACTAAGGATAAAAATTAATTCCTTACAACATACTCTAGTTTAGGGAGCTCAACCGCTTCCCTAACAATTGTATTTGCAGTATTTTCACCCCACAATATCTGATAGATTTCTTTCATCATTTTTTCTGCTGTACCTGAATTAATTAACCAGGTCAATACAGCATCTGAGAATGGTGTAGTTCTATCTAGGGCAATTCCTACTTGTTTTTCTTTATAATTAGGTTGATATAGAACATAGCATTCATCTTTCTTGCTATAGCATCTAATCATTAGAATATCATCATCTAATTTATGTCCTTTATATTCAGTAATTATTTCAGAATCAAACTTAATTGCATTCTTATTTGCTGCTCCATACTTATTGTATTTCTTCATATTGTAATAGTAACGATTATTTTTTGGAAAGCCAAGCTTAAGTTAAAATGATTTACCACCCCAGTTAACTTTTGTTTGCATATCCATTTTGGGGCCACCAATGTAGATGCCTGATTTTTTTACTACTGCTTTAGTTCTAGCTTCATTTGCTAACATTAAGGACATCACACAGTCATCATTAATTCCATTAGGTGCCGAAAATGATATTGTACCAGTTGCATTAACCTTATAAGTAAACGCGTTTAACTCGTTATATAACTGCGGGAATAAGTCTTTACTAGGCAGTTCTAATATCCCCTCTTGAATGTCATATATCAACGTTCTAATACCTTGATTTTTACTTTCATTTGAGGTATAAAATTCTCTTAATGCTCGTATTTCCTTACCTATCAATTCAAATACGGGTAGTCCTGGCCCATTGACTTCAGCAAATCCTGCTGTAATTTTAAATCTTCTAAGTAGGGTTGTAAACGATTTCGCAATCTCAGCATAAGAGGATCCATTGATTCTCTCAATGCGACATACTCTTCCAGACTCTGATATAATAGTGCATACGCTAAAATCGTTTGACAAGCCGAAATCGAGGCCAGCAAAATATCTCTCTCCGTTTCTGGGTTCAGTCCATCCATTTATTATACATACTGTTTCAACATTAGTAAATACATCAGAACCAGCATCTGTGAATTCAGCCAGATACTCTTGTTTGTAAATTGATTCAGGTAATGATTTAGATTGTTCCTGTATGTAATTTACGTCTATATGCGGGTTATCTGCGCTTACTCCCCTAAATGATATAATGTCGTTATTTTCACCTAACCCGCGTATAAAATAGATATAAAACCAATTTTTAGACTTTGGTGTACTAATAATTAAACATTTTTTCCCAATAGCCGATAAGGTAGGGAATATAGCCTCATTAACAGCTTCTTCTCGAACGTATGCGGCCTCATCCACCACCATGTAATTAAAGGAAAAGCCCCTAATTGTATTGTAGTTATCGGTTGATAAAAACTGCAAAGTAGAACCATTAACGAACTCAATAGTAAGATCAGACTTATTTTGTTTAGTAATAATTTCATATGCTGCATTGGTTATTTCATTGAATACTTTTTTACACTGATTATAGATTGGAGCAACCCAAGCTCCCTTTTGTCCCTTATTTGACAATAACCAATATAGCATCAAATTCTGTGCAAGTAATGACTTGCCGAACTGACGACCAGTAGCAACCACACCAAACTTATGAGCACTATCTGCAAACCTATCAATAATTTTTTGTTGCCCAATATGTGGTGTAAATAACGTAACATTCATTTACTTACATTTTACTTTGCCATTCTCTATCGTCTGACTCTAATTTAGCTAAACCAGGATCAGTACCCCAGCTTAATACAACATTTCCTGTAACCTTAACTTCCTGACGTTCAATCTCACCACCACGTATCTTATTTTGATACTTGATTGTTTCTAACCAAATACGTCTATCATTATCTTCAATGGCGGCTAATTTTACTTGTTCTAATTCAAGTAGTGTTTTATTAATTGTATCTTTGATACTATCTTCAAAGTCAACATTAATAATGTCCCAACATTTTTTCCACAAGTCATTAGCTTGTCTATTATTAATGTGGTATTTCTCCCGTGCCCAGTTGGTAAATTGTGACCATCCTGAGCGATTCTGTAGAATATATTCAACAGACTCATCAATATGTTGAGTGTGTTCTATTTTATTACTTTTCATCTTTACGATATCCTTTATAGGCACGTAGCCCCGTTACATCCATATTATTGTTTAGAAGATAGTCTACGTCATCAATTTTAATAAAGGAGGCAGCATTAGTTTTTTTCCATATCTTTTTATTCTCCTTCATCTTATATGATTTATCACGCAGTTTTTTTATTTCTGCCTCTCGTAGTTGTTTGGCTTGCTTGTTGGTCAACATAACTGGATAATTGGTTCTTTAATTCGAGTTCATATTGTTCATATACTGAGTTTGCAATGCGGGCTGTTGCTGCGTATTCACAATTGCAACCTGGTTTATTCCAATTTCCTTTTAATAGTTGTAATGCACGTACGTGATCATCAATCCAACTATTTACCTTACCATATTGTCTGATTTTATTGTAGTTATTCAATAACCAGTCTATATCTTCTCTACTTAGATTCTGTACCATTTTTTTTCTTTCGTTTAGTTGCCATTCTTTTTACCTTATGGTATGCCTTCCTGTCTACTGGATATCCATAATATTTTTGTAGTTCAATTTCCTTTTCACCTGCTCGTTTAGCACAAGTTTCTGTATCAATTATATCTAAATCTTCTAGGCCATATTGTTTTGCTCTACGGGTTATATTATCTGTTACTCCAATTTTACCTATACTACCATCTTTCCATTGGTAAGTAGGATGATGATATATAAAGTATTTAGGCTTTCTTTCCTTCATCACCCAAATATTTCATTAAAGATTCCACGGTATAAAGCGCTACCATTGTTATAACACTAGCTATGGCGGCCTTATAGAGTGATAACGTTAAACCCAAAGTTAACCAGAAACTAAAACAAAAAGGACACGATAGTATCTGTATAGGATAGAATAACCAATTCCAATTTTTAGTTACCATCCAATGAATTAGTTTATCTACAATCCAGTTACGTAGTGGTTGAACTGGAGAGAAATACTTAACAAATAATAAAGCTATACAAGCTAATCCTAATACCTGAATCATTGTATTTCCTCGAATCCGTTATTCTCAATTGCTAGTTTTTGTAGACGTTCTACCTCCGTCTTAGCATCTTTCCATAAATCATAAGTAATGGCATGACCAGTCTCCTCAATAAATTGATTAAGTAAATCTCTTTCCTCCTTAATGGTAGCACAAGGATCAACTGGTGGTGTTGGAGGTGCTACATTTATTGGATTACGTTCTTCTGCTGTTTGAAATGTTAGTCCCATATTATTTTGATTTTAATTGTGTTAAATATTCTCTTACCTCTTTACGAATCAGATCTCTATTTTGATCGTTAACGTTTTTAACTCTACGAGATAAATTATCTAATTGTTTATCAAATTCATCTAAACGTAGTTCTATCTTACTTGGTTTATGTTCTAAAGCGCGTTTAATATCGCTTTTAAACGCATACCATTTATTCTTCACTAATGGCGTTGCCCACGTTATAGAAACGTTTAATATAACGGTAAGTAAAACAAGTAATATTATATACAATGTTGACATCTTTCTCTAATAATGTTATAGGCTAATGAAATATCTTTCTGAATTGAGTTTAGAGTAATACCTGTTTTTTCTCTAATTTGTTTATAAGTTAAATCATCGTCCCATTTCATAGATAAAAGTTTGTTATAGTACCAATGTAGCTCACTTCTAGTTTGCTTATAGCACTGGTATAGTTCTGTATCTTCTATTTGTTGATCTGGGGTGAATGGAGTATTTTCAAATTCTACCATTCCTGATCTAGATCTCATCTTATGTTTTCTGAATTGATTGTAGAAGGGTGAATTACCTGAACGAATTTGGAATCCACAACAGTATAGGATATAGTTCTCAATCTTATCATCATCCAGCATCTGTTGTTTCTGAGCTGGAGTTTTAGTGAGGAATGATTCAGTACAAACTGATAGTAGATCATCAGCATATTCTTTCATCCCATCCACAGCAATCTTAGTTTTCACCTCGTTCTGAAGATGAGAGAAATGTTGGCTAAACCATCTATTTATTTTCTCATTTAAAATCATATTCCCAATATAATTATTCTATTATACATACGCCAGGAATAGTGTGAGAGTTAGATCAATAAGGAAAGAGTATGAAGTTGATTAGGAGTTAAAGAAACATTATCAACCATCCAAATTAAGTAATCAATAGGTACCTCAGTTAATTTTTTACCCTTATGTTTACCTTTTAATAGCACTCCATTAATGTTAAAGAATGGATACTTAATATGATCTGGTACTGAGTGTATTTGAGATACAGTATTAGTCTTTTGTTGTTGATTACGAAGAGCAGATTTACTATACGTTTCCCAAGTATACTTTTTATCGCGTTTGTTTCTCATAGTGATAATATAAGTAAAAAATCTAATAAAGCGAAATCTAATTAAGCAGAGAGATAGCCCGGGTATAAAAAATATCTTTTGCATTTTTTTACTTTGTGCTTATTCTCTATCCCGTGGGAATTTCACCCCTAGCTCTATTAGGCTAGTATTATAGAGGGTTTACACATTTCAAGGCCTGATGCTATTTGCATTGGCGGCAACCTTGACGGAGAGTTAATTACTCTGGGCTGGTGATGCTTAGATGGTACTGTTCCTTCTCAGCCGGAGTCAAACCGTCATACATAAATATATCAGGATATCCTTAAAGTAACAAGCTTAAGAATATCTTTTGTACATTTTTTTATGAAACTGAACAGTTGAAACAGGAACACCTAATTTCTCACTGATGGCTTTATTACCTAGTCCAGCATCAACTAAATCAGTAATTTGTTTTCTAAATGATCCCCATTTACTATCTGAGAATTTTCTACCAGTACCATATTTCTTTTTACTAACTGATCGTCTTTCATAGGAAACATATCTCATATTTTCTAATCTTGTCACCCATTCTAAATTACTAATACAATTATTTGAAGTATTTATATCAATGTGATGACATTCCATTCCAGGTTGATCTGGATAACCTTTAAATGCTAGAAGAACTAAACGATGGACATAACATAATTTACGTTTACCATTTTGATATAGTTGTACCTGATGATATCCACAAGATGGGTTGTATCTATCTTTAATTTTTACAACTCGATTTTTCCCGTGTTTAATAGCGGTAGGTTCTAAAGTCGTATCACGCCATATTTCTCCATTTGGAGTTGCGTAATAAGTAGGATAATCCGGAATTAAACGCGCATCTGAAGGTAGAGCATTATGTAATTCTTTAGATCTCCATTCTTGTATTTCTCTAGTTAGTCTATTATAGGCTTTAGCGTATTCTTTTCCTTTTAGACCTTGTAATTGGGGGTATAATTTTTTAGGCATATGACATTTATATTTTAGTGCTATTTATAAATATATGTCAAAAGCATTAAAGTAACAAATTTGAATAAAAAAGAGGCACCTATTGGTACCTCTCCTTAGACAATCCCAGTTAATAGAGAAAAAATAGCTAGCTTACGCTAGTTTATTATACTTGGTATCTATAAGCTGTGGCATTATAATAATTGTACACTTCACTATTAGATAATGTTCTATTATAAAAAGCAGCTTCACCTACTGATCCTGAAAAATTACTAGTATCTAGAATAGCTAATTCAGGAGTTGTGGTAGCCATATTTAAAGAAGAACCTGAAAAAGGTGAGTAAAAATATTCACCATCAAAAAACATTCTAGTTGATGTAGTTGATGATACTATAGCTAAAAAATGCCATTTATTTAAATATGAAGCTGAAGTACGATTTGTTTGGTCAAAATCAATTATTCCTATACCATTATAATAAACATAACCATAAGGACCATAAAATGTACTACTGATATCTCTTCGAGTTTCTAAATTAGCTGTTCCATTGCTAAAAAGCATTAACACATTTTGTGTTTGAGCTGTAAGAGCATAATCTCTATACCAAACCATCATAGATAGTTGACTACCACTATTAAATGTTGAACCAGCTGCACGATAAAATGTTCCTCCACCACTCCAATTGAATATACCTCCAAAAGCTGAGCTATAAGTAATTGAATCTCCTACTTGATAACTTAAGTTATTACCATTACCTGATAAATCATACCAAGTTGTACCTGTACCAGGATATGATGCATTATTTGAAGCATCATATCTGGCATATAGGCTTGAAGTTGGAACTGAATAAGCTACAGTGCCTGTATTGATTTGGGTATTACCTAACCAAACTTGGTTTAATGCTGTATTTCCTAAGTATGTTTGTCCCATTATGCTACTGCTCTTGATGTTGAGTAAATTGCGTCTACTGCGGTTTGTAAATCATCTACTCTGGTAGTAAAGTTAGATACATCAGTAGAATCCATATGACTACCAAAACTTACAAATTGATACTGTTTAGATGTTGGATTAATAATACTACCATAGTAAAAAGTACCTATACCCATTTGTCCATTAGCTGGACCACCTGTACCTGTATCATTTTGAACTATACTACCTCTTCTCCATAATCTAGTGTTGTAACTTTCAATAGTTGGATTAGCATAAGTTCCTACAAATAATCCTGTAAAAATAGTTTGCCCAGTAGCTCCAGCAAATTGACCAGCTACTATAGCTGTTAAAGCTTGATTAGTATTACCACCTGAGTCTCTACCACAGACTATATAAGAGTAGTCATCTACACCACCACCTAAGTCAATAACATCTGTTCCTGGGTTACCTGAGGTTGTGTATATAGACATATGAATACTATTTACACTAGCTAAATGAGTAGTAGGAACAAATCCTGTTCCAATCATAGATCCAGCCCCACCATTTGTATAACCACCATATCCTACAGTACTACTACCAGTATAAGATAAAGTAAATGTAGTTGTATCTACTAAGTTATACTTAAATTGATCTTTAATAGTGGCTGTGTCTGTAGAATCAGTTACAAAAGGATAAACTGCTTTGAATTTAGTCCAAATACCATCATCTTTACATCCTGTCACAAAATCATCAACAGCTTCAATTAATGTATCTGTTGCAATTCCTGTAGCAATAACCCAATCTTCTACCTCAGCATTTTGAGGGACATAAGGACCTACTGCTGCTGCTTGTTTTACAAAAGCAAATGGTGTATAAAATGACATTAAACTAGGTTTTTAACGTTACTTAAGTATAAGCTAGTATTATCAAATGAGATAAATGTTATAATATCTTTTGAAGTTGTAGTTGTAGGTACATAAGATGAACCTGATACTTGTTTAACTGAAGATGGGAATGATACTGTACCAGATCCAGTTGTACTAACTAATAAATTAATAGTTTGACCAGCCGCTATATTTGAAGGATTAATGTAAGTATTACTTCCTGAAACTAAGGTCAATGTAAAGAAATTACCTGTACTTAAGTCCATTGAAGCAGTATTACTTGAAATACTTAACGCACCTACATTTCCTCTAACTGATCCTGTAATCACTACATCTTGATCAACATTAGCTAAACTATAGAATGAAGCTGTAGTAGCAAATGAAGCACTTACTGCATTTAAAACATATGAAGCTGTAGCTGCAAATGAAGCACTTGTTACAAATGATGGGGCATCTGTAATATAATAAAGTGTATCACCATTTGCTGAAGCACTTACAGCATTGTATTCTGCTTGAGTTAAACTAACTACGTGTTCAATTGCTGGTGTTGTAGTGTAAACATCAGTAATATTATCAATTGCTGAACCACTAAATGAACCAGATACTCTTAAGTAGGATCCTGTAGTTGCTATATTTCCACTAGCATTTAGACTACCTGATACTCTAGAATTAGCTCTTAATTCAATTTCACCACTACTACCTGAGTTAAAGAAGAATCTTCTACCAACGTTTATTTCACCTTCGTGTCTTGTTTTAGCATCAAATCCAATAGCAACTTGTCTTTTAGTTGAAAGACCACCATCATTAGCATTAGCATTTTGACCAATTGCCACACTAAAATCGGCATTAGCACTTGTGTCTCTACCAATAGCTACTGTACTATCAGATAAAGCAGTAGCTCCCCAACCTATAGCAATTGTATTTTGAGCAGTACTAGCATTTCTACCAATAGCTATTGAGTTTGGTCTAGCTGAATCATAGTTCTGAGTACTATCACCAATCATTACTGAAAAATCAGCAAATGATCTTGCATTATTACCAATTGCAATTGAACCAGTACCTGAAGCAGTAGCTGGAGTAGTAACTAAGAAATTAGCATTCTTCATTGAGTTAGGTGAAGAACCAGATACAAAACCTGAAGGAGTAGCATTAAGAGCGTGTGATGCTGTTATAGCAAATGATGCTGAAGTCGCGTTTACTACGTTATTAACTGTGACTGCTTCTGTTGTACCGTCACCCTGATTAAAGGTAATA